>Ga0187893_10008273_pt1 | contig 16500 bp, 17 predicted proteins | sample MA1701074metaG_FD_139574 | JGI IMG/M metagenome (GOLD analysis project Ga0187893, IMG submission 139574) | White microbial mat communities from a basaltic lava cave in the Kipuka Kanohina Cave System on the Island of Hawaii, USA - MA170107-4 metaG ...
CCCGCCTGGAGACGGCCCGGTCCCTGGCCGAGGCGGCCCTGGCCGCCGAGTCGGCGCCGGCGGTGCGGGCCCTCGTGGCGGCGGCGGGGACCTAGCCCTGCCGCTCGGCACCGTGCGCCCACTGGGCCGGTTGGGGCCGTCCGGTGGCAGCGGGAAGCCGCGCCCCCTGGGAGGTGCAGCCCGGCCCGCGGGGCAGGCCCAGCGGGCCATGTGAGGCCTGACCACCAGACCGACGGCCTGGGCCGACAGCCGGCGCGCGCCCCAGGTTGTGGTGGCGATCGACGGGACGCAGCACCGGACCCTCGGTGATGCCCGCCGAGGCCAGCCACGCCCGCCAGGCTCGGACCGGAAAGGTCTCCGCGTCGGTCCCGTAGACGATCTCGACCTGCCGGCCTCGGGCCTCCTGGCCGGTCTTGGACCGCCCGAGGTGGACCAGCAGGCCCTCCTCGACTTCCTCCACGTGGGCCACGTCGAGAGCCACGAGCTCGGAGCGTCGCGTGGCACCGGCGAAGCCCAACAACAGGATGAGGCGGTCCCGGACCTCGATCATCGCCTCACCCAGATCGGCGACGGCGGCGCGCACGTCCGGGGTGGACAGGCCCTTCTTCTGGCGGGCCACGTCGAGGGTGCGGCGGATGTCCTTCATGGTCTCGCGCACGAGCTGGTTGGCACAGGGGTTGGGATGTCCGGCCACCTTGTGGCCCTCGCCGATGGCGGCCAGGCGCCGGGTAATGGTCGACACTGCGGCGGCCGAGCGATCGTCGGGCGGATCGGCCAGCTCGGCAACATAGCCCGCCACCGTGGCCGGGCTGGCCGGAACGAACTCCACGCCGACGGTGCGACACCACAGCGAGAAGTCCGCCCAGTCCGATTGGCCTCCAGCGCGGCCAGGCGCTCGGGCGACGCCCTGATCGCGGCGTCGACGGCGTCACTCGCGCTGGGTGCCAGCTCACCCAGCACCTCGCCAGGCTCCTCGGGGCCTGTGACAGCCTCGGAAAGCCCCTTCTAGAGGGTCGGCTTCTGAGTCACAAGAAGCAGAGATTATCGTGAGTCAGCTCGGCGTGGCAGAGTGCCCGCGTAGGGGGACGCTAAAGGGAGGAGCCTCAACGTGCCGATGAGGCCTAGATGAACCTGCGATCGTTCGACCACAGCCACCTGGCTCACTTGCCCGAGTATCGAGCGGTGAGCCGTGCGCTCGATGATCTGGCGCATGCTCTCAAACGTGAGGAGATCACCATCTCCGATCAAGACTGGCGGCAACTCCCGGCCCAAGTAGCGGCGACCTTGCCCTTCGCGGACCACTGCTCGAGCTGCCAGAGTCCCACACGTCTGTTCTTCCCGGTCAGCGGGACCGTCAACGAGTCTCGCCTCGATGCTTGCTTCCAGTGCGACGAAGGGCACAGCTGGACAACTCGGTACCGCCTGGATGGTTGACGGTGGAGGCGGGATGGCCGGGGTGATGGAGATCATACAAGCCTAGATCGTATACGCGCCCCGCCTACGGTTCACCCAAATGGACCCGATCATCGACGTACTCGCCCCCGCCTTGACCGGCCTAGCCCTCTGGGCACTGCTCCCCCGCGGGGTGGTGCTGACACGCGCTGTCCGCCACAGTCACCCCGACGGCACCCGTGCCCTCGAAACGTGGGAGGTCCTCAACGACTCGCCCCTTCCGGTCAAGATCACCCGGGTCCAGGTGATCGGGCCGCGGGTCGACGCCGAGCTCTCCGGTGTCGACGATGATCCCGAGCTGAACGTCAGCCTCACCTATGACGACGAGACGTTGGAAATGGCCCGAACCGATCACCGCCATCGCTGGAGGGGCCTTCGAGTGCTGCCCGGGGACACGCTCGCGGCTGCAGTGGGGGTCAACCGAAGCGTGTGCATCCGGTATCGCCGTGCTGGCTGGCTCGGTGTACTCGAACGCCGGGAGATCGAGATTCACGGCGTCGTGTGATGCGCTTGTCGGGGTTCCTTCGGTGCCGGCCCGCCCTGCTGCTTGTTGGCCTCCTCTTGCTCAGTCCTGGGGGTGAGCCGTGAGACCTCGACTTCCGTCTAGGCGAGCCGATCGGTTACGGCGCCGGCGAGACGGCGGAGGTAGGCGTGGGTCTCCATGATCAACACGGCAGCGCTGGCATCGGTGAAATAGCGCTCGAGCGGGTCGGCCTCCGCCGAACGGGGATGGACTCCGTAGTTGCGGAGTCTGATGAGCAGGTCAGCAGTGGAGCGAAGTCCGCTGGCGGTGGTGGCAAGGTTGCCTTGACCACGAAGCACCTCGTGGATACGGCTGATGACCTGGCGGGTGTTCTCCCCATCGAGGGCATTGGACAGCTTGCGATCGAGATCGCGGAGCCGCTCACCCGCGGCGTACCAGGCACCCTCCGACGCGGCGCCGAGCAGGTTCGCACAGGCGAGGAAGAGCCCCGAGCGATAGGCGCCGAGGGCCTCGCAGATGCAGCGCTTGGTCCGACCATCGAGTTCGAGCTCGGCAAGGTCCTCGGTAAAGAGATCGGGCTCGAACAGGTACCAAGGGACCTCGTTGGCGGTCAAGCGCGGCGCCAACCGGTAGCTCGAGACGAGCGGTGGGATCGGTAGACAAATCTGGACGCCGGAGCGCAACCCAGGTGTGTCGTAGGAAACACGAACCTGCTCGCCCACTGCCCCTTGCGGCGCATTGCTCGTAGCCGCGACGATTAGGCCTTGGGAAACGAGGTCGACCAAGGCATCGGTCGCCGCCCAGGCGAGGCGTATGTATGCGAGAAGCGGGTGATCCCTGGTGGCCACCCGGGCCAGTTCGTCGACCTCGGTGCTCCTCAAATGGAGCTTCTGCTGACCTGGGACAACATCCCCAAGGCCGTCGGCACGAATGAGGACCATCTGGATATCGCCGAAGCTTGTCGGCTCGCCGCCTTCCACCAGGCTCGCGATGCCCTTCTTAGCCCGCAGGGTCTCGGCCCAGGTTGGCCTGATCGCTTCCGCAACTGCTTCCTTGATCGCCTGCTCCGGGTCCGCCCTGGCCACCTGCGCTCGCTCCTCCTGGTGGGGTCCGGTCAGGATACGTGAAAGGGTGCACGGGCAGGGCCGACGGCAGCGGGGTACCGCCGTCGGCAACTCCAACACGGTGAGGGTGTTCCACGATGATTGCCTGGCGGTGGTGGTCGGCGACCACATCGACCTGGCCTGGTGAGGCCTACCCGGGGACGACCATCACCGAGCAGGGGCTCGGTGATGGCCGCCGCTCTGGATCCCAGCACCACCCGGCGCAGCCCGGTGAGCCCGCGAGTGCCCACCACCACCAGCTGGGCCCCCATGGCCTCGGCGCGATCCAGCACGGCCCCGGCCACGTTGCTGTCCGAGCTCACCTGGGCCTGTGACGAGGATCCGTGCAGGATCCTGAACGCAATGGCTCATCACTGGGATTCGGAGGGCCCAGGTTGCGATCCGGGAGCGAGCTCCGGGAACCGCTCGTACAGGACGGCTAGATGCTCGACGTCCTTGGCCCGGCGCAGTAGCTCCTTCGACCGGATGAGGTCTGCGAGTCCCCCGACCCGGATCTCGACCTCGCCCCAGCGCACCCTCGTCGACCTCCTGACGAGCGCGGAGTAGCCGGCCTCGAAGCCCCTGGGCTCCAGCACGACGTCGACCGGGCCCAGGCGGGTGACCAGGCCGATGGCGGCCGAGTCGCCCAGGAAGTGGCGGGCTTCCAGACCGCCGTCGATCTTCATGCCCTCGGGGATGCCCTCGACCCGCCACCGGGGCCGCAACAGGTTGAGCGCCTCGGCGAGGCGGGTGAGGTTGTCGACAAGGCGGGCGGGCACGACGTCGACGTCGACGGTCTCCACTGGCACGCCGTTGAGCCGGGCCACATGGCTCCCGAAGACGATGTAGCCCACGCCGAAGTAGTTGAGGACCCGGCAGAGCTCCTCGAGCTGGCGATCGGGTCAGCCGGTTCGGCCACGGCCATAGTGCTCCTCGATCTCGGCCGCCACCGCCGCCACCCGGGCCCAGTAGAGCCGACCGCTGTCGGTTGTCGGCTCTCGGTGGCCGTCGGGCGGCAGGCTCAGGTCGTGCTCGTAACCGTCGTCCCACCACTCGGGCCGAGGCGGCTGGGTCGCCCGCACCAGGGCCGTCCATTGGCTGTAGAGCACGTCATGGGTGCCTTCGCCGGCCTCCAGACGTCGCAGCCACTCAGCATCGACCCCGGCCCGCTCGGCAACCTCCTCGACGGTCATGCCGGCGGCCGCACGCAGGCGCTGCAGCTGCTCGCCGGCGTGGGCAGGCTCAGTGTCCTCGCCCATGTCCGCATCCTCGGTGTCGGCAGTCTCGGCCATCTTGGTCACCCCGCCCTTCGGAGGGGTCGCAGGCCGCCGCTGGGCGCCCGGCCCGTCGTTCGGTAGCGGCCGTTGAGGTTGATGGTCGGGTGTCCGAGAGGAGAGAGCCGGGCCACGTCGACCGGGTTGATCTTGTGCCCGGCGGCGGCAAGGTGGTCGAGGGCGGCCTGGATGCACACGGTCTGCCACAGCACGATGACGTTGACCATGAGCCCGAGCGCGCCCAGCTGGTCCTCCTGGCCGGCCTGGTAGTGCTGGCGCAGCTGGCCCCGGCGGCCATGGAATGTGTCCCGGGCCAGGCTGTTGCGGCTCTCGCCCCGGACAGGATGCGGTGGATTGCCCGCCGGTAGTCCGCGTCGTGGCAGTAGTCGAGGCCGTGGAGGGTCTTGACGATCCGGCCCAGCTCGACCAGGGCCCGCCCCAGGCTGGAGGGGTTCGGCCCCCGCTGTAGGGAGCGCAGGATGGCCGAGGGCGTGACGGTGCGGGCCTCCAGCGAGGCGGCGAGGCGGCAGATCTGGTCCCACTGTCCGGCGATGATCGAGGTGTTGGCCCGGTTGCGGGCCAGGCCCTGCAGCGGCCCGTAGTCGGCACGGGCGTCGATCAACCAGAGCCGGTGGTCGGCCAGGTCGGCCAGGCGTGGCCCGTAGCGGTAGCCGGTGGCCCAGGCGAGGGCGAAGACGATCTCCGATGCTCCGGCGGTGTCGGTCGACACGGTGTCGGGCCGCAGCACCGTCCGGTTGGCCATGAGCCCGTCGAGGGCGAAGAGGCTGTCGCGCTGGGTGCCGGGGATCAGGGTCTGGTGGAAGGTGGCGTGGGTGTCGGCCATCCAGGTGTAGAGCGTCGAGCCCCGCTGGCGGCCGAAGTAGCGGGGGTTGTAGCCGGCGTGGATCGTCGCCACCGGGATGACGAAGCGCATGCCGTCGGCCGAGGCCATCTCCCCGCCGCCCCACGCGTCACGGGCCAGGTCGAGGTTTGCGTGGAAGTCGAACGGGCGACCGCTGGCCGCGGCGTGGGTGGCCGAGCGGACGTAGTTGTGCGCCGTCCAGTTCAGCCGGTCTCGGGTGAGCGGGGGGTAGTCCTCGTCGACGACCGGCGTGAGACCGACGTTGGCGGCCTCAGACACGAGCAGTGCCGACAGCGACTCGATGAGCCCATCGGCTCGCGATGGGCTGCCGCTGATGTGGGTGTACTCGTCGAGGAAGCCGGTCCAGCCGTGCACCTCCAGGGGCAGGTCGGCGATCTCGACCTCGGGTAGCAGCGCCTCGACCATCCCTCGCAGCTCCACCAGCGACGCCGGCTCGTCCATGGCATCGAGGGGGGTGACGACGACTCGGTCGGCCCCGTCACGGTGCTCGATGCGGAGGTCGGGATTGTTCGGCATCCCGTCGGCGGTCCGGCGCCACGCCAAGTCGAGGGTCTGGGCCAGGTTGGCCACGACCCGGGCCGGGTCGGTGTCCAGCGCCAGGTCCTCGCACGCCTGTTCCCGGCGTTGCTCCCACGCCTCGGGCGACAGTAGCTCGGAGCGCGGGTCGCCCCAACGGACGCTGCCCGGGGCGTACACGTCGCGCCGGCGCAGCCCGACTCGGAGGCGGTCGAGCACGCAGCAGGCGTAGGCAGCCCGATCGACGGTGCCGGTCTCCGGGTCCCGAACGTGGGGCTCCCAGGAGGCGGTGACCACATCCATGGGAACCTCGGTGTCGGGTAGGCGGGTGGTGCGGGGCCGCTCGGCCAGCCACGTCCCCAGGGCGGCGTAGGCGTCGAGGACCGGCCGGGCCGGGGCGGTCGACTCCATGGCCACCGCCTCGATCAACAGCGGCAGGAACCGGCGGATCTGCGGGTAGGCCGCCACCAGGCGCTCGTGGAAGGGGTCGTCCGGCGGGCGCATCAACTTGGTCACCGTCCCCAGCGCCCCGACGATGACCGCCCGATCGTCTCGCAGCGCGCTGAGCACCGCGGTGATGGCCACCTCGTCGTCGAGGGCGTCGAGGACCGACTGCACCTTGGCCCGCAGCTCGCTGACGGCCCGGTCGTAGTCCCGCAGCTCCCCCGTCCGCCGCCGCTGGCCCCGGCTGGTGGCCGAGCGCTGGAGGTCGCCGAAGACGACGTCGAAGATGTCGATGACGTCGTCGCGGGCGCTGGTGGTGAGCACATGGACGAAGGCGACAAGGGTGGCAACTCGGCGCTGGGGCGCCAGATCGGCCAGCTGGGTGGCCCACGCGTCCTCGGCGTAGCGGGCCAGGGCGGCCACCCGCCGGGGAGGCACACCGGACAGGTCGAGCCCGCCGACGCCTAGGGAGCGGACCTCGCCCAGGCGCTCGAGAGCCTGGACCAACCCGGCGATGGTGGGACTGAACGGCGGCCGGCGCAGGCGGTCGAGATCCGAGCGGCGCTTGCCCTCGGGCACCACCAGGAGCGCCTCCAGGGCCTGGCGCACCTCCGAAGACGCAGCGGCTGCCAGCCTCGACCAGAGGCGCTGGGTGGCCCGCTCCCGGACGCTGCCCACCAGCCGGGTGAGGACCTGCTCTCCGGGCAGGACGATCCGGTCGGCGAGCATCTTGCGATGAGCGGCCCGGAACAGGGCGGCGGGGCCCACGTCGTCCGCCCAGGCCTGGCGGTAGAGGGAGCGCAGGAGCGAGAACTGGCCGGGCTGGTCGGCGAAGTCCACATAGCCGTAGCGGCGTCGGATCTCTGCGGTGTGCTTCCAGCGCACCGGGAGCTTGCCGTAGCCGACGAGAACGCCGGGGTCGGCGATGTCGAGCTGGCGGGCCAGGGCGGCGACGATGGGAGCGGGGACGGCGCTGGGGTCGGCCAGGAACGTCCCGATGGCCCGCACGGTGACGAGCTGGGCGGCGAAGCCGAGGCGGGTGGCATCACCGGTCCGGCGCCGGGCCAGGCTTACATCCGCCTCGCTCAGGTGGCACCAGCGGCCCAGCCAGTCCCGCTCGATGTGCTCGGGGAACTGGCCGTAGGCCGAGGGCTGGGGCGCCTCAGCGCCGGCGATCGGCACGGGGTGGCGGCTTTCGGCGCGCCGGCGGGGAGACGGCGTCGGTTTTGGCGGCGGCGCCATTTGCGGTCGGGCCGGCGAGGTGGCGGTAGATGGATGCCCGGCTGACCCCCAGCACCCGGGCGATCGCCTCGACCGTGTAGTCCTTCGAGTCGTACATCTGGCGGGCGGTGGCCACCTTGTCGGGGGGCATGACCGTCGGCCGCCCGCCGTGGCGGCCTCGGGCGCGGGCAGCGGCCAGGCCGGCGTTGGTGCGCTCGCGGATCAGCTCGCGCTCGAACTCGGCTAGGGCCCCGATTACCCCGGCACTGGGGACCTGGCTCATCGAGGCCAGATTATGCCGGTGAGGAACGCCTTGGACCGCTGCTGCGGACGGGCGAAGGTCAGTGTCTCGGAGGCCGCTCCAAACGCAATTCACGGACCTTCGCATGGGCCGCGACCTGTTCATGGAGTCGATGGTTGTCGAGGCTGAGGGCCTGGACCTGCTGGGCGAGGAGGGATGCTCGACGGCGGAGATCTGCGTCCTCGCCGCGCGCTGAACGCGTGGCACTGGCAAGCTCTGCTTCGAGGTGACGGATCCTTTCGCGGAGCGTCTCGGCTCGCTGGTCGCCTTCCGCTCCGGCGATGGGCAGGGTGCTGCGAAGCCGGTGAAGCTCGGCGACGACCTCGGCCGCACGGTTGGCAGTGGCCCTGCTCACGCCGGCCTCCCTCGCCAGGTTGGACACGGTGAGCTCGCCGTCGCAACGTTGAGCGGTCCCGGACGCCAGCCGGTCCATCGCCGACCGCAGCGCCTGCTCCGTGACCGGGCTGACGCTCATTGTTGGTCGGGCGCAAGGCGGGAAAGCACGGAGTCCATCTCGGCGATGTGGCGGCGGAGGGTCACGCGCTGGTGAGCGGAGAGCCGCTTGTCGGTCAGCAGGACGTTCGTGGAAGCGATGCCCTGCTCCCAGGCCGGCGCGTGGCGCTCGGTAAGCCTGGCGTTGGGGCAGCGGCCGGGGACACAGTGGGTGAAGACCGGTTCCTCGCGGTGCTGCGCGTCGACGCCGGCGAGGCACAGGGCGACGGCGGGGTCGAAGAAGCAGTCGTTGAGGATGCCGGGATGAAGAATCGTGGCGAGGTGGTGGAGCATGGAGCGGAGCCGCCCGTGGTCGACCACCGTCCCGGGCAGGTCGCCGAGCTCGGCGGCGATGCGGTCGAACTCGGCATTGATCCGGCCGGCCCCCGATCCCGTGGAGCGGGCCCCGGCGCGGTGCTCCTCGTAGCGGGCGACGATGTCTGCGATGCGGGCGAAGGCCAGCTCTGCTTGGACCTCGTCACCGAAGCCGGAGACGGGATTGCCGGCGTAGCCCTCGAACGCGGCCACCGAGAGGTGCTTGTCTTGGATGGCGCCAGCGACCACGCCGAAGGGCTGGTTGGCGATGTGCCAGGCAATGGTCCGACGAAACTGCCGGGCAGTGAGGCGCCATGGCCGCCCGACCTCGCCGGCCGGGATGGCCGGGTGCTCGGGCACCGAGTAGCGGTCGTTGACTATGCCGCAGAACTCGTTGAGGTAGAGGTTGATGTCCCGGCCGACGACGGAGTTGATCTGGTCATGCGCAAGCCGGACGAAGAGCACGTCGCTGTCGTGGAGGGCCTCGAGTGCAGCGATGGCCTTGGCCACGGGTTCGATGACGACCCACGTCGCCGGCTCTCCCTCGGCGTGGCGGCCCTTGAAGGTCAGGCCGGCCAACTTGTGGCGCACCAGCACCCCGTCCGCACTGGCCTCGCGGAAGTGGCAACCCCGGCGCAGCGCCTGGACCTCGCCGTCGCGTATGCCCGAGAGGTACGCGACCACGACGTAGCAGGCCGTGAGCAGCATCCGCCGCTCGACGACCAGGGCGTCGGGGGAGAACCGGTCCCTCCACGGACGCCCGTCATCGAAGAAGGAGACGGCGGTGTCCATTCCGCCGTCCTCCAGGCCGAGCTCGTCGACGGCGGCTGCCAGCGCCCGCTCCGTGGCCGGGGTGCGGCAGGCGCCCGCGAGGAGGTGCGCCAGCTTGGTGTTGACGATGGGCCCGGTCAGCAACCGGCTCGCCTTGCGGTGCTCGATGAGCGCGGGCATGCCCCGCGCCGCTCGTCGCCGGCGGGCGATGAAGGCCTCCATCGCCGGCAGGCGCCCGTGCTGTGGACGGCGCCGCAGCTCCGACAGCTCCTCACTGGCGGCAAGGATGTCGAGCGAGGCCGTCTCGACGTAGAAGAGCGCCCAGCGAAGCACGCCGGCGATGACCTCGGCGGGAATCCTTGGGGTGGTGTTCTCCCTCGGCCCTTGCCTGCCCACCACCCGGTTCGGAGACCGCCCCGGCCACGGTTCGACGCAGAGGGCGTCGGCGGGCATATGGCCTCGGAAGGACCACAGGGATTTCACGGCTTGGACAAGGAGGCTCCGGCTGGCCACCGCCAGCGCAGGCGCCGATCCTCTCGGTTGGCGCAGTTCGGCGAGGTAGCTGGTGTACACGGCCTCGTCGAGGTCGGCGAGCGCCATCCCGCCCCAGCGGTCGTCCAGGTGCTCGAAGAAGCGGCGGACACAACGCAGGTGGTTCACGGCGGATGACGGGGCAAGGAGCCGGGCCCGAGGCACGAGGCGTTCGTTGAGCCGGGCGTAGAGATACTGGCGGGCCGCCTCCCGCCGGGTCGGTTCGGTGAAGCTCAGCCAGTTGACGATGTGCTCGTGGCGACGCGAGGGAGTGTGTACGAACGGGCCAAGGTCCCAGCGATCGTCGCCGTAACGGGAGACGTCATCGGCGCGGACACCCGGTCGTGGGCGCTGATGACGCACGACGATCGCGTCGGCTGACGGGCGGCCCGGGGTCACCGCGATGGAAGTGGGGAGGGACTGGGCGCTCACGACGTGTTCCCGGCCACGATGGGCAGCCATGCGGCCAGCGGGTCGGTCCCGGCGACTGCGGCGGCCTCCACGATGGCCCTCTCCGGGAAGGCCGGCAGAACCTGGCGCGTCACCCTGGCGTGCGCGCGGCCCAGGCGAGCCGCCCACACCTCGGCGGGCAGCGCGGCGCGCTGGTCCTCGCACCAGGACGCGAAGGCGATCAGGGCGGGCAGCTTGCGGGTGTCGAACGTGGCGTTGGCGCATTCCAGGCACGCCCAAGGTGGCACCGAACACGGCTTGCCGGCCGGGGCGAACGGCGAGGCGTGGAAGTCGGCGCAGTTGGCCATCCACACGTCGGTGTCCGGCCGGGTGGCAGCTTCTGGCGCCACCTGCCCGACGAGGGGGACGAGCGGTTCGTCCGCCGGCTTCTCCACATGCTCCGCCGAGGCCCGGGCGGCAGCGGCTGCCACGGCGAGCCCGTCGGCCACCGCCTGCTCGTGCGTCTCCCGTAGGGCGGGAATGTCGGCGTAGTGCTTGGCCGCGACCTCGGCGCTGTGACCGGTGACGAACACGTCGAGCCGGCCGGCGGTCGCCCGGTAGCGCTCGGCCTTGTGGGTCTTGCGCAACCTGGGCGTGACCAGGTGCAACGGCTGGCCGTCGTCGTCGCGGAGGTCGTGACGGGCCACGAAGGCCTTGATCGGACAGGACTGGCTGACCGGCGTCAGCGTCGTGCGGTGGAGCCGGCCCTGCCCGTAGCAGACCCACAGGGCGTCGGTGCCCATGGCCCGCCGCGCCCGGGCGGTGATCGTGATGAGCGCCCGCAGAATTCCCCCGGGCGTTGTGAGGTTGCCGTCGCGGACCCTCAGGCGGCCCTCGGGGTTGCCCTGCCGGCGGTTCTTGGTGTGGAGCACCTCGACGTAGCCGCGGGCAGCATTGACCAGGCAGTCCGCTCGAAGCCCTCGGATGCACTCGACCTCCATGCCCGACTCCAGGGCGAAGGCGACGAAGAACGCGGCCAGGTCCTCGTTCGTCGGGTAGAGGAGCCGGTGCAGCTCCCCGAGGCTCCACTTCGGGCGGACGACCCCCTGGCGGGCGCTGGCCGCGGCGAGCGTGGCCTGGCTCACGACGCCCGTTCGGTCGATCTCCCAGGCCACGTCGTGGCGGTCCCGCCACGACCCATCCCAGGGGGACTGGCCCGACGCAAGCAGCTGCGGGCCGGCGACGGTCAGCCGGGCGATGGTCTCGCTCATCGCAGCGCGGGCCGCCCGGCGCAGCGAAGCCGCCACCGCGCCGGAGTAGGCGTCCCGCGGGGTGGCGGCGCCGGTGGGGCCGCTCGCCCCCCATCGCAGGCGGGCCGTCAGCTCCGCCCGGACCGGGTGGGCGTCGGCCACCAGGCGCAACAGGAACACGATCTTGTTGACCAGGACCGAAGGCGTGGTCGACCCGGTCGAGTACCGGGCGCGCAGGCGTTCCTCCAAGCTGTCGATGTCCTCCGGGCTGAGGTCGCCGGCGCCCAGGTCGCTGTCGGGATGCCGTGCGTCGAGGTGGGCGGAGAACCTGCGGACCGCGGCGACGTACCCGTTGGCGCTGGCGGGAGAGTTCACGCCTCCGCCGGCCTCGGCATGGGAGCTGAGGACCCCGGCGAGGGCCGCCGTGAGCCTGCGGTGGCCAAGGGGCGAGAGGTCGGCCCGGTAGGTTCGGCCGCCGGGGAACGACAGGTCGAGACGAGCGACCAGTGCGGCGACGCTGGGGCGCTGGGGATCGGGGTCCACCGGGAACACGACTGGCGACCCCGAGCGGGGCCGCGGCGGGCCGGCGCTCACGATGCCTCGTCGCCGGCCAACGCGCCGATGGCGCCGGCGACATCGTCCGCCCACGCCCCGATGGCCTCGTCGGCCAGCTCCTGGGCGGCGTCGACCGAGTCGAGGTAGACGTAGGTCGAGCGGATCGAGGCATGCCCGAGCAAGCCCTGGAGCGTCGCAGGGGATCGCCCAGCATGCGCCGGTAGGCGGCGCCGTAGCGGTCGGCGGGGTCTCGGGCCTCGTCGAGGTGGTGGCGGACCAGCTCGGCCAGCAGGTGCACGGCGTAGGTGTGGCGGAGGGTGTGGGGATGCACGTCGAGATCGATCCCGTGCCTGGCGCAGCGCTGGCACGCCCGCTCGAAGATGGTCTCCCAGCTCTCCGGCCTGAGCGGCAACCCTGCGGAAGTGAGCCACAGCCAGGCCGGCTCGGCACCCTCCGGGCCGTCGAGGAGGAGCCTGCTGCGGTGCTCGGCGGGCGCGGTCGCCCATCGCCACCGCGCCCCGCTTGCCTCCACGCCGCCCCGCCGGTCGGCCTGGGACAGCACGGCCCACCCTCCGCTGCGGTAGCGGCCGTGCTGGCGTGCAGCTGCGACCGCCGTCGAGCGCTCGACCCGCCGGTAGGTCCCGATCCCACGCAGCACCCTGGCCGGGACGCGCAGGTCCCGGCTGCGCTGGCGCTTGGCCACCGCCTCCGCCACGGTGACGCTGCTCGTGCGGCCCTTCTCGTCCGGCCCAGGCAGCTCGGGGATGACGAGGCTGGCCGCCTCCGTGAGCCTGGCCCCGGTCGTCACGCACAGCTGGGCGAAGGCGGCGTTGCGCTCCCCGTTCCGCATCCGCGACGAGGGGTCCGGAGATCCCTCCGGCAGTCGCCCGCGCAGCCCGATGTCGCGGAAGGCGCAGTAGTCCGGCAGGGACACGAAGCGCACCGACGCCCCCGACGAGAGCGCCTCGCGGGACCGGTTGACTTCGATCCGCAACGGCTTGTCGGCCAGCACGAGGGCCCAGCGGTAGGTGAACGGCAGCTCGGTGACCAGGCCCTCCCCGAGTGCCCAGCGGTAGAGCTTGTCCAACGCCGCCACCGAACGGTTCCACGTCGCCTTGCTCACCGAGGCGATCGGGTCGACGACCCGCCTGACCCGGTGGAAGGCGACGACGTCGTCCTTCGATGCGTCCCAAAGCCCCTTGCCCCGCCGCAGCTCCAAGAAGCGCGCCCAGGTGACCACGTCGAGCGCATAGGCCCGCCACGACGCCCGCGAGTGCACACCGAGGCCCGGCAGCTCGCGGAAGAACCGGTTCAGCTCCCAGCAGTAAGTGCCGTCGGTGTCGAGGACGAAGGGCATACCGTCGGGGACAGCCTCGTCGTCGAGCACGACGAGCAGAGCCCGAGCCGACTCACTGACGAGCACGCTCCGGTCGGTGAAGCAGAGTTCCACGCCTGTAACTTATGTGGCACCTGTGACAGCCTCCCTCGTTGCGGACCCGTCCGGCACGCCGCTACCCGCTCGGCCACCGCACCCCAACCCCGAGCGCCGGCGAATCTGTCGCAGCCAATGACCGAAGGGTCCTCGACTTGAACGGGAAGCCGGCGCGGTCGCCCTTGACGTGGGGATTCTGTCAGAATAATATGACGCCATGCCCAGCGAACAGCACCTGGCCAGGTTGGACCGAATCGCGATGGAGACCGAGCATGATGGGGGCGGCCTTCTCGAGGCGATGTGCAGGGAGGCCGGCCCGGCTAATTGGGACAGGCCTCTCGATGCGCTCGAGATGTATTCCGAGGCCCGCCGGTTCATGGATGAGGAGGTCGCCGAGCTCGTCCAACGAATGCGGACGCACTACGACCCTCCCTTTCCCTGGGACCAGATCGCTGAGCGGCTGGGCATCTCTCGCCAGACGGCGTGGTCGAAGTTCCGGTCGGTCGAGGACAATGTGGCCCGTCTTCCTCAGCGCCCCGGGCCGCGCCGCGATGGGGAGGTCGTCGACTTCCTTTTCGAAGTCAACCGGTCGTTCCTGAACCCTCGTCTCTCGTCGCCGATTACAGTTCCGACATCGTTCATCGGCCAGCTCGACGAGCGTCTGCCGGGGGACGGGCCGTCGTGGCAGTTGACGGTCGTCGGGCCTCTCGGGCGCGGTCCGGGCCGTCTCCGCCGCAGCCACAGAGGGGGCAACCGCTACTACCAACTCACCTTCACGCCAGCGGTTCGCCACTCGATTCTGGGGCCGACCCAGCTAGGCGATCTCCTGCGAGTGCGGATCCCGTTGCTGGGTCAGTTGTCCGCTGAGATAAGCCGCGCAGCCAGGCAATGACGACGGGTCTCCGGAGTCGTTCGAAGCATCGGCATCCGGACGTGGAGTTGCCGAGCACGGATGCGGGTTGACCAGTGGCCGTGAACGGAGCAGCGCAACCCTTGTATTGGTGAGACGCTTTCGTGGTTGAGACACCCTGTTGCCTGGATAACCCCGAAGATGTGGAACACCAGCTTGCCGCCCGAGGTGGTTGTGTCGATGTTCTCGGTCAGGCTGCGGAAGCCGACCTTGCGCTCGGCCAGGGCGTTCACCGTGTCGATCAGGTGGCGCAGCGAGCGGCCGAGGCGGTCGAGGCGCCACACGACCACGGTGTCGCCCGGGCGGACCTGGTCGAACAGCTTGGCCAGCTCCCGGCGCTCGTCGAGTGCTCCCGACGCCCGGTCGGTGAAGACCCGGTAGCACCCCGCCGCCTTGAGGGCGTCGGTCTGGAGGCGGGAGTTCTGCTCGAGGGTCGAGATCCTGGCATACCCCAGGAGGTCTCCCATGGCGCCGACAGTATCAGAACCGGTGTCGAGAGCCTCGAATGAGACGATGATTCTGGACACGCGTTGTGAACGCGTCAAAGGGCCTCTGCGGACCCTTTTCGGTCACCGTCTCAGAAACGAACGTTTCTGCGCCTACCGGCGTCAGACTCGACTCGGCGATCGAGACGCATACTCATCAATCAACCCGTGAGGAAGGGGCATGCGGCGGCGACACCCGGCGGTCTCACTTCACTTCGCCGTGCGACCTCCGGTGGCACCGGGTACGTCCGGCGCCACCGAGTCGATCTCCCTTGATGCTGAACGATCCGCGTCCGGGTGGCCCACCGCAGCAGCCCGGACGCTTCAACAAACACCAGCGGACTTCGGCCCTATCGCGCTAGGAAGTCGGGGCTGGACCGGTGGTCACAGGAAAGCTCGGTACGCTGTCTGGATTCACGCCGGCCGCTACGAATCCCTTACCCAGGATCATTTGTCCCACAATGGTCTTGCCATCGCGGGCGTACACGGAATGCGGTCCTGGAGCGAGAAGATCACCATTCGGCGCGGTGGGGAAAAGGTCCCCTTTCCTCACGTATCCGGCGATGTTGCCCTGGCGGTCGAGCGTCTGGACAAAATCCGGAATGGCGCCGATATTGACTGGATGGGAGGCGACGCGGCTCGCTGATCGATCCACTGCTCGAGTCGAGCTATCGGTCGTAGTGAAGGCAGCAGGGGGTATGGTGCCGAACGTCGGCGTTGCGGGGGCCGATCCCGCCACGTTCACGAACAGCAGAGCTGTTCCCAACACGCCGGTAGCGCCTGCCAACATTGCCCCTCGCTTTGCTTTCATCATCATTGTCAATACTCCTTAAGGGTTGGAGAGAAGTGGGAATGGCGGTCGCCAGCGGATTAGTAGTTCTGGCTCGGACTTGTTACCCCGTGGATGCGGTATCCATTGTTGTATGGGTAGGACGGGCCCTCGTAGAAGTACGCGCATCCGGAGGTGTAGAACGACTGCGTTCCGGAGGGGTTTCCGCAAATGGCTCCCCCAATTACCCAGCTCGACGTTGCGTACGGGCTGTACGCCGTAGACGACTGCCCACAGTACGACCCGTTCATATAGGCGTTGAACATGGCTCCGATGTAGCCGGCAGGCTCGGAGCGTGGCGTCGAGCAGAGATTGCCGACGGCCTCATAGGTATAAGCGAACGCCTTGCAGTCAGCCACGTCAGCGATAATCGACTCGACACACTGGTCATCGTAGTTGCCGTTGTTCATCGTGCTGCTGGTCCCATACACGATCCCGGACGATGCGGTGGCATATGCCGCCGACACGGGTGAGAAGATTGTGATGAGTGCAACGACAGCCGCGAGGCGCCAGGAAGGCGAGCCCGTTCGTACATTACTTCGAGTTACGAGTGAGTCCTATAGTGGTCTGGTTTCGGTACCTGGCCCCTTGTCGACACCTCCACTATCACGAAAGTCGAGACGAACTCGGATGGCCTTCCTATCGGAATGCTCAGCTTGAAGTGAGAGGCTGACTATCTAAGAGCCTGTTCAGGAAATTCACGCAGGTAGGGCAGCAGATTGCCACCACTCGGGTGCCGTGAGCTGATAGAGTCACATCCGTGGGGTCGGAGCGGGTGGCAAAGAAGCCGACGTGGCGCACGACCCATGGGGATATGACCGATGAGGAGTGGGAGCTCATCGCCGATCTCGTGGCTCCGTAC
>Ga0187893_10008274_pt1 | contig 16500 bp, 13 predicted proteins | sample MA1701074metaG_FD_139574 | JGI IMG/M metagenome (GOLD analysis project Ga0187893, IMG submission 139574) | White microbial mat communities from a basaltic lava cave in the Kipuka Kanohina Cave System on the Island of Hawaii, USA - MA170107-4 metaG ...
GGCCTCGCCCTGGGCGGCGCGACGGTGAAGCTCCCGTACGGGCATCGCGGCGGCAATCACCCGGTGCGGGATCTTGCGACGGGACAGGTACTTATCACATCGCAGAACCACGGCTTCGCGGTGCGGGGCGACACGGGCGGCATCCCGGGTGCGAAGGGACTTGAGGTGACCCATCTCAACCTCAACGACGGCACCGTCGAAGGGTTGAGGCACCGGGAGGCACCCATAATCGCCGTCCAGTACCATCCGGAGGCCTCCCCCGGGCCTCACGACGCCCAACGACACTTCCGGGAGTTCCTGCAAGCTCTTGACAGTCAATAGGTAAGCCCATATGTTGGCGCCCTGCCTGCGCCTTTCTTCGGGGGGACTTGGATGACAAAGGCGGATCTGGTCGAGAAGGTCACCGCGCAAATCGCCCGGACCGCCGGTCCCCTGATCTCCAAGAAGGACTGCGCACGCGTGGTCGACGCCTTCCTGGATGCGGTCAAGCTGGCGCTCTCCGAGCAGCATAACATTGAGATCAGAGGGTTTGGGACGTTCAAGATCCGCCAGCGCAAGACCCGGATGGCGCGTAACCCGCGCACGGGTGACCCCGTAGAGGTGGCGGCCCGGCCGGTGCCTGTGTTCAAGCCCAGCAAGGAGTTGCGCGCCATGGTGGCGGACGCGAGCGAGCGCGTGACCCACTAGGCTCGCCCGCCTGCCTCGGCGCACGAACACGGCCCGGAGAAGCACCGCCGGGCTCTTTTCTTTCGGGAAACGGGAAACGGGAAGCGGGAAACGTAGCCGCTGGTCAACCACCGGCCCTGGGAGTCACCGCATGAGGTTCACTGTCGCACGCCTCGCCGTTCTGTCCACTCTCCTCACTTCGCCCCTCTCCGCCCAGGCTGTGCGCTACACGGTGTCGGTGCCCGCGCCGGCGACCCGGCTGTTTCACGTCGCCGCCGAGTTTCCCGCCGCGGGGAGGGACACACTGCTCCTCTCGCTCCCCGCCTGGAGCCCCGGGTCCTACGAAATCCAGAACTATGCGCGCTATGTGCGTGGCTTCGCGGCGAAGAACGCGGCCGGTCAGCCCCTGTTCTGGGACCGGTACGACAAGGACACCTGGCGCGTGCCCACGGGGGGCAGCGCCCGTGTGACGGTCGAGCTCGACTTTCTCGCCGACACCATCGATCTCTCGCTGTCTCGCATTCGCGAGGACTTCGCGGTCTTCCTCGGGACCAACCTGTTCCTCTACGAGGAGGGCCGGTTGGAGCGCCCCGCCGAGGTCCAGTTCGTCGTGCCGGACGGCTGGCAGGTGACGACGGCGCTGCGCGGCGCCGCAGCCGGGCGCTACACGGCGCCTGACTACCACGAGCTGGCGGACGCCGTGACGTTCCTGGGTCGTTACAGCGTCGACTCGGTGCAGGTGGACGCGAAATGGATCCGCGTCGCGGTGTGGCCCGGAGATGCCTACACGGCCGCGGTCTCGCGCAACCTGCGCTCCAGCGTAGCGCGGCTCGCCGCGGCGCAGAACCGGCTCATGGGCGGACCGCCCTACGACGTGTATACCGTCTTCTTCGCCGTCATCCGCGAGCCGATCAACTTCGGCGGGGGGCTCGAGCACAGCTACTCGCATTTCAACATCATGCCGCAGGAGGCGTTCGCCGACGCCGCGGGCAGTCTCGGCGACTTCATGAATCCGCTCATCTCACATGAGTTCTTCCACCTGTGGAACGTGAAGCGGATCCGGCCGGCCGAGCTGTGGCCCTACGACTACGACGAGGAGCAGTACACGCCGCTCTTGTGGTGGTCCGAGGGCGTGACCGACTACTACGCCGATCTCTCCAACTGGCGCGCGGGGATCTGGTCGGAGCGGGAGTTCCTCGGAAGCGTGACGGGCAACATCCGCCAGGTCGAGTCGGCGCCCGAGCCGTGGAGTGCGGAGGACGGCAGCGTCGCGACCTGGATCCGCGAGGTATTCGTCAACAGCTCCCAGCTCTATTACCCGAAGGGCTCGGTCCTCGGCCTTCTGTTGGACGTCTCGATCCGCGATGCGACCGACAACGCGAAGAGCCTGGACGACGTGATGCGGGCGCTGTACACGCGGTTCTATCGCCAGAACCGGGGATTCACGACCGCCGACCTGCTGGCCCTGCTGCGCGAGCACGGGATGCCCGATGTGCAGGGCTTCTACCGGCGCTACATCGACGGCCGCGAGCCGCTGCCCTATGACCAGGTGCTCCCCAAAGCCGCCATCCAGGTCGCCCGGGACAGCACGACCACCCCCTTCCTCGGCGTGAACAGCGAGCCGGGGGCCGATGGCACGTGGCAGGTCATGGGTGTGACGGCGGGCAGCGCAGCGGCCGCGGCGGGGTTGGAACGGGGCGACGAGCTGGTGCAGGTCGGCGAGGTCCGCGTCGCGACGCAGCAGGATTGGGCGTCGGCGTTCCGCATGCGTTACCGCGGCAAGGCCGGTGAGCCGCTGGCGATCGTCGTGCGGCGAGGCGGGCAGACCGTCACCCTGAACACCACGGTGCGTGAGCGCACGGTCACGTTCTATCGCCTCGCGCCGGCCGAGAGCCCGACGCCGAAGCAGGAGCGGATCTGGCGCGGGATCGCGGGAGGCCGGTAGGGGCCGCCGTCAGCCACTCTGGATCCACACCCCCTGACGCTGAATCCACACCCCCAGGCCCTCTTTCCATCCACACCCCCAGGCCGCCTCCGCATCCTCACCCCCTGACCCCGGCTGCATCCTCACCCCCTGACCCCCGCTCCCGTCAGGGAGAGGGGGAACGAAGGACAGCATTGCCGAGGGAGTCTGCGCAGGAACGAGCGCAGCCGGTATAATTCGGGCGTGAGCGCGAAGGTTGGCACGATCCGTCTGCGCTTCTTTGCCCGCTACGCCGAGCTGGTGGGGCGGGCGGAGGCAACGCTCGCGGTGCCGCTCCCCGCGACGGTGGGTGACGTGGTGCGCCGCGTTCGTGCGGAGCTACCGGGCGGCGTGGACCTGCCGGCGCGGCCCCTGGCGGCGGTGAACCTCAAGCACGTGACGCTCGATGCTGCGGTGGCGGACGGAGACGAAGTGGCATTGTTGCCACCGGTGGCGGGGGGGTGAACGTGATGCGGGAAGCGGGAAGCGGGAAACGGGAAACGTACCTGACGCCCGACCCTGTGTCCGTCGATCACCTCCTCGGCGAGGTCTCCTCGCCGGAGCGCGGCGGGCTGTGCCTGTTCCTCGGCTCGGTACGCAGCGGGGAGGCAGAGCAGGTGACCGCGATCGAGTATTCCGCCTACCCCGAGATGGTCGAGGCGGAATTCGAGCGCATCCTGGCCGAGGCGCGGGCGCGGTGGGCGGAGGCGCGGATCGCTGTGCGGCATCGAGTGGGCGTGGTGCCGGCAGGAGAGGCGAGCATCGCGATCGCGGCCGCCGCCCCGCACCGGGTGGAGGCGTTCGACGCCTGCCGCTACGTGATCGAGGAAGTGAAGAAGCGACTGCCCATGTGGAAGAAGGAGTTGCGGGGCGACGGCACGACCGTGTGGGTGGATCCCCACGGGCACCCGGTCGAGGCGGGTCCGCGGTGACCCCGACGGCGCAGCTCCGCGACCGGCTGGGCCGTGCGCTCGCGAGCCTGCGGGTATCGGTGACGGACCGCTGCAACCTGCGGTGCCGCTACTGCATGCCGGAAGAGGAGTACGTCTGGCTCCCGCGCGCGTCGATCCTGACGTTCGAGGAGACGGTTCGTCTCGTGGGGGTGTTCGCGGGGCTCGGCGTGCACAAGGTCCGGCTCACGGGTGGGGAACCGCTGCTGCGGCACGAGCTGTCCACCCTGGTGCGGCTGCTCCGCGCCGAAGGGCGAATCACCGATCTCAGTCTCACGACGAACGGCCTGCTGCTCGCGACGCAGGCGGCCGGGCTGCGCGGGGCGGGGCTCATGCGGGTGACGGTGAGCCTCGACACGCTGCGCCCCGAGCGGATGCGCGAATTCGCGCGCAGCGCGCGGCACGCGGACGTGCTGGCCGGGATCGCGGCCGCGCGGGACGCGGGGTTCGAGCGGCTCAAGCTCAATACGGTCGTGGTGCGCGGCTACAACGACGACGAGCTGGTGGACCTGATCGAGCTCGGCCGGGGGCACGCGGCCGAGGTGCGGTTCATCGAGTACATGGACGTGGGCGGGGCGACGCGCTGGTCCATGGAGCAGGTCGTCTCGCGCGCCGAGATGCTGGACGTGCTCAGCCGCCACTACGGGCCGATCGAGCCGCTGTCCGAGCCGGGCTCGACCGCACCGGCCGAGCGGTATCGGCTGCGCGACGGCACGACGTTCGGGATCATCGCCTCGACCACGGCGCCGTTTTGTCGGACGTGCGATCGCGGGCGGCTGACCGCGGACGGCACGTGGCTGATGTGTCTCTACGCGGCGCGCGGGCTCGACCTGCGCGAGCTGGTGCGGGGCGGGGCGACCGACGACGAGATCGCGGCGCGCATCGCGGATAGCTGGCGGGGTCGGACTGACCGTGGGGCGGAGGAGCGGCTGGGGGTGGCCGGACGGGCGCCTCTTTACTCGATCGCGGGGCTCAAGGAAGACCCGCATCGAGAGATGCATACGCGGGGGGGGTAATCCCCTCCTGGGGACTGGTTGCCGCTTCATCCCGGGCTCGCGCCCGGGGTTCCCACCACAGTCGATGGCGCCGAACGTTCGTTCATCGGGCGTGAAGTACCAGCCCTTTGCCCCCACCCGCTCCACTCCATAACTTTGCCGCACCTCGGACCACACGGACAACAAGGTTCCTTCATGCTCTCCACGCTCACCGTCGTCGGGGCGGGCAACGTCGGCGCCACGACCGCCCAACGGCTCGCCGAGAAGGCCCTCGCGCGGACCGTCGTCATGGTGGACGTCATCGAGGGCGTGCCCCAGGGCAAGGGGCTCGACCAATGGGAGTCCGCCCCGATCGAGGGGTTCGATACCCGGGTCGTCGGCGCCAACGACTACGGCCCGGCGGCGGGGAGCGAGCTGGTGGTCGTGACGGCCGGCATCGCCCGCAAGCCGGGCATGAGCCGTGACGACCTGGTGCGCACCAACGCCGACATCGTGAAGCAGGTCGCCCAGGAGATCAAGCGGACCTGCCCCAACGCCATCGTGGTCGTGGTCTCCAACCCGCTCGACGTGATGTGCTGGGTGACCAAGCAGGTCACCGGGTTTCCGCGCGAGCGGGTGATCGGGATGGCGGGCGTGCTCGACACGGCGCGCTATCGCGCGTTCCTCGCCGAGGCGCTCGACGTTTCGGTCGAGGACATCCAGGCGATGGTCCTGGGTGGGCACGGCGACACGATGGTGCCGCTCATCTCCTACACGACCGTCGCGGGGATCCCGGTGACCCAGCTGATCGATCGCGCGAAGCTCGACGCGATCGTGCAACGGACCCGCAACGGGGGCGCAGAGATCGTGTCGTTCCTGAAAACCGGCTCGGCGTACTACGCACCGTCCTCGGCGGTGGTCCAGATGGTCGAGGCCATCGTGCGGGACAAGAAGCGCATCCTCCCGTGCGCTGCCTGGCTCGAGGGCGAGTACGGGCTGTCGGGCGTGTACTGCGGCGTGCCGTGCAAGCTGGGGCGCCGCGGGCTGGAGCAGATCGTCCAGGTCGAGCTGTCGGCCGAAGAGCGAGCGGCGCTCAAGAAGTCGGCGGAGGCGGTGCGGGAGACGATGGGGGCGGTGAAGCTCTGAACGGGAAACGGGAAGCGGGAAACGGGAAACGGAAGGCACGCGCATGACGGCAAGCGTTCGCGATCTCGAGGAGCGCAGCTTCGGAGCCACGCTGCGACGCGATGCGTGGTGGGTGGAGCCGGCGCTCACGGCGCTCGTGCTCGGCGGCTTCGGCGTTTACGCCACGTGGGCCGCCTGGACCGGGGCGCACTACGAGTGGGGGCCCTACCTGTCCCCGTTCTACTCGCCGCTCTTCCAGCCGTCCTGGTGGCCGCTCTCGCCCGCGTTCCTCATCCTCGGCGTCCCGCTCGGCTTCCGTGCCACCTGCTACTACTACCGCAAGGCGTACTACCGGGCGTTCTTCCTCGACCCTGCGGCGTGCTCGGTGGGCGAAGCGCGGCATGACTACCGGGGCGAGACGACGCTCTTCCTGTTCCAGAACATCCACCGGTTCTTCCTGTATCTCGCGGTGGTCCTCATCGTCATCCTGTCCTACGACGTATTGCTCGCCACCCGCTGGCCAGTGGCCGGCGTGCTGCCCGATGGCACCATCGCTCCGGGCCGCCGCGCGTTCGGCATCGGCGTCGGCACGCTGGTCATGGCGGTGAACGTCGTGCTGCTCGCCGCGTACACGTTCGGCTGCCACTCCCTGCGGCATCTCGTGGGGGGCAGCGTGGACTGCTTCTCCTGCGCCCGCGCGGGCCGCGCGCGCTACGCCGCGTGGCGCTGGGTGAGCGCGCTCAACCGCCACCACATGCTGTGGGCCTGGTGCTCGCTCTTCTCTGTGGCGCTCACCGATCTCTACATCCGGCTCTGCGCCGCCGGCGTGATTCACGACGTGAGGATCCTGTAGTGGCCGACGTCCGCACTCACGAGCACGACGTCATCGTGATCGGCGCCGGTGGCGCTGGGCTGCGCGCCGCCATCGAGGCGAGCGCCGCGGGCGCCAGGGTCGCGCTCATCTGCAAGTCGCTGCTCGGCAAGGCCCACACCGTGATGGCCGAGGGCGGGGCCGCGGCCGCCCTCGGCACCGTGATCAAGGAAGACAACTGGCGGGTGCATTTCCGCGACACGATGCGCGGCGGGAAGATGCACAGCAACTGGCGCATGGCGCAGCTCCACGCGCAGGAGTCTCCCGATCGGATCCGCGAGCTGGAAGCCTGGGGCGCGCTGTTCGACCGGACCGATGACGGGCGCATCAACCAGCGCCCCTTCGGCGGGCACACGCATCAGCGCCTGGCCCACGTGGGCGACCGCACGGGGCTCGAGATGATCCGCGTGCTCCAGGACAAGGCTGTGCACTCGGGCGTCGAGGTCTTCATGGAGTGCACGGTCATCCGGCTGCTCGTCACCGACCGGGTGGCCGGCGCCGTCGCCTATCAGCGCGAATCCGGCCGCTTCGTGGTGTTCCGCGCCACGGCGGTGGTGCTCGCGACGGGCGGGATCGGCAAAGCGTGGCAGATCACGAGCAACTCCTGGGAGTACACGGGAGACGGGCACGCATTGGCCTACGACGCGGGCGCCGAGCTGATCGACATGGAGTTCGTGCAGTTCCATCCTACGGGGATGGTCTGGCCCCCGTCGGTGCGCGGCATCCTGGTCACCGAGGGAGTGCGCGGCGAGGGCGGGGTGCTGCGGAACTCCAAGGGTGAGCGGTTCATGTTCCGCTACGTCCCCGACATGTTCAAGGGCGACTTCGCCGAGACCGAGGCCGAGGCGGAGGCGTGGGTGACCGGGGACCGCGCCAAGAACCGGCGCCCCCCCGAGCTGCTGACCCGCGACGTGGTGGCCAAGGCGATCGTGCAGGAGATCGCCGCAGGGCGGGGGAGTCCGCACGGCGGCGTGTTCCTGGACGTCGCCTCCAGGCGCGATCCCGACTACATCAAGCGCAAGCTTCCCGGCATGTACCACCAGTTCAAGGAGCTGGCGGGCGTGGACATCACGAAGGAGCCGATGGAGATCGGCCCGACGACGCACTACGTGATGGGCGGGGTCAAGGTGGATGCCGAGACGCAGGAATCCACGCTGCCCGGCCTGTTCGCCGCGGGCGAGGTGGCCGGCGGGATGCACGGCGCCAACCGCCTGGGCGGCAATTCGTTGAGCGATCTGCTCGTGTTCGGGCGGCGCGCCGGCGCCGCGGCGGCCGAGGCGGCGCGGCGTCGGGGGGGCGCACCGGCCGCCTCGCAGCGCGACGTGGACGCGATCCTCGCCAACGCCGTGGCACCGTTCGACCGGCCGGGCGGCGAGAATCCGTTCGCGGTCCAGGCGGCGCTCCAGGAGGTGATGCAGACCCACGCGGGCATCGCGCGCGACCGGGCGGGCCTCGAGCGCGCGCTCGCCGAGCTCGAGCGGCTCAAGGCGCGCGCGGCCCGTGTTGGCGTCACGGGGAGCCGCGAGTACAACCCGGGCTGGCACACCGCGCTCGACCTCGGGTGCCTGCTCACGGCGGCCGAGGCGTCGGTGCGCGCGGCGCTGGAGCGCCGCGAGAGCCGCGGCGGCCACGCCCGCACGGACTTCCCGGAGTCCGACGAGACGCTGGCGCGCCGCCAGGTCGTGGTGCGGCGCGACGCGGGCCGCATGGCCGTCCGCTGGGAGGACCAGCCCCCCCTGCCGGCCGACCTCGCGACGCTCGTCAAGGAAGGAGCCTGACGTGGCCCAGGGACTCCGGCTGCGGATCTATCGCGGCGACCGGTCGGCCGGGGAGCTGCGGGAGTACACCGTCGAGGCGGGCGAGGGGATGGTGGTGCTCGACGCGGTGCACCGCGTGCAGGCCGAGCAGGCGCCCGACCTCGCCGTCCGCTGGAACTGCAAGGCCGGCAAATGCGGCTCCTGCTCGGCGGAGATCAACGGGCGGCCGCGGCTCATGTGTATGACGCGGCTCTCGGATTACGCGCCCGACGAGCCGATCACCGTGATGCCGATGAAGGCATTCCCGCTCGTGAAGGACCTGGTCACCGACGTGTCGTGGAACTACGAGGTGAACCGCCGGATGCCGGCGTTCGCGCCGCGCCCGCCCGATTTCGCCGACGGCACGTGGCGCATGTACCAGTACGAGGTCGAGCGGCCGCAGGAGTTCCGCAAGTGCATCGAGTGCTTCCTCTGCCAGGACGTGTGCCACGTGCTGCGCGCGCACGGCAAGCACGCCGAGTTCATGGGGCCGGCCTTTCTCGTGCGCGCCGCCGTCTACGAGATGCATCCCCTCGACCAGGCCGACCGGCGCGAGCACCTGCGCACCGAGGGCGGCATCGGCTACTGCAACATCACCAAGTGCTGCACCGAGGTGTGCCCGGAGTCCATCACGATCACGGACAACGCGATCATCCCGCTGAAGGAGCGGGTGGCGGATGGGCGCTACGACCCATTGAGAGCGCTCTGGCGCATCCTTACGCGGGGAGCGGGAAGCGGGAAGCGGGGAGCGTAAGGCTCCGAGACTCTACGTTTCCCGTTTCCCGCTTCCCGTTTCCCGGCGTCTCAGCACTCCCTCCAACACCCGCCACACATTCTCCGCCATGATCCGGTGCCCCGCGGCCGTGGGGTGAATGCCGTCCGCCTGGTTCAAGTCCGGGTGCCCCCCGACGCCGTCCAGCAGAAACGGGATCAGCGCTAGCGTGTTCTCGCGGGCGAGGTCGACGAAGAGCCGCTCAAACGTCCGTCCATAGGTGACGCCGAGGTTGGGCGGCGCCCGCATGCCGGCGAGCACGATCGCGATGCCAGAATCGCGGCCACGCGCGCTGTCGATGATCGCCTGGAGGTTGCGCCTGGTGGCGGCCGGCTCCTGGCCGCGGAGCGCGTCGTTCGCGCCGAGCTCGAGGACGAGGACGGCGACCGGCTCGCGCAACAGCCAGCCGATCCGCCGCAGCCCGCCCGCCGACGTCTCGCCCGACACGCCCGCATTCACGACACGATCGCGGAGCCCGACGGAGTCGATGCGCCGCTGGATCACGGCCGGGTAGGCCTCCTCGGGATCGACGCCGAGCCCGGCCGTGAGGCTGGTGCCGAGGAACAGGACGACCGGCGTGGAATCGACGCGCGCCGGAGCGCCGCGTCCCGCGTCCCGCTCCCCGCTCCTCGGTCGTTCCCCGCATGCCAGCGACAGCACGGTCGCTCCGAGCACAACTATCTTTCGTCCCATGATGATCGTCGCCCGGGGTCTGGGACACACCTACATCAGCGGCGGCCAGCCGCTGGCGGTGCTGCGTGACATCGATCTCACCGTGGCCGCCCGCGAGTTCGTCGCGGTCATCGGGCCCTCCGGCAGCGGCAAGACGACGCTGCTCAGCCTTCTGGCCGGCCTCGACCGGCCGACCGCGGGCTCGGTCGCGCTGGACGGACAGGATCTCGGGCGCCGGACCGAGGACGCGCGCGCGCGCCTGCGCGCCGAAAAAGTAGGCTTCGTGTTCCAAACGTTCCAGCTCATCCCCACGCTGACCGCCCTCGAGAACGTGGCCGTGCCCCTCGAGCTGCTGCCGCGCCGGCGGGACGGCACGCAGGCCCTCGAGCGGGCGCGCGACCTCCTGGGACGCGTCGGCCTGGGCGACCGGGTCGATCACTACCCCGTCCAGTTGTCCGGGGGCGAGCAGCAGCGGGTCGCGCTGGCGCGCGCGTTCGCCAACGAGCCCCGCATCCTCTTCGCCGATGAGCCGACGGGGAACCTCGATGCCGACACGGGGAAGCGCGTCATCGACCTCCTGGTGCAGCTCAATCGCGAGACCGGCTCCACTCTCGTGCTCGTCACGCACGATCCCGATCTCGCCGGGCGCGCACACCGCATCGTGCGCCTCGCCGGCGGCCGGATGGTGTCGGATACGCGCCGGGAGGGGGCGTGAGCCTGCGCTTCGCGCTGACCATGGCCTGGCGGGAGAGCCGGTTCAGCCGGCGGCGGCTCGCGCTGATCACCGTCGCGATTGCCCTCGGCGTCGGCGCCGTCGTGGCAATCAACTCGTTCCGCGCCAACCTCACCACGGCGATCCACGAGCAGGCGCGCGCGCTGCTCGGCGCCGACGTCGCGCTCTCGAGCCGCCGCCCCTTCCCCCCGCCCGTCACCGCGGCCCTCGACTCGGCCGTGCGGGCGGGCGCCGTCGTGTCGCGCGCGACGCGGTTCGCGTCCATGGCGCTCGTGCCGCGCACGGGCCGAACGCGCCTCGTCCAGGTGCACGCCGTAAGCGGCGGATTCCCCTACTACGGCGCCATCCTGACCGACCCGCCGGACCGCTGGGCGACCCTGGCGGACGACCGCCGGGCGCTGCTCGACCCCGGACTGCTGCTCCACCTCGACGCCCGGGTGGGCGACACGCTCGCGCTTGGCGCGGGCCGGTTCGTGATCGCGGGCGTCCTGACCGACGTGCCCGGCGAGGTGGACCTCGAGGCCGCGCTCGCGCCGCGGCTCTACATCGCCGGCGCCTACCTGGCCGAGACCCGGCTCGTGGGGTTCGGCAGCCTCGTCCGCCACCAGGCGTTCCTGCGCCTCGCCGACGAGGCCGCCGCCGAGCGCTTCGCGAACCGCCATGCCGCGCTGTTCCGCGAAGCGCGGGTCCGCGTGACCACCGTCGCCCAGCAGGAGCAGGACGTCACGCAGGCCCTCGGGTCGCTCGCGCGCTACCTGGGCCTGCTCGGCCTCATGGCAGTCGTGCTCGGCGCCATCGGCGTCGCCAGCGCGATTCACGTCTTCGTCAAGGACAAGGCCGACACCGCCGCGGTCCTCCGCTGCCTCGGCGCCACGGCGCGCACCGTCTTCGGGGTGTATCTCGTGCAGGCCCTCGTGCTCGGGCTCATCGGCGCGGCCGCCGGTGTGGCCCTGGGGCTCGTCGTGCAGACCTCGCTCCCGGCGGCCCTCGCTGAATTCCTCCCGGTGCGCGTCGGGGTAGCGCTGGATTGGCGCGCGGCCGCCGCAGGCTTCGGCGTCGGGCTGTGGGTGACGATCCTGGCCGCGCTCCTCCCGCTGCTCGCGGTTCGCCGCGTCACGCCGCTCCTGGCGCTGCGGCGCGACTTCGGGCCCGGCGGGCGCGAGCGCGACCCCGCGCGGCTGGGTCTGTATCTCGCGCTCGCGGCGAGCATCGTGCTGCTGAGCGCGGTGCAGGCGCCCACGCGCCCGATCGGTGTCGCCTTCGCCCTCGCGCTGGGGACGACGGTCGGGCTCCTCTGGCTCGTGGCGTGGCTTACCACGCGCGCCGCGCGGCGCCTCTTCCCCCGGCGCGCGCGCTACGTCGTGCGGCAGGGTGTGGCCAACCTGTTCCGGCCGCGCAACCAGACCGTCGCGGTGACCCTGGCGCTGGGCTTCGGGGTGTTCGTCATCGCCACGCTGTATCTCGTGCAGCGCAACCTGCTCGATCGCCTCTCCCCGGACGCCCGCCCCGACCGCGGCAACCTCGTGATCCTGGACATCCAGCGCGATCAGCGGGACGGCGTCGTGCAGGTGCTGCGCGACGGCGGGCATCCCGTCGTGCAGCTCGTGCCGATCGTGGCGGCCCGTATCGCCGCGCTGCGCGGGCGGCCCGTCGATTCGATCCTCGCGGACACGAGCGCCCCGCAACCCGACCGCTGGGCGGTGCGCCACCAGTACCGCAATACCTACCGCGACAGCCTCGTCGGCTCCGAGCGACTGGTGGCTGGCCGCTGGTGGACCGGCCGGGCGGCGCCGGGGACGCCGCGCGTGTCGCTCGAGGAAGACGTCGCCCGTGATCTCGGCGTGGGCATCGGCGACCGGATCACGTGGGACGTCCAGGGCATCCGCGTGGAGACCGAGATCGCCAGCCTGCGGCGCGTGCAGTGGGCCCGGCTGGAGCCGAACTTCTTCGCGGTGTTCGAGCCGGGCGCGCTCGAGGAGGCGCCCCAGACGTACGTGGCGCTGACCCGCGTCGCCGATGCGACGCAGCGAGCCGCCCTGCAACGCGACCTGGTGCTCGCCTATCCCAACCTGTCGGCGCTGGACCTCGGGCTGGTGCTCGCCGGGCTCGACCGGATCTTCGGCAAGGTGGCCTTCGCCATCCGCTTCATGGCCGCCTTCACCATCGTAACGGGGATCCTGGTCCTGGCCGGTGCGATTCTCACGACGCGCTGGCAGCGCGCGCGGGAAACGGTGCTGCTGCGGACCATCGGCGCCACCGTGGCACAAGTCCGGGGCATCCTGCTCACCGAATACGTCGCGCTCGGCACGCTCGCCGCGCTCTCGGGCGTCGCCTTCGCCAGCGTGGCCGGCTGGGCGCTGGTGCGCTTCGTGTTCGAGCTGCCGTTCCACCTCGGCCTGGCGCCGCTCGTGATCACGTGGCTCGGCGTGGCGGGCCTCACGACGGCGCTGGGCTTCGGGTTGAGCGGGGGGAGTCTGCGGCGGCCGCCGCTCGAGGCGTTGCGGGAGCTGTAGCCAAGACGGGGAGTGGGGAGCGGAGACCAGTGGCTGCTTCACGCTTCCCGCTTCCCGCTTCCCGCTACCCGAGCTCCGGACATCGAGTACAGCAGAGGCACCAAGTGCAGCGCCGCCGCCAGGCTGACGAGCAGCCCGAACGACCCGACCAGCCCGACCTGACGCACGCCCGGGAACGTTGCGAGCCCGAGGCAGGCGAAGCCCGCGACATTCGCCAGGGTCGTCATCGTCATGGCGGGAGCGGTTTCCTCGAGCACCAGGGGCAACGGCTCGCCCCGCCGCAACCGCTCCACCACGTGAACCCCGTTGTCCACGCCGAGGCCGGCGAGCAACGGGGCGATCGCCAGGGTCATCACGTTGAGCTCGATGCCGAGCACCGCCATGAGTCCGAGCGCGGCCGACACGCAGCACACCACCGGAACGCCGCACAGCAGCACCAGCCGCGGCCGGCGGAGCGCGACGGCCAGCACGACGACGACGAGCAGCGCCACCGCGGCACAGGCGAGCACGACGTCGCGGCGCAGCAGGCGGGTGTGCGAAACGCCGCCGTGCAGGGCGTCCCCGCCGAAGCTGACCCGCGCGAGTCCCGGGCCACCGAACCGCTCGATGGTCGTGGTGAACCGCTCGACCGCTCCGGCGCTCCACGGCATCTGGCGCAGATACACGTACGACACGGCATGATAGTCCCCGTCGCCCCCGACGAGATGGCGCTGCAGCAGCTCGTCCAGGCCCGCCCGCCGCAGATCGTCCAGTCGCAGCTCCGCCAGCTGGGCATGCAGGAGCCGGTCGACGAGTGGGACGTAGGTCGTGACAAGCGTCGAATCGGGGTGATCCATGCGCGCGACGACCGCCAGCAGGTCGCGGCGCACACGATCCGCCGAGAACCGGTCGGCGTGCGCACGCACGTACGCGATCGTCGCCCGCTGCTCCGCGGGCGCCGGGAGCCAGCGGCTCAGGGACTGGATCACCGCGACGCCCGCCCGGAACCGCAGCCGCTCGAGCTCCGCGACGGCCGCCCGCTCACGCTCCAGGGCCTCCTCCGCGGTCGCGCCGCGCGACACCATCAGCACCGGCGTGAACGACGCCCCGACCAGCCGGCGCACGTGCTCGAGCTCGGCCGTCGCCGGGTTGGCATCGAGCACCACCTTCCACGGATGCGGCTCGTACGCCAGCGCGCGCGCGGCCCAGAGCGAGGCCGCCACCAGCGCGGCCCAGGCCGCAACCGATGCGCCCCGGTAGCGCCGGCCGGTGTGTATCACCCGCGCCCAGCGGGTCCAGGCCGGCAGCCGCCCTGGCGCCGTGTAGGCCAACGCGAGCGGCAGCGCCGTGAAGCTCACCGCGAGGATCACGAGCATGCCCACGGCGGTGAGCCAGCCCAGCTCGACGATCACCGGATAGGAGACGACGACGAGCGCCAGGAAGGCCGACGCGTTCGTGAGGCCGCCCAACAGGATGCCGCGACCGGGTCGGCGCAACGCGGCGGCGAGGGCGTCGGCGCGAGGCGACGCGGGATCGCTGAGCACCCAGTAGTGCGTGACGATGTAGAGTCCGAAGTCCACGCCCAGGCCGCCGAGCACCGAGACGAAGATCCAGGCGAGCAGGCTCACCGAGCCGAGCACCAGAACCGCCATCGCCCCGGTGATCGCGATCCCGAAGGCCACGGTCCCGAGGATGATCAGCGGGCCGAGCGGCCGCCGCAGGCCGGCGAGGAGCAGGACGAAGAGGGCGAGGGCCGATTCGAGCGCGATGCGGCGCGCATCGGCACGCGCGACCTCGTTGCCCCGGACGTAGGCCACGGGGCGTCCGACCACGAACAACCGCTTGCCCGCGAGGACCCCCCCGTACGCCGGGTCGTCGCCGACCTCGCGCACGGCCCGCTCCACGCCGCCCACGAGCGCCCGCGCATCCTCGACCCCGGCGAGGCGCGCCGCCGGCTCCACCACCACGACGGCCGCGCGCCAGGTCGGGACGACGAAGTATCCGTGCGAAAGGAGTACGGGGGCCCCGCCGGCCGCGCGCCCCAGCACACCGAGGGCCAGCGGTCCGAGACCAAGCGGATCGACCTGGCCCAGGCCGGCGCGCCGCAGCGCCTCGCCGAGCGACCGTGGCGGCGTCGTATCGAGCAGGGCGCGGGTCATGCTCTCCCGCGTGAGCCGCTCGCCCAGCGCCTCGAGCTGTCGCGGCGTCAGGAAAAGCAGAAAGTGCGCCGGTCCCGCGCGCTCCAGAAACCGCCGCAGCTCGGGCGGCAGCCGGGCCTGGGCACGCCGCACGCCCGGCACCCGTGCGAGACGGGCGGCGAGCGTGTCCAGCACGGGCCCCACCTCCTCGGCGCGCACCGGCGCATCGGCCTCGAGCACCACCAGGATGCGATCTCGCTGCGCGACGTCGCCGGCACCGAGCGCCGCGACCGAATCCGCGACCCGCCGCCCCCGGGGGAGGAAGTCCTCGATGGCGCTCCGCAGCGAGAGTCGCGACGCGAGGCCGAGCGCGGCCGCGAGCGCGAGCAGGGCACCCCCCGTCCACCAGCTCCGGTGGCGCACGACGCCGCGCGCCACGGCCTCGGTCAGGCGATCCCAGTCACCAGGGGCCACGGGGCGAGAACATACCAGTCCACGGTCCGGCCCGGCAACACGGACTGCTGCACCCGCGCCACACCCTGCGGCCGCGGGCGCGTGCCGTCCGCCCGGCGACCGGGGTGACGAGTCGTCGCCGCGGTCCGGCGTAGACACGCATCCATTGGGGCGTATATTGGGCGGACGTGCCTGATCGCGACTCGTACACGTTGAGGAGGTGCGCCATGCGCCAGCACCACAACCGTCTGCCCATCGCTGTGCTGCTCGCCGGTCTCGTTCCCGCGATCATCACGTGCGAGGAGGCGAGTCAAGCGAGCGATGCCGCCAAGCTGGAGGCGCTGGTCACCGCCCACTACGAGGACATCCCCGCGTTCAGTCAGGCCCTGGAACGCCTGGTGCTCCACCTGAGCGGCACCCCACAGCCGGGCGTGAACATCACGCCGACGGCGACCGGCGGCTTCGGCTCGGTCAGCGTCGACACCGACGGCGACGGCACGCTGGAGTCGACGATCGTGGGCTCGCTCACGTTCAACAATCCGTCCATCGGCATCGCCGGCGGAGCGACGATCGACATCACGGAGATCGCCGAGACCGCGGTGGACATCACGTCGGGGCTGATCTTCTATGACGTGGATGTGATGCAGTTCACCGACGCCACAGCGAGCATCCCCAGTGAGGGGAGCCGGCCGGCGATCACCGCCTCCGAGGGGACTCTCTTTCTCGACCTCAGTAACCCCCCGAGCACGAGGGCTCGCCCGATCGGCACGGGGAGCCTGCGGGCGTCGTGGCCGTACGCCTCGGGATTCGTCGCGTTCACGCTCGGCAGTATCTCCGGGTTCGCGGACATCTACACCGATGAGTCGGGCCAGATCGGCATCTTCGTCTACGGCGA
>Ga0187893_10008276_pt1 | contig 16496 bp, 18 predicted proteins | sample MA1701074metaG_FD_139574 | JGI IMG/M metagenome (GOLD analysis project Ga0187893, IMG submission 139574) | White microbial mat communities from a basaltic lava cave in the Kipuka Kanohina Cave System on the Island of Hawaii, USA - MA170107-4 metaG ...
CGCAATCCCCTGACTCACCCCATACCGCAGCCAGAATGGAGCGCGACACAGCACTTTGCGGGACAAATCGCTCAACCGCCACAAAAGTCTGAACCACGGCGGTCGTCGGTCAAAGGCATAGTACAAGTAGACAAGAAATGGCGCGCCTGGTTTCAGCTTTTCGGAGCAGACCATGAGACCGGCCTGAGTGTCTGGAATGTGATGGAGTACCCCTAATGAATACCCAAAATCCATCGAACCGTTGGCGATTGGCATATCGGCCACGGAGGCGAGATGAAACACACAATTGTCAAAGGTCTTAAGATTCCTCATGGCCACTGCCAGCGCCTGCTCGCTGGCATCGATGCAATGGAGCTTGCCAACCCTCGGCAAGACGAACTGAGCCCACCGGCCGCTCCCGCACCCGGCATCGAACCCAACACTACCTGGGGGAAGCACGTCCCAAGGAAAAACTTTGAAGTATTGCCCAAAAATTTCTCGCAGCTCATCGGTCGAAAGGCCAGTTTGATCGAACCGTTTCCATTCCTCTCCGAATCCCCTAACAGTTTCAGCATCAGTGTTTCTCTGAATCTCGGCGGATATCACTACAGCTTTCATTCTAGCAGCCACTGATTAGCTTGCAAATTCCTGTGATCTGCCAAAAACCTCACGCCACTGTTCAACTTCTTTCGCGTTCGGAGCGCCTAAAGACTGACGAATCTTGCTTCCTGAGATGTCCATCAGGTCAAGAACGACATCTCGCGCCAGCGCCAGCCCATGGACGAAGACCCCGCGAATCAGCAACTCTGCAGACTTCCTATCGTGGACTTGCGACAAAAGGCTACAACAGTAGTGTCCCCGACCGATAATTGATTTAAGAGATGACACTTTTCCTACCCGATAACCGAGCAGGCAGTCTGGGAGACAAGCGAATCGGCTCGTTCGCCAGGCGCGAAGCAGTAATTCCTGATCCTGGCCCTTTCTCAAATGATCATCGTAGCGATGCTGAGTGAACCACGAACGCTTGCCCATCCAAGTCGGATGCGCGAGCGGAAAACCCCACCAGGGCCGTCGGCAGATCTCCTCGTGACGCTCGGCTGTCGGATAAAGCCCAACAACCTCCCCCGATCCTGTAAAGAGCAGGGCACCATGACCTAACAAATCAATGTCTGGATGGGCTTCGAGATATCGCACCTGTCGCTCGAAACGCTTCGGGTAGGCGATGTCGTCGGCGTCCATTCTCGCCACGTACTTGCCTCGCGCTTGTTCCACGCATTGATTCAATCTCGCAGCCAAACCTTTCTGCTGCAATTCGTCGATCACCTTGATTCTACAATCGCGAAACTGGCGGCAGATCTGTGAGGTTGCGTCGGTGGAGGCATCGTTCACAATGACAAGTTCCCAATCTGTAAATGTCTGCCAGAGAAGAGAATTGATTGCGGCTCTGAGAGTCACTGCTCCATTGTGGACCGACATCACGACTGTCACCAGGGGAGCCGTCACCTCTCAGCTTTCTTTGTAGAACATGCGTCCTGGCCATCCCGCCGCAGAATATGTGTGAGCACCGGCTAGCCGCCAAGACAGTTCAAAGACAAACCGGCGGGCTGCACGGGCCCCTCGCTGCCTTCCCCAGAACAGGGAGGCCACGGAGACGATAACCGACCTGAGAATTTGTAGCGCCGGCCCCAATGTGTGCTGACGGACGGCGGATTCAAACTCAGTCCAGTCCACCGGCAGTCGGGGCCGTTGTACAGCCCGCCTAGTCAATTCCCCTAACATTTCGCTGAAACGTCGATCGTACGTATGTTCTTCTTTGACACGTTCGAACCCTTTGCGGGCGACCTCGTCCCGTTGGACGGGATCGGCAAGAAGTGATTTGACAACCCTCACCAGTTCTTCTTCACCCTCGAAGGTGAGGATTTCATTCCCGATACGAAAGTACCGATCCAGATTCGGAGCCTGTTCTGTCAAGAGACACCCTCCGTATCCTGGCACCTCAAAGACCCGCGCCTTAATCTGTCGATCAGAAAGCCCACGTTCGCCATGCGCACCCCCGCTGAAATTGAGGCTAATCTTAGACTCCCTTACCAACTCAGAAATTCGTTTCGCCTCCACCGGTCCATTAGGCCAACCGTGACCAAAACAGGAAACGTCAATTCCTTCCCGGTGGAGTCTCTCGATCATGGCCCGACGATTTCCATACGCGGCACCGACGAAACTCACTGCATATCGACAATCAGCCGCCTGAAGCGGCGGAGACAACCGCTCACCGTTTGCGGCCCATTGTGATAGATAGACGCTGTCGATCCCGTCGCGTCGATACCGTAGTACAACATCCGGGTAGGTCGTCACGGAGAGATCAATTTCTGAGCCGATCAAACGTGAAAACATCGGATACTTCCATGAGTCATCGGTCGACCAGTTGACGAGAAACGGGCCGCTGTTCCTGATCAGACGCATTGTCGTAACCCAGACTTCGTAGTGCATCAACACACACAAGACAACATCCGGAACCGTTTCTTCTACGCGCTTTAACAGTGCGCGATTCAACTCCCTAAAGTCTTCATAGGGTTCACGGGAGAAGGATTCAAAAAAGCTGACACGATGGCCCAACCTCTGGAGAGCGGGAAGAAAATTCACGAATTCGTACCCTTCTCCTCGAGCGGGATCCCCATAAGCATGTTTTCCAAAAACACAGAGAATATTCACGGGAGGACTATTACGATCTTGCGTCTACTTCATGATGCGAATCGCACAGCCGGTTGCTGCCGGCCTGGCGAAGTATCGATCAAGATTTGAAATCTTGAGTGCGTCCGGTTGAAGCCTGCTGACAAGCGCTCTCAGCTCATGTTCAGTCTTGTGATGTTGGTATTGATGTCCTCCGTACCAGTCGAATGTGTTCAGCACTCCGGCCCTATACATTCTGCGAAGCTTCTCAGGACCGTCAGGAACATCCCCTCGCACCATCAACAGTCCCTTTTCAAGACTCCATCCGAGAACGGGAACGAAACGTAGCCACGACATGGCTTTGGCGTAGCTCAGTCGAGCTTGAAACGAACGCCGCGAAAGGAACCTGCGCAGTGCTCGATAATAGTAGAATCTCACCATCCATGGAAGACTGGATTCGTATTTCATATAACAATTGAAGACGAATTCTCCCCCGTTTGATACTAATCTCCAAAGGGCTCGGGCCGTCTTTTCAACGTCGGGGGTATGTTGGATCACATTGTGGCAGATCACCATTCCCGATATTGACGAATCTTTGAGCGGGGGCGCATCGATCGAACACTGGATCACATCCACATTTCGAGCGTCGTTCAGGTTGGCCTTCATGATGTCATCGACAGCATGGGACAGTTCGAGGCAAATGACGCGTGTGGCACCGGCTTCACTCATCCATCGTGATTGCATACCGCTGCCGCCGCCCGCATCCAGCACCACTCTCCCTTTGAACACGTCAACACTTCCGAACGTATTCGCGACAGTGTGATTCAGCCAATTGAGCCTGAATTGGTCGAAATTGAAATAGTTCCATTGATCCCCGAACGAAGAGACTGCCTCTGCCGACATGGCATCGTCGATAAATCGAGGTATCCCGTTTCGAATGGAATAGCCACGCCCGGAAGCAGATTCCAGGAAGCCTGCCTCGACCATTCCATGCTTTCCGAATACAGGTTCTTTCAGGATAAGGTCGGACTTATCAACGGGATCGCAAAGGAACTCAAGCAGGTCTGGGTTCATTCTCGTATTAGACTAGGGCAGGCACACTATTTCGGACACGAAGACGCTTCATGTATCCCCCTCCCCCTCACGGCCGTAACGTGGTAACCGACTGTAAAACGACGATCGTCATCATAGCGGTCTATCACCTTGGCAATAAGAGGAATAAGAACGCCAAGGACGGGAACGAGAGACACCCAGACGACTAGCCAGCAGATTTCGGCGACAACCGGCATACCTAACTTGAAGGGGCGCGTATTTATCAGGAAACGGATTGATTCTTGGGCAAAGAAACGAAAAGAACCTTCATTGGCTTCCACCTGTACATGCTGAAACCCTGCTTCTGGCAAAAACTTCTGATACCAGAATGGTGTGTAGCCACCGTAGAAATGATACGGCTCCAAGTGTATCCCGGCACCCAATGGTGCCGTAAGGATGAGCCGACCACCTGGAGTCAGTACCCTCGCGATTTCCTTCACCACGCGAATTGGTTCCGGATGATGTTCGAGAACTTCGGTACAGACAACGGCGTCGAAGCTTCCGGCTGAAACAGGAATGGCAGTGGCATCGCATATATAGTCGATATCGCCGTAACATCCATAGCGCAGCCGCACACCTTCGAGCGCGCCGAAGTCCTGAGCCTTATAGTCACAATGAGCAAAGAAGTTACGATAAGCGCACGGACCGGCGCCGATATCGAGTACGCGGCTTCCTTGCGGAAGTTGTTTCGCCTGCTCAGCGATGAAACGATCGCGGCGGACTAGGTTAAACGAGAACAACTCGCTCTCAGCAAGCAGGCTTCGGAACCGATTACGCACGAGCCTTCACAAACTCGAAGAGGCCGCATCCATACTCCAGGTCGTCCGCGGCTTCGACGGGAACCTGGTCTCTGAATCGCCCAGCATCGTCGATGAGAGAAAATGATTCCAGCCGTAAGCCGGGAACGAACGATTGGATGGTGCATGGCGCATGCACTCGATGGGCGTTAAAACAGACGCGCTCACGCCCCACCGGTACCGACAGAAAGAGATGCCCACCAGGCCGTAACACGCGCGCCAACTCGCCTGCCGCTCGTCTGGAGCCTTGTGGATCGAGCAGATCGCCATAACGGCCCAATCCGATGTGCTCGATCACATGGAGACTGGAAAGAGAGGGGATTCTATCGTCGGGAAACGGTAATCTTGTGGCAGTTCCACCAACGCAATGCAATCCTGGTAATGGCAGCGTAAGCGGGCGATAATCGAGGAAGATGATGGGCAATCCAGCGGATAGTACGCTGAGCATCGTGACGCTGGATCCGATATCGACATGGAGTTGAGGTTTGGTTACAGCAAGTCGCCGCGCCAACCACCCTCCTTGATAGAAATAGTGGGGATCGAGCGGTGTGCGGGTGACTCGATCAGAAAGGCAGGGATACATATCCTGCCATGCAACGGATTCGCCCTTCGCCATCGAACGATATCGCTTCATCTCCCCGAAGAATTTTGGTAGAAGCGCGATCGAAGCAATTTGGCGCGGATCAGTGAAGGGCAAAACCCACCGACGCGCGAAGTCCGTAAGCCCGCGATTCATCCGGCGTCGACTTCCATGGGCCAGTATTGACGGCAGGGCAATTTCTCCACTGGCTGCCCGATGAGATCATCCCGCCGCCAACGCCGTTGGGACACGTGGACCCGCCAGCGGATGATGGCTCCGTGCCAAAGACTAAACAATGCCTTCTGTAAAGGGATCCCAGGCAATCCCGTCAGCGCAGCGCGGCGGACATGCTCGCGTTCTTGCAGGTATGCATCCGATGCCGAGATCGATTTTTGGCCCGGGTGACGGCGAAACGCGCTAAAGGTCCAGGGCACGTACCGGGCAGTCCCGCGCATCGCCATGCGCAGGAACAGATCGTAGTCCACAGCCTGCTTCAGTTGGGCATTTATCCCGCCCACTCGCTCGTACAACTCGCGACGCCAAAAGCATGCATCTTGAAGCGGGGTCCACCCGCCAAAGAGCATGGCGTTCTTCAAATCTTTCACATACCCCCGGCTATAGAAAATGACCCGATCCTCCTCGTCTATGTACAGATCGTCTCCGAAAATCATCTCTACTCCCCGTTCGCTTAAGGCCTGCCGTGCGACATCAAGCGCCCCTTCCAGGAGAAGATCGCCAGCGTTGATCCAACAGAGAATTTCCCCCTTCGCGCTTGCAAATCCTTTGGCAATCGCATCTGCATGACCTCGATCCGGCTCGCTCACCCAGCCTGTCAATTGCGACTCGTATCGTTTGATGATGTTTACGCTACCATCCTTGGAGCCTCCGTCGATCACGACATACTCGTCGCCTGGCGAGAGATTGCGCAGCACCGATTCCATGGTTCGGGACAGATAGGAACCGAGGTTGAGGTTCGGAGTCACTACCGTGACAGCCGATCGGCGGACCGGGTTCATGCAGCAGCCTCCAGCACGATGTCCTCATAGGCCGTTGCGAACGCCCGGCGGCGATCCGGCAAGGCGGCCTGGGCTTCCCGAACAGCCTCGCGCTCAACGCCGGGATTGTACGACTCCAGCGTCGCCTCCATACCCGCTGCCAGTGCTTCGGCGTTGTCCGGCGGAAAATACCAGCTCCGCTTCGGGGCCTGCTCCCGATGAACTGCGAGATCCGACAACAGAACCATCTTGCCGAGCGATTTCGCCTCTTCAACCGTTGTGCTCCACCCTTCGAATCGAGACGGGTTGATGACCGCCACCGCCCCCGACATCAGCGCGAACAGCTCTTCATAGGCCACGGTCCCCGTGATCGAGAAGCGGTCCTCAACTCCCGCATCTATGATCCGCCTCATGAGGGAATCGAAATACCAGGGTTGACGGTGGTCCGTCGAATTGCCGGTGGCAACGACCTGCGCGTTCACTCCCCGCTCCCGCAGTAGTCGAAGCGCTTCAACTACGACGGCGTGGTTCTTATGGTTCCAGAATTGGTTGGGAAGGTGGAAATACGGCCGCTCAATGCCCAGCCGGAGTTCGACTTCGCCGGAGGCCGCTTCGGAAGGGGCTATGACATCCGCCACGAAATGCAGCACCTTCGACTTCGCCGGACACCGCTGATCCAGCGCTTCCAGGTCCCGTTGGGCATCCCGGCTGGACAGAATGACCGAGGAACACACACGACAGAACAAGCTGCGCTTTCTGGCCCTCGCCTCGAGTTCCACGGGAGAAAAAAAATCGGGAAGGTGCCGCTCTTGAAAATCGGGGATCCAGCCCAGCACGGGAATTCGGCCGAGACTACCGAAAAATCCCTGATGTGAGAGCGCCTGCACACCATGACGCCGAAGCAAACGCTCCAGCCCGACATCTCGCCCGCACAGTTTTGCAACGGCGCGGCGAACGGTCCACGCCGGGCTTCCCGCGTCCAAGATGGGCGAGCGTATGGTGAACACGGCCTGAAATTGTTCCAGCATTGCGGCATCGGTGCCCTCTCCTGCAAAAACGACCGGTTCAATGCGGGGATGTGGAAGGTCTCTCAGCGCACGGAGGAGGTTGCGGAAGTAGCTGACTCCTCCCAACCACGTCGTCGCGTCAAACGTCAGAACAAAGCCGACACGAATCACGATCCTCGAGTCTTGAACCATTCCGCATAGCTACGAATGCCTTCGGACCAGCCGACCTTCGCAAGCCATCCCCACCGGCGCGCGGCTGAGACGTCAGCCCGATAATAAAGCGGATCCCCCGCCCGAGCGATTCCTGAAAATCTGGGCGCGACCCCGATGCCGAGGCGTTGAAAGAGCGCCCCAAGCACGGCGCGAATCGTGGGAGAATCCCCTGTGCCGCCATTCACCGTGGGACATCGCGGCGAAGCGTATTCGACAGCCGTGAAGAGCAACTCAGCAGCATCGCTGACATTGAGCCAATCTCGCGTTTCGTCGCCTGTGCCGGAGAACACGATGTCCCCGCTCTCGGCTTTGCTGCATGCGTCCCACAACAACTGCTTTCTCAGCCCGGTCCCATACACCGAGAAGAGCCGCACGACCGTTGACGCAACTCCGTACTGCGCCCCGTACAACCGACACAGCGATTCGCCGAACAGCTTATGGATGCCGTATGGAGACACGGGGTGCAACGGGGCATCTTCCCGAACGGCCTGGATTCCTCCGTGTCCGTAGACCGCAGCGCTTGAGAGCAGGACGAGACGGGCGGCCGGTGCACGCAGACGAACGTATTCCAACACTTCCGCAACCGTTCCCGTGCTACGGTGAAAGTCCTGATACGGATTGGTCAACGAGTATCCGACGGATCCGCTTCCTGCGCAGTGGATGATGGCCTCGGGCGTCGGTTCACACGTCGAAAGCGCGTCGAAGGAAATGTCCGCGGCCTGCCAATCTTCGATACCCCACGCTCTGGCTTCTTCCTTGGACCATGTGCCGTGTCCAAGCCCCGTCACGGACCAGCCGCCGTCCCGGAACCGCCTGGCGACATGCCGGCCGATGAAACCGGCAGCGCCGGTAATGAGAACGTGGTTACGCATACGCAGGTTTTGTAGCTATGAATGTATAGTGTCGGCCTGGTTGGCTTGACCAATGTCCAAGCCAATCGATGATAAATCCGGGGACGAGTGCCGGTGAGGGCAAACGCATTCGCTTCGCGATCCGTCGTTTCAATTCTGCACGCGAATCGGGAAACAAGTTAATGTCTGAGGCATATGGATTGATTACTTTCATGATGTTAAGCCCTGCACCTTCTATCGCAGCCTTGTATTCAGTAAGAAGATAGGCACATTCTCCTCCATACAGGCGCTGAAGGGGATGTGAATCGAGGAAAAGTTGCAGATCCGCTTTGCGTGAGATGACATGCTCTCTGATAGCAATGAATATGCCCTGCGGCCTCAGCAGACGGCTTACTTCTCGGCATAGTGCCGACAGATCATGCGTATGATGGAGCACGGCACGGCAATGAACGAGATCGAACAGATCGTTTTGAAAAGGAAGATCTTCGCCATACTGAGCAAGAACTTCGATTGGAAGTCCGGTTTCCTTCGCCAATTGTCTGATTGCATCTGCACCGACTATGGCACTCGGATCGGGCTCCACTGCCGTTACCTTCCATCCATCGCATGCCAATGCGTAAGCAGCGATTCCACGGCCGGCGCCGAGGTCTAGCGCATGCCCCTGCTTTGCCGGGAGGTATCGCTGTACGGCTTGCCATTCTGTGCTCGCGTAATAGCGTTTTGCAGCTTCGATGAGTGGGTCATCGTAAAAGCAGGCGTGAACGAGCTGTCGTTGATCGGGTTGGTGACGCAGCCAGAGAACGGCTTCTTCCCAAGACCCTAATTTAGGCGCGCTGTGCGGGAGGGAGTTCACGAATCACTCTTGTTGGTTTCCGGCAACGATTGTCGAGGTTAGGATGTCGAACGACACTTCCAGCTCCGATTTGGCCCCGAGCTCAAGGCTACCCCTGAACCCTCATTACTATGCCAAGATTATTTTACAAGGTCTAAACAAACCACAGCTCGGGATGCAGCAGCGAAATCGGCTTCATACAGCTTTGTTTTATGGATGTCGAAATAGGTGGCCCCAGCAGATTGCTCACGGGTCGACACAGCCCATCCATCAGGCAAATATTTAAAGTGCAATTCTTTATAAGACTCAGGTGCAAACTCCTTAATCAAGGCATCAATCTTGGGAGCATCGAATATCTGGAACCATCCATAGCTTTTGGCTTCTCCGAACGGAACGCTGATGTACAAATGCCCCCCGTGTTTTAGGATACGCTTAAGTTCTCGTACCGCATCCAGATATGCCGATGGCGCCGCTTCTCTTTTTGATACATCCGCCGTATACAGCATCGTGTTGTCCATTCCAACGTGTTCCAACGTTGAGAGGCTGACAATCCGATCAAAGTACTCGTTTCTAAAGCAGCTGTCCCGAAGATCTTCGTACACATACGACATACCCAGATCATTAAATGACACAGGCTCCGGCGCAAGAGTTGAAACGAAAACGCGCTTTTCTTTTAATGGATGACGTTTTAGAAGGAAGCGATGGTTCAGAACGGATCCAGCATCTAACAACAGTTCTTTACCGGCAGGAAGGCAAGTAAATAACCAGGGATATTCAATCACACGGTCGTCAAGTCGAAAACCGTATCCTTGCGGCAGTCGTTCGGTACTAAACAGACCATGATCCAATATCCGTTCTATTTCCCATTGCCGATATTCAGCGTATCCGCGCGACCACGGTCGGCGGCAAGACCGAATATATAGCTGTCGATTAACCTGCCCCTTGAACTCTCGCCAGAATCCCATATAACCACCCGCAGAATGAACTGACGTAACTTGGGCTACTTTGACTTATCGCGGCTGCAACTTTCCGAAACATTGGACTAAGAGCTACCTCTTTGGGAAATATTCGGACGACAAAATCATCTGATGGGCGATTCATCTTCCATGATCTTGGACCCTTGCCATGCGTCCCGCTTCCTTCCAAACCGGAATTAAGAACTAAAGTGCGGCGTGGGAAGAGGACTAATCCTTGCTGAGCGAATACGCTCAAGTACCATCTGATAGCCCAAGAATCGATCTCACCTCGAAGTTGGGCTTCAAGCATTGAGGAATAGGGATATGCACCCCCTAAATCGAACGCCTCCACGGCGTCGCCATCAGTTTTAATCTGTGACCACGCCGCGCAACTCGGATCGAATAGCTGCCAGGCTCGTTGCCACGTCGCCCAGCCCCACGAAGTGATGAATGGGAGAAAGATCGCATCGTCATCGAGATCAGATGCGAGAGGAAACATGTAACCGGAGATTTGCATGACCCGATCGTCATACTCGTACTGATTTAACCCAACGTTCATATAGTCAAGAAAGTGAGGGGAGACGACGATATCATCTTCTAGCACGATAATGCGGCCATATTTATTCACCACCGTCGTCACACCGTCTATGATGGATCCGGCCAACCCCCAGTTCCTGTCGCGCTCGACGATGCTGACCGAATGGAACCCTGCAAGCGCCCGGATGTAATCGCGCACCTCGCGTACCGCATCCGCAATCTTAGGAGTTTTGGGGGCATCGGAGTAAACGATCAAGTCACTCTCACTGGCCAGTTCGTTCTTCAGCAAAGCCTCTACGGTCCGGCGCGTGTGCAAAGGGCGGTTGTAAACAAACAGGATTATGGGCGCAGTTGTCATGGCCGCACCCAGCCATGCTTAATCATGCAAATCACGCATGGCAGCCGGTTTATCTGTGCCACGGCGTGCCCAGCCGTCTCCGTGCAAACAACGCTGCATGAAAACGGTGCGGACACTCTCGGTGGAGTAAAAGCGCTCTAACCTTGTTGTTGTCGTTGCGACACGCAGATCGGCCTCTTGTTATCGGTTGATTTCGAACAAAGGCCACATTATTTGTCATTTTGTATATTTTTGATGTGGTTAAGAAAAACGTTTTCCTCATGGACCATTTCTCTGAGATTTGCAATGCTGCTTTCCGGAATCCCAGCCTTGTAAGATGCCTTGCGTATATGGATGGCCTTCAGGTTTAATCCTATTTTTCTGCTTAATTCATCGACACCTCTGTCGAAGTCTTCAGTAAAAAAATAGTGCGAAAGCCCACTTACTTTCTCTACGGCCTCATGAATATCATACTGCGCTGAGAACATATACAGTTGATTGCACAAATGCTCTTTAGGAATTTTGCGCAGAAAATCGTCAAATGAATTTCCCAACCATTTTCCCTCAACTTTCATACATGGATGGTCGATTTTATTTACCTGAAAATCCATTAACATGTTGTAGTGTGAAATTACTCGCTGCACGGGATCCCGAAAACAGGTAACCGTAAATGTCTTCTCCGGCAAATTGAATTGGTGCAATGGCGTATGAGAAAAGGCATAATAATAGTTGCCGCTATTGATGTATTGAACATTCCAACCGACGTAAACCTTATCTTTGCAAAGAAGCCGATGGTCTGGTTCTTCTGCTAATCTCTTATATAGTGACGCGGAATCTTCTCCCGAAAGACCCAGAAAAATATGATTCAGCGATGTTCCGCCAGTCTTTCGTATATGAACCAGATATACCCTCTTGTATCCGCGCATATCATAACGGGCTGTTATGGAGCGAAACTTCAACTCATCCAGCGCGCTTTTAATCTTACGCGGGACTTTCCCAATGAGTTGCCCCAAATCCATGTCCTGTCCGCAGGCTCTTCCGTCAAGTAGACATTTTGATCAACCCGCGCCGCACCCTTTTGTCTATGACCAGTCGCACATAATCACCCAGTTCTAAGCCACAGGTATCCAGGGTGAGATCCAGCTTCTCCGCTACTTCGTAGGGCGATGAAATACCCGTGAATTCGGCAATCTGTCCGGCCTTTTTGTACATTCCCTTTGCATCGCGAGCCCCACAGACTTCGGTCGATGCGTCGCAATAGATCTCGATGAAGTCACCTTGCTCTATATCCCGAGTACGCGTTTACGGTCCACACGATGCGGTGAGCCGCCTGCTTAGGGCCATCGGAGAAGACCACAAGATAACCGGAAGATGCTTTAAGATTACGGAGAAGTGCTTCAACGGTTCGTTGCAAATACAGCGGCTTCGCTACGAGAAAATGGTGATCGGGGCGAGGCTTACGCAGCCATTACACTCCTTTTCGCGATAACCTTCCCGCAAAGGTACGGCAAAAGAAGGGTCCAGGCCTGTTCACCGTCTTGAAACGATGCATGTGGAGTATTGATGAAAGCACCAGAAGCCGGAATATGATCCACGATGGTATAACGGCTGCACCGAAAGTGTTACTTCTTAGACGTAAGGTATGCATTGATGATCGTCTTACTCGCCCGGAGCCAAATTCGTAAAATATTCGGAATCACCCACATCGAGTCAGCGGTTAGCAAAATGAATGAAGACCAAAATGCCGGATTGATTGCCGATTTCTTCGAGCAAAACTTCTGCAGGAAGCTACCGAAGGATGTGTCATCGATTGTGCGATACCCAGTTGCCTCGTAATTTGGTTCTATCAAAAGATCGGCGCTCGTTTCGCACTTGAATCCTTTCCGATATGCCCGGATTGTGTACTCATAATCAGATAAATAATGAGGAAGCAATGTTGGATAAAACCCTCCAATCGTTCGGACATCTTCCCAATAGGCAAACAGTCCTCTGGTCGACAAGCAATTGATGCGTTCCGCGGAGTCTGCGATGGTAAAACTAAGACGACGCAAATCTGCTGTTACGCCCGTTTCGATGATTTTTCCGTTGCCCGGCTTTCCGAACCGCGATAATACCAACGTGCGTTTTTTCCCGGCCATCACGCGGACGGCGCGTTCCAAGTAATCACGAGCAAAATGGACGTCATCATTGATAAACAACACAACCGCCCTATCGTCTGCTCCGTTTTCCTTCAACCAATCCAATCCTCGTTGTAAACTACCAGCCCACCACCAATCGCCCCCTCCACGCAACACCGTGACAGACGGAATATGCGCTTTTACCATCTCTGCAGTCCCATCAGTCGATCCATCATCAATCAACACCAGCTGGTAGTCCGAGAAGGTCTGAACTGCTAAGCATTCGACAAAGCTTCGTGTTGTCTCTATTCGATTATGAACAGGAACCAATATATATACTTTTGGCATCAGGGTTTACGAAGGAAGTAGAGCCGATTGTCGCCCACTCCGAACACATCGAGCACACGCGTTATCATGTGGTCGATTTTGCACCTATGGACGATTGTAAGCGCCTTAAGTGCAAGCCTTTGCATGAGGCTCCAAGTTCCGCGCGGCGCCCAAAAGATCGAAGGCCTACCCTCGGGTGGGTAAGTGAGGAGATGAATCCACTGAAAATGCAGCCACGCCGAAGGTGTAATCGTCATGGTTCGTTCCATGACCAATCCCGCTTGTTCAGCCGCCAGCTGCATTGAATTGGACGAAAAAAATTGAAGATGATAGGGTGCATGCCAATTGATCCACCGTCGACCAAATATCTTAGTACCCCATCCAGATTGATTTGGCGTGCTGAGTATTGCTACACCGCCTAGTTTCAATACTTGGGCAATTCCATGCAAGGTCTGAACCGGATTGGTAACATGCTCAATCACCTGACTCATGGTGACAAAGTCAAAGAAATTTCTCTCGTACACACCGGGATCAAACAATCCGACATGGACTTTGTATCTAAATCTGTCCGCTACCCGACGAATATTTTCATCTGCTTCGACGCCATACGCGTCACACCCACGCGCAAGGTGATAGCCGAGTGACTCACCAAAACCGCAGCCAATATCCAGCACACGGACATTACGCGGTACCCAGCGAAATGCGGAGCTTTTCTCGCCAGCCAGCCAAACCTTTAAACCACTTTTTTCCTGATAAGGTTGGTAACGTTCCAAATCAAATGTTGCGCGTGGGTAATAGTTGGAATAAAGATCGCGCAACAACTCGGGTGGGAACTCGCCAGGAAGAAATGCGTGTCCACAACTGTCACACTTTACTAACCCAAAGGTTCCGGGATAACCGTAGCGATCATCAAAAATATCATACAGCTTGCGTAGGACCCGGCTCCCACAAATCACACACTCACACATTCTCTAAGACAATAAGGGCGTGGTCCGAACCCAGCGATGGCAAGCCTGTATAGCGACTTTGCCTAATTGCCCCCAAAACTCCCCTCACACAAGGAATCAGAGGAACCCGATAGCTCACCGAGGCATAAGTCCGTACCCACCGAATGAGCCTGAATTCCTTAGGCACCATCGAAAGAAACCTGCGGGAGGGAAAGATGATGTGTTCGGGAAAACGCACGTACCACCAGTTAGACCTACAAAGTCTGGCAGAAATTGAACTGATGTCACCGGTTAGGATCAGAAGTACCCCACCACTTCTAAGAATCGTGTGGCATCGATTTAAAAAGGATGAGAGATTATAAAGATGCTCGATTACGTCAAATCCGGTCACCACGTCAAAGACCGAAGCCTCAGCTTCATCCAAAGACGAGATATAGGCATGGCCCTTCTCAAGTAATACATTCTTGCACGCATCGGAAACCTCAACGCCGTATGTGATGCATCCCCGCTCTTTGGCATAATCGAGCAGCCCGCCCGTGCTGCATCCAATGTCGAGAACCCGCTTGCCGGGCAAGAACCATGTATCAACCTCCTCCAAGACCTCCCTGCATTTATTCTGACGAAACGACGCGGTGGACCAACGCTCCCCACTTACCCCAGTTTTGTATAGGTCCACCGCCACGGACTCGGGTAGAAGATTCTGAGTGAACCACGAGAGACAGGCCGAGCACTGCCATAGCTCTGGTTGGAGGTCCAATGAAATGCCATGAGTGGAAAAAGTCACCTGATCCATAAGATGGATTGGTCCAAGCAACCGAATGATACTTGACTGACACAGGGGGCAGGCCGTACGACGAAAGCTATTCTTCACGTTTGTGTGTTGTCACCACAGATACCCTTCGTACGATTGAGCGACGCGCTCACATAGCTGAAGATCTTCCTCTCGATCTATTTCATGCATGGATCCTTAATCAGCACTCCGCGAACGACAACATCCCGCTAAATTAGATATAGTAGAAGTGCTGTCATATCGAGCCGATCGAGCTTGGCAGACTCCATCTGGTTGAGCTTAGCTTCCACATAGCTTGCAACCATCCCGCAAGTCTTTCATCTGAATGTCTTTGACCATGACTCTTAAGAAGCGGAGGCAAAACATAGTACCGCGCCTTGATGCGGGAATAGCCGGGATGCACAAAAGTGTTGCTCACACTGATGGCAAACTCGCCGTGAGGCTTGCTGATGTCTTGCTACTTCACGGAAAATCCCGCAACAAAAATGAAACAGCGAGATCGTGAATGGCGGCCTTTTGATTCTTCGTGTTTTTAAATTCAAGAACGCGATTCTGAATTGCAGTTGCAACCAACTGCTAAATTGATTGAATGCACTCCAATATGTCCATAAATAATCCTTGAAGTTGGCTGGCACTCGAGAAATTAAGTTCACATGCTTATCCGGTTGACTCCGAATCACACAACTGCTCGTAGGCAGGGGAACTGTACCATTCCGCCCAGTCCACCTATGGGGTCGGTCGGAGACAACCGGATAACCATGTGAGTTCATTTATAGCTGCCAATTAATAATGGTAATAGAATTTTCATCGATTTTACGGGAAATACCCAAGTTCTATTAGACTGCCACCATGGAACTTGTTGAAGCGTTCCAGATCACCTGATGCAAAAGTATCCACCCATTTACCGCTCTTACCCTGCCGCACAAACTCCACATTTACTAATTGATCCAAATTAAACCCTTTTGCTTTTTCCAGTTTTTTCATTGAGTCAAACGATGCACGATTAACCGCCCTCTCAATCACTGAATCACCCGCGTCAATTTTTGAAAATGCCAACGCACGTCTGAGGCATGAAGGTGTATCAGTCAACATATCTTCATAGCGCAATATAAGCTTAGCCTCCAAAGGCGCATTGACCCAGCCAAGAACATGCTCTCTCCATGGGCCATAAGAGTGTTCCGGTCTTGCTGAGAGCTCTATGAATTCGCTGAAGGGTATAGATGTTTTGTCGCGCTGATTGCAGAAGTGCCAATAGGAAACTATTGCATCACGCCCATCTCGGACAATGTAAATCGCTCGCTTAACACGGTGTTTGGCGCTTGCATCATAGCGAAAATGTTCTTTGATAATGCGATGCGCTAGATGATTACAGGGAGAGTTGGGGTCTAGCATCGCCTGTCTGTCTTTTTGGAGACCAAAGCTTGGGATGTAAGCAGCCATTTCTACCAAGTCTATATCCGCCAACTCAGGCC
>Ga0187893_10008277_pt1 | contig 16491 bp, 15 predicted proteins | sample MA1701074metaG_FD_139574 | JGI IMG/M metagenome (GOLD analysis project Ga0187893, IMG submission 139574) | White microbial mat communities from a basaltic lava cave in the Kipuka Kanohina Cave System on the Island of Hawaii, USA - MA170107-4 metaG ...
CCCGTCGTCGAACGTGACGACCACTCGACGCCCGCCTCCGCTGCCCATCCCCTCGTCCAAGGAGAGCGGCATGTGACGAGCGCTCAGGAGCTCCATCTGGGCCTCGAACACGGGAAGCGGCACGTCGATCTCGCGTTCGCCGGCGCCGACCCGGTGGTACAGCAGGACCGTCAGGTCACCCGGCCTCCCGTTGGTGACCAGGCCCAGCGGCAACGCCGCCGCCTTGGCCGCCAACCGCAGCGAGGACGGAGTCCTCATGCGGGCGTCTCCCCTCCGGGAACCCTCGGAGCCTTCGGCGCCCGCGGCGCCCTCGTGAGCGCGACCGCCACGCCCACCAAGGCGGCGGTCACGAGCGGCAGAGCCGGGAACCGCAACACGTAGTCGACCGAGCCCTGGATGCCGAGCGCCGCAAGGGCCGCGGCACCGAGGGAAGCGATCGCTCCGCGCTCCGAGCCAACGGCCAGACTGGCGAATCCCCAGAGGAACACCCCCAGCAGGAGCAGCAGGCCGAAGACGCCCGTCTCCGCCCCCATCTGGAGGAAGTCGTTATGAGCCCAGCCCGCGTCGGGATCCGAGCGAGCCGTCGGGCTCTCGAGCCCGAACCGGCCGGGGCCCACTCCTTTCAACGGGCTTTGCCGCATGATGGCCAGCGCGTCCGACCACAGCGCCAGTCGCCGCTCCGTCAGGAGTGAGGGCAACCCGCCCTCAGGCTGGGTCGACCGGGTCGGCGCGTAGAGCGTCCCCAGAACGACGGTTCCGAGGATCGCGAGGATCACGAGGCCGGCCGCCCCCACCGTGAACCACCGGTCGAGCCTCCCGCGGGAAGCCACGGCCGTCACCGGGAGGATCAGCAACATGCTCGCCGCGATCGACCCGCTGATCAGGACGACGGCGGCGGACGCCGCGGCGAGAGCGAACCCGATCGCCCGGGCCGGGGGCCGGCGCGAGACCAGGGCGAGCATCCACGATGCCACGGCGGTCAGGACGAAGAAGCCGGCCTGCGCGTTCGGGTATCCGAACGGCTGCTCCATCCGGCCGTCCCGCAACCAGTCCGCGACCGACAGCCATCCCACCCACAGAGAGAGCGCGACCACGAGCCCGGGGACCAACGGCGGGAGCAGGCGCCCGACCGTCCGGCCGACGAGGTAAGCGGCTGCGGAGCCCCCGTAGAGAGCGACCACGGGCCACGCGCCGTCGGTCCAACCGCCGGCGGTCATCACCGTCCAGCCGACCACCGCTGCGAAAAGGACGACACCGATCGCATCCGTCGTCGTCCTCCGGATGAGCCCGGAACCCGACACGAGCGGGACCGACCCCGGCACCGACGCCTCGCGACCGGTCATCGGGCCCCGGACAGCGTCGCTCCGCCGACCGGCTCGCGCCGCCGCTGGGGGGGCACGGTGAGGAGGACCAGGAGCAAGGGCAGAACTTGAACCCGCTGTCGAGCCAGGAGGCCGAAGTTCGGGAATGCGGAGAACGCCACCACGAACAACGCCACGTACACCAGGGCGAAGACCACGTACGGCTGTCGCCGGCCGCTTCGGATCGCGGCCACGATCCACGGAAGTCTGTAGACGGCCAGCAGCAGCAGGACGGTGCTCTCGGTGGCCGCGGCGAGGGCCTGCGCGTTGTGCGCCTCCGTCACGAGCGGGCGAAACAACACCGTCAACCCGGCGAGGGGGAGATCGAGTGGAGAGCGGACGATCGCCGGGGTGAACTCCGAGCCACCCTTGTCCGCCCGCTCGGAGAGCTCGGTGAGCTCTTGCGAGATGCCGGCCGAGCTCGTCAAGCTCTCTGCATTGAGGAACTCCTGCGCCCTTCCGATGAAGAGCACCACGAGGACGGAGACCGCAACGAGCGACACCGCCTTGGCGATCGGCGCGAACTGGCGATGCGCAGGGTTCGGTGGACGGAGGACGACGGCCGAAGCGAGCGCGAGCGCAACGATCCCGGCCATGGGCGGTCGCACCAGCGCGGCGAACCACATGCCGAGCCCGGCCACGAGCAGGCCCTTGCCCGTTCGGCCGGCGAGCACATGCGCTGCGCCCAGGGCGGCCAGTCCCAGGGCGAGCATCATCCAGGCTTCCTTCCCGATGCTCGAGGGCCAGTAGACGAGGCTCGGGAGGAAGAGCACCCAGTATCCGTAGGCGCGCGAACGTCCTTCGGGAACGGCGATCCGGTACGCGCGATAGAAGAAGACCTGACCCCAGAAACCGAGCCACGCGAAGACCAGGAACCCGGCGATCCGGCTCGCCGGTAGGAACGTGTAGACGAGCCCGCTGAAGAACCTGAGGAAGTCCGTGCCGGTCAGCGAGGGGAGACCCGTCGCGAAGTTTCCATCGCGGAACTGCTCCCCGAGGGAGACGCCGTAGTTGAAGTAGCCGGTCGCATCGTTCTGGCCCAGGTAGACCGTGTAACCGACGAAGTGCCGCAGCAGGGCGCCGGCAAGCTTCACCGCGAGCGCGAGCAGGAGGATCCCGTACAGCTTGGAGTCGCCGGAGCGGGCGGCCTCCGACCGCAGCAGCGGCACCGAGAGCAGGAACAGACCTGGACCGACGATCAGGGGCGTCAAGTCGGTCGGGTCAGCCAGCAGCACGAGGACGACGAGCAGCACCGTGACCAAGAGCCCGATCGCCACGATCCACGTGGTGCCGACACCTGCTGACCGCGCGCGCAACATCAGAAGACCTCCAGGTCTCCCAGGCAGAGCGCCCACGACCGAGGATCCCCGGGATCCGGGACCAGATCCCGGCGCAGCCGGTTCACCGCGAGCGTGATCCCTCTGGGTGCTCTGATGAAAGCCGAGCCACGCGCGGCCGCTCGTGTCGCGGAGCCCACCGGGAAGGAGCAGGTCAGGTGATCGACGTCCGCGGCGCGCGCGACTCGGCCGAGCAACCTCCGCGCCGTCGCGGTATCTCCCGCCCGAACGATCACGTCGGCGACGGTCGACTCCCACAGCCTCCCGCGAGCTCGCACCCGGAAGATCGCGATGCCGCGAAGCCCGTTGCCCACCTCGTCGCGGACGACCCGATAGTCGAGCAGCGGCGCGGCCCCGTATCGCCAACGCAGGTAGTCGGTGTCCGTGGGCGTGTGCAAGCGTGGCTCCGTTCCCTCCCCCACCTCCAGGAGCGGCGCGACGCCGACCAGCGCTTCCTTTGCGGTGTCCGCGCGAACCCGTGGCGCGAACGCCTGCGAGGGGGCGTCGCCGCCTCGGAGCCGGAGGCCGAATCTGACCGGATGCCGGATCCTGACCGACACGGGCATCGACCCGGCGACCCGCCATCCCATCTTGCGGTAGCCGGGCAGGCTCTTCTCGTTCGGTGTGTTGTACACGAGGTCGACGCCGTCCTCGAGCTGTCGCAGGGATTCGCGGGTCAGGCGCGAGAAGACCCCATGGCCCTGAAAGTCGGGGTGCGTGGCGGTGTCCACGGGGCGGACGGCCAGGACATCGCGATCACCCGCCCGAAACCGCCAACGCATAAGTGATCGGAAGCCGATGATCCTTCCGGCCGTCTCGGCGACGAGCATGAGCGATCGGCCGGCTGGGTTGGCCAGGTGCTTCCATCGGAAGAACTCTGCCGACCGATCTCCGCCGGGCCCCTCCCCGAGGGCGGTGGCGAGGAGGGCGAGCACCTCCGGCTCGTCCTCGTCGCCGTAGGGACGGATCTGGAAGGAAAGCTCGGCCACGGGCGTCGGCGTCACGAGAGGATCTCCCCGTACACCTGCTCGATGCGGGGGACGGCGTTGCGGATGTCGAAATGGGCGACTCGCTCTCGCGCAGCCTCTCCCATGCTCCCTCGCAATCCCTCGTCCTCCAGCAACCCCACGATGGCGTCCGCGAGCGCCCCGGGCGCGGCTGGTTCCACCACCCGACCATCCCGTCCGTCTCGAACCACTTCGGGGTTGCCCCCGACCCTCGTCACGACCGCGGGCTTGCCGAGAGCCATGGCCTCGATCAGGGCGAGGGGCAGGCCCTCGTGCTCCGAGGGCAGCACGAACAGGTCGAAGGCTGAGACCACTCGGAGAGCGTCGTCGCGGAAGCCGGTGAACACGACCGTCGTCTCGAGCCCCAGCTCACGAGCACGACGGCGCAGGCTCTGTTCCAAAGGCCCTCGTCCAACAAACACGAACCTCACGTCCGGGAACGTTCGCCGAACGACGGCAGCCGCCTCCAACAGGTGGCGATGTCCCTTATGCGACTTCAGATGGGCGACCGTCCCGACCACCGGAACGCCCTCGGGGATCCCGAGATCGCTCCTGGCCCCATCGGCCTGCGCCCACTCGGCCACGGCCGAGTGGTCCACTCCGTGGTACAGCGTCTCGAGCGGAGGAAGGCGGAGCCGACCCAGCGCCCGTGGATACCTGATCGAGGCACGCACCTGCTCGGACACCGCGAAGACGTGGCGGTTCCGGGCGAACGTGAGCAGGTTGCCCCAATAGGTCGGCGCCCGGTAGCGACCCCAGACGTTGTGCTCTGTGTAGACGATCGGAACCGAGCCGGCGAGGGCCAGCCGCGCCGCGGCGGCCGGATACGGGGAGTGCACGTGCACGAGGTCGATGTCTCGGTCGCGGACGAGCCCCACCAGGCGGCTCGCCCATCCCACACCGCGCGCCCCCTCAAGGCAGTGCACGTCCACCCCTAGGCCGGTGATGTGGGGGACGAGGTCGTCCTTCCAGGGAAGGAGGTACGCGACCTCGTAGTCGAAAACCGAGCGGTCGGCGTAACGGAGAGCGCCGGCGAGCAGATTCTCGGCTCCTCCCTTGCCCAGCCCCTTGATGAGAAACAGGATCCGGCGGATGCGTCATCCCCTTCCGTCGGCCGTCGGTCGCCGGCCGACGGCGTAGCCGTAGCGCCTGAGCATCGGAAGGGTCAGGCCGGTCGTGAGCAACCGGTCCACCCACCGCTGCTCCGTGAGCCACCGATCGTCTGCGCGGAGCTCGATGTCGCCGCCGGTGAATCGCATCCGGTTGCCGCCCGCCGTGTGGTTCGTTGCCAGGCGGACCGTCCGCTCCCCGACCAAGGGAAGGCTCCCCAGCCGCTCTCCGACCAGCTCGGCGATCGCAAGGATCGTCTGTCTTGGACGGCGAACGAAGTCCTCGTACCGAACCAGGATCGAGCGGTGCGGCTCGTAGGCGGTGCGGATCTCGGCCGCCGCCCGGTTCCTGGAGAGCCAGCCGAGCGCGCCGGGCGTTGGGAGCCTATGGGCGTGCCCGGCTCCGCGCTCCTTTCGCGACCAGGAGTAGATGACGGCCCGTGGGTCACGCACGAGATGCACGATGTAGGGCTCGATGCTCGGCAGGAGGTGGAGCAGGGCGGCGTTGTCCTCCCGCTTCGTGGAGTCCACGACCACCCGGGCCCCCGCGTTCCGCGCGATCGCCTCGTACAGCCGCGAGACGACGCCGGCGTAGCTGCCGAGCGAACCCGAGCGGTCAAGGGACGGTCCATCCATCTCCAGCAGGTGCCCGAGCGGTTGCTCGTTCAGGGCGTCCTGCCAGCCAAGCACCTGGCGGACGTCGAAGCTTCCCGTCCCGTCGAACGTCTCCTCGACCACCTTCGCCCAGAGCGGACAGTCGCGGACCGGCAGGCCGCAGCCGCATCGGCTCTCGCCGAGGAGCCCCATCCTCCACAGGAGCCGCAGCTCCCCGGCGTGGAAGAAGCCGTCCAGCTCCCCAAGCACGTTGCCGAGGATCGTGCTGCCGCTGTGCCCGCTCGACAGGATGTAAAGAACCTTGACGGTCATCGGCTGTCTTGCTCCCTTTGATGTGGTACCGATGGTCTCGGATCGTGTTGTGCCGCTCGTCTCGGAGCGCCTCGCGGCCTCCGGGGCTCCGATCGGCCAGCCCCCGCTACGAGAGCCGCCGGTACACGTCGAGATAGCGTGGGACGATCGCCCGTATCTCGAACGACCGCAGGCATCGTTCCCGGGCCGCCGCTCCCACACGGTCACGCAGCTCCGCGCTCTCGAACACGTCGAGGAGAGCACGCGTCACACCCTGGATGTCCCCGGGCGGGCTGAGCAAGCCCGTCTCCCCGTCCACGACGACTTCCGGCACCCCTCCCACCGCATAGCCGACCGTCGGTCGCCCCGCCAGTCCGGCTTCGATCACGACGCCCGGCATTCCCTCGGTTCGGCTGGTGAGCGCCACGACGTCGCAGGCAGAAAGGAGGGTAGACACGTCGGCGCGGGACCCCAGGATCCGGACGCTTCTTTGCAGCCCGCGGCGGAGGACGGCCGCCTCCACCTCCGCACGCAACGGACCGTCGCCGGCCATCAACAGCAGCGCGTCGGGCCTGTGTCGCCTGACGCGATCGGCGACCTCGATGAGGTCGAGCGGCGCCTTCTCCTCGCTCAACGCTCCGAGGAACAGGACGAGTGGCGCATCGATCGGGATCGCGAGGGCCCGGCGCGCATCCTCGCGGCGCGGAGCCGGCAGGATCCGTGCTGCCGCAACCGCGTTCGGGATGGTGACCACCCGGTGTGCGGGCAGCCCGAAGACCTCGATCGCCTCACGACGCACGGACTCGGCGACCGCCACCACGACGTCGGCCCGCCTCATCAATGCCGCGTGCGCGGCGCGGCGCGGCGACCGAGGCGTGAGGGCGGGGGCGGCCCCGATCTTCCGGTACACGAGCCGGCACGACCTCCCCGCGCCGGCCAGGACCGCGTACTTGAGCGGCTCGCCCCCGTGCACGTTCACGACCTGCGGTGACCATCCTCGGATGACCGACCGGACAGCGCGGACGGTCCCGATGTGGATCCCCTTCCTCGGGGCGGGGCAACCGTCCGGAACGAGCACCTTGAGGGGGGCCTCGAAACGGATGGGCTCCCTCGAACCCCGCAGGGCGATCACCCGCTGCTCGATCCCCGCTCGCCCGAGGCCTCGGACGAGATCGGCTGCGAAGACCTCTGCTCCCCGCCGCTGCGAGCTGGCGACCACATGGAGGATCCGCACGAGCGTCACGAGCGCCGTCGTCAGATGTATCCGAGGTCCGCCAAGTGCCGCTCGATCTCTCCGGCGTCCTCGTCGCTGAGCTCGTTTGCGGTACCTCGCCAGGTGCGCCAGGACTCCAGCTGCCGGTCGAGCGCCGTGCGGCGCTCCGCCGCCTCTTTCGGATATCCCGCCCCCACGTCGACCTTCTCGCCGGGGTCGTTCTCGAGATCGAACAGGGCCTCGCTCGCTTCGCCGGCTCGGACGAGCTTGAAGCGGGAGCTGCGCGCGCAAACAAGGTCACGAGCCAGCTCCGAGAAGTCGTAGGACGGGTTCCTCTCGCGCAGCCGCGTCAGCTCCTTGGCGGTCCACGATCGCCATTCGGCGAAGGCTAGACCGGTGTCCTGCGAAGCACCGTTCGGACGGAAGAGATCCGTTCTACGGTCCGACAGATAGGGAACCGGGATCTGGAGGCCGAGTAGGTCGGCAAGGGATGAGAGCACATCCACGAACTCGTACGTTCCGTGCCGCGCCCCCGAGGGCAGCAGGCCGGGACCCCACGCGACGAACGGGACCCTCACCAGGAGGTCGTCGAGCGACGCGTGGTGGTCGGCGAGCCCGTGCTCCCCGATGTGCTCGCCGTGATCGGACGTCACGATGACCACGCTCGCGCCGTTCCTGAGGTGTCCGGTCGTCTCGAGGATGTCCATCAGCTCCGAGACGTGCCCGTCGACGTTTCGGTGCTCCGCGTCGTACAGGGTCGAGTACACGCCCAGTGCGTCCTCGTCGGCCCTGGCGATCGCCTCCCACGGGCCCACACGGTCCGCGAGCTCGAGGCGGTAGCGGAGGTCTCGCAGGAACCCGAGCCGCGGACCCCCGACCGCTCGCTGGAGGCCTCGCGGAGGCGTGTATGACCAGTGGCACTCGAGGTAGTTCACGAACAGGAACAGCGGCTTCCTCACATCACGGACCTGCTGCCTGATCCACCGGTTCACCACGCGGCCGCCCGAATCGCCGCCCGCCAGGAGCTTCCTCGCCCGCCGGGCCTTCCGGCGCCACCCGCGTTCGAGGTCCAGCCGAAATGCGTATCGCTCGAACCCCCGGGCCAGACCCGTTCGCGAGGAGATCAGCCCGTTGTTCGTCGCACACACGGTCTCGTAGCCAGCATCCTTCAGCAGCTCGGCAAGGGTCAGCTGCACCCCGTCATTGAAGGTGGGGCCCGTCTGCCACTGCGCACCGTGCTGCGACGGATACAGGCCGGTGAAGAGGCTCCCGTGCGACGGCAACGTCCACGGAGCGTTCGCGATCATGGTCTCGACCCGCAGACCGTCGCGGGCCAGCGAGTCGATGGTCGGCGTGGTCGAGCGGGCGTAGCCGTAGCATCCGAAGCGGTCCCGCCGTGCCGTGTCGACGACGACGAGGACGACGTCAGGTCGCTCCTCAGCCATGCCCGTCACCGTTCTCGCTCTCCTTTGCACGTTCGCCGGACCACGCCGCTCGTATGTCCACCGGACCGAAGTCGGAGAGGGTGGTCGCCTGGCCGTTCACGACGACGGCCCGGTCCACGCGCCACCGATCGCGGATCAGGCCGTCCGAGGACATGATCGCCACGATCGGGAAGTAGATCCCGGACCGGAACGGCAAGGGATCGATCGAGCAGCGGACGAAGCCGCCGCCCTCCGTGAACACCAGCGGCGGGGACGCGGCCGCGCCGATCTCCCTGCCGCTTTCGTCCACGAAGCCGACACAACACACGACGTCTTCGTGTGCGGGGTCCTCGGTGCTGAAGGAGATCGCGATCTCCACCCCTTCACCGGGACGCTCCTCGATGTGAACCTCCTCGACACGTGCGCCCCCCGCGCCCCACCGCTCGGCCGACGACGCGGCCAACTCTTTGCGAACGTCGCGCCGGCTCCGGGTGAGGTTGGTGGACTCGCGCCGCTCCATCGCCCTGGCGTACTCGGCGAGGGTCGAGTCGGTCGCCCCGTCGGCGACCACCTTGCCATGGTCGAGCCAGATGACCCGCTTGGTCATGTGCCGGACGAGCGCGAGGTTGTGCGACACGAACAAGAGGGTTCCCCCGCTCGACCGATACTCGTCGAGCCACGAGATGCACTTGCGCTGGAACGCGGCGTCCCCAACCGCCAGGACCTCGTCCACCAGCAAGATCTCGGGCTCCAATGCCGTGATGACTCCGAAGCCCAGCCGCGCGGACATGCCTGCCGAGTACCGCTTGACCTGCGTATCGGCCATCTCCCGGATCTCGGCGAACTCCAAGATGTCATCGACGCGCGGAGCGATCCGCCTTCGGGACACTCCGTGCATCGAGGCCAGGAGGAAGACGTTCTCCCGTCCCGTGAGGTCGGGATGGAAGCCGACGAGGGCGTCGATCAGGGCGGCGATGCGACCCTGCACCGCGAACGTCCCGGACGTTGGGGCGGTCACCCCGGCGAGCACCTTGAGGAGGGTCGTCTTTCCCGCGCCGTTGTGGCCGACCATACCCACGGCAGATCCGGAGGGGATGGAGAGCGAAACCTCCTCGAGGGCGTTGAACGTGTCCCGCCACCACCACGTTGGGAACAGCCGTTGGAGGGCCTGGTCCGCAGGCCAGGGCATCATCTCCCGAACGCGCGCCCGGCCGACGCCCATCCGGTAGGTCTTCGTCACCCCCTGAAGGTCGATCGAGTCCATCTCACACCACGTCCACGAATCGCTGCTCGGTCGCGGAGAAGTACCAGGACCCGATCACGATCGCCGCCGCCGCGCCGATCAGGGCCGGCGCAAGCAGCTGGAGGTTGGGAACCCGGCCCTCGATGAGCACGAGGCGGAACGACTCCACGAGCCCGGTCATGGGGTTGACGCGGACCCATGGAACGAGCGACTCGGGCACCGACGACAGCGGGTACATGACCGGAGTCACGAACAGGAGCGCCTGGACCCCGAACGGAACGGCGAGGCGGACGTCTCGGACGAAGACGTTGAGGGCGCTCACCAGGAGGACCAGCCCGACCGTCAGGACCACCTCGACCAGCAGGAGAACCGGGAACAACAGTGCCGTGAGGGGGAGACCGGCGCCACTGAGATAGGCGTACGCCGCGAACGTCGCGCAGGCGATCGCGAGATCGGTCAGGACCGTGGCGCACATGGCCAGGGGCAGGACGGCTCGGGGGAACGCGAGGCGCGACATCGTGCTCTGCGCCGTGACGACGGTGCCGGTGGCTTGCGTCAGGCTGTTGGTGAAGAAGGTCCAGGGCGCCAGGGCGGCGAAGGCGAAGAGCGGATACGGGACGGGGCCCGTGTCGATCTTGGCCACCTTATCGAACACGAACGTGGCCACGGCGACGGACGCCACCGGGGGCAGGATGGCCCAGAAGAAGCCGGCGAAGGACTGCCGGTACCTGAGCTGGTAGTTGCGTCGCGCCAGCGATACCAGCAGGTCGCGGTAGCCCCAGACCCTTCGGATCACGGGATCTCCTTCTCGGCCACGGCCAACCGACCGCTGTGCATCTGGGTGTGGACCTTGGACTCACGGGTCGCCTGCTCATCGAGCGGTCCGGGGTCGATCTCCTGCCGGATCGTGCGATTGAACCTGGCGATCGCATCGAGCAACCTGGGATCGTATCCCCGTCCACGGGAGGCCGCGACGAGGCCATCGAGATCCTTCGGGAGGCACTCGCCACCAAAGCCACGTTCGCGAGTGACGGTCATGTGGTCGGGGCCGATCCGACGATCCAATCCAACCACCGCATGAACGCGCGACCACTGGACGCCGAAGCGGGCGCAGACATCTGACAGCTCGTTGGCCATCGACACCTTGGCCGCGAGCATCGCGTTCGAGCAGAGCTTGACCAACTCCGCCTCTGTGGGCTCGAGCACCACGACCGGAGCTTCGGGGGCGATCGTCTTCATCAGTCCTGCGATCGTCGCGGCCGCCTCAGGTGACCGCGCTCCGATCACGATGCGATCGGGCCGCACGAAGGACTCGACCGCCCGGGATGCGACCAGGAACTCCGGCACGCTCGCGAACTCCAGTTGCGGGTGCCGTGCGGCGAGCCGCTCGCAGCTTCCGGGCGGGATCGTGGACTTGATCGCGATCACGGTCCCGGGCTCCAGATGCGGCTCGATCTCTTCGACGGCGGATGCGACCTCGGTGAGGTCGTGCTCTCCATCGGGTCCACTTGGTGTCGGGACGCAGAGGAAGACGACGGAACATCGTGCGAGGTCTGCGGGCGCCCCGATCCCCCGATATCGGTCGTACCCTCGCGCCTCCACGCCTGCAGCCCTGAATGCAGCCTCTACCGTCCCTCCGACTACTCCCAGTCCGACCACACCGATCGCGTTCATTTGGCTCCTGTCATCTCTTGATCACCGAGGCCGAGCGGTCAGCCATCCGAGCGGCATGCACCCATCGTTCGATGTAGCCGGTCAGTCCCGCGGACCCAGTACGTGCCTCCAGGAATTCGCGGTCCGGGAACACTAGAGCGCTCGCGTACGCCGCCTTCGCACGCACCCCCGGTAGTGCTCGAACAGATGCCAGCGCCCTCGCCCCTCCGAGGCGAGCTTGAACGCACGCCCGGAGGGCGCGTTCCTCCTGCGTCGAGGGCCGCAACGAACGGCGGAGCTTGCGGGCCTCCTCCGGGAGTACGAGCCCCAGACCCTGCTCGACGAGATCGAGCGCCCGCCCCAACACCGCCTGGAGGCGCCAGCGCGCAGCCCAGGCTGCGAGCACGCTCCATCTGACGCCTTCACGTCGGGAAAGCTGCGCGACGTCACGGAGCTGGAGAAGGGTAGGCCTCCTCCCTCCAAGGACCGCGTGCATACAGGCGTGGAGCAAGATCGCCGAGTCGTCCAGCCGGGCCAATCGTCGCCCCGCGAGTTCGAAGGAGGTCGTCGCTCTCAGGATCGTGTCGTGGTCGACCCAGTACCCGAACGGCCCATCCGCGAGCAGCCGATGGAGATCGACCTCCAGGCCGTCGGCGCCGACGTGAGCGGCTCCCTTGCCGAACCGAGCCGCGAAGCCGGGCCGCGGATCCACGAAGCTCCGCCGGTATCCGAGATCCGAGAGCACCTCGCAGGCTGCTCCGAACCGGCCGGCCCCGACCAGCACATCGATGTCGCCGAATGGCCTCCACGATGGATCTGGGTAGCCGACGTGGGCTACGGCCGGGCCCTTCAGCACCGCGAACCTGATCTCTGCGTCTTCGAACGCCGAGGCGAGGGTGAGGAGGTTCCGCTCGAGGGCGAGCGCGCACAGCATCGCGTCGCGATGCCGTTCCAGGAGTTGATCCCGCTGGTCCGCTCGGAGGGTGAGAGCGCCGTGCTCGATGGCCACCATCGCGAGACCGCTCAGCCGGTGACGAACGGTCGCTCCGAGGAACGCAGGCCAGTCCTGTTCGGCCGGCCTGATCGGACGTCCACCCGACGGATCTTCCAGACCGAACGCGGCAACCCGAGCGATGGCGGTCTCACCCATCGGCGCGCTCGACGTAGCCGCGCCGGACGAGCTCGCCGAGCAGCGTCGCCACGCCGGTCCTGATCCCCTCGGCCTGTCCCTCGGGTCCGCTCAGTTGGTTCGCGATCTCATCCGCGCTCCTCGACCGACCGAGGAGTCGCCACACGGCCGAGGCAGCGGGTGAGAGCACATCCATGGTCGTATCGTCCTGCCGTGTGATGAGGACCTCAGGCCCGACGTTCCGCCAGAGCACCTCCGCGGATCGCCGGTATGAGTGATCGGTCACAGCCGGATCACGTTCGGGATCGATCGCGTCCCGAAGGCGTTTCGGGCGTCGAAGATCATCGCCGCGTGATCTGCCACCCATTCCAGGTCATATGAGCTATGTGGGGTGAGCAGGGCGACGCAGTCCGCCGTCGCGAGCGGGCGACTGGAGATCTCGGTCCGCGGCAGCACCGATCCGTTCACCGTGACGGCGTCGACGAACGGATCGTGGAAGGTCACAGCCGCTCCCCGCCGGTGCAGGGCGGTTATGACCTTGAGAGCCGGCGACTCCCGCACATCAGCCACATCAGACTTGTACGTCACACCCAGTACGAAGATCCTTGCCCCCTTCACGGGCTTGCCGAGGTCGTTCAGCGCCTCGCCGATCCTGGCCGCCACGTAGGCCGGCATCTGGGCATTCACGTCCTCGGCCTGTTCGAGGATCCGGAACTGGTGGCCGGCCTCCCGACGCACCTGCCAGGCGAGATACGTGGGATCGAGCGGGATGCAGTGTCCCCCGACTCCGGGCCCCGGCGAGAAGGGCATGAAACCGAAGGGCTTGGTAGCCGCCGCCTCTACGACCTCCCAGACGTCGATGCCCATCTCGTTGCAGAGCATCGCCATCTCGTTCACCAGAGCGATGTTCACGTGCCGGAACGTGTTCTCCAGCAGCTTCGCGAGCTCCGCGGCCCGACACGACGACACAGGGATCACCTTGTCCACGAGCTGTTCGTAGAAGAGCGTCGCCACGCCCGTCGCCTCAGGCGTCGTCCCGCCGACGATCCTCGGAGTGTTGTGGAAGCCGAACTCGGGGTTCCCGGGATCGATCCGCTCGGGGGAGTACGCGAGCAGGAAATCGCGTTCCGCCGTCAAGCCGGACGCCTCCAAGATCGGACGGACCAGCTGGTCGGTCGTTCCCGGGTACGTCGTCGATTCGAGAACAACGAGACGAGCCTTGGAGAGGTGCCGTGCCACATCGCGACTCGCTTCCTCGACGTGGGACATGTCCGGAGCGTGGTCCCGCAGCGGCGTTGGCACGCAGATCAGGACGATCTCGCTGCGTTCGATCGCATCGGAGCTCATCGTGAAGGAGAGACGATCCGTGGCGAGCGCGCTCCGGAAGTCCTCCTCCGGCACACCCGGAACCGAGAGCACGCCTCGTTCGACGTCAGCGATACGTGCCTCGCTGACGTCGATCCCCACGACGGAGAAACCGGCCTGGGCGGCCGTACAGGCGACGTTGAGTCCGACGTAGCCCTGGCCCAGGACGGCGATCGATGCCTCCCGAGAGAGGATGCGGCGGCGAAGACGAGCTGTTTCCTTCATGAGTCCTTCCTCGTTGAGCCGAGAGAGTGAGGGTTTCAGGCGGCCCGATCGGGCTCGCCGAGCTCGACGATCTTTCGGATCGCGCTCGCACGGCGTCGGAAACACTGCCGGCGAGAGATCCGGAGTTCGTGCGCTATGTCGACCGCATCGAGCTGCCGTACGTACCACAGGAACAGCACGCGGCGCTCGGAGTCACTCAGCTCTTGCATCCTCCGGCAGAGCTCTGCGCGCTCGTCGATCGTGCCGAGCAAGCCAGCGGGGATCCCGTCGCTCCAGGCAGAGCTTCTGCGCGCGGCTCCGACATCGATCACCGACGTAGTCGCCGGCTGCCACCAATCTGTGTAGCGAACGAGGGCTTGTATGACACCCGCAGGGTAGGCAAGATACCCCACCACGCTAGACACTATCCGCGTCTGTAGCGACATGGGAGGGGGGATTATCCCCCAACCCGCCACCCTCCTCGAGCCGGTCAGGCGTGGCTCGGAAGTACTCCTGATAGCCGGGAGGCATGGCCGTTTCCTGGGCTCCAGTAAGGACCACACCGACTGGTGGTGACTGCAGTCGCTCCAGGACTTCACGCATCCTGTGGGCAAGCGCCGTCGTGACCATGCCTGCCTGAGCGACGACGAGCACGGCATCGACGTCGGGGATCAAGTGTGCGGCGTCGCTGGCGGTCAGGATCGGCGCCGTGTCGATGAGCACGAAGTCAGCCCTGTTGCGCGCCTCTCTCACCGCAACCCGCATCCCTTCCGAGCTGAGGAGCTCCCCCGGCCGCTCGACAGCCACGCCGCTCGGCACGATAGAGACCCCGTTGAATCTGGTGGAGCGAACGCACCCATCCAGGACTCCCTGGGACGTCGGGTTCCTGAGGGCGTCCGACAGCCCCTCGCGGTTCGAAACCTCGAACATGGTGTGGATCGTGGGCCGACGGAGATCGCACGACAAGATCAGGACACGCTTGCCGGCATCGGCCAGGGTGACGGCCAGGTTGGCGACGACGGTGCTCTTTCCTTCTCTTGGCCCGGCGCTCGAGACCAAGACCGTTCTTCCGCCTGCGACCGGACGCCTCGTATCCCTCCTGCTTCCGTTGGAACCGGGCGAGATCGCCCCGCGGACGAGCGCAGAGGCAAGGAGACCGAACGCCTCCGCGTGTTCGGACCGTGGATGCTTGATCGCGACGATGCCGTCTCGCTGCGATCTCTTGATGCGCGGTATCTCGGCGAGAACGGGCGCTCCGAAATCACGGGCCGCGATCTCGGCGGTTCGGATGCGCGTGTCGAACCGCTCCAGGACGAGCGCGATCGCGAAGCCGACGAGCAACCCCAGGACCGCCCCGATCAGCACGCGCGCGGACCGTGAGCGAGGCGCCTGGAACCCCTCCACAGCGGCGGGCACCGGCGTTGCCCTCTCGACGATCTGGAGGCTGGAGGGCTCCAGGCTCTGGCTCAGGTACTGTTGGTACAGCCCGCCGAGGAACGTCACCTGATTGATGGCCGCCGTCCTCTGAGCCTCAAGGAGGATCAACTCGGTCGGCGACGCGGTGGCGATGTCCCGATCGATCGCGGCGAGATCTTTAGCAAGCTGCTCGAGTTGGTCGTTGACGAGCTGGAGGCTCTCTTCCGCCCTCTGTTGCCTGCTCTCGTGCAGGTATGTGATCAGCTCGGAGGCGAACGTGTCGGCAAGCGCAACTGCGTCCTGCTTGTCCATCGAGGACGCGGTGACGCGCAGGATCCCAGGAGTGCTCGGGTCAGCTTCGGCGCTTACCCTGGGAGCAAGGGAGGCGAGATCACCTGAGAAGCCGATCGCATCTGCCGCTCGCTGGACGACGGGCCGCAGATTGGCAAGCGTCGCCACGGTGTCGAGGCTCGTCGAGCCGAGGTCCGAGCCGGATCCCAAGATCGAGCCAGAGTCGATGATCACCGTGGTCGCCGTATACGAGTCCGGTGCCACCGACGGCGGGGAAACGGTCGTGGTTACCCAGGCTGCGGCCATGGCCAGCACGATCGCCGCGAGCACGATCCGCCAGCGACGACGGAGGGCGGTCAGATACTCGTGGATGCCCATGTCCGAGACCCCTCCGCGTGGGACGAGAACGCGAGGTGAACCGCCGCGGCCTGATTGGGAGCACCGAGCTTCGCGTAGATCCTGGTCTTGTGTCGCTCGACCGTCTTCGGACTGATCCCGAGCTGTCGAGCCACCTGCTTGGCTGCGTAACCGCGCGCAACGAGGGCGAGCACCTCCCTCTCACGATCTGTGAGCCGTCGCTCTGCACGAGAGAGGATCCGAAGCTCCGGTATGAGCGCGTTCGCGAGCGTGGCCACCGGGGTTCTTGGTGACACTCGAAGAGCATCATCTTCCTCTCCGGCCTGCTCGCCGACGATCACGACGCGAACCCCCTTGCGCCGTAGCCGTTTGGCTGTCAACTCCGCCCCTGGAAGGCGAGCATCGAGGGCAACCGCGTCAGCCCGATCGGCGTGCCGCTCCGCTTCCAACGCTGACCCGGCGACGGCGATCGGCAC
>Ga0187893_10008278_pt1 | contig 16490 bp, 8 predicted proteins | sample MA1701074metaG_FD_139574 | JGI IMG/M metagenome (GOLD analysis project Ga0187893, IMG submission 139574) | White microbial mat communities from a basaltic lava cave in the Kipuka Kanohina Cave System on the Island of Hawaii, USA - MA170107-4 metaG ...
CCGAGCTTGTCGAACGCGCTGAAGGACGAGTTGCCCCGGCCGTTGGTGCTGGAGGCCAGGTTCGAGTCGGGGTCGTACTGGAAAGAGGTTTCAGAGCGGCCCGTGTCTCCGGCCGGGTCGGTCTGCAGCGTCACCCGCTTGAGATCGTCCAGCTCGAATTCGGTCACGCCCCCCTCAGGCTGGGTCTGCTTTGTCGTGTCGCCCAGCACGTCGTACTCGAACTTTTCCGGCTTGGTCGCCAGGGGCCGGAAAATGTCGGTGACCAGCCCCGTATCGGGATCGTTGTACTCGAAATTCGTCGTGCCGCCCTCGGCCGACTGGGTCTGGGTCGTGCGGCCCCGGCCGTCGTAGACAAAGATCTCCGAGGCCAGTTGCGTCGAGCCGTCCTCCAGGGTCGTGTCGGGATAGCCGATCGAGGTGAGGTTGCCGGCGGCGTCATAGGCGTAGCTCGTCTTGTGGCCCCGGGAATCGGTCACGCTGGCCACACGATTCAGGCCGTCGTGCTTGTAGGTGTACTTGATGGGGGTCGACACCCCCGGCCGGTGGATCTCCTCGAGGTTGTCCTTGACCCAGGGCGGCACGCTCCCCGCTTCGTAGACGTACTTGGTCTCGTTGCTGGACCACATTTCCGAGGTAGCGTCCCCTCCTAGAGGCCGCTGTTCTTGCAGGCATCCAGTGACGTGGGCGTCACGCCTCACGACCTACCCGACACTGGAGTGGGTCAACTGACCCGATTATCGCCAGGCTGGACCGATGTGTCATCCATCGGCTTTTCACGTTGAATGACGATGCAGGCTTCTGCGACCACAGCCACAACCAGCAGTCGCAATACTACATGCAGCTTCCACACGAGGCCAATGGCCAACACAACATAGGCGTCCCAACCCAGACTAATCGTTTCAAGAACGGGCGCGATGGTCCGCCATGCAACGCCTCCTGCGAAGCCAACCAAGGCCAGCTTACGCACAGCAACATTCCCGCTCGCCACAAGTAGCATGATGGAAGTACCACCATCTACCCAAAGCAGGACGCCAACGGGCCCTTGCCCCTTCGACAGTCCCCAAATCAGACCTCCATGGCCAGCCGCCCAGCCTAAGACACCTACAGTCGACATCGTGGCAACGTGAGCTAGGGCAAGCCCCTTTATCGACCCAACGGTCCTGCTATGCTTCTCGCCGGAGAAACCCGCGGCTAACACCCCTGCCTGAGCCCCCGCTACAGACGGCATCAGGATACCCCACGCATACCATACAGCGCCGCCACTGTCCCGAGACACTCCCACCTGTTCCAGCATTTCCAAAAAACTGAACACGTAGACTACACCAATTCCGACAACTCCCACGAATACCCTTGATACCCCTAACTTTCGCGCAGGACATAATGAGGCAAGCGCACAACCCACGCTTCCAAGGAGAACCCACTCCACCAGTTCCCATTTTCCAGCACTGATGCCTCCCCCACTACGTGCATAGAGCGTTAGTGCAGCCCCAACTATTGTCACACATGCAGCTATCCCCCACCATAACACAATCATTCCAGTGTTACTCCTCGGGAGGGACTACGCCGCTCCGTTGACCTACGTTCCTAGGGGTTCTTAGTAGATCGATGTTACTGCATAGTGATGGGATCCACACTTCCATCAGAGGTGGCCGCGGCCCGCACCCGCGGCGGCTCCACACTAGCTCAATTAGCAACCCACTACCCCAAAGCCCCCTCAAGCCCGGAACATGCGTTGTTGGATCGAATCTTCATATCGGTGGTGAACACACGATAAGCGCAACGTCCCGTTCTCGATCTAAGCCCAGACTGCCCAAAAAGGCTTCGAGATCACGTGACGCTTCCACCTCCTCACTCGTAAGAGAAGGAACTTGCGTTTCGGCATTGTCGGCGCGACTGGCACAAGATTCCAATGTGGAACGGATCACGTGAGCAGGTGCACCGATTTTATCAGCAAGAAGGGATGCCTCCTTTGTCAAATCGTACCCACCCCTGTCGGGCGCTTCGCCAAGTAGTCTAAGCCAGAAGCCCGGATCGGATGAGAATTCAGTTACTACCTCCCCCGCTTCCGCCAGTAGGTATTCCCAGTACTCGTCCTCAACTAGATCTGCGCACAAAATCACGCCACCAAGCGAGTCGCTCAATTTCCTTATGCTGTCCTTCCGATCCACGGGTGCTTTGTTTTGCTGGGTTCCATGCGACATCAGCTGCGCCACAGAGTACACGGCGTTACCACTGCCGTACATGCAATTGAGCGAGCCCGATCGCGTGGTTGCGACCGAGACCTCGTAACGCCACTGCCGTACACCAGGGTCACATTTCTCAGGCACCCACACAGTAGCATTGGGTAATCCCAAGGTTCGGACCTTTCCGAACCATCCCTTTGCCTTCAGGGCTGATCTCACCTTGTCCATCAAGGCATCGTGGACGGATCTGGGAAAATACAAATACGAGTGGTCTATAGGCATGGCTCTTATTCTGGCCTGCGCAGCATTATTTCGACGTGTCTTTCTCAAATTCAGCCAATGCGGTCTTGATCCCAGACACCTCACCCTGCATGAAACGATCAAAAGCCATAAAGGAGCTTGCGGGACCTACTGCGTTCATTTTCCCCAACGCACCGATAATATCCAAACCGGCGTTATACATACCCTTCGGATCAAGATTATCTATCGCTCGGACGTAGCGCCCAAACGGCGTCTGTGCAGGGTCAGGTCCCTCAACAATCGCCTCCAATGCCCCAGCAGCCGCCAAGATCCCGAGCGCTGCACCCCTCGCGATACGTAGGAAGGGACGATACGGAAGCGCTTTGGGAGAAACCCCAAAAACTGTGTTATAGAGTTGTCGCTGTTTCACTTTCAACTTATCTGGCTTTACATCCCAGACAGCATCGGCCATACCATGCCTTACCCTCATCCCTGGGAACGGATCAGTTCCCTTCCGCCAGACGATAACGTCCGGCTTTGCAATCGGGTCTTTTTTTACTCGGACTCGAATGTCCTCGGGCAGATCGTCCTTCCTTTCAGCAAAGTACCGCTCCTTCCCATCCACAGTCTCCCAGATTTGTCCTTCGGCGCTTACAGGCTGATCCCACTCCGTGGCCTTCACCGACTCCGCAAAGGCCTCGTGCAGTTTATCCCCGAACTCCTTCGGGGATCTCTTGAATAGCCCTGGATTGTCCTCAGCTACATCCTTCGCGGTCTCCTCAAGAAGCTTCATCAGCTGCTCTTCGGTTTGCCTGCCCGTCGGATCTCTATGGCGCAGCGGATTGTCCTGTGCGTAGATGTACAGATTGGGTAACCAGAACATTGGATCCTTCTGGAGGAACCGACCTCCTCTTGAGTCATAGCTTCGGCCCCTAAGATGCATCAGCCCCGACTCGGGGTCGTTCTCCCGCTGGGTGAACCCGTACCGATCGGCCGTCTCCTGGTCGGCCAGGAGCGGCTCACCCCAGGCGTTGGTCAGCTGCTGGTTCTCGGCTTGGCCGGCATCGTCCACCAACGCGTTGACCGAATTGAGCGCGTCGCCGTGGTAAAAGAGACGATCGCCGCCCCCCGGTTCGATCCTTGCCACCTTTGAATCGATCGAAAGGGCGTTGGTGTATTCGACCGTGACCTGGAATCCACCGTGCTTCTTGGGGACGTAATCGGCCACGATGTCCTGGCCGTCGTACATGTAAAACTCGCTGCGGCGCCGCTTGATGTCCCGCTTGGCGATGCGCTCGCCTGAAGGAGCGAATAGATAAGTAAAGGCCTCGCGGATGCCGCCGGGGCCGTCGCCGTCTCCGTCGCCGTTCTCATCATCGTCCTCGTCCTTGTCATGCCCTTTCCCCTTGCCGATGTCGTGGCCTTTGCCCTTGCCCTTTCCGTGGCCCTCGCCATCTCCGCCCGACACGTGCCGCTTGGTGTACGCGGCCAGCCGGTTCGCGTAATCATAGGCGAACGATTCTTCAGTCCCGTCCTCCGTCCGCTTGATCTGGTTGCCGTTGGCGTCGTACTCGTAGAGGATCTCGCCGGCCTTGTCGGCATCCGAGACGAACCCCCGCAGGCGCAGCTCGCTCATGACCGCGGTGTCCGGCGAGTCTTTGGAGCCGCCGCCGGCGTCCTGCAGGAACCGGACCTTGGACGTAAAGACCGGCACGAAATCGATCCTATTTCGGAAATGGCGGGTGTTCAACCAGCCCGGCGAGGCGGTGTTCTCCTGCGGACCTTTGAGGTCCTCGATCAAGACGTCTTGGAAGGCACCGTCCACGAATGCCTGGATCTTGAACCGCTGAACGAGCAGGTGCTTGGCCTCGTGGTCTTCATCCTCGTCCTTTCCCTTTCCCTTGGAATCGAACGGGATCCAGATCGTGATCCGGTTCAGGAGGACGGGCGCGTCGAATGAAACCTCGACGAAATGCTGCTGCCCCGGCAGATCTTCGCTCTTCCAGGCCTTGCCCGGCTTTATCTGGGGCGAGATCTTGCCGTCCGTGATCGGGTCCTTGGTAAAGCCCGCGGCGGTCGAGCTGACCGTGACCTGGGAGGGGGTCAGCTCCAGCTCGTCTTGAACGCTCTTGGTTTCGCGGATCAGGCGGTTCTCCTCGTCGTACTCGTAGGTCCTCAGGCCCACCTGCGAGTTGACCTTGAAGAGGCGGTTTCCGTTGGGGTCGTATCCGTACTCGCCGAAGAAGCTGATGTCGCCCGTCCAGGTCTCCCGGACGAGGCGCTGCACGGCATCGTAGCTGAAGGTTGCCGTGGTGTTGAAATGCGCCAGCACGACCTGGGTCCGGTCGTCCCGCTCATCGTAGGTGTAATCGAATTGTGTAAGCGTGGCCGAATCGGACGTCCTGAATGCGTGGATCCGCACCAGCCGCTGCTCGACGTCATAGCCGCGGGTCTCATGCACGCCATTGCCCAGCTCCTTGCAGGCCAGCAGTCCCCCCGAGGTATAGACGTGCCGACACATGAGCCGCGTGGTGGCCCCGCCCGGTTCGGTCCGGCTGACATCCTCGGGGCGATTGTCCACGTCGTAAGTGTACAGAGTCGCCTCGCCTGCCTCGGGGCCGGCCATCCTCGTCCGGTTTGAAGCTGCGTCGTACTCGTAAGCGAGCGAACGGAAGGCCTCTCCGCCGATGAACCACTGGACGCCCGTCATCCGGCTGATGCCGTCATAGGCGAACAGCGTCTGGATCGTCCCGTCGTCGATCCGGGTCAGATTGCCGACCGTGTCGTACTCGCGGACGATCTCGACCTCGAACGGCTCGCCGTGGGTTTCCTTGACAAGGCGGTTGAGCAGGTCGTATTCAAAGCAGGCCAGCTTGACGTTGGCGTCCAGATGAAAGCTCATGCGGCCGAACCGGTCATAGCCCCAGAACTCCTCATGGACCGTCGAATCCGAAAGCTCCGGGTAGGTCAGCCGGATCATCCGGTTGGCCTGGTCGAATGCAAAGGTGTATTCGAATCCCCTGGGGTCGATGATCTTGGAGCGGTTGCCGTTGGCGTCGTACTCGAACCGGGTCGTGATGTTCAGCCGGCCCGGACCTTCATCCTCGATCTGCGTTATCAGGCGATCCAGAACGTCGTATTCGGACGTGCGCCGGACTCCGGCCTCGTCGATCTGAAGGACCATGTTGCCGTTTTCGTCGTAAAAGAACTCGACGAAATCGCCCGACGCGTCCGTCTGCTTTTTCAGCTCGTTCTTGTCGTTGTATTCGAATTGTTGAAGCAACACGAGATTGCCCGCCGCCGACGCAGGTCCGGGGAAGGGGTTACTGGCGTCCTGCCCGAATACCTTCACCCCCAGGTCGTTTTCGTTGTACTCGAATCGGCTGATGATGAATCCCCGAGCATCCAGCGTGTCCACCACCCGATCTCGGGCGTCATAGGTCATCCTAGAGAGGTTTCCGCGTGGATCCCGCGTCCCGGTCCGGTTGTTGTTCCGGTCATATCGGAAAGCCGTGACGAGCCCGCCCGAGGGCGCAAAGGTCTCCGGCAGCACCATCGACTCGTCCTCGCCGGAGAAAACGTCGGTCAGGAACTGGCTCGTCCTCCTGAGACGGTTCCGCTCGTCTAGCTCATTCAGGCTCGCCCCGCGGAACTCGCCGCCCGCCCCACGGCTGATCGAGCCGCGGAGATTGTCGTTGGCATCGTAGAACATGACGCTCGTAATGTCTTCGATGGCGCTGGTGGTCTTGACCAGGTTGTTGCGCGAATCGAAACGGTGTCTTGTGAACTGCAGACCGCCCTGGTCGACCTCGATCGCGTTTCCGTTGGGATCGTAGCTCATGCGCATGACAACCGCGTTTCCGCCCAATGAGGGCAGCTCTTCCGGCTCATTGGCGGGACAGTCCAAGGAAGGAAGCGGCGCGACCCGGTCGCCAGCCCGCTCGTCCAAGATCGCGCGGCTAAGCGCATCGTAGATCGAGACCGACACCCTGACGCCCTTGAAATCCTCTCTTCTTCGCGTGTTCCCCTCGCGGTCATAAGAGAACCGCATCGAGTCCTCCAGGGAGTTCTTGAAGCTGGAGAGCCGCCCTAGCCTATCCAGCGTACTTGATGACGAATTCCCACGGCCGTTGGTGCTTGACGTGAGATTGGAATCCAGGTCGTAGGCAAATGCGCTCATTGAGCGCCCCGTATCCCCCGTGGGATCAGTTTGGAGGACCACACGCTTGAGGTCATCCAGCACGAATTCAGTAACGCCTCCTTCTGGTTGGGTCTGCTTGGTCGTGTTGCCCAGGACGTCGTATTCGAACTTTTCCGATTTTGTCGCCAGGGGCTGGAGTACTTCGGTCACCAGCCCCGTCGCAGCGTCGTTATAGAAAAATTTCGTTGTTCCGGTTTCGGCAGACTCGGTTTCGATCGTCCGGCCCCGGTTGTCGTAGAAAAAGACCTCGGAGGCCAGCTGTATAGAGCCGTCCTCTAGGGTAGTGTTGGGATGGCCGATCGAAGTGAGGTTGCCCGCCGGGTCGTAGTCAAAAGTTGTCGTGTCCCCGCGAGAGTTGGTTCGAGTCATGACTTGGTTTAGGCCGTCGGTCGTATAGGTGTAGCTGATCGCGTTGCTCACCCCCGGCCGGTGGATCTCCTCGAGGTTGTCCTTGACCCAGGGCGGCACGCTCCCCGCTTCGTAGACGTACTTGGTCTCGTTCTTGGTCTCCTCCTCGTTGACCCCCTTGTCCTCGAAGAGGGTCAGGTTCCGAAACTCCGGCTTGGGCACGCGCGACCCGAAATCTCCGTTGAAGATCCGCACCAAGTGCTTCCCCAGGGGGTCCTCGACGTTGTCCGCGAGGCTCCGCGCGTACTGGCACTCGATCGTGGTGGTGAACCCGCGGCGGTCCCTGAAGCGGGTTTCCGGGACGTTATTGCCCCGCACGCTCACCTGCCCCGGGGTCTCCTCGTCCTGGTCCGGCTCGAACACGACCCCCACCTGCGCGGTCTCGTGGGGCCGCCGCGTGTTGGGGGTCTCGGCGGGCGCGAGGGGCCATTCGTAGGAGAGCTTGGCGGTCGCGACGAAATCGACCGGGTCCGCGTCCGCGGTCTCGTTGACGACGTGCTTCTCCTTCGGCTCCTGCATCTCCACCGCGCGGTTGTCCTGACGATACCGGTAGACGAACGAGTTCCCCCGCGGCGTCGCGACCTTTTTGAGGAGGTTTCGCCTTTCCTTCCCTGTGTCCGGCTCACTCTGGCGGTCCGGGGGCGGCTCGTCGTTGTTGCCGGCGTAGTAGTAATCGAATTTCCAGTTTACCCCCTCGGGCATCTGGATCTCTTTCACCCCGCCGTTCAGGCCGTTGATTCCGGAGGCATACACGATCGTGAAGGTCCGCTGGCCAAAGCGGGGGTCCGGGGGGTCCTTCACCGCGCTGAGGCGGTCCAGGCTGTCGTAATCCAGTTCGGTTTCCTGGCGGCCGTCCGGCGAGTCCTTGAGCTTGGTGGGTACTATGCCGGCGTCGCCGGTTTCGGTGGGCGGCGAGTCCGGGTCGTCCTCGTAGGTGACGATGAACGTGTTGGGCGTCGGCTGGGTGTCCACGATCCGCACGAGGCGCCCCGAGGCGTCGAAGCCGTACTCGATCCCGAACTTGGTCGTCATCTTGTAGCTGACCACCGTCCCGTCCCGCAGCGTCCCCGTCCCCGGAGCGAAGCGCTGAATCGATGAAAAGTACCCGTACTTGTCCTCGGCGATGTGCCGCCCGTGCGCGGGGTTGAACCGGAACACGATCCTTCGCCCATCCCCCAGCACCAGGTTGATCACGTCCCGCTCGGTGTTCTTGTCCTCCCCCGGAGGGTTGTGGTCCGTGAGAATCAGCAGATAGTTCATCATCCAGCCGGGGTTCATGACCGTCTTGTCCCACTTGAGCGAGTTGTAGATCAGAGACAGATTGGTCGAAAACCCAACGCCTCGGCTGGAGAAGATCGGCGCGGCGTGGAACACGTTGCCGTTGAGCGCGTTCGCGGAGGAGTTGGGGCCCCACCCGAACATGCCGAACGCGTCCTGCTCCCCGAGGTTCGGCTCGAAGGTCTGCGAGTAGAAGATCCGCCCGATCTGAAGCGTCGGGATCGGCTCGATGATGACGTCGTCGCCCCCGCCGGCCTGGTTGGTGGTCACCAGGGGCGGCATGGAGAGATTCGAGACCTCGACCTCGCCATCCCCGGGGGGGATGGTCTCCGGCGCCACGCAGATCTTCGAAAACGTGGCATACAAATTGTCGTTCTGGTTGAGCACCAGCTCCATCATCTGGTTGGGGGCGTCGGTCTCGATCGGCTCCCGGCGGCCCCACTTGGGCAGCGGCGAAACCTCGTCAAAGGGACGGTTGACGCGCGCCGCATAGCCCTGCTTGAGCCCCAGCGTCTCGGAGGACTCGATGTTGTAGAGCACGTGAACCTGCTTGCGGCTGTCGACCACGGTTCTGGGGATCGAGACGCCGCTCGCGCGCGAGACGATCTTGACGTCGTCGAACTTGCCGCTGCGTCGGTGGCGGATCTGGTCCAGCTGCGAGTCGTGCCAGACCCAGTGCACTTCTCCGCCGGCCTGGGCCACCGCGAGGTCCCCCGAGGGAGCTCTTCTATCCTCCGAAACCTTGATCGGGTCCGTCCAGGGCGCGCCCGTCGACGACATGGCGATCCGTCGGGTGAATAGAAAGCTCTCGGTCGGGGCCCCCGGCGGCCCGAAGCTGCTGCCCCGATCCACCCAGCCCACGTACGGCTCCCCTTCCGGGCCCATCGCCAGCCGGGGCTTTTCCACCACAGGGAAAAACGCGTCCGCCGGCCCCGCCCCGATCACCCCTTGGGGGAAGCTCGTCGACACCCCCACCCGCTCCGAGGGGAAGAAATCCGCTTTCGTCGCCGGGAACGGGGTCTTGGATCGGATGTAGCGGATCTCGATCTGGCCCCCGATGAACGCCCCCGGTTCGCGGCGGATGTAGACGATGTGCACGATCCCCGTGTTCTGGTCCACCTCCACGTGCGGAAATTCGCCGTCCTCGAGCGTCAGCACGGGTTGCCACTGGTTCGTGGCGCGGTTAAAGCGGCGGTACCGGATCGCCTTGAGCGAAGTGAAGATCACCGTGTCGGTGGGGACGAGCTGCGTCGAGTCCCACACCGCGTGGATCTCGTCGGGCCCCCCCGAGTCCATCCAGACCGCGATCTCCGGGTGCTCCGCGTCCGGCTCCGAGGCCTCGGAAAGCTTGAAGGTGGTGCGCGCGAACGAGTCGCCGCCTCTAGCCTCGCACCGATTGTTCGAGTAGAAAATGCTCGACAGCATCAGGACCGGCACGGGGGTGGGGCCGTTCTCGTCCTGGTTGATGAGGTTCTCCCCGGCTTCGAGCACAATCCCCCCGCTGGCCTGGTCCTGCGCCACCCCGTGGGGGTTCATCTTGGGAAACCCCAGCACCCAGTACTTCAAGGGCTCCTTGGGGGATCCGGGCAGCGGCTTGTCCGAGGCGGAGCTCACCCGCCACACATGGCGCGTTTTATTCCCGTCCTTCACCTCGGCGCGAACCTCCACCTTGACCTTGGCCTGGAGGCCGTCCGCGCGGGTCAGAACGGTATCGAACGTCGTGCCCGGGCTGGGGAGCAGCGCCTCGGGTCCGCCGACGCTGGAGGCGCCCGCGACCTCGACCTCAATCGGTGGCTCGATCTCGCCCGGAGCCAAGACGCACTCCTGCCAGACCTTGTGGACGATGTTCCGCGAATCGGCGTGAAGGTCCGAATAGAAGAAAATCGGCTGGAACTGCCCCCGGAACTCCTTGGGCACGAGCTGGATCTTCGGGAGCCAAAAGGGGAAGAGCTGGAAGGGGTCCGACGTGGGCAGCCGCTCCTGCTCGGGCTTGCGGTCCACGTCGTCGGGCTGCGAGGAAGAATCCTGGGGCGTCACCGGGGTCGGCGCTCCGAAGCTCAGGCCGCCCGATAGGAGAATCGCCACGACCAGCGCTCCCACCCACCTTCCCATTCTTCCCATGGCTCACCTTTCCAGAATTTCAGCCAGGGCCTCCTCCAGGCCCTTGCGCAGGGCTTCCTTATCCTTGCTCTCTCCGCAGCCATCGATCTCACGCTTGAGGACCCGCTCGGCGACGTCCGGCCGGTCGCGCAGCCCTACGATCATCGCCTCGCGCGTGACCGAGTCCCGCTTTTGGATCGCCGTGCGCAGGATCTTGACCATGTTCACGACCTCCGCCTGGGAGAGGATCGTGGGCTCTTCCGGCTTCGAGGGCGGATCCGGCTTCTTCGAAGGCTCGGTGGCCGCCGGCTGCGGCGCCGAATCAGCCGGCTCAGTCCCGGCATGCGAAGACGCGCGCGTCCCGCTCGAAGAGGGCGCCAGGATCCACGCCACAACGAGCATTCCTGCCACCGCCGCGGCCCCGACCTTGATCTTGGCCCCCCTGCTCTTCTTCACTTGGGCCCCCGCGAGGGTTTCGGAAAATACTCTTCCGGGCGCGGGACTTTACGCGACGGGTCGGGGACCTCGGGGGCGGGCGGACTCGGCGTCCAGCCGCGGCCTGCTTTCGATTCCGCGCCCTCGGCCGGGATCGAGTTCTCGGACGTCATCGCCATGGCGATTTCGCTGGAGAATCTCTTCAGGTCCTCCTGCTTGGGATCGAGCTGAAGCGATCGGTGGGCGGACGAGAGCGCCTCCGAGTAGCGCTTCTGGTCGAACTGGAGGCGCGCGAGCGATTTCCACAGGTGCGCGTCGTCGGGACGCGCGTCGGTCGCCTTGATCAAGTACGCGATCGCAATGTCGGGCTGGCTCATCCGCGAGTAGAGCGTGCAAGCCAGGACCAGCGCCTCCGCCGTCAAGGCGCCCTGCCTCTCAGCCCGCTTGAGGATCGGTTCGAGCAGGGACTTTGCCTCGGCCAGCCGTCCCCACTCGATGAGGATCCGCACTCGGAGCAACTCAAGCTCCCGGTCCGAGGGCGAGCGCTTGAGGGCCTCGTCGACGATCGATTTCGCCTCTTCGAACTCCCCGCGCATGAGCGCCTGATAGGCTTTGCCGCGCGGATCCAGGAGATAGACCGCTCCCCCGCCGCCGCCGGAAGAGGCGAAGGGGCCGCCCGAGGCAAGGACGATCGCGACGGCCGCTATCGAAACGACAAGCAGGATCGCAAGCGACGCCGACGCCAGAACCGCGGCCCGCGTGCGGCCGCCGCGCGTCATCGTTCCCCTCCCCTCTGCCGGTGTCGCTTCCCTGCCCCTGGCCTGCACCGGCATGGCGCACCCCTCCTTCGATCAAATGCGCCCGCTGCGTTGTGACAAGCAAGGATAACAATTGTTCAAATTCGAATCAAGCAAGGCGGCGCACCCTTGGGATATGCGTCCGGGATCGGCGCCTCCCCTTGATCCCCCATCTCCTATGCGTCTAGAATGAGGAGCGAGCAGTCGTCGAAGGAAGGAAGGAAGGAAGGAAGGTAGCCGTGTGATGACGGGGAGGAGGATGAGCGCCCCGCGTATCGGCGCGTCGATTCTTGTCGGCGTCGTCCTGCTTCTCGCCCAGCCCGCCCTCGCTCAGGATCCCGCGCCGCCGCCTCAGCCCGCCCACGACGACCTGGAGTTCAGGTTCAAGGGCGCGGACCTTCTCGCCGTGATGGAGTACATTTCCCGCAAGTGCGGCTATGTCTTCGTGAACCAGGCCCAGGTCCAGGGGACGGTGGAGGCGGTCTCCGCGCAGCCGATCCCCAAGGCGCGCGCGCTGGAGTTCTTCAACTCGGTCCTCGATCCCCTCGGCGCGGTCGCGCTCCCCAACGCGCACAACCCGCGCGTGGTCGAGATCGTCTCCAAGGACGAGGCCAAGCGGAAGAACATCCCCATTCGCGTGGGCGCCGACCCCAACAGCGTCCTGCCGGGCGACCGAGTCCTGATCCAGATCGTCCCCCTCCGGAGCCTTGACGTGGCGACCTTCGACCGCGAGCTCAAAGGGATCCTCCCCAAGACCGCGGAGGTGACCAAGGACACCGCCAGCAACTCGCTGATCCTCACCGACACGGGGGACAGCATCAAGCGGTTCCTGGACCTGCTCTTGCGGCTGGAGACGATCCCGCACGAAAAGCTTTCGTTCAAGGTGATCGAGCTGAAGAACGCCGAATCGAGCGACGTGTCGCGCGTGGTGCAGGAATTCGTTCGAAAGGAGAGCTCCGGAGCGCCGGGCGGCGGGCGCGCCTTTTCGTGGGAAAAGGCGTGGTTCGGGAATCTGCCCGAAAAATCGCGCGGACCCACGGCCGATTACATGCGCGTCATCGCCGAGCCCAAGGGCAATTTTGTGGTGCTTGTGGGGACGGAGGACAACATCAGGTTGCTGGAGGGGCTCGTGACCCAGATCGACCAGCGCGCCGCAGCGGTGGCGCAGGTGAAGGTGTATAGGCTGCGAAGCTCCGACTCGCGGGAGCTTTCTCAGACCGTCACGCAGCTCTTCCGCCCGGAGAGCCCCGGCCCCAAGGGGAACCCGCCCAGACACCTGCAGTGGTGGGACCCCGCCGCGGCCGCCCAGGCCGTGGCCGCCTATCCCATCAAGGCCTTGGCCGATCCCAAAACCAACAGCCTGATGGTCACGGCGACACCCGAGCAGATCGCGCTCATCGACCGGATCGTGGCGTCATTCGACGTTTCGACCAGCACCAAGATGTACCAGCTGCGCTTCGCCGACGCCAAGCAGACCGCGGATTTCGTGGCCCAGATGCACAAGGGGCAGCAGTTCCCCGAGGTCAAGGCGCTTGCCGAATCGCGCACGAACACCCTCGTCGTGACCGCCACGGACGAGCAGCTCGCGGTCGTGGACCAGCTCATCTCGGAGATGGACCGGCAGATCCAGGACTCGCTGAAGATCAAAATCTTCACGATCAAGAACGCCGCCGCTGAGGACGTGGCTTCGACGATCGGACAGGTCCTCAAGCCCACCCCCGGCGCGGGAGGAGTCTCCATCCGGCCGGTCGAAACCCACGTGATCAAGTCCACGAATTCGATCGTCGTGCGGGGACCCGACGAGTATTTCAAGCTCGTCGAGGAGGTCATCGCGCACCACGAGGCGACGCCGCGCGAAGAGCGGGTGACGTTCGTCGTCAAGCTCAAGAGCGCGAGCGCAACGAGCGTCCAGGAGATCCTCAAGGCGGCCGCCGCGGGTCGCGGACCGCTGGAGTTCGGCGAGGGCTTTTCGCCGGCGATGCCTCCGCTTCCCAAACGCGAGCGCGAACCCTACTCGCCGCCCCCCGAGCCTCCGAAGAATCTGGGAGGTCCCCAGGATCCGCCGAAACCGGCGCCGGGACGCGCCCAAGTTCCCCAGGACATCGAGATCCAGGCGAACGAGGAATCCAACACGCTGATCGTCCGCGCGTCGGCGAGGCATGTCGAAGAGCTGAAGAGGATCATCGCCGAGCTGGATCGGTACCGGCCGCAGGTGCTGATCCGCGTGCTGATCGCCGAGGTGACGCTGGACAAGGATCTGCAGTACGGCGTCGAGGCGTTCATCGAGAACCGGCTGAGACTCCCCGGCGGCTCCAGGGGCGCGCACAGCGCCCGCACCGCGTTCGGGCTGCCGGTTTCGGGGTTCGCCTACATTCTTTCGGCGGCGGAGTTCGAGTCGAGTCTGCGCGCGTTCGCGGAGGACGGGAAGCTGAACGTCATGGCGACGCCGCGGGTCTTGGCGCTCGACAACCAGCCTGCCACGCTTTCGACCGGCAAGCGCGTGCCCTTTATCACGAGCTCGCGGCAGACCCCGGAGGGGAGCGTCCTCAACTCGATCCAGTACCAGGAAGTGGGGATCATCCTCAAAGTCACGCCCCGCATCACCGCCGACGGCCTGGTGACCATGTACGTCCGGCCCGAGGTCTCCGACACGACCTCCGCCACCGAGTCGGTGACGATCGCGCCGGGCGTCAACGCGCCGACGTTCAGCTCGAACTACGCCGAAACCACCGTGACCGTCAAGAACGGCCAAACGGTGATTCTGGGCGGGCTGATTCGGGAATTCGACGACGAGGTGGTCTCCAAGGTTCCGGTGCTCGGGGACATCCCCATCATCGGGATGCTCTTCTCGAAAACGGCCAAGGCCAAGCAGCGCCGGGAGCTCATGATCTTCATCACCCCGCAGGTCGTCTTCAGCGCCGGGCAGCTCGAAGAGCTCACCGCGATCGAGCGCGGCAAGCTGAGGCTGATCGATCAGAGCCGGATCGATTCCGAGGTCAAGTCGTGGCTGCGGGACGCGCGCTGATTGTGTGGGCCGGGCTGGCGGCGGGGGCGGCGGCGGCGGCGCTTTCCTCCGCGTGCGCGTCCGCCTCAAGATCGAAATCCGTCGATGAAGCGCGGCCCTTTTTCGATCAGGGAATGCAGGCCGTCGAGCGGGGCGAGTTGGACGTCGGCATCGGAAAGTTTTCGCAGGCGATCGACGCGTACCCCGACTATGCGGACGCCTATTTCCGGCGCGGCTCGGCGCGCTTGAGGCGCGTCATGACGCAGGACGTGGCCGCCCAGGGGAGCGAGCTGGAGCGCGCCGAGGCGGATTTCACCGAGGCGCTGCGGATCGCCCCGGTCTTTTACGAAGCGTTTTACAACCGCGGGCTGGCGCGGGCGGCGCTGGCCAAGTATCGGGCCGCCGCCGAGGATTTCCAGAACGCGCTGCTCAGCTCGGACGCCGCGCTAAAACGGGACGCCCACGCCAAGCTGGCGCGGATTCTGGACGAGAAATTCGAGAACATGCAGCCCCAGGCCGTCGGACACTATGAAAAGTGCCTGGAAATGGGGGGCGGCAACGCGGAGCTTCGCGCCCGACTGGCCGCGCTCAAGGCGGGAAGGCTGCTAGGCGTAGAGGCGGACAAGCGCGCCGAGCTCGAATCCCACGCGCAGGCGCTTTTCATACAGGCCGTGAAGGAGGCCGAAGCGGGCGATCGGAAAAAGGCGCTCGAAACTATCGAGCGCGCGATCGCCACGGGCGCCCTGCCGGCGGACAAGCGCGAGTTCGCGGCGGCGAGCTTCGCCCAGTGGAAGCTTCAGGAGGACGCCGAGGACGCCGCGGGCGTGCTGCTTCGCGAAGCCGAATCGCTCATCAGGGAAGGAAATCGCGCCCTTGCGACCGAGATTCTTTCGAGGGCGGCCGCCAGGTACCCCGCAACGCGAACGGTCAGGGAGCGAGTGGCGCCGCTGCTTCAGGAACTGCGCGGCAAGCCAAAGTGAGAATCCAACGCTTGCCTTCCCTGCTGATCGGATTCGCGGAAATCGCGGTTTGCGCGACGGCGGGGGGGGGCGACGACGCAAGCAACGAGTCGGCTCCTTGAGAACCCGGACGTCAGTCCGCTTGGCGAGAACGTTCGCGAACTGCGATATGTCGACGCCGAGGGCAGGGTCACTTGCCTTTATCGCACCTTCGCGGCGGGGACGGAGTTCCTCGCAGTGCCGCTACAAGACGACTTGCCCCTCGCTCGACTGCTCGCGCGTCCGCCTCGCGGGTACGAGGTGATCGTGATTGACCAAAATGAAAGCAATGGGCCGCCGTCGATGACCCGCTTCCGTTCGAAGGGGAAAGCCCGGGACAGATCCTTGTCCGAAGCCTTGCTCAAGACCCTCTCGCGCATCCCGCCCAACTGCGAATCTAGAGTGGACGTGACCTATGCCATTGACGGTCCTGTATTAGTGCGAACGACGTTCGCGCCCCGCGGCAATCTTGCGGATTATCTCCGGGACCACGAGGCACGGTCATGCACGAGACGATTCCACTACGGTCTGGACGCGAGCGTTCGAGTCGTGGGTTGCGAATCGAGCGATTGCCCGATCTGCTCCCGCGACTGAACCCACGGACTCGAGGTGGCCAAGTCGTAATGCGATGCTGCATGGCCAAGAAACTCGAGGCATGGAATGACGCTGCGGCGAGACCCTCAAGGCCGCTCCGGCAGTCCAGTCGGAGAGAGCGGGCCCGGGAGGCCGCGCGATCCCTAATTGAGCCGATCGCTCTCGGGCGCCCCAACAGCATCGACGCCCAGTCACGACCCGTCAAGCGCCGAGTGCGCACGAGCGCGGCGACCAACCTCGAACGAACCGACC
>Ga0187893_10008279_pt1 | contig 16489 bp, 16 predicted proteins | sample MA1701074metaG_FD_139574 | JGI IMG/M metagenome (GOLD analysis project Ga0187893, IMG submission 139574) | White microbial mat communities from a basaltic lava cave in the Kipuka Kanohina Cave System on the Island of Hawaii, USA - MA170107-4 metaG ...
CAGCGCTACGAGGAGATCGCCGTCCAGGCCGTGCGGCCGGAGCACCCGACCGAGCTCGACCCAGTCCCGGGCCGCGACGCCGGGCGTCGCCGCGATCTCGTCCGCTCGTGCGCGCGCTGCCACGGCTCAATCCTGGTCATCCCGATCGGCGTCGCCGTCTTCGTCTTCCTCGTCCTCGCCGTGGCCGGCGATGTCGAGGTCCCAGCCTTCGGCGCTGACGGAAAGCAGGGTGCGGATCGCCTTGGCGGTCTTGCCGCGCCGGCCGATGATGCGCCCGACGTCGTCCGGCGCGAGCCTGAGCTCGAGCACGCGGTCGTCGGCGGCGGTGACCTCGACCTCTTCGGGCTCCTCGGCCAGCGCCCGCGCGATGAACTTCACGAGCTCGGTCATGGCGTGTTCTAGCTCGCGCTGGGCGCGGCGGCCGCGCTCTTGTGCCGCTTCACCAGCGACGCCACGCTGTCGGACAGGGCCGCCCCGTTCTCGATCCACTTGGCGAGCGACGCCTCGGAGATCTGGAAGCCCTCGGCCCGCGGATCGTAGGTGCCGAGCTGCTCGAGCACGCGGCCCTGGCGCTTCTTGCGCGAGTCCATGGCCACGATGCGATACGAGGGTTTGTTGCGGGCGCCGGTGCGATAGAGACGGACGATGACCATGACTGGCTGAACTCCGAGGGCGGCGAGAAGTAGCCGCCCGGGCAAGCGAAGGGCCGAAGCTATAAGGGCTTCTGGCGGGCGTCAACCTTGGCGTTTCGGGCCGCGTCCTTCTCGCGCGAGCAGGTCTCGCAGGCGTAGCGGACCACGTGGCGCTGGCCGAGCCGGTCGTAGCCGGCGTCGAGCGCGACCCGGCGCACACGCGAGGTCTCGGCCCCGCAGAAGTCGCACTTCAAGGTGATCGGCGCGCGCTTCGCCATTTCCGGCGGCGACGTTAGCACGTCGGTTACGATCTGGACGTGCCCCGCAACGGCGATCTCCCCGCCAGCCCGCGACGGCTCGCGCCCGGGCGCGGCCCGCGGCGCGGCCCGCGGCGCAAGAGCACCCCGGAGTCGCTCGGCGACCTGTTGCCGCGCCTGCTCGACGAGGTCGGGCTGGGCGCGACCGCCAAGGCCGTGGCCGTGATCCGGGCCTGGGACGAGGCGCTGGGCCCGGACTTCGCCCGGCACTGCCGCCCGGACGGCGTGCGCAACGGCGTGATCCACGCGCGGGTTCGGGACTCGTCCTGGATGCAGGCGCTGCAGCTCGAGAAGCCCGCGATCTTCGCGCGCCTGCGCGCGCTGCTCGGCGAGGACGCGCCGCGCGATCTCAGGCTCAGGATCGGGCCGGTGGACTAGGCGAGGTCTGCGAAGGGGATCGCGCCTTCGCGCAGCAGGCGAAGCTCGCCGCCGGGGGCGATCGCGACCACGGTCGAGGGCGCGAGGCCGGAGGCCGGTTCGCCGCCGGCGATCGGGAGCGCGGCGCCGAGCGCGCGCTCGACCTCGGCCGCGTTCGCGCAGGGCGGCTCGCCGGAGCGGTTGGCGCTGGTCGAGACGATCGGGTGCGCGAACGCGCGCGTGAGCCCGGCCGCGGTCGGCTGCGGCGAGCAGCGGAAGCCGACACCGGCCGGTGTGGCCACGCCGGCGAAGCGCGGATCCCGGACCGGCACGACCAGAGTCAGCGGTCCGGGCCAGAAGCGGGCCGCGAGCCGCGCGGTGGCCGGGTGGAGCGGCGCGGCGTACGCGGCCAGTGCGGCGGCGTCGCGCACCAGCACCGACAGGCCGCGCTCCGCGTCCCTGCCCTTCAGCGCGAGCAGGGCGGCGAGCGCGGAGGGCGAGAACGCGTCGGCGCCGAGGCCGTAGACCGTCTCCGTCGGGTAGGCGACCAGCCCGCCGCGCGCGAGCCGCGCGACCGCCTGCTCGAGCGAAACGATCACCCCGGGCGCCCGGCTCCCGCGCGCGCGCCGATGTCGCGCCGGTAGTGCGCGCCGTCGAAGGCGATGCGCGCGGCCAGCTCGTAGGCGCGCGCCCGCGCGGCCTCGAGCGTGGCGCCGCGCGCGGTCACGCCGAGCACGCGCCCGCCGACCGTCTGCCAGCCGCCGCGCACGCGGCGCGTGCCCGAGTGAAACACCTTTGCGTCGGGCAGGGCGTCGAGCGCCTCGAGCCCGCAGATCTCGCGGCCGCTCGCGTGCTCGCGCGGGTAGCCCTCGCTCGCCATCACCACGCACACCGCGGGATCGCCGAAGCGCGGCGGCGGCGCGGCGGCGGCGAGCCGCCCCTCGGCCGCGCCGACCAGCAGCGGCACCAGGTCGGACTCGAGCCGGAACAGGAGCGCCTGGGTCTCGGGGTCGCCGAAGCGCGCGTTGAACTCGATCACCTTCGGCCTGCCCGCGCAGATCATCAGGCCGACGAACAGCACGCCGCGGAAGGGGCGGCCCTCCGCGCGCATGCCGTCGAACGTGGGGCGCACGATCGTGTCGACGATCTCGCGCTCGAGCCGGGCGTCGATCGGGCCGGCCGGCGAGTACGCGCCCATGCCGCCGGTGTTCTCGCCGCGATCGCCGTCGCCCACCCGCTTGTGGTCCTGGGCGTGCGAGAGCACGACGAAGCGCTCGCCGTCGCACAGCGCGTAGAAGCTCGCCTCCTCGCCGTGGAGCCGCTCCTCGATCACGACCTCGTCGCCCGAGGCGCCGAAGCGCCGCGCGCGCATGACCTCCCAGACCGCCGCGAGCGCGGCTTCGGTCTCGTCGCACACGAACACGCCCTTGCCCGCCGCGAGCCCGTCGGCCTTCACCACGCACGGGCCGGCCAGCGCGCGCACGTGGGCTTCGGCCGCGTCGACTTCGCTGAACGACGCGAACGACGCCGTGGGGATGCGGTGGCGCGCCATGAACTCCTTGGCGAAGTGCTTGCTCGACTCGAGCCGCGCGGCCTCGGCGCCCGGGCCGAACACCGCGATCCCGGCCTCGCGCAGGCGGTCGGCGATGCCCGCCGCGAGCAGCGTCTCGGGGCCGACCACGACCAGGGACACGCCCTCGCGCTTCACCGCCTCGACCACGGCCGCGGCGTCGCCCGCGTCGACCGGCAGCACGCGCGCGTCGGCGGCGATGCCGTCGCTGCCCGGCGCGCACAGCACCTCCTCGACGAGCGGGCTCTTCGCGATCGCCCAGGCGAGCGCGTGCTCGCGTCCGCCGGAGCCCAGCACGAGCACGCGCATCGTTCCCTCCTCGTGGTCGTGGCCCGGTGTACCCGCGGCCGGCGCGCGAATCAAGTCGCGATGCGCGGCACGCGCGGGCCGATGCGCGCCAGGATCTCGTAGGAGATCGTGCCCGCGGCGCGCGCGGTCTCCTCGACCGGGATCGCGAGCGCGCCGCTCTTGCCGAAGATCAGCACCGCGTCGCCCGGCTCGATGCGCTCGCGGCCGGGCACGGCCGCGGTGGCGAGGTCGCACGACACGCGGCCGACCAGCGGCACGCGCGCGCCGCGGAAGCCGACCTCGATCTTGCCGCCGGCCGCGCGCGGCAGGCCGTCCGCGTAGCCGATCGCGAGCGTCAGGATGCGCGTGGTGTCGCGCGCGACGAAGTCGCCGCCGTAGCCGATGCGCGTGCCGGGCGGCACCACCTTGGCGTGGCAGACGCGCGCGAACAGGCTCATCACCGGCTCGAGCGCGTGGCCGCCGCGCAGCATCGGCTCCGCGCCCCACAGCCACAGCCCCGGCCGCACCGCGTTGGTGTCGGGCGTGACCCCGCGCGCGATGCCCGCGGAGTTGTCGACGTGGATCCAGTCCGGCGCGAAGCCGGCCGCGCGCACACGCGCGACGAGCGCGGCGAACTCGGCGCGCTGGCGGTCGGTCTCGCCGCTCTCGAGATCGTCGGCCTGGGCGAGGTGCGTCATCACGCCCTCGAGCGCGAGCGCAGGCTCGGCGCGCGTGCGCTCGAGCAGCGCCGGCAGGTCCTCGGGCGCGAGTCCGAGCCGTCCCATGCCGGTGTCGAGCTTCAGGTGGAAGGGCGCGCGCCGCGACGCCGGCCCGCGGGCCGCCGCCTTCGCCAGCCAGTCGAGCGGCTCGATCCGGCTCACCACCGGCGTCAGGCCGCGGGCGAGCGCGACCCCCGCCTCGTCGGGCTCGAGCAGTCCGCCTAGCACCAGGATCGGCTCGCGGACGCCTGCGTCGCGCAGCTCGAGCGCCTCGTCGACCGAGATCACCGCGAACGCATCGCAGCCGTCGGCGGCGAGCGCGCGCGCGACCAGCACCGCGCCGTGCCCGTACGCGTCGGCCTTGACCACGGCGACCACCCGCCGGCCGCGCGCGCGCGCGCGGATCGCGCGCAAGTTGCGCACCAGGGCGCCCCGGTCGATCTCGGCCCAGGCGCGCGACTTCGAGGGCCCGCTCACGCGCTTCAATCTAGGCGAGCTTTCCGCTAACGTCCCGCGCGTGAAGTACGTGTTGAACGGCGAATCACAGGAATCGCTCGCTCCCCTCAGCGTACTCGACCTCTTGACCCGCTTCGAGCTGCGCCAGCGCCGGATCGCGGTTGCGATCAACGCGGAGGTGGTGCCGAAGTCGCGCTTCGCGGAGGTGCTCGTGCGCGACGGCGACAAGGTCGAGGTGATCCACGCCGTCGGAGGCGGCGCATGAGCGCGCCCGCGTTCCGGATCGGCGACCTCGAGCTGCGCTCGCGGCTGATCATCGGCTCGGGCAAGTTCCGCTCGTTCGAGGAGAACCGGAAGGCGCTCGACGCGGGCGGCTGCGAGCTGACCACGGTCGCCGTGCGCCGCGTCGACCTCGCCAGCCGCGACACGGGGTCGCTGCTCGACTGGATCCCGCCCGACCGCTTCCACATCATGCCCAACACGGCCGGGTGTCACACCGTGAAGGAGGCCGTGACCACCGCGCAGCTCGCGCGCGAGCTGCTCGACACGAAGCTCGTGAAGCTCGAGGTGATCGGCGACCCGCGCACGTTGTTTCCCGACACGGCCGCCACGATCGAGGCCGCGCGCATCCTGGTCGCCGAGGGTTTCACCGTGCTGCCGTACATCACGGACGACCCGGTCGCGTGCATGCGGCTGGAAGAGGCCGGCTGCGCCGCGGTCATGCCGCTCGGCGCGCCGATCGGCTCCGGGCTCGGCATCCGCAATCCCGCCAACGTGCGCATCATCCTGGAGAGCGTGTCGTGCCCGGTGATCATCGACGCGGGCGTGGGCACGGCGTCGGACGCGGCGATCGCGATGGAGCTCGGCTGCAGCGCGGTGCTGATGAGCACGGGCGTCGCCCTGGCCAAGGACCCGATCAAGATGGCGCACGCGATGAAGCTCGCGGTCGAGGCGGGACGCGCGGCCTACGAGTCCGGCCGCATGCCGCGCAAGCTCCACGCGTCGGCGTCGAGCCCCGAGAGCGGCCTGATCGAACTGCCGTGAACGCGCGGCTCTGCTTCATGAGCGACGGACCGCGCAGCACGGGCGGACGGCCGCTGCTCGACGTGGTCGAAGCGCTCGCGCGCGGCGGAGTCGAACTGGTCGTGCTGCGCGAGGCGGCTTGGACAGGGCGCGAGTGGAGCGAGGCGGCGCGCCAGCTCGCGCCCGCGCGCGCGCGCGGGCTACGGCTGGTCGCGAGCCGCAGGCTCGACGTCGCACGCGCGCTCGACCTGGACGGCGTGCACCTCGGCGCCGAGGCGGTGCCGGTGCGCGAGGCGCGCGCGTTCCTGGGTAGCGGGAAGCTCGTGGGCTACTCCGCGCACGAAGCCGCGGAGGCGGAGCGCGCTGCCGCCGAGGGCGCGAGCTACGTGATGCTGTCGCCGATCTACGAGACGGATTCGAAGCCCGGCGCCGCGCCGCGCGGCTGCGCCTGGCTGCGCGAGGCGACCCGCGCGCTGCGCGTGCCCGCCTTCGCGCTCGGCGGCGTGACCGCCGAGCGCGTGGCGGAGCTGTGCGCGGCCGGAGCGTCCGGCGTGGCCGCGGCCGCGGCGCTCGGCGCGGCTCCCGACCCCGAGGCCGCCGCGCGCGAGTTCGGCCGCGCGCTCGCCGATGAGGGAGCACGATGACGCCGCGCGCCTGGCTCGCCGTCCTGGCCTTCGTGCTGACCGGCTGCACCCACCTGCCGCCGGCCTTCGCGCGCGACGCGCTCGACGAGCTGCAGGCGCGCATCATCGACGTGAACAGGCGCGTCTCGCCGGCCGTGGTGCACATCGAGTCCGCGGTGCGCGTGAACAACCGCCGCGACCTGATCGAGGGCTCCGGCTTCCTGATCAACCCCGCGGGCGTGATCCTGACCAACTGGCACGTGGTCGACCGCGCCGAGAAGGTGAGCGTGATCGTGACCGGCCGCGACGGCCGCTACGACGCCGAGATCGTCGGCACGGACAAGCAGACCGACGTCGCGGTGTTGCGGCTCGTGCCGCGCCCCGGCGAGCCGCCCTTCCCGCACGCCGCGCTCGGCGACTCCGACAAGCTCTCGGTCGGCGAGTGGGTGATCGCGATCGGCAATCCCTACGGGCTCGAGGGCTCGGTCTCGCTCGGCATCGTGTCGGCCAAGGGCCGCGACCTGCGCACCGAGCAGCTCTTGAACGACTTCATCCAGACCGACGCGATGATCGACCACGGCTCGTCCGGCGGGCCGCTGATCAACCTGCGCGGCGAGGTGGTGGGCATCAACTCGCGCGGCCAGGGCCGCGGCATCGGCTTCACGATCCCGATCAACACCGCCAAGCGCGTCTCGGGCGATCTGCTCGACGCGGGCCGGATCGCGCGCGGCTACCTGGGCGTGACGATCCAGCCGCTGCCGCGCGAGCTCGCGCGCTACTGGGGCGAGCCCGACACGCACGGCGTGGTGGTCGGGTCGGTCGCGCGCGGCTCCCCGGCCGAGGCCGCGGGCATCGCCGTCGGCGACGTGCTCATGAGTTTCGACGGCGAGCCGCTGCGCGCCGAGAAGGACGAGGACCTCGGCCAGTTCCAGCGCCTGGTGGCGCAGAAGAGTGTCGGCAAGCAGGTCGAGATCGAGATCCGCCGCGGCGGCCAGAACCGCGAGCTGCGCGCCACGCTCGGCGCGCAGCCGAAGTACGTGCCGGACGAGGAGGAGACGCCGCACGGCTTCACCGTCGAGGAGGTCACCGAGGCGAGCTTCCGCGGCCAGCGCCTCTCGCAGCGCGACGGCGTGCTGGTCTCCTTCGTCGAGCCCGGCTCCGAGGCGGACGAGGCCGGCATGCAGCGCGGCGATCTGATCGTCGAGATCGAGAAGGAGCCGATCGCGACCCTCGACGACTTCCGGCGCGCGCTCGGCCGCGGCGCGAAGCGCGACCGCCCCTTCCTGCTGCGCGCGCTGCGCGGCGACGACACCCGCTTCGTGCTGGTGAACCCGCGCGCCGCCAAGGCCGAGCCGCCCGCCGCGCCGAGCCCGTCCTCGAGCCGGCGCTAGGACCGGCGGCGCTAGCAGCCTGACCCGAAACCCGAGAAGGGCGCCGTCCGCGGCCGTCCGCAGCGGCGCCCGCAAGCGACGCGCAGCGTCGCGCGCAGCGAGGCGAAGCCGAGCGAAGTCAACCAGACGCTAGCAGCCGCTCGCGGATCGACTCGTCGAAGGCCGCGGCCGGCAGCGAGTCCGGTCCGGTGAACGCCGCCAGGAACCAGAGGCCCAGGCTCGGGTCGGCCAGCTGCAGCTCGGCCATGCGCACGCGCCGCGCTTCAGCGGCGGGGCAGAACTCGCCCTCGAGCCTCGAGTCGAGCGCCGCCACGAAGCGCAGCCGGCGCATGCGCTCGCGGCGCTCCTCGCCGTAGGACCCGAACGCGGCGCTCGACCAGTCGTCGCCCGCCAGCAGGATCTCGCTCACCAGCCGCACGTCGCGCAGGGTGATCGAGAGCCCCTGGCCGATGATCGGGTCGTTGTGGCCCGCCGCGTCGCCGATCAGCACCACGCCGGAGGCGTACGGGGCGTCGGTCCAGGCGTCCTCGTTGCCGTAGGAGTGACAGGGACCGGCCGGCCGCGCGCCGGCGAGCGCGTCGGAGCACGGCACGTTCGTGAGCCGGAACGCCTCGAGGAAGCGGCGCGGCGCCTCGGCTCCGGTGAAGCGCTTGTGCTGCTCGAGGGCGTAGCCCAGGTACAGGCGGATCCGGCCCTTGCCCTGCGGGAACACCAGGAAGTGTGTGTCGTTCTGGACGCCGGTGGCCTGCAGCGTGTCGGGCCAGCCGGCGGCGTCCTCGACCAGCATCCCCGCGAACAGGTGGTGCGTAGGGTCGCGGTGCAACGCCACGCCCGCCTGCTTGCGGACGGTCGAGCCGCGGCCGTCCGCGCCCACCACCAGCCGACACCGCGCGGTGTGGGGCGCGCCGCCGTGGCGGTAGCGCAGCTCGCGGCGCCCGCCCTGCGGATCGCCGAGCTCGATCTCCTCGACGCCGCGCAGCACCACCGCCCCGGCTGCCTCGGCCGCCTCCGACAGGATCCGGCACATGCGCGGGTGACCGAGGCAGAGCGGCCCGGGCACGTCGGGGACGAGCGCGCCGAGCGGAAGCCGCGGACCGCTCTCGTCGCGGCCGTCGTGAAAGGTGCGGTGCTCGGTCACGTGGTGGCCGCCGGCGCCGCGCAGGGTGTCGTACAGGCCCAGGCGCTTCGCTTCGACGACGCCCCAGGGCGCGAGCCACTCGCCGCGCACGCGATCGCGGTACTCGAGGTCCTTCTCGAGCACGAGCACCGAGCACCCGGCGCGCGCGAGCACGGTCGCGAGCGCTCCGCCGCCGATCCCCGCGCCCACCACTACGACGTCGAAGTCGCTCACGGGCCAGTCATAGCAGATTCGCGCCGCCCACCGCGCGCGACGCCCAGTGGCGCGGCGCGCGCCCGAAGCGCTTCTCGAAGCGGTCCGCGAGCGCAGCCGCGAAGCCGGGCGCCGAACGCGCCTCGACCAGGACGACCACGCAGCCGCCGAAGCCCGCGCCCGTCATGCGCGCCCCGATACAGCCCGGGAGCCCGCGCGCGTCCGCGACCAGGGCGTCGCTCTCGGCGACCGTCACCTCGTAGTCGGCGCGCAGGCTCTCGTGGGAGGCGAACATCGCCTCGCCCGCGCGCGCCAGGTCGCCGCTCGCGAACGCGGCGGCGAGACTCCGCACGCGCGCGATCTCGGAGAGCACGTGGCGCGCGCGCCGGAAGGCAACGGCGTCGAGCACTCGCTCCAGTCCCGCGAGCTCCGCCGGTGCGAGCTCCGACAGCGAGTCGAGCTTCCGGCCCAGCGCCGCGCGCGCGCCGGCCAGCGCGCGCTCGCACTCCGCGCGCCGCGCCGCGTAGCTCCCGGCCCGCAAGCTCCGCTCGACGCCGGTATCGAAGATCAGGATCTCGATCCCGTCCGGGATCGCGACCGGGCGCGCCTCGAGCCGCGCGCAGTCGAGCAGCAGCGCCGAGCCCGGCTCATTACACAGCACGGCGTAGTGATCCATGATCCCGCACGGCACGCCCGCGAACTCCACCTCGGCGCGCTGGCAGAGCCGCGCCAGCTCCGGCCGGTCGAGCCGGACCTCGGACGCGCCGGAGGCCGCGATCAACGCCAGGGCGGTGGCCGCCTCGAGCGCGGCCGAGCTCGACAGCCCCGCCCCCTCCGGCACGTCGGACAGGACGGCGAGCTCGAAGCCGGTCTCGGCGGCGAGCCAGGCGTCGGCGAGCACGCGCGCCGTGCCGCGCGGGTAGTCGAGCCAATCCCCGGCGGGCGGGTCGAACAGGCCGGCCTCGGCGCGCCCGCGCTCGCGCGAGAAGCCGACCACCCGGCCGTCCGCGCGCGGCCGCACCGCCACCCGGGTGGCGAGCTCGATCGCGGCCGGAAACACCAGGCCGCCGTTGTAGTCGGTGTGCTCGCCGATCAGGTTCACGCGCCCCGGGGCGCGCGCCGCGCCGGCCGGGGAGCCCGAGAAAACCTCGCCGAACAGCGCCCTTACCAAATCGAGCCGCCTGGCCTAGCGTCCAAGCCGCGATTTCTACTATGGCCCGGGCGCTTCTGACAGCTCTCTTCGCGTGCGCTCTGTGCGCCACCGCGGCCGCGGATCCGAGCTCGCGCCGCACCCCGGTCGTGGCGGCGGCCGAGAGCGGCGCCCCCTCGACCGTGAACATCGTGTCCACGCAGACGGTCACACGCGGCGCCAACCCCTTCATGCGGGGCGATCCGTTCTTCGACGAGTTCTTCCGCCGCTTCATGAACCCGCGGCCGAGCCAGAGCCAGAGCCTGGGGACCGGAGTCATCATCAACAGCGCGGGCTACGTCCTGACCAACGAGCACGTGCTCTCGGGCGCGACACAGATCCGGGTCAGCCTGGCGGACGGCCGCCAGTACGACGCGGAGCTAGTCGGCGGCGATCCGGCGAGCGACCTCGCGGTGGTGCTGCTGAACGCGGACGGGCCCCTGCCCGCGCCCAGGCTCGGCGACTCCGACCAAGTGATGATCGGCGAGACGGTGGTCGCGATCGGCAACCCGTTCGGTCTGAACCACACCGTCACCACCGGCGTGCTCTCGGCCGTGAACCGCTCGATCCGCGGCGACGGCCGCGAGTACCACGGCTTCCTCCAGACCGACGCCAGCATCAACCCCGGCAACTCCGGCGGGCCGCTGCTCAACCTGGACGGCGAGGTGATCGGCATCAACACGGCGATCCTCGGCAACGCGCAGGGCATCGGCTTCGCCATCCCGATCAACCGCGCGCGGCGGATCGTCGACGACCTGATCCGGCACGGCGAGGTGGTGCCGGCCTGGCTCGGCATCTGGCTGCAGGAGCTGACGCCGAAGCTGCGCGAGGCGCTCGGCGCGCAGCGCTCGACGGGCGTCCTGATCTCGACCGTGTACGAGGACACCCCGGCCGCGGCGGCCGGCGTACGGCGCGGCGACGTGCTGGTGTCGGTGGACGGAGCCGACGTGCGCTCGCGCCGCGACTTCTACGAGATCGCGCGCAGCCTGACGGTCGCGCAGACCGTCAAGCTCGCGCTCGACCGCGGCGGCTCGCGCGTGCTGGTGGAGGTGCAGGCCGAGAAGTTCCCCGAGACCCGCGCGGACGAGTTCGCGCAGGTGCTGCTGGGGCTCGAGCTCGCCGACCGCAGCCCGCAGCTCGCGCGCAAGTACCAGATCGCCTCGGAACGCGGCATGATCGTGGCGTCCGTGGTCCCGCACAGCGCCGCGCAGGAGCGCGGGCTGCGTCCTGGCGACCTGATCCTCCAGATCGGCCGCGAGCGCGTCGATGATCGGACAGCGCTGCGCCGCGCGATCCCGAAGATCCTCGGCCAGGACGGCGTCGTAGTCGTGGTACAACGCGGCCGGCAGTACGGCAGCGTGATGCTCGAGCTCTGGTGATGCTCGAGCTCTGGTGATAGGGAGAAGTCGATGCGTCGTTCGATCGTGTTCGTTCTTTCGCTTGGCCTGGCCGCCGCGCCGGTGCTCGCGGGCGCGGAGCTCGTGCGGCCGTTCTGGACCGAGGGCGAGCCTGGCGACGCGTCCGCGCGCCCCGACTCCCTGGCCGACCTCGCGGAGAAGGTCTCGCCGGCCGTGGTCAACATCAAGGTCGAGCGCAAGCAGGCGCTGCGCGGCGGCGCCGAGGAGCTGTTCGAGGAGTTCTTCCAGCAGCGCAAGCCGGGCGAGAAGGGCCAGCGCAAGGGTCCGCGCCAGTTCAGCGTGCCGTCGACGGGCTCCGGCTTCGTCGTTTCGGCCGACGGCCTGATCGTCACGAACAACCACGTGGTCGAGAACGCGGACAAGATGGTCGCGGTGTTCGACGATGGCACCGAGCTCGAGGCGAAGGTCGTGGGCCGCGATCCCAAGACCGACCTCGCGCTGATCAAGGTCTCGTCCGAGAAGCCGCTCACGGCCGTGCCGCTCGGCGACTCCGAGGGCCTGCGCGTCGGCAGCTGGGTGATGGCGATCGGCAACCCGTTCGGGCTCGATCACACCGTCACCGTCGGCATCCTGTCCGCGAAGGGCCGCTCGAGCTTCGGCGGCGAGCAGATCGCCGGTCCCTACGACGACTTCCTGCAGACCGACGCCAGCATCAACCCGGGCAACTCGGGCGGTCCGCTGATCGACATGAAGGGCCGCGTCGTGGGCATCAACACCGCGATCGCCGCCAGCGGCCAGGGCATCGGCTTCGCGATCCCGATCAACATGGCGAAGAGCCTGCTGCCGCAGCTGCTCGAGACCGGCTCGGTCACGCGCGGCTGGCTCGGCGTGCAGATCCAGCGCGTCACCCCGGCGCTGGCCAAGACCTTCAAGATCGACGACGCCAAGGGCGCGCTCGTCGGCCAGGTGTTCGAGAACAGCCCCGCGTCCAAGGCCAAGCTCGAGCGCGGCGACGTGATCACGAAGTTCAACGGCAAGCCGATCGACGACTACGACGACCTGCCGCGCATCGTCGCCTCGACGCCGCCGGGCAGCGCGGTCGAGGTCGAGGTGCGGCGCGACGGCAAGGTGCGCAAGCTCAAGGCGACGCTCGAGAAGATGCAGGAGGAGGAGATCCAGCCCGCCAGCGACGAGGCGTCGGACATGGACTGGGGCTTCGAGGTCCAGATCATGAACGACGAGATCGCCGCGCGGCTCGGCCTGTCCGGCAAGACCAAGGGCGTGGTCGTGTCCGCGGTCGATCCCGACTCGGCCGCGGCGCGCGCCGGCCTGCGCGCGGGCGACGTGATCGTCGAGGCGAACCGGGCGGAGATCACCTCGCCCAAGCAGCTGAAGGACGCCCTCGCCTCGAGCGACGACTCCGCCGTGCTGCTCGTGCAGCGCGGCGACGGCACGCTCTACCTGGCGATCGAGAAGGAGAGTTAGAACGGCGGCCTGACGCGAAGCCGCCTTCGCGCCAGGCCCGCAAGCCGCGTGAGCGGCGCGCAGCGAGGCGCAGCCGAGCGTAGCTCATCGGACGTGGCCCCAGCGCTTCAGCTCGCGGCGGGCGATCACCATCTTGTGTACCTCGTCGGGCCCGTCGGCGATGCGCAGTGAGCGGCCGTTGCGCCACATGGCGGCGACCGGCGTGTCGTCGGACACGCCGAGCGCCCCCAGGGTCTGGATCGCGCGGTCGCACACGTCCATCAGCAGGTTGGCCGCGATCACCTTGATCATCGAGATCTCCTGCGCGGCCTCCTTCTTGCCGACCTTGTCCATCTTCCACGCCGTGTAGAGCGTGAACAGCCGCGCCTGGTCGATCTCCATCTTCGACTTCGCGATGAAGTCCTGGATGAACTGCTTGGCGCCGAGCGGCTCGCCCCCGAGCTTCCGGTTCGCCGCGTAGTCGACCATGATCTCGTACGCGCGCTGCGCGCCGCCGATGCAGCGCATGCAGTGGTGGACGCGGCCCGGCCCGAGCCGCGCCTGCGCGATCGCGAAGCCCGCGCCCTCGCGCCCGAGCAGGTTCTCGACCGGCACGCGGCAGTCCTGGTAGCGGATCTCGCAGTGGCCGCCGCCGCCCGCGTGGCCCATCACCGAGATCGAGCGCACGATCTGGAAGCCGGGCGTGGTGGTCGGCACCAGGATCATGCTCGCGCGCTCGTGCGGCGCCGCGGCCGGGTCGGTCACCGCCATCACGATCGCGAACTCCGAGCCGATCGCGCCGGTCGTGAACCACTTGTGGCCGTTCAGCACGTAGGCGTCGCCGTCGCGCTTGGCGAGCGTGGTGAGCTGCGTGGGATCGGCGCTCGAGACCTCGGGCTCGGTCATCGAGAAGCAGGAGCGGATCTTCCCCTCGAGCAGGGGCTTCAGGTACTTCTTCTTCTGCGCGTCGCTGCCGAACTCGGCCAGGATCTCCATGTTGCCCGTGTCGGGCGCGGCGCAGTTGAAGATGCGCGGCGCGATCGCGCTGCGGCCCATGATCTCGCACAGCGGCGCGTACTCGAGGTTCGTGAGCCCCGCGCCGTGCTCCGCGTCGGGCAGGAACAGGTTCCAGAGCCCGAGCTTGCGGGCCTTCTTCGCCAGCTCCGCGACGATCTCCGGCTTGTGGTGCGGGTTGCCGCTGGCCTCGACCTGCTCGGCCGCGACGCGCTCGGCCGGATAGACGAACTCGTCCATGAAGCGCTCGAGCTGGCGTTGGATCTGCGCGGTCTTCTCGTTCGGCTCGAAGTCCATGGCTTCAGTCCCCGCTGTACTTCGGCGGCCGCTTCTCGAGGAACGCGCGCACGCCTTCGCGGAAGTCGCCCGACTGCGAGGCGAGGATCTGGTTGCGGTCCTCCATCGCGATCGCCGCCTCGAGCGTCGGCGCGTCGATGCTCCAGTTCAGGCAGTCCTTGGTGAGCCGCACGCCGACCGGCGAGTTGCGCAGGATGCCGTCGGCCATCTCGCGGCCCGCGGCCTCGAGCTCGGCGTCGGGCACGACGCGCGAGACCAGGCCGGTGGCGAGCGCGCGCGGCGCCTCGATGAAGTTGCCGGTGAGCAGGAGCTCCGCGGCGACCGACGCGCCGACGATGCGCGGCAGAAAGTACGACGCGCCGATGTCGCACGCGCCCAGGCCGATGCGGATGAAGGCCGCGTTCATGCGCGCGCTCTCGCCGGCGATGCGGATGTCGCTGGCCAGCGCGAGCGCGAAGCCGCCGCCCGCGGCGGCGCCGTGCACGAGCGCGATGAAGACCTGCTGCACGCGCCGCATCTTGATCACGAGCTCGGCGATCTTGTGCTGGCCGCGCAGGCTCGCCGACACGCTCGGCCGGATCGTTCCGCCGCCGCCCGACTGCTCGCGCAGGTCGAGCCCCGCGCAGAAGCCGCGCCCCGCCCCGCGCAGGATCACCACGCGCGTGTCGGTGTCGTCGTGGAGCGCGTCGAGGAAGGCGTGCAGCTCGTCGATCAGCTTCGGGCTCATGGCGTTCAGCGCCTGCGGCCGGTTCAGCGTGCAGAACATGAGGCCCCCGGGCTCGCGGGCGATCAGCAGCGTCTCGTAGGCGTCGTTCAAGGCGTTCGTCTCCTCGTCGTGGATCTCGGGTCAGTTGCGATCGAACAGCACGCCCGGGTTCAGCACCCAGGCGGGATCGAGCTCGGTCTTGGCGGCGCGCAGCGCGCGCGCGAACGCCTCGGGGCGCTCGCGGTCGTACCACTTGCGGTGGTCGCGGCCGACCGCGTGGTGGTGGGTGATCGTGCCGCCCTCGCTCGCGAGGATCTCGCCCGCGGCGTGCTTGACCGCGTCCCACAGCTCGAGCTCCGCGCCGCGGTTCGCGGGCGCGAGCAGCGAGTAGTACGGCGCGGGGCCGTCCGGGTACACGTGGGTGAAGCGGCAGGTGATCGAGCCCGCGCCGCACAGCCGCACCAGCACGTCGTGAACCTCCTTCATCACCCGCGCGTGCAGGCGCTCGAAGCGGTCCCAGGTGGTCGCGGTCTCGAACGTCTCGCAGAACACGCCGATCGAGACCAGCGCGTCGCGCAGGTACGGCGCGCCGATGAAGGCGTTGCGCCACGCGCCCGCCGCGCCCTCGCGCGTGGCGCCGGCGTCGCCGCGCGTGCGCACGTTCTCGTCGGGAACGACGCCGCCGTGGTCGCGGCACAGCTCGACCGCGCGCGCCATCCAGGCGTCGAGCGCGTGGTCGGCGGACTCGAAGCCGAGCACCAGGATCGACTCGCCGCCCGTCGCGCCCGCGGAGGTCGCGGCCTCGCCCGGATCGAGCAGCCGGCAGTTCGCGGGCTCGAGGCCGGACTGGCTGAGCGCGCGCACCGCGGCCACCGCGGAGGCGAAGCTCGCGAAGCGCACGCTCGCGTTCGCGCGCAGCGTCGGCCGGTCCTGCAGCCGCATCCAGGCCTCGGTGATGATGCCGAGCGTGCCCTCCGAGCCGGTGAAGAAGCGGTCCGGCGACGGCCCCGCGCCCGAGCCCGGCAGGCGCGGCGTCTGCGCGACGCCGCTCGGTGTCACGACGCGCAGGCCCTGCACGAACTCGTCGATGTGGGTGTAGCGGGTCGCGAAGTGGCCGCCGCTGCGCGTCGCGATCCAGCCGCCCAGCGAGCTGAACTCGAACGACTGCGGGAAGTGGCGCAGGGTCAGCCCGTGCGGGCGCAGCTGATCCTCGAGCGACGGACCGAGCACGCCGGCCTGGATGCGCGCCGCGCGCGACGCGCGGTCGATCTCGAGCACGCGGTCCATGCGGCCGAGGTCGATCGTGACCACGCCGCGGTAGTCGCCGGCGATCGCGGTCTCGACCCCGCCGACCACGCTCGAGCCTCCGCCGAACGGCACCGCCGCGAGCCGCTCGCGCGTGCACCACTCGAGCAGCTCCGCGACCTGCGTCTCGTTCTCGGGGAACGCGACCCGATCGGGCGGCGCGGGGAACTCGCGCCGCAGCGTGCGCACGATGTCGCGATAGCCCTGGCCGTGCGCGTGGCGCGCGCGCTCCCAGGGATCGTCGGACAGGATCGCCGCGAGCGCCGAGGGCGCGCGCACGCGCGGCGCGGGCAGCGCGAGCTCGGAGATCCGCGGGTACGGCACGGGCGCGAGCTCGCAGCCGAAGCGCTCGCCGAGACTCTGTGCGAGCCGCCCGCGCGCGGCCTCGTCGGGACCCTCGTCCTCGTAGCCCCAGCCCCAGAACTTCAGGCGCTTCACCCGCGCATTATG
>Ga0187893_10008281_pt1 | contig 16486 bp, 11 predicted proteins | sample MA1701074metaG_FD_139574 | JGI IMG/M metagenome (GOLD analysis project Ga0187893, IMG submission 139574) | White microbial mat communities from a basaltic lava cave in the Kipuka Kanohina Cave System on the Island of Hawaii, USA - MA170107-4 metaG ...
CGCCAAGTACTACAAGCTCACGCCACAGGGGCGCGCGGTGCTGCGCGCCAACAGTTCGCTGTGGATGAGTTTCGCCAAGGCTGTTGCGACCGTACTCGGCGCCACGTCGGCGCCGGCTCGCACATGAGCAGGGGCGACGTTCCACGCTGGCGACGGTACGTCCGCTTCTGGCGGACGAACGTCACCGCCGACGTGGATGACGAAGTGGCGTTCCACGTGCAGGAACGCATCGACGATCTCGTCGCGCGCGGCATGCATCCCGCCGCCGCCCGCGATGAGGCACTGCGCGCCTTCGGCGACATGGACCGCGTGAAAGGCACGATGCGGACGATCGCGGAGGGACAGGAGCGGCACATGGCGTTCATGGAGAAGGTATTCGTCGCCCGGCAGGACACGACGTACGCGTTGCGCGTCATGCGCACCAATCCGGCGTTCACCGCGGCGATCGTCCTGACGCTGGCGCTCGGGATTGGCGCCACGACCGCCATCTTCAGCGTCGTCAACGCGGTGCTGCTCCGTCCGCTGCCGTTTGCCGGCGGCGACCGGATCGTCTCGCTGTACGAGCGGTGGCGCGGCAACCTCGGCAGCCTGGCGCCCGGCGTGTTCCATGACTGGTCGGAGCAGTCGAGCTCGTTCGCGGCCGTCGCCGCCTGGCAGGGGCGAACGTTCAACCTCACCGAGGGTGAGCCGGCGCGCTACTCGGGCTCCCGTGTGACGCCCAGCTACTTCAAGGTCATGCGCACGACGCCCGCGGTGGGGCGCTATTTCCTGGGCGACGAAACCGAGGCATCGCGCGTGGTGGTGCTGAGCCACGCACTCTGGCAGACGCGGTTCGACGGCGACTCCGGCATCGTGGGGCGGACCATCGCCCTCAACGGCCAGCAGCATACAGTGGTCGGCGTGGCGCCCGCGGAGCATTCGCTCACGCGTTATGACGAGCGGTTGTGGACCGTCCTGACGTTCCCGCCCGACCTGCGCACCAACTACGGGTCGCACACCTATCGCGCGTCGGCGCTGCTCAAGCCGGGGGTCGGCATCGCGCAGGCGCAGGCGGATCTCGATCGCATCACGGCGACGATCCAGGCGCAGCACCCGGACGAGATGAAGGAGCGCACCGCCGCGGTTCAGTCGTATGCGGAGGGCAGGATCGGCGACTTCGCGACCCAGCTCTGGGTGATCTTCGGCGCGGTGGCGTTCGTGCTGCTCATCGGGTGCGGCAACGTCGCCAGCCTGCTGCTCGCGCGGGCGACGACGCGGCGCAAGGAAATCGCCATTCGCGGCGCGCTTGGCGGCGCGCGCGGCCGCCTCGTGCGGCAGTTGCTCACCGAGAGCTTGTTGCTGGCGTTCATCGGCGGCGCCCTCGGTCTCGTCGTGGCGCAGCTCGGCGTTCGCTTCCTGGTCGGCATGGGCCCGGAGTGGGTGCCGCGTCTCGGTGAGGCGGCGCTCGATCCCGAGGTGCTGGTGTTCGCGCTCCTGGCGACGGCGACTTGCGGCGTGCTGTTCGGGCTGGCGCCCGCGATCCGCGCGACGCGCGTGGACCTTCAGGCGGAATTGCGCGACGGCGGGCGCGGGTCGCGCGGCGCCGTGCGCGATCACGTCCGCGCCGGCCTCATCATCACCGAGGTCGCGGTGGCGCTGGTGCTCATGGTGAGCGCCGGGCTGTTCATCCGCAGCGCCATCCGGCTCCAGCAGGTCGCGACCGGCTTCGACGTGACGGGCGTGACGATGATGCGCGTGGCGCTCCCGCCGGACCGCTACGACAGCGCCGGCACGGTGAGTCGCGCGTTCACGAGCATCGTCGGAGCCGTTCGCGGGATCCCCGGGGTGCAGTCGGCCGGCGCCGGTTCGCGTGTGCCGATGTGGGGCGGCAGCATCGACATGGGGCTGCGCGTCGAGGGCAGGCCGGCCGACCCGAAGAGCATGGCGCTCGGACACATCCGGATCGTGACGCCGGGTTACCTGGAGACCGTCGGCATCCCGCTCAAGCGCGGCCGCCTGCTGCGCGAATCGGACATCGTGACGGGTGCGCCGTGGGTCATGGTCGTGAACGAGACGTTCGCGCGCACGAACTTCCCCGGCGAAGACGCCATCGGCAAGCGTGTGTCCGGCTGGACCCTCGGGCCCGAGCCGGAGTGGCGCGAGATCGTCGGCATCGTGGGCGATGTGCGCGCCTTCGGCCAGGCCAATGACGTGCCGACGGAGATGTACATCCCGCACACGCAGGTGTCCGCGGCGTGGTGGAACTCGCACCAGCGCAACATGACCATCGTCGCCAAGGCGCCGGAGCGCGCCTCGCCGGCGGCGCTGATGCGCGCCGAGCTCAAGCGCGTCGATCCGCTGCTGCCGTCGTACGACGTGCAGACGATGGAGGACGTCGTCGCGCAGTCGACGGAGACGCAGCGCTTCAACACGCTGCTGCTCACGATGCTGGGCCTGACGGGGCTCGTGCTGGCCGCGATCGGCATCTACGGGGTCATTGCGTTCTTCGTGAGCCAGCGGACGCACGAGATCGGCGTTCGCGTGGCGCTCGGCGCCAGCACCGGCAGCGTCGTCGTGCTCGTGGTGCGCCAGGCGCTGGCGCTCTGCGCCAGCGGCATCGTGCTGGGCGGCGTCGCGGCGTACTGGTGCACACGGGTGCTCGAGCGCCTGCTGTTCCAGGTGGATCCGGGCGACCCGGCGACGTTCACCATCGGGGCGGGCGTGCTGCTCCTCGTGTCACTCGGCGCCGCGTGGATACCGGCGCGCCGGGCGTCGAGGATTGCGCCAGTCAACGCGCTGGGGGCGCACTAGCCGGGACAGCCGCCACGCCCGGTTGCCTGACGGCGCCGCAACCGCGCAGCGTGCAGTTTTGGGGCATGCACGCCGCCGGGTGCGCGAAGCCGCCGCTCGAACAAGTCCTGTGGCTCAACAAGGTCGGCGAGCCGCCCGGGCACCCGGGGCACAACATCGGCTACGACCACGACGTCGTGGAGTTGTGCCCCGCCTGCGGCGGCGGCACCCTCGAGCAACTGCGACACGACTGCTTCGACTTCGAAAGCGTCTACGACCAGTACGAGTGGTACGAGCTGACGCCCGAGGACGGCGTGCGCATGCGCGCGATCGCGGCGCGTTGCGGGCAGCCGCTCAATCCGTTCTGCGTCTGCGCAGTCCACACGTCGCTGAAGGCGTCGGCGCTGGCGTTGCCGTCGTCGAGCTGGGACGTGGTGTACGAGTGGGACGCGCACCGCCACGTCGTCACGATCGATGACGGAGCCAAGCCGGGGTTCCGGTTGGTCACACGGGGTGAGCCGAAGCCAAAGGCGCCCGCGCCGGCGCTGGCGAAGACCGAGGTCGAGAAGCTCGACGCGCCGACGGCGCTCTTCGTGTTCGTGGCGTGGCCGCTGCTCTACGTCGGCGGGTTGGTCGCGTACTTCCGCGCGGTCGACTGGCCGTCCATCGTCGACGCGATCGTCGTCATTGCCGGGGCGCTCGTGTCGTTCGTGGCGGCGGGCATGATCGTGGCGGCGATCAGCGTGATGCTCCCGCGCAAGACTCCGCCCTCCAGTTAGTTCGTATTCACACGGATGACACGGTAGCAGCAGTTTCGGCGTTATCCGCAAGATCCGTGTGGAAACGATTCCACCGGGATCTCACCGTGCCCGGGCGAGGTCGCGCTCGGCCGCGATGAACCCGAACGCCGGCCACTGGCCGCCCGCCATGACGCGCTCCAGCAGCCGCTGCGACTCCGCCCGGCGATCGTTGAGCGCGTGCCACGCAGCCACGCCGTAACCCACCGTCGCGAACGCGGTCGTCGAATCGCCGCCGGCTGCCGCCGCGGCGAGCACGGAGTCCGACGACAACACGCCCTTGAATACGAGCAGGAGATCGCGGTACGACCCGTTCTCGATGATCCGCATCTGCGGGTTGATCGGCGCCAGCACCGCGTTGGCCTCGGCCACGCGCCCGGTGCGGCGCAGCGCCAGGTAGTACCAGTACGCCATCGACACCCGCCGGTCGTCGTTGCGGGCGTTGTCCATCTCGCGCTTGTAGATCGGGAGCGTCTTCTCATACTGGCCCGTCAGGTAGTACGCCAGCGCGAGGTGATAGTCGATGTTCGAGTGCAACGTGCCGATCGGCGTGTTCTGCTCGTTGGGCTGGCCGTCCGGCTCCACCTGATCCGGCTTGCCGGCCACCAACTGCGCGGCGCGTTCCAGGTCCCTGATGGCGGCGTCGAACTCGCGGATCGAGATGTGGCGATGGCCGCGATGGCGCAGCAGCCATGCGTTCGCCGGGTTGGCCGCCACGCCGCGCGAATAGACATCGATCGCCTCGCGGAAATGTCCGAGGTAGCCGAGGCGCCGCGCGTACCAGATGAGCGAATCGACGTTCGCGGGCGCGGCGTCGAACGACTTCTTCGCCTCGGACAGTTGCTGCTCGTACCGCGCCCGGGTCGCCGCCGACATCGGCATCCGCCGGTCGGCCACCTGGATCGTGACGTGGCCCGGCGGCCGCTCGCGCTTCAGGCGCGCCGCTACCCGCTCGGCGCCGCGCATCACGCGCAGCACGTTGCCGCCGGCGAGCTTCACGAGGTCCGCGTCGTTCCAGCCGCGGCGTGACAGCTCGGCGAAGAGGGCGGGGAACTTCGAGACGTCCTCGAGGCCGTCGGGCACCTCGGAGATCCCGTCGAAATCGCTGCCGATGCCGACGTGGGCGACGCCCGCAACCTTCCTCACGTGGTCGATGTGATCGGCGATGTCGCCGATGGTCGCGCGCGGACGCGGGTGCGCGGCGCGCCACGCCGCCAGGGCGGTGCGGGCGCCGGCTGTGTCATCGCCGAAGCGACGGCGGATGGCGGCCATCGAATCATCGTCGGCCTTCACCGCCTTCGACGCGAACGCCGGCACGAACGTCAGCATCACTACGCCGCCGTTCTTCGGCAGGCGCGCGAGGATCGAGTCGGGCACGTTGCGCGGATGGTCCACCAGGCCGCGCGCCACCGAGTGCGAAAAGATCACCGGCGCCTCGGTCACGTCGAGCGCGTCGCTCATCGTCGCCGGTGAGACGTGAGACAGGTCGACCAGCATTCCCAGCCGGTTCATCTCGCGCACGACTTCGCGCCCGAACACGGTGAGCCCGCCATGGCGCGGCTCGTCGAGTGCGGCATCGGCCCAGTCGAGCGTGACGTTGTGGGTCAGCGTCATGTAGCGCGCGCCGAGGTCGTAGTAGGTGCGCAGCAGCGCCAGCGAGTTCTCGATGGCGTGCCCGCCCTCGAGGCCAAGCACCGAGCCGATGGCGCCGCGCTTGACGGCGGCTTCCATGGCGGCGGCGGTGAGCGCCCACTCGAGCTGCGGGTACTTCTCGATCACGCGGCGCGCGATGTCGATCTGCTCGAGCTGGACGCGGGCGTAGCCGGGCGCGGACGCCACCGCGCCCATGGATCCGTACGCGACGTCGTCCCTCTCGCCCGGGATGTAGATCGACCAGAACTGGCCGCCCAGCCGGCCTGCGCGCAGCCGCGCGAGGTCCGTGTGGCCGCGGGTGGGGCGACGCAGGTCGTAGGCGTCGACGTCCATCGGCCGCAGCGTATCCTCGCGGATCGTGTACGGCAGGTCATTGTGGCCGTCGATGACCGGCTGCGCGGTGAGAACGCGCATGGCGCGCGACATGTGGGGATCCGTGGCCGGGCGCTGAGCGGCGGCGGCGGAACCGATCAACAGGGCAAGTGCCAAGGAGCGCATGGGAACCCTCATGGAGTCAGAAGCCACTGTCATGGGCGAGAGAAGTTAACCGCCGGCCGGGCACGGAACCCGCACCGTCCGGCACGGGTAATACGCGCGTCGTCTCGGGAGGAGGGCCCATGCATCGGGGATTCCACGGTGCAGCGAGGGTCGTGAGCGCGGCCACCAGTGCCGCCGCGATTCTCCTCGGCAGTTCGCGCGCCGCCGCGCAGCAACACACGGAGTTGGCGGTGTCCGGCGGACTGGCAACGGACCAGGCCGGCACACGATCGCGCGCGCTCGTGTTCGCGCCGCTCCTCGCCTGGAACGAGGGCCTCGGCGCCTGGGTGGTGCTCGGCGCCACGCTCGCGCGATACGAGCACGGCGCGCTCGCGGTGGGCGGGCATGCGGACCTCGAGCGCCGCGACCTGATCGCCGAGCCGTTGTCGTTCACGCTGGACGCGTCGGCGTCACTCTCGCGGCTCGACGCCAAGGGGCGCGCCGCCGCGTTCGCCAGCGGTGACGCGCTGCCGGCGCTGGAGATCGCGATTGGACCACTCGCGTTCCTCGGCGGCCTGCGCCTCGCGGCCGGCCACCTCGCCCAGAGCGGCTCGAGGCCGATTGTGCCGTCCGTCACATCGGGCTCGCGGATGGCGGCGGGCCCCGTTTTCGGCATGAGTTTCGGCACGGACGTTGCACCAAGTGGCTACGTGGAAGTCGGGTTCCGCGAGGGCACCATGCGCATCGAGGGTTCGACGCTCGTCGATCGCGTCCTGTCGCTGCGGGTGGCAGGACCCGCCGCGCGCGTGCGCGGCGACATCGGGCGCCGCGTCAGCGGCGTCGGCGCCGGCGAGCGCTTCGGCGCAGCGGCGGTGGACGTCACCGTGCTGCGCGGCATCGAGTTCATCGCGTCGGCGGGCTGGTATCTCGCCGACCCGCTCGTGCGCACCCGGGGCGGCAGCTACGTGAATGCAGGGTTTGCCTTGCAGGCGGACGGCGGCGGTTTCCCGCGGGCCCACGACCCGCGCGACCGCCGCCGTGGCAACGATCTTCGCAGGAGGGGCTGATGCAGAGGACGTCACTCACGATCGTCGCGCTGATGCTGCCGTTGGCGCTGGCGGCGCAGACAGTGTCGGTGCAGGCCGAGTTGGCGCTGGCCCGGCGCAAGGGCCTGCCCGAGGAGCCGATCCTGCGCCGCGTGGACGCGACCCGCGTCCGCGGCGCGAGTGATCGCGAGATCGCGGCCGCGGCCCGCCGGGCGCGCCTCAGCATGGAGGTTGGCGTCGAGGCCATGGTGAACGGCGGGCATCAGCGGCCGACCCAGGAGGAGATCGAGCGCTGCGCGGCGGCGATGGAGCAGGGCTACACGCGCTCGCAGGTGCAGACCGTGGCGGCGTCGGCGCGCCCCGAGCGTTCGCTGGCGGTGGCGTTCGACGTCCTCACGCGCCTCTCGCAGCGCGGGCTGCCGGTGTCGCGCGCGCTCGACCAGGTGACCCAAAAGCTCAAGGCGAACGAGAGCGACGAGTCGCTCATGGCGATGCTGAACCTGGGCCTGGCGCGGCGACCGTGAAGCGATGACGCGTTGGACGCGATGACGCGGAAGGGGCAGTGTGGGTTGTATGGGTGAACAGCCCTTTCCCAGATGGTGATCCTCCCGCTGCTTTCGCGCTTCCAGCGTCTTCCGCGCTCCATTGGCCCGCTCGCCGCACTGCTCGCGGCCTCGGTCGCGGCGTGTGATATCTCCGGCCCGGGCGGCGCGGGCGGCCCGCCGACGCAGCTCACGGGTCTGCCGCGATCGCTCACCGCGGACGAATCACGCGTGGCGGCCGTGGCCAACCAGTTCACCTTTACGCTCTTCCAGCGGCTCAACGCCGCGCAGCCCCCGGAGAACGTGTTCGTGTCGCCACTGAGCGTCAGCTTTGCGCTCGGGATGACGATGAACGGCGCCGCGGGACAGACCTTCGACGAGATCCGCGCGACGCTCGGCTTTGACGCTGACGACCTCGCGAAGATCAATGCCGGTTACAGGGGGCTGCTGTCGCTGGAGAAAGGACTCGACCCGTCCACCACGTTCGAGATCGCCAACTCCGTCTGGAGTCGCAACACACTGCCGCTGCTGCCGTCGTTCGTGACGTCCATGAAAGACGTCTTCGACGCGGACGTGAAGTCGTCGCCGTTCGACGCCTCGACGCTCGCGGACGTGAATAGCTGGGTCAACGGCAGGACCGCCGGCAAGATTCCGACGATCCTCGAGTCGATCGATTCCAGTTCCGTGATGCTCCTTCTCAACGCGATCTATTTCAAGGGATCCTGGCGTGACCGCTTCGACCCTGGCAAGACTCAGCCGCGGAGGTTCCAGGGCACTGGGGGGAACCAGCAGGTGCCGACTATGCGGCGCGATCCCGGTGAAGGAACGATTCGCTACGGTGGAGGCGCGTTCGGTTACGCCGGCGAACTCTCCTACGGCAACGGCGCCTTCGTCATGACCATCGTCGTGCCGAATGACATGAACGCCTTGACGGCTTCGCTCGACACCGCGACGTGGCGCGCGATTGTGGCATCGCTCGACTCGGCCACTTGGGCCGTCGAGCTGCCCAAGTTCCAGCTTGAGTACCTGCGCGAGCTGAACTCCGACCTGCAAGCGATGGGCATGCAGGTCCCGTTTCATCCTGTCGACGCCAGCTTCGCCCACATGTCGCCGGCCGGGGACTCCCTCTACATCTCCCGCGCTCGCCACAAAACGTTCGTGGACGTGAACGAGGAGGGCACTGAGGCGGCCGCCATAACCGCCGTCATCATCGACATCTTTGACTCGGACAGCGGGCCGCCGTGCCTCTGTGTCGATCGGCCGTTCGTTTTTCTCATCCGCGAGCGGTTCTCGGGCACGATCCTGTTCATCGGGAAGATCCTGAACGTCCCGACCTGAGCCTTTCCCGCCGGCCACCCTGAGCCGGCCCAGTCAACCATTCCGGCCCCGCCCGTGTCATACCCTTACCAAGTAAGGGGAGACCGACCGGATGGCCGTCCGACCGCTGGACCTGCTGCAGGGCACGCTCGACGTCCTCGTCCTCCGCACCCTGACGTGGGGGCCGATGCACGGGTATGCCGTGTCGCGCTGGATTCGCCAGCGCACCGATGGCGTGCTCGAGATCGAGGACGCGCCGCTGTACAAGGCCCTCCACCGGCTCGAACGCGACAAGCTGGTCTCCGCATCCTGGGGCGTGTCCGACAACAACCGGCGCGCCCGCTTCTATGAACTGACCGCGGCCGGGCGCCGTCGCCTCAAAACCGAGGAAGTCGCCTGGCGCCGCTACGCCGAGGCCGTGTTCAGGGTCCTGGAGCCGGCGTGAAGTTCCGCCGGCTGTTCCAGTTGCCGTGGCGCAGCAGGCGCCAGATCGACCTCGACGCCGAGGACGAGATCCGCTTCCACCTCGACAGCCGCGTCGCCGAGCTCATGGCCGCTGGCATGGCGGCGAGCGACGCGCGCGCCCGCGCCCGGCGCGAGTTCGGCGACCTCGACGACGCCCGCGCCTACATCAAGTCCATCGACAACCGCGCCGAGTCCGAACGGCGCCGGAGTGACACCGTGAGCGACTTCCTCAACGACCTCGTCTACGGCGTGCGCAAGCTGGTGAAGGCGCCGTCGTTCTCCGCCACCGTCATCGTCACGCTGGCGCTCGGCGTCGGCGCCACCACGGCGATCTTCTCGGTCGTCGACAGCGTGCTGCTGCGGCCCATGAACTTCCCGCAGGCCGACAAGCTGGCCCGCATCGCGTTCACACAGCGCGGCGGTGGCGACGCGGCCACGCCGCCGGACCTCGTCGACTATCGCACGCAGGCCACGAGCTTCGACGGCTTCTCCATCATGGAGCCGGCGACGATGAACTTCGTGCTTCCAAGCGACGAGCCGGACCGCGTCGTGGGCGTGCGCGTCAGCGCCAACCACTTCGACCTGCTGCGCAATCCGCCACTGCGCGGCCGGTTCTTCGCCGAGGGTGAGGACGCGCAGGGCGCGCCCGAGGTCGCCGTCATCAGCGAGGCGCTCTGGCGCCGTCGCTTCGCGGAGGATCCCGCCATCGTGGGGTCGACGATTCGCATCAACGCACAGCCGACGACCGTCGTCGGCATCGCCCGCACCGGCCAGCATTACCCGCTCACGGCGGACATCTGGACCACGCGACGCTTCACGCCCGCCGAGCTGAGCGACAACTTCCGCGGCGCCCGCTGGCTGGCGCTCGTGGCGCGCGTGAAGGACGACGTCCCGTTCGCGACTGCGACCGCCGAGGTGACGCGCATCTCCGAGGCGATGGAGGCGCGGTTCCCGGAGGTCTTCCGCGAACGGCGGGCGCGCGCGGTGGACGTGCAGACCTTTTCCTTCGGCCAGTTGAGCCGCCCGCTCTATGTCATGCTCGGCGCCGTGGGGCTGGTGCTGCTCATCGCATGCGCCAACGTCGCCAACCTGATGCTGGTGCGCGGCGCCGCGCGCGAGGGTGAGATGGCCATCCGCACCGCCCTCGGCGCGGGACGCGGACGGCTCGTGCGCCAGCTCGTCGCCGAGAGCTTCACGCTCACCACGCTCGGCGCCGGGCTCGGCGTCGGCATCGCGTTCCTCGGCATGCGCGCCATGCTGACGCTGGCGCCGCCCAACCTGCTGCTCGTGGCGTCGCAGACGATCGACGGGCGCGCCCTGGGGCTGTCGGCGCTCATCGCGCTGGCCACCGCGTTCGCGTTCGGCCTGCTGCCGGCCTGGCAGGCGCGGCGGACGCACCTGGTGGGCGCCCTGCGCGCCGGCGGCCGCGGCACGTCCGCGGGGCCCGCGGGCAATCGCGTCCGCCGCCTGATCGTGGCGGCCGAAGTGGCGCTTGCCGTCGTGCTGCTCTCCGGCGCCGGACTGTTGCTCCGCAGCTTCCAGCGTCTCATGCAGGTGGACCCCGGCTTCTCCGCCGACCGTGTGCTCACGGCGCGATTCCAGCTGCCGGACCAGGGCTACGGCGAACCCGAGCGGCAGCGCCAGTTCGGCGCCCAGCTGCTCGAGAAGCTGTCCGCCATTCCCGGCGCGCAGCAGGTGGCGCTGGCGGACAACATCCCGCTCGACGGCGGCAGCTTCGGATTCACCTTCGAGGTGCGCGGCGTGACGTACGCCCGCCCGAGCGACCAGCCGCAATCCGAGTTGCGCCGCGTGACGCCGGGCTTCTTCGAGACGCTGTCGATTCCAGTGGTGCGCGGCCGCGGCCTGTCCGTGGAGGACCGCAGCGGCGCGCCGCCGGTGCTGGTGGTGAACGAGGAGTTCGTGAGGCAGAACTTCCCGAACCAGGACGCCATCGGCCAAGCGATCCGCATCGGCTGGGGCCCGCCGGACGCCGAGCCGTATCGCGAGATCGTCGGCGTCGTGGCCGACGTCCGCGGTGACGAAATCGGCGCGCCGCCGCCGTCCACCGTGTACCTGTCGCAGGCGCAGGCGCCGTCGCCGTGGATGAAGGTGCTGGTGCGCAGCGCGCTGCCGCCGGCGACCCTAACATCGGCGGTGCGAACCGCCGTGCGCGAGCTGGACCCGACGCTGCCGGTGTTCGGCGTGCAGACGATGGAGCAGCTCGTGACCGGCAGCGTCGCGCGGCAGCGCTATTTCGCCGTCCTCATCGCCGTGTTCGCGTCCGTCGCGCTGCTGCTGGCGGCCGTCGGCCTGTACGGCGTGATCGCGTACGGCGTGAGCCAGCGCACCCACGAACTGGGCGTGCGCGTCGCGCTCGGCGCCACGTCCGGAGGCGTGAGCGGGATGATCGTGCGCGAGGGCCTGCTGGTGACGGCGCTCGGGCTCGTCGCCGGGCTCGTGGCCGCCGCGTTCAGCGGCGGCGTAGTGCGGTCGCTGCTGTACGAGGTGACGCCGGCCGACCCCGTGACCTACGCGGGCGTGGCGGCGGTGCTGGCGCTCACGGCGGCGCTGGCCAGCTGGCTGCCGGCGCGCCGCGCGGCGCGCGTGGACCCCGTGATCGCGATGCGCGGAGACTAGGGCCCGGCCGGCCGGTCACCGGCCGCGGCCCTCCGGTCCGACGCACATTGACGCTATATCCGCTGTGGCTATAGTCGACGGACGATCACCGGAGAACCCATGACTGCCAGACCGCTCGCCCCGCTCGCCCCGTTCGTCCCGTTCGTCCTGCTCGTGCTCGCCGCCATTGCCGCTCCGGCGCGGTCGCAGACCGCCGCTGACAGCACCGCCATCCGCGCCACCGCGCTCGACTACATCGAGGGCTGGTACGAGGGGAACGCCGAGCGCATGGAGCGCGCGCTGCATCCCGAGCTGGCCAAGCGCATCGTCAATACCGATCGCGCGTCGGGCCGGCAGTCGCTCGGACAGCAGAGCGCCATGACGCTGGTGAGCAGCACGCGGAACGGCGGCGGCAAGGACACGCCCGCGGCGCGGCAGCGCAAGGACGTCCGCATCCTCGACATCTTCCAGAACACCGCCAGCGTCCGCGTCGACGCCGACTCGTGGATCGACTACATGCAGATGGCGCGGTGGCGCGGCCGCTGGGTGATCGTGAACGTGCTCTGGGAGGTTCGGCAGCCGTAGCTGCTCCGCGTGGAATCGTTCTCACATCCCAGTGGAATCGTTCTCACGGATGACACGGAAACAGACACGGAAACGGCACGGATACAGCAAACGCCCTGTTCAGGAACTCGGTCCTGAGGCCGGACAAGGGTTTTGCAGTTGCCTGATCCGTGGCGTTTCGGTGTCATCCGCGTTTTCCGTGTGAGAACGTCTTGAAGCGATGCCGGCCATGAGAACGCCCTGAGGCGATCTCAGTCGCGCAACACGTCCGCGTCAGCGCGCCCCGGCGCGCCGCAGTTCCGCCTGCACCTCGGGGTGCCGCGCCGCGAGATCCAGCGCCGACTTGCCCTCGCTGTTGCGCGCGTTCACGTCCGCGTTGGCGGCGATGAGGAGGCGCACGGCGTCCAGCCGGCCGGCGAACGCCGCGCCCATCAGCGGCGTACCGCCGTTGATCTCGCGGGCGTTCGGGTCGGCGCCGCGGCCCAGCAGCATGCGCACCACCGCGCTGTCGCACAGCGAGGCGGCGCGGTGCAGTGGTTTCATGTCGTTGCCGAGGTTGGGGTCCGCGCCGGCATCCAGCAGCGCGCGAATCACGTCCGTGCGCTCGCTGCGGTAGCAGCCCCGGGTGGCCTCCTGGAGGGCGTGGCCGTTGGCGGCGTTCGGCTGCGCGCCGGCCGCGAGCAGCGCCTGCACCAGCTCGAGGGGCGCCGCCAGCGTGGCGGCGGCCAGCGACGTGGAATCGATGCGCGCGCCGGCGTTGAGCAGCACGACCGCGATCTCGGTGCGCCTGAAGTTGCCCGCCACCTGCAGCGGCTTGCGCCGCATCTTGTCGGGCAGGTTGGGGTCCGCGCCGGCCTGCAGCAGCGCCCGCACCGACTCCAGGCTGCCGCTTTCGATGGCGCCCATGAGCGGCGTGACGCCGTTCTCGGGGTGGGCGCTGACATCCGCCTTCGCCTCGATGAGCGCGGCGACGACGTCCGGCTGCCCGCTGCGCGCGGCGATGCCGAGGGCCGGCACGCCGTTCTCGCTGCGCGAGTTGGCGTCGGCGCCGGCCGCCAGCGCCCGCCGCACCGCGGCCGCGTCCTTGGCCCAGATGGCGTTGACCAGCGCTTCGGCCAGTTCGCCCGCCTTGTCGTTGGCGCCGGCGGCTTCCAGCATGGCGATCACCGCGGTGCGATCGTCGCCGGGGTTGCGTCCCTGCGGAAACCGGCCGTCCCTCCGCGACTGTGCCCGACGCGCGTGGCGCAGCGGCGTCCACCCGTTCGCGTCGATGGCGTTCACGTCCACGCCGGCGCGGATCAGCAGGCCGAGGATGGCCGTGTCTCCGCGCTGGGCAGCCATCACGGCGATCGGCGGCGCCGCGGACTGTGACCGGTGGAACTGCGGTGGCCCCTGGTTCGGCGCCGTGCCGCCCGCGAGCAGGAACGCGACCACCTCCGGCCTCGAATTGGCCACGGCGGTCCAGAGCTGCCGCGCCGTCAGCGTGGCGCCGCCGGCCTTGAGCACCGCCATCGTAGCCGTGTCGGACTTGAAGACCGCAATGTCCATCGGCAGCGTGGGGCCGCGGGCTTCGTGGTTGGGGTTCGCGCCGTGCGCCAGCAGTTGCCGTGCCACGCCGGCATGCTCGCCGGTGGCCGCGTAGTGCAGCGGTGTGTAGCCGATGTCCGAGCTGGGCAGTTGCTGCATCCAGCTGATGAAGGCCACCAGTTCCCGGACGTCCCGCGACGGGACCGCCGCGTTCACGCTGGCGCCGCGCTTGATGAGGCGCTCCACTTCGGCCGAGTCGCCCTTGCGCGCCGCGTGCATCAGCGCCGTCATGCCGTGCTCGTCCTTGCGGTCCGCCATGACGGAGCAACCGGACGCGACCAGCGCCAGCGCCGACACCGCGCGACGAAGCATGCAGGAGTCTGCGCCATGGACGCGCCCCGGTTCAAGTGGCCCTGGCCCCGGCGCCCGCGCCGTCCCTCGCGCGGGCCGGCCTGCCCGGCCCGGGTTAGCCATGACTGCTCGGCGTGGAAATCGTCTTCACACGGATGACACGGAGACGACACGGAAACGGCACGGATCCAACAACTGCAACGACCTGTTTCAGGAACTCAGTACTGAGACCTGAACAAAGTCGTTGTTGTTCAATCCGTGCCGTTTCGGTGTCATCCGCGTTTTCCGCGTGAGAACGTCCTGAAGCGATGCGGGTCATGAGAACGCCCTGAGACGATCCCGCCGCCCGCTCGACCCTCGCGCGGGCCGACCTGCCCGGCCCGGGTTGCCGATATAGCCATAGTGGCTATATCCACAGCGAACGTATTTCGCGACCCCGGTGTCTCACTGTCAACCGCACCAGCGACCATGGCCGAAACCGTCGACGAACTCCTGCCGCTGCCCGAAGCCACGCTCCACATCCTGCTGGCGCTCGCCGACCAGGAGCGCCACGGCTACGCCATCATCCAGGACGTCGCCGCGCGCACGGCGGGCGAGCTGCGCCTGAGCGCCGGCACGCTGTACCGCTCCGTGGCGCGCATGGTGGAGCAGGGGCTCATCACCGAGACCGCCACGCGCCGCACGCGCGACGACGACGAGCGGCGCCGCTACTACAAGGTCACGCCGTTCGGCACCGCGGTGGCGCGCGCCGAGCTGCGCCGCCTGTCGCAGCTGATGCGCCTGGCGCGCGCCCGCGGCCTCACGCCGGCGACCGCATGAACGCCGTCTACCGGGCGCTGCTGCGCCTCTACCCGGCGTCGTACCGGGCCGACTACGCCACCGAGCTGGAGCGCACGTTCGCCGAGTCCACCGGCAGCCGTGGAAACGTGGGTGCGGTGCTGGCCGCCGTCGCGGACGTGGTCCCCAACGCGCTCGCCGTTCACCGCGACATCCTCGTCCAGGACCTGCGCTACACGCTGCGGACGCTGGCCCGCTCGCGCGGCTTCGCCGTTGCGACCATCCTCGTCACCGCGCTCGGCGTCGGCGCCAACACGGCCACGTTCTCGTTCGCGGACCACGTGCTGGTGCGCAACCTGCCGTACCCGGATCCGGACAAGATCGTGCGGCTGTGCGAGGGCCCGCGCGACGGCAGCGGCTGGGGCTGCATGAACCAGCTGTCGCCGGCCAACCTGCGCGACGTGCGGGCGTCGGCGGCGTCGTTCACCGCCATCGGCGCGTTCACGTCCAGCGGCGCCAACCTCGTGGGCGCCGGCGAGCCGGTCCGCGTCTCGGGCGCCGCCATCGCGCCGGACGTCATGACCGTGCTCGGCGTGCCGCCGCTCATCGGCCGCGCGTTCGACTCGACCGCGGCCGACCTGCGCACCGTGATCATCTCGTACGGCCTGTGGCAAACGCAATTCGGCGGCGACCGCGACGTCCTCGGCGTCACGCTCAGCCTCGACGACACGCCTTACACCGTGATCGGCGTGATGCCGGCGCGCTTCATGTTTCCCGGCGCCGGCGACCAGTACTGGGTGCCGCTGACGGTCGCGCCGGACCAGTACGAGAACCGCAACAACAACTTCCTCGACGCCATCGCGCGGCTCAGGCCCGGCGTCACGTTCGAGCAGGCGCGCGCCGAACTGACGGGGATCTTCGACCGCATGGCGCGCGACTATCCCGCGTCCAATGCGGAGACCGGGTTCAGCTTCTTCCGCCAGCGCGACTACGTGAATCCGAGGAATCGCCTGCTGCTGCTGGCGCTCGTGGGCGCCAGCCTCGCCATGCTGCTGCTCACCTGCGCCAACCTGGCCAGCCTGCAGCTGGCGCGCGCGGCGTCGCGCGAGCGCGAGGTGGCGGTGCGCGCGGCGCTCGGCGCCGGCCGCGAGCGCCTCGTGCGCCAGATGCTCACTGAGAGCGTGGTGCTGGCGCTGCTTGGCGGCGCGGCGGGCGTGGTGCTGGCGACGTACGCCATGCCGTTGCTGTCCACGCTGGTGCCCGCGACCATGCCGCTGGCGAGCACGCCGACGCTCGACCTGCGTGTCCTCGGGTTCGCGGGCGCGATGTCGGCGCTCACCGGGCTGGCGTTCGGCATCGTGCCCGCGCTGTCGGCAGGCGGGGGCGGCACGGCGTTCGCGGCGCTGCGCGAGGGCGCGCGCGGCGGGTCGCGTCGCACGTGGCTGCGGTCGACGCTGGTGTCGCTCGAGGTCGCCATGTCCGTGGTGTTGCTGGTGACGAGCGGGCTCATGATCCGGGCGATGTGGCGGGTGCAGTCGGTGCCCACCGGGTTCAGCACCGAGAACGTGCTGACCATGCGGATTCC
>Ga0187893_10008282_pt1 | contig 16483 bp, 15 predicted proteins | sample MA1701074metaG_FD_139574 | JGI IMG/M metagenome (GOLD analysis project Ga0187893, IMG submission 139574) | White microbial mat communities from a basaltic lava cave in the Kipuka Kanohina Cave System on the Island of Hawaii, USA - MA170107-4 metaG ...
CGCGGCATCGAGGGCACTCCGCCGAAGGTCCCACATCCTCAAGGATCGGCCGGATCCGCGCAAAGCCGTACTTGCCAACGACTTACAACAGCCCCCTTGGTTGCGAACGGGCTGAACGATTACCTCTGCGACCTCCCCCTCCGCGGAGATCGGGTCCCCCAGGGTGGCCGCGGCGATCTCCTCGCTGCGACGGACGTGCCCGGCAAGCCCCGAACCGATCTCGCGCCGGCGCAGGCGCTCGACCAGGGTCTCTTTCGAAGCAACGAGCCGCAGGATGCGCACCCGTGCGCCGGGCACCGCGCGCTCCACGATCCCCCGCTGCTCCGTGTCCTCGACCACCCGCGGGAGCAGGAGCCGCTCGTGCCCCGCCGCCGCATAGATGCGCCACAACGCGCGCAGCGCCTCCTCCGCCACCGCGTACCCGTGCGGGTCGCCCTCCGGCTTGGGATGGAAGTAGGCCAGCTCCGCGTCGACCATCGCGGCGGGGATGCCCTCCCGCGCGAGGATCTCCATGCACTCGAAGGCGACCGTCGACTTGCCGACGCCGCAGGGCCCGGTGATCACCAGCACATCGGTCATCGCCTCGCATCCTAGGGCGCGCAGCGCGGCGAAGGGAAGCGTTTCCTGCCCCCCGGCGCTATTCGCGCCGCGGCGCGAGGGCCCCCTCCATCTCGCGCAGCGCGCGTGCCCGCTCCGCCTCCCCCCCCTCAGGATCAAAGCCAAACGTCTTCCCCGCGATGAGCGTGACGGCCCGCAGCGCCAGGGCACGCGTCGTGGCGTTGGTCGACCGCAGCTTCTCCATCAGGAACGGCAGGAGCGTCCGGTCCCGCCCCTCGCCGAGGAACTCCGCGACCTGCTGGCGCACCTCGCGGGAGATGTCCACGCGTCCCAGGAGCGCCACGACCCGTTCGCCGCTGTCCGGGTCCGCGAGGTACGCCTCCAGCGTGCGAGGCACCTCCGGGGGCACTCCCGGGACGCCGGAGAGGGGGGCGGGGGCGAGCACCAGATCGAGATTGTTGAGTTCCAGGTAATCGTCGGTGAGTTCCACGGTCAGCGTCAGGTCGTCGAAGCGGGCTTTGGACTCGTGGACGAAAAGCCCGAACTGGTAGCTCTTCATCTCCCGCGTCTTGCCCTTGGAGGAGCCCTTCCCTTTCACGTCGTTCACCCGGAAGAATTCCTTCCACTCCTCCTTCGCCACCTCGACGTCGAGGTCGTGGCCCGCCTCCACCTTCCTCCGGATGTCGCGATTGAAGATGTCGCGGAAGTTGACCATCCCGGTGGAGAGATCCTGCGCCCCTTCGTCCTCATGGAGTCCGCAGGCGGCGATGTGCATGTATCCGCTCCGGTTGAACCGGTAGTCGAACAGGTTGTAGACCACGTAGAAGTCGCTGAGGATCGGCTCGGTGAAGACCGCGCCGACGTTGCGCAGCTCCTCCACCCGCACGGTGAAGCGGGCCGAGAGGAGCCCCGTCCCTTCCATCGTGTGGCGGATGGAGGTGGAGCCCTCGAGGATGAGATGCCCCCCCTCGATCCGCGCGCGGTTCTGGCCGGCGTCCAGAAGCCGGGGCGGGCGCGCATCCTCAAAGTCCTTCAGCTGGAGCGGATCCTCGAAGTCGTAGAAGATCCTCACCCGGTGCTTCTCCATCTCGAGGATCTTGCCGTGGAAGGCGCGGTTGAGCGGGCGCTTCGCGGCCCGGGGGGAGGGCGCGGTCCCTCCCGGCGCGTCCCCGGCTGCTGCGGGAAGCGCGCCGAGACCGACGAGCGCGAGAAGTGACCACAGCTTGAGCATCGCGTTTCCCGGGGGGCTCACCGACCCACCTCCTTCGCCACGGGTCACGCGGGAGCCGAGAATCCGCGCCACCACTCCCTTGGATACGGCCGTGAGAACCCTCGGGTTCGGAGCAATCGCGCGCCGCGCTTGTAAAAATCGCGCGGAGAGCGGCGACGTCGCCGCTCAAACCGCGGATTTCGCGCGGCGACGCAGGATCTTCTCCGCCCCGACCCGCAAGCGCGGATAGAGGTGGTACCAGACGAGCCCCGCCGAAAGCACCCCGATCACGATTCCCGCCGCGACGTCGCTCAGGTGGTGCGATCGGGTGGAGATGCGCGCCAGCGGCACGAGCGGGAGGAGAAGCGCGGCCACGAGCGGCCACCACCCCCGGACGAAGAAGAGCACACCGAGAAACGCCGCGGAGGTGGAGGAGTGCGAGGAGGGGAACGAGGCGAACCCCCGATTCCTGAAGGTCCACTCCCCGTCCAGCCGGGGCCCGTAGAAGCCTTGGGGAACAGCCTGGAAGGAGGGGCGGGTGCGTCCGGCCACGACTTTCACCCCGTTGGTGACGAGTCCGCCCACGCAGGAGGCGAGGAGCATGCAGAGCACGACGCGCTTCATGCGCAGGCGGCGGGTGGCAGCGGCGACCACGAAGAGAACCAGCCCTCCGCAAAAGAGGCAGGGCCAATCGCCCCACTCGCCGATGGTGGAGAGGATCCGCAGCACGCCGGCCGGAGCCGCCTTCAGCAGGATGGTCGCCTCCGCGTCGACCAGAAAGGCCGGCGGCAGCGTCACGAGGGCGACCAGGATGATGCGCGCGAGGAGCCTGCGGTAGCGGCGCCGGCTCTTCCGAAGGGGTCGCACGGCTCGTAGGGCGCATTCGATGCCGGGCACGCGCGGCCATCCTACACCAGCTCCTGCGGCGCCCCGGCCCCTGCCCTTGCCTGGCACCGGCCGGTATTCTGTCGGGTTCACGACGAGGAACGCCCATGGGACGCCAGTGGCTCCAGAAAAACCGCGAGATCAACGCCGCCAAGCGAGGAAAGCTCTTTTCCAAGCTCGCCAAGGAGATCGCCATCGCCGCCAAGAGCGGCGCGCCCGATCCGGCCATGAATGCGCGCCTCGCCGTGGCGGTGGAGGCGGCGCGCAAGCAGTCGGTGCCCAACGACACGATCCAGCGCGCCATCAAGAAGGGCGCGGGCCTGCTCGACGAGAAGCTGGAGATCGAGCTGGTCACCTACGAGGGGTACGCGCCCCATAACGTCCCGGTGATCGTCGAGTGCCTCACCGACAACCGCAACCGCACGGCGCCGGAGATGCGGGTCCTCTTCAAGAACGGCCAGCTCGGCGCGCGGGTCGGCTTCCTCTTCCAGCACGTCGGCGTCATCGAGGCGACCCACGAGGGGGCGGGGCTCGACATCGAGGCGGCCGCCATCGAGGCGGGCGCCCAGGACGTGGAGCCCCTCGAGGAGGTCGCGGAGGGGCAGACCGGCGCCCGGTTCACCACCGAGCGCGCCGATCTCGATGCCGTCACGAAGAGCCTCGCGCAGTCGGGCTGGTCGGTCACCACCTCGGAGATGGGCCATATCGCCAAGGAGCTCATCGATCTTCCTCCCGCCGAGCGCGAGGTGGTGGCGGCTTTCCTCGAGGCCATCGACAGCCACGACGACGTCCATCGCGTCTACGCCGCCCTGCGCTGAGCTTCGGCGCGCTGGGGCCGCGTCGTAGTCACCGGTAATTGCCTTTCCACGCGGGCACTTCAAACCCCGCCCGATGGCGTCGCGTCCCTGTAGTGGAAAGAAGCTCTTACCACAGGAGACCCCATGCGCAGATTCCATGCCCTCCTCTTCGCTGCCCTCGCGGCGACCGCGGGATGCGGATCCTCGGGGGGAGCGGACTCCTCCCCGGACGTGACGATCACCTCCCCGCTCGACCGGTCGTCGGTCCACACACCCTTTGTGCTGGCCGGGCGCGCCTTGGGTGGGCCCGCCGAAGTTTCCGTGGACGGCGGCCCGTTCGCGCCCGCGACTGGCGCCGCCGACTGGACCCTTCCCATCGACGCCTCGGTCTGGTCCCCGGGTTGGCACGAGATCACGGTCCGCGTGAGGACGGAGAGCCGTGAGGCCCTCCGCACGATCCGGCTCCACCGCGGCGGCGCGGTCGTGCCGCCCCCGCCCCCCCCCGCGCCCCCCCCTGCTCCCCTTCCCCCCACGCCCCCGCCCGCGGCCGGCGCGTTCGCCATCTGGACCTTCGGAGGAGGGAGCGCGACCGATTCCTCGGGGAACGGGCACCACGGCGAGATCCGTGGCCCGACCACCACGACCGGCGTGATCGACGGCGCCCTGCACTTCGACGGCATCGACGACACCGTGGTCGTAGCCGATTCTTTGGGGCAGCCCCCCGCAGAGCTCCAGAACCTCACCTACGGCTCCATCGCGCTGCGGTTCCGCTACGACTCGGTCCTCAACGGGGGCGGCACCGCCGACGCGATGCCGCTCTTCCACTACGGATCGGGGGTGGCCTCGACGACCGACTGGGGCTTCGACGCCGTCGAGATCTACGTGGGCCACGGCAGCCTCGACGATCCGGCGCAGCGCCAGATCTACTTCACGGTCCTCAAGGACGGGGTGCCGGCTCTCTGCTTCGACTCCGTCCTGGAGTCCCTCGAAACCGGCAAGTGGTACCACTATGCGGTCACCATCGGGCCGTTCGGGCACCGCGCTTTCCTGGACGGCAAGGAGCTGCTGCTCCGGTACAACTCCGGCACCGACGCGAGTTCCTACGGCTTCTTCCCCACGGTGGAGAAACCGGAACTCCTCGCGTTCGGTACTTCGATGTTTGGCCTCACCCGGAACTGGTGGCATCTCGACGGCGCCCTCGACGAGGTGGCGATCTACACCAAGGTGCTCAGCGTCGACGAGGTGAAGGCGCTCGCCGCGGAAGGGCCCTAGCCCGCGACCCGTGGCCCGAGGAGCGTCAACGTACCCCCGCCTCGACGACGACCTCCGCGTCGATGAGGCAGGGGAGGGGGGCGGGGGCGGAGGAGGAGTCGCGTTCGACTGCGATAGAGCGGGACCATCCGTCGATGCGGAAGCGGCGCCCCTCCTCCTCGAACACGCCGCGGGCGAGGATACGCATCCGCAAGACCTTGAATCCCGCGCTCCAGACCGCCGGGGGCAGCGCCGCGAGATCCACCGGGCGACTGGACGAGGGGATCACGCGGATGGCCCGGGTCAGAAGTTCTCCCTCGACGGACTCGACGCCCTCCAGGCGCCGAAGGACACGTTGGATGCCCTGGAGTCATGGCAGTCACTCGAGAGGCCGCGCAAGAAGGAGACTGATCCGCGGCAGCCCGGAGACTCCCGAGCCGCGCTCCTCCAAGGGCGTCGTCGACTCCGCCCCACGCTCCCCACCCGCACGGCAGGCCGCCAACGCTCCCACGAGCAGAATCCAAGTCCATCGGCCGTCCATCCCGCCCTCCTAGCACGCCCGCCCGGTAGGGTGCCCGGTAGGGTGCCAGGTAATTCTGCTGCGGAGGCATCCCGGTACCGCGCCTGCCCGGTGCCGTGCCTGCGGGGTACGGTGCCAGGTAATCCTGCTGCGGCGGTACCGTGCCAGGTAATCCTGCTGCGGAGGCACCCGGCGCGGGAGGGTCGGGGCCGGTGGGCGCTACGGGCCCGGGAGGCGGAGTTCGTACCGCTCCTCGACCACGTCCATTCCCCAGCGGCGGCCGGGACGTTGTTCGAGGCGGGCGAAACCGGCGGTTTCGTAGAGTCGGGCCGCGGCGGCGAGGGCGCTCACGGTCCAGAGGGTGACGGCCCCGTAGCCCGCCTCGCGGCAGAATTGCACCGCATTCCGCAGAAGGCGGGTGCCGAGGCCGGCGTTGCGGGCCGAAGGCTCGACGAGGAACCACCGGATCTGGGCCAGAAGGGGTGACCCGCCCACGACTGCGATGCAGCCGGCGAACGTTTCACGACGCTCGGCGAGCCAGAGGCGGTCGCGGGGGGATGGAGAACGCGCAAAGGCGGCGAGCGGGCCGGCTACGTAGGCTTCGAAGGATTCGTCGAAGCCGTGTTCCTGTGCATAGAGGACGCCGTGCCGGTGGACGATCCAGCCGATGTCGCCCGGCCGCAGGGCGGTGCGGAGGGTGAAGCCTCCTCCGTCTGCGTGCTGGCGGGTCTCTCCAGCCATGGGGGTGCGCTCGGCCTAATGGGGAAGCCTCGGACGCAGCACCCCGTAGAGCCAGGTTCCAGCCACGGCGCTCACGATCGCCACCGCCATGACGGTCATTCCGTTGCCCAAGAGCGCGAACATCGGCCCCGGGCACGCGCCGAGGAGCCCCCACCCCAGGCCGAAAATCGTGCCCCCTGCGAGGTAACGCACCCCCTTCCCCATCGACTTGGGCGGGATCAGGATCGGCTCCCCGCGCAGCGTGCGCGGGTGGAACCGCCGCAGAACCGCGACGGAGAGCGCCGCCACCGCCACCGCGGATCCGATGATCCCGTACATGTGGAAGGACTGGAACCGGAACATCTCCTGGATGCGCCACCAGGAGACCACCTCGCTCTTTACCAGCAGGATGCCGAACGCGACGCCGAGCAGGAGGTAGGCGGGGAACCCGCGGCGCGCAGGTTCCCCCTGAGTCGCCGAGCGCGCCTCGACCTCCGCGATCGCGTCGCTCACGGCCGCACCCCCGGCAGCAGCGCCGGCAAGAGGAAATGCGTCGCCAGCAGCCCGCCCGCGAAGAAGCCGACGACGGCCACGAGGGAGGGCAGCTCCAGGCAGGCCAGCCCGGTGATCGCATGGCCGGAGGTGCACCCTCCCGCGTATCGCGATCCGAATCCGACGAGCAGTCCGCCCCCCACGATCAAGAGCAGCCCGGGCGCGCCGGTCAGCCCCGTCCAGGAAAAGAGGCCCGCGGGAGCCCAGCCCGAGAAATCGGTGAGTCCCAGGGCGCCAAGGTCCGCGCGCGTGGAGGCGGAGATCGCGATGGGCGCGGCGTGCTCCAAGAGCGTCCCCGCGAGGAATCCGCCGAGGGTCACCCCGGCCACGAAGGTGAGGTTCCAGGCGCCGCTCCCCTTCCAGTCGTACTTGAAAAACTCCGCGCGCCCGGGAAGCAGCGCCGCGCAGAGGTGGCGCAGGTTGACCGAGATCCCGAACTCCTTGCCGCCCACGAGGAGGAGGAGAGGTACGAAGAGCCCGATCATGGGGCCGGCCACGTACCAGGGCCAGGGGTCCGTGAGGAACTGCGGCATGGCACCCGGACGTTACCGCACCGGTCGCCTCGGCGGAAGCCGGCTCACGGGCCTTCGAGCCGCCGGCGCGCGTCGTCGTCGCTGGCGAACACGCCGAACACCCGGTCCAGGCCTAGGGAAGCGATGACCCCGCGCACGAACTTGGAGGGCTCCGAGACGGCCAGCGCCCCGCCCCCCTCCTTGAGCCTCCGTTGCGTCTCCACCAGGAACCCCAGGGCCGAGGAATCGACGAACCGGACGCCCTTCAAGTTGAGCACGAGCTTCTTGCTGCCCGCCGACAGGGCTGCCTCCACCCTCTTGCCATGGCGGGCGAGGGAGGCTTCATCGAAGTCCCCGGAGATCGCAATGAGTTCGAGGTCGGCCATCAGCGGGCTCCCGATCGCGAAAGGCGGGAGAGGAGCCCGCCTATTTCATCCGATTCTGCCCATTTCGGCCATTCCCAATCGGGACCGAGGGTGGGGGGTGGCGGCGGGCTCCCCGGGCTGGCTAGAATCACCGGAGGAGGGAGGTGACCCATGCGAGCGGCTACTCTTGCACTCTGCGGACTCCTGGCAGCGGCCTGCAACCGGGGTGAAGACGGGTGCATCCTCCTCGACTTCCCGCCCGCCGCGCTGGCCGCACCCGCCGCGCGCGCCGGGACACTGGAGACCTTCCCGCGGCAGATCAAGATCGAGGCGCGCATCCTCGGCGTCGACACGGATTCGCTGCGCGACCTGGGGATCGACTTCCCGATGTTCGCGGAGATCCTCACCGACACCGGAAGGAACGCGGGGTCCACCAGCTGCGCGGACGGGGACCGCGTAGTGGACTCCGCGGTGACCGGAGGCGTGCCGGGTGTCCATCACTTGATCCCGCAAATGCACAGGACGGACAGCTTTCTCGGGGCCATCGTGCCGGATGGCGTCTTTCCCTTCGGTGACGTCCACATCTACACCATGCTCCCCTTCTTCGGAGGCGTCGACATCGCCCCGGGCGCCTACGAGGTGCCGAGCGGCCTGCCGCAAGGGTTGGCGATCCAGAACCTGCCCCCCTACGATCCCGGCCTGGGAGGCTCGCGCGTGGCCTATCGGTTGTTCGAGGACGACTTCGACGCCGAGGACTTCTACGACTTGATCGTGGGGGATGGGCGCAATCGCGGGCTCATCGCTCCCACGACCTGCGGCTTCAACGGCCAGCGCTTCGCCTACCTGGTCGAGGATGTCGTCGTCAATCTGTCCGACTTGAACGCGCAGTTCCGGCAGAGACTCGAGGAGTTCGCCCCGCCCCCCCAGGTGGCCATCGCGGGCGCCATCGTCGAGGTCACGGCCAGATCGCTCGGCAACGAAATCGGCGTGGATTTCCGGCTCGGTTCCATGGGCGTTTCGATGCCGCACCCGACGCAGTTCGATGTGGACGGGACGCCCGCGAACGTCCTGCTGCCCCTCCTCCAGCGGAGTCGCAACACCACGCTCATCACGATCCCCGATGGGCAGACCGCCGTGATCGGCGGTCTCCTGCGGCGAGGCGAAACGATGCCCGAGGGAATCCCGCTCCTCAGCAGGATCCCCGTCCTCGGGGGCGCGCTCTCGAGCCGCAGGATCTTCAACGATAAGCAGAACCTGATGATCTTCATCACGCCGCGAATCGTGGGGCCCTAGGCGCGGCTCGCCAGCTCGAGGAGGTGGGCGACGACGCGCGCCGGGAGGGGCTCGGTCTCGAGGTTCGGTTTCCCGGCCGGATCGTAGGGGATGTGGTAGGCGCTCGCCCAGCCATCCACCGGGCCGTCTTGGGCGCGATCCACCCAGAGCAGGCCCCACCGCTCGCCGTGGTAGAGCTCGAAGTGCATGATCGCGCCCGAATCGGTCGCAACGGCGGAGATGGAGGGCTCCTCGAGCAGTTGACAGAGACCGGGACCGCGCAGGGCATTGCGCACCTCCTCGGTCACCTCGATGGAGGCTTCGATCAACCGCGGTCCGTGCGGCGTGATCCGCCAGGTCTTGCGGATGTCGAGGAGCAGCCCCTGCACGCCGGCGGCTCGCTCCACGTCTACCGGGTCATGGCCGATTGCGGCGGTGGAGATGTCGAAGTAGAGGTCAGGGACGGAGTAGAGCGTCGCGTGGAGCGTGACCGCCCTCGCACCGTCCAGTTCGGAAAGCTCGCGCGGATAGTGCTTGAAGAAGACCCGCACGGGAGGGCCCTTGCCCTGCTGCGTCGCGCTCGCGTCGAGGGAGCGCCAGATTTCCACGATCTTCGCCTCGACGCTTCGTAGGACGCCGTCCTGCTCCTCCTGGGGAAACGCGATCTCCCCCAGCGCCTTCAGGAAAGGACGAACACGCCCCGCTGTGCCGGCGCGGCTGGTGCAAACCACGAGGCGGTCGGGGCAGGTGAGCGGGATCTTCTCCTCCGCAAGCGGCGAAAGGACGAGCGGCGTGAGGCCATCCACGTCGATCCCGAAGGGCCGGAGTTCGCGCAGATAGTAGGAGGCGGGGGGGGAGGCGGGGGGGTCGCCCTCGGGTCCGGCGAAGAGCGCCGCTGCCAAGACGGGGAGGAGCGCCAGTCGCCGCACGCCATCCTCATGACGGCCGAGGAACCGCGGGGGGCACGAGAATCCGCCCCCGCATGAATGGTTGCCGGCAATTCCGATACCTCCGCACTGGGCAGCCTCCTCCCCCTCCCGTCCCCCACGCGACCCTCCGGCGGCAAGCGGCGATCCGGCAACCACAAACCGAACATGCGGCGGCGAACCGGCCCCCGATACCGCGCGTCGCCCTGGGCAGAGCATGATGCGCAAGCGGCACCTCGTCGCGCTGCTTATCGCCTGCGGGATCTCCCTGCCCCTCTTGGCGCGCAGGGAGGACCCGCGGCCCTCGTTTCTTATCGTCACCATCGACACGCTCCGCGCGGATGCGGCGGGGAGGGGTCGCGGCACTCCCACCATCGAGGCGTTCCTCGATGGCGCGACCCACTTTCCGCGGGCGAGGACGCCCGCTCCACTCACGCTTCCGGCCCACGTTTCCCTGATGTCCGGCCTGGCGCCCTCGCGCCACGGCATCCACGACAACTGCGCCCCGCCGCTCCCGTCGCCTGCCGCACGAGGCTTCCCGCTTCTCGCGGAGGAGTTCCGCGACGCCGGGTACGAGACCGCCGCGTTCGTCGCGCGCGAAGTGGTCGCGCCCAGGACGGGCATCGACTCCGGTTTCGCATCCTACGACTGCCCGGACTACGAGTCGGCCGCCCGCCGCGCCTGCGACTACCTGCCCGCCGAGAAGCGCGTGGAGGCGCCTCTCGCCTGGCTGGCAGGACGAAGTCGTCGTCGCCCCTTCTTCGCGTGGGTGCACTTCTTCGACCCTCACGCGCCCTACCTTCCCTTCGCGGGGGACGCGCTGCGCCCGGGCACGCGCGCCGGTGATCCGCCGGCGGCTCTCTACCAGGGCGAGGTGCGCAGGGTCGACGCCGTGCTCGCGCGGCTGCTCGCCGCCCTGCCGCCCAACACGATCGTGATCCTCGCTTCCGACCATGGCGAGGCGCTCGGGGAGAACGGAGAGCGCACCCACGGGACGCTCTGCCACGCGGCGACGTGCGACGTGTTCCTCGCGATTCACGCGCCGGGGTTCACACCGGGGTCGATGGACACGCGCCCCTCCAGCCTCTGCGACATCGCCCCGACCCTGCGGGCGCTCGGCCGCCTCGCCGCGCAGGAATCGGACGGCGCGCCGCTCTGGGAGGCGCCCCAAGGCATCGTCATCTCCGAGTCGCTCCTTGCATGGGGTGTCCACGGGTGGGGGCAGTGCTTTTCCGCGACCGACGGGCGGTTCACCCTCGTGGAGGCGGGGCCCCGATTGGAGCTGTTCGACCTCGCCTCGGACGCGAGGGAGTCGCGCCCGATCGACCCCTGCGGCCACGAGGCGTACGAGGCCCTGGATCGTGCCCTGGAGACGATGCGCGGTGGCAGCCGCACGCCGGGAGAGGGAGGAGATCCGGTCGGCGCCATCTCGCCCTACGGGATGACCCGCCGCGCCTTCGTCTCCTATTTGCCGCGGGGGGAGAACGCACGCCTCAAAGATCCCCGGCCCCGCATCCCCTTCTGGGACAGTCTCGACCTGCTCGTCACCGACCTCACTGGGGCCGCGGATGCGGGGGACGTCGCAACCATCCGCCAAGGCATTGCCCGAATCGAGGCGTTCGTGCGGGAGGACTCCGACTCCCCCTACCTGCGCTTCCTCCTGCTGCGGCTGCACGGATGGGTCGGCGCTACGCTCGGATCGGCGACTTCGTACGCGCGGGCCGCCGAAGCGGGGCGACAGGCCATGGAGAGAGGCTATGCACAGGCGCTGGTGCTGTTCCTCACGCTCCACAGCGGACTCCGTTCGGAACGGCCGGACCGCCTGGATGCGATCGTCGAGGCGGTGGAAGCAGCCGGATGCAGCGTAGACGCCGCCTGCGCCGGCCTCCTGCGCGAGGCCGCAGATGTGCTCCGCGGGACGGGGAGGGCCGCCGCGGCGCAATGCGCCGAACGGCTGGCGCAGGGCGCAGGCCTGGAGTCCGATGCGTCCCCGTTACGCACCGTAGGCCTCGACGCCGTTCACACGCACGGCCGCTGACGCGCGGGGTGCGGTCACCCAGCATTTCTTCCGATGTTACGGGAAGTGCCGGCGGACACGGCCCCCGGCCCCCCTCCATGCTGAAACGACTCCTCAAGCGCCTCCTTCATCCCGTTCGCCTCGCCGCAAGGCGCTTCCTCATGCTCCCGCCGCCGGGGGAGGGAAGTTACACCGGGACCCACGGCTGCCTCTACACCGCGGCCTCGTTCACGACCTGGAACCAGGTCGAGGGCGACTATCTGGAGTTCGGCGTCTACGAAGGGGACTCCTTCATGACGGCCTACCACGCCATCCACCGCCAGCGCGCCAAGCATGCCGCCTTGGGCCACACGGCGGAGGAGTACGTGCGCTGGCGCGCAGAGCGCCCGCGCTTCTTCGCCTTCGACTCCTTCGAGGGGCTGCCGCCGGGGGAGGGCGTCCGCCACGTGGACTACGACACCGGCGCGTTCTCCTGCAGCGAGGAGCAGTTCCGGAAAAACATCACGAAGGGCGGCGTGCCCGCCGGGGACGTGGTCGTGGTGAAGGGGTTCTACGACAAGACGCTCACGGCCGAGGCGAAGGCGAAGGCCGGACTGCGCCGCGCGGCGATCGTGATGATCGACTGCGATCTCTACGAGTCGACGGTCCCGGTGCTCGACTTCCTCACCGACCTCGTGGGCCAGGGATCGATCCTGATCTTCCACGACTGGTTCCGGTTCAAGGGGAGCCCCGATTGCGGCGAGCAGCGCGCCTGCCGCGAATGGCTCGCACGCAACCCCCACCTCGAGCTCATCGAGTATTGGCGCGAGGGGCCCCAGGCGGTGAGCTACCTCGTCAATCTGAAGTAGGACCTCACGCGGCGCGTCCATCGGTGGAGGGAAGCGCGCAGCCGCCACTTGAGGGAGGGGTTGATGGCTAGGTTCTTGGAATAGAGCGCCGCACGTAGGGAGTGCGCATCGGCGCGCAGCTTCCGGGGATGATCGTAGTACTCGGCGATCTTTTCGGCGCCCATGCCGGGGGTTGCGAGCCAGCCGGGAACGCAGTCGAGGGCGAGGGTCGCCACGTCGCTCAGCACTTTGGTGAGGCCGGTCCCGGTGATCGGACAGACCCCTTGGAACGCGTCCCCGATCAGGACCACCCCGGGCCGGATGTGGCCCGTGACACGATAGAGATCGATGCGGCCCCACTCGATCTTGCTTGGGATCGTGAAGGCTCCCAGGCAGCCGTCGAGGCCCGGCAGGCTCCGATTGAGAGTTGCGACGGGCGCGTTCTGGAACTCCTTGGCCCACGCGCATGCGGGCTCCAAATAGGTGAAGAGATTGGCACGCGTCCGGTTCCCGATGGGGAACAGGCTCAAGTAGCTGATCCGCGAAGCGACGCCCTCCGGGTAGTAGGTGCAGGCGTCGAAGCCGAAGCGCTCGCCGTTCCCGCAAGCCACGTCGAACCCGAACGCGAGAGAATGGCCCTTGGAGATCCAATCGCGTTGCAGGCCGATCTGCTCCGCAAGGCGCTCTGACGTGCCGGACGCAAGGACCAGGAGGCGCACGGTCGCTGTGGTGCCGTCCTCGAGCGTGATCCGCTGGATCTCGGGCGAGGCGGAGAGTTCGCGACCGCGCAAGGGCCGGTAGTCGACGCTCGCTGGAAGATTCTCCCGGATCTCATTCACCATGTCCTGGTAGAGCGCGCCGTACTGCTCGATCTTGCGCCGCTCGAACACCCCGGAGCGGCCGGCGCTCACGACCTCGTGGATGCGGGTCAGGCTTGGCGCGAGCGCCTCCAGGAGTCCGAGCTCGCGCAGCAAGGCGGCTTGGTCCGGCTCTACCTTTTCCGCCTTGAAGCAATCGGGGTAGATCCGGCGGGGATCGAGCAGGAGCACGCGCACGCCCCGCGCCCCCAGCGCGGCCGCAAGGCAGGAGCCCGCCAAGCCGCCGCCCACGATGGCGACGTCGGCGGTTGTTTCCTTCGCGTTCACCATGGATTCTCGTGCGCCCCCTGCTAAGGATCGGAGGGACCTCGCCGATCCCGCGAGCCCGGGCGTCTCTTTTTGGGACGGTCGCCGGAACGGCTGGTTCCCCGCCCTACCGGCACGATCGGGAAAGGATAGTCTCCTTGGCGGTAAGAGGGAGGTTTCGCATGCACTCCGTGTCCCGGAGCGAGTCGATTCCCGCGGCTGCGATCCCGGTAAGCGAGCCGCGGGCGTTTGTGGACGAATTCCTGCGCCTCCTGGAGGAGGGCTGGGAGCCTGATCTCGAGGAGTTCGTCCGACGCGTGCCGGAGCCGTTGCAGGAGGCGGTTTTCGAGGGGATCGACTGCGCCCTGGCCAATCTTCCCGGCCGGGAGGAGGAGCCGCCGCGGCCCGACCGCATCGTGATCCGGGTGGGCGAGCCGGCCGCGCCGCGCATCATCTCCACGGCGGACGAGTTCGCGCGGACGTCCGCGGAAGTCGCCGTGGAGCCCATGCAGGAGCCGGACGCCGAGGCACAGGAGGAGCCGGAGTCCGCGCTCTCCCTTGGAATCGAGGAGCTGGACGGCGTGGGCGCGGAGCCGGACCATCTCGAGGATCTCGACGGGCTCGTGGAACTCGAGGAGGAGGTCGAGGCCGCGGGCCTCCCCGAGCTGCCCGGCTTCGCCCTGGAGAGGCCGCTGGCCGAGCGCGCGTTCGGAGCAACCTTCCTCGCAATCCACCAGGCGACGCGGAGCCCGCACGTGGCGCGCTTCCTGCCCGCCTCTCTCCTCGAAGGCCAGCGCGGACGCGTCCTGCAGCATGCCGGCGCGGCCCCGGGGGTGTTGCATGCCGCCCTTCTAACGGTGGATTCCATCCAGGAGGCGGGCCTGCAGACAGTGCTCCTGCGTCCCTTCGTGGAGGGCCGCCCCCTCGACGAGGCGTGTGCGGGCCTTCCGCTCTCCGGGAAGGTCGCCCTGTTGCGCGCGGTGGCGCGGGCGGTGGCTCGGTTGCATGCCGCAGGGCGCGTGCATGGAAACCTGAAGCCGGGCAATGTGCTGGTGACGCCGGCCGGCGAGGTGCTGCTCAGCGATCCCGGCTTGGCCGAGGCGCTCTTCCCCGCAACCCTGCGCGGCGAACTGGACCAGCCGCCCTACCTGCATCCCTACTGCTCCCCCGAGCAGGCGGCGTGGCGCGGATCGAGCCGTGCCGGGGACCTCTTCGCCCTCGGATCTGTCCTCTACGCGATCTTGGCGGGCAAGCCGCCCTTCCGGGGAGCCTCCTCCCGTGAGTTGGCGCATGCCCTCGCCGCCGCCGACCCCGCAGCCCCCTCCTGCCTCGACGCCACGCTCCCCCCCGAACTGGACGCGATCTGCCTCGCTTGTCTCTCGCTCAATCCCCGCGCGCGACCCTCTGCAGCCGAGGTCGAGCAGGAGCTGGCGCGCAGTGAGGCAGGCCGGCCCGTGCGGCTGCGGCCCGCCCTCCTCCAGGACCGGCTGCGCCGTCTCACGCAGGAGCACCTCGGCGCCATGCGCGCCTGGGTCAAGCAGAAGCAGGCCACGCCACTCGAGGCGGATCGCCACGAGGCGCTCCTGCGCGCGCTCTGCGAGCGCGAGGAACACCATCTCCTCGATGCCCGCCGCGTCGATGCGCGGGATGTCCTCGCCTGGGCCGCCGCCGCCTTCGTGGCCCTCGGCGCGCTCCTCGCGGCCACCGCGGGCGCGAGCGGCTCCGCGCCGTTGCGCCTGCTCCCTTCCGTAGCCTCCCTCCTCCTCCTCCTCACAGGGGTTCACGCACGTTGCAAGCGCGAGTTCGCCGCCGCGGTGCCGCTTCTGTTCGGCGCCACGTTCGCCGGCTTCTTCGGATTGTTCTCCCTCCTCCCGCAGCAGGGTCTTCTGGCCGGGGCTCCGTTCCTTTCAGGAACCGGGTTCAGCGCTGCGCAGTGCGCGGTGGCTGCGGGCGGAGGGTTCTTGCTCTCGCTCCTGGCCCTGGGGCTCGCCCCGGTGCGGCTCTTCGCCTGGACCGCCGCGGCCTTCCTCGCCTTCGGGTGGCTCGCGGGCATCGAGACTCTGCGCGGCACCCTGGCGCACCCCGCCCTCCCGGGAGCCTTGCTGCTTCCGCTGGCGGGGCTGGTGCCGCTCGCGGCGTTCCTCGAAAAGCGCCGCCGCCTCACTTGGACCACGCCCTGCCTCATCCTGGGTCTCGGGGCGCTGCTCCTCGGCCCGTCCGCGGCGGCCCTCGGCGGCCTCACTTTCAGCCCTCTCCGCATCGATCCCTGGCTCCGGGTCGTCGACGGCGGCTACGGCATGATCGCCGCCTACGCGCTCCTCCTCGGCCCCCTCGCCGCGCGTCTGATCGGCAGCCATCGCCTGAGCCTGCGCCAGGCCGGCGGCGCCCTCGTCGTCGCGTGGCCCACGCTCCTGCTCGCCTCGCTCTACGTCAATGCGATCGCCACGCGCCATCCCGGCAGCCTGGCGCTCCTGATGGGCGCGTCCATCATGCTCGCTTCCCTCGCGTCCCGCCACGGCCGGGAGCGGCGCGGCCGCCGCGCCCTCCTCTGCGCCGGTGTGACGGGGCAGATTCTCGCCTGCCATCTGGCGGTGAGTCTGGGCATGGTCGCGGGCGCGACGCTGGGCACCGGGCTGCTCGCTGCGGGACTCATCGCCGCAGTGGGCGCCTACCTGCCGCTCCTGAAGAAGCCGTAGCGCGGTATCCTCCAGGAGTGTCCCTGGAGAGCTTCTGTCCCGCGGTGCGGCGCTGGTTCAGCGAGCGTTTCGGCTCCCCCACCCCCGCGCAACGCGACGGCTGGCCGCGCATCCGCCAAGGCGGCCACGTCCTCGTCGCGGCGCCCACCGGCACCGGCAAGACCCTCGCCGCATTCCTCTGGGCGCTGGACGGACTGCTCCGCGCGCCCCCCCCCCCCCCCCCCCCCCCCCCACCACCGCCCCCCCCCACC
>Ga0187893_10008283_pt1 | contig 16482 bp, 15 predicted proteins | sample MA1701074metaG_FD_139574 | JGI IMG/M metagenome (GOLD analysis project Ga0187893, IMG submission 139574) | White microbial mat communities from a basaltic lava cave in the Kipuka Kanohina Cave System on the Island of Hawaii, USA - MA170107-4 metaG ...
GTATGTAATACGACTTATAAAAATGGGGCCAACGAACCTGAACAGTATACCATTACATTGAACCAAACCACAGGGTATATAGATTTTTCTTACAGCACCTATACAGTGAAAGACCGGATCCATATTTACCAGGGAGCAATAAAAATCTTTGACAGTGGTTGCGTAGGCGCAAGTAACAAGGTTACCCTGACATTGAACGGTAGTTCTAACATTATCCGGATCGTGGTAGATCCATTATGTGAGCCCAATGAAACGCAGAATACACAATGGGAATTCAATTTTGGTTGCCCGAGATAAGGATGTACGATACTACAATGCGACTGTTAGCCTAATGACAATTGTTGCAACACTGTATTGTGATTGCAACATGGGATCAACCATTCATCATTGAGTGATCTGTAAAATCCTTTAATAATTGATTTCGGAAAATTTGCGAATAAATACGCGGGTTATATCGAAAAATTAAAGGCAATTCTAAAAAAATTGCCTTTAATCTTCTCTTCTTTTGTGCCCCACGCTGGAACTTTATCGAACCAAATTAAGGAAGATTTGAAGTTAATATTTAGCCTAAAATCATTGATTTCCAAACGATAGTTACTCAAGAAGTTTAAGACTTTTTAATCCTTTTAATATTAATTCTCGTCAATAATGCAAGTTTTATTGCAGTTTTGTTCCACGAAGTCTTTCTAAAATATAATTGTTAGTTATCCGCTCCTGTTCAAGCCTTTTATTATTCGCTTGCAGGAATTCATACAAGTTCAATTCATCAGCAGTCAGTTTATCTAATTGAAGTTTTCTGTATGTTGATAGAACTGAAAAATGATTGTAATGATTATAAGTCTCCTCATCCATTAAAAAGCTCTTTGCTCCGGGATAATGCTGCCGAATAATATTTAGCATTTCAAATCCTGCGGCGTCAAGGTCAAACCAGCAATAAAGCTCAGTTTTTGCAAGCCAGGGAATATGCTTGCTAACCCGGCTCTTGAAACCTTCCCCGAAAATGGCCACACCGTTTTTGACTTTTGGAAATGATAAAAAGCAGGCTTTATTTTCAATAATAAATACTTTTTCAGGCAGCCAATTGAGCAAAGCCGAATCATCAAGTGTTAATGCAAACTCATCAAAACCGACAGCATGCTTAAGGCTTTCATCCAATATCCTTATTTGTGTATATACATTGGATTTCTTTATGTAATACCTGCCCAGAAAATCATTCTCATTGCTATTCACCCAATCTTTCGGTAATATTAAATCTAACAGCTTTCTTAGCACGGCTGTATTTTCCTCAATAAACTTAGAATGGACTTTGACAGGCAGCTCTCTCAGGTATAAATTATGGGGCGGCTTATTCTGCTGAAAATACCTGCATACTTTAATTAAGTCCGTCAAGGCTGCGGACTGATTTAGGTAAATTCATTGTCAACTTAAAAATTAATTACAGAACATGCCCTGCCTTTTGGCAATAAAGGCCATGAAGCAACGGAATAAATAGTATCTCATGTAATAATGGAACAGTTTTCTTTATGCCGGAATTTCATGGCCGCTTCAGCAGCCAAAAGGCGAACTTTGTGGAAGAAATTAATGAAGAAAAATCCAATCAATCATAAAATTTCAACTACAATAAACCCTCAAGCTGCCCCGCCATTTTATAAACTCTGTCACAATGTTGCGGGGCAGCTTTTTTATAAGATTAAGGGGCATTTTGCAACGCCCCTAAACAACCATTAATTATAAATTCCCACCATTTCACCTTTTACAAAATCCTCACAAAGCTGAAAAGCTTTTTGTGTTCTTAACTGTGCTGTACCTCCGTACAATAGCGATTTCATTTTCGCTTCATCGTCTTTATAATTTCTTACATTCTGAAAATAGCCAGTGATAGCATTATAAGCGCCAAACACTGTTCCCTTTGTGGTTTCATATTGTTGGGATGGGCTACTCATGTTATACTCATACACATCATCGCACATATTTTTAAAACAGGTGCTTAGCTCATCCATTTCCCCTTTCAGAATGTTCTGCAATACTTCCTTATTCGGTACCATTGCCATTCATATCAGTTTTTCTACTTCCTTATCTATAATACGAACCTTAGCCCACTGGTTAAAAATTCCTTCCAGTTGAATAGAAATCTGGTTAGAAATTCCCATTACTTTATGGGCTTCCTCCAGCCGTTCTTTTGCATTAGCTGTATGACGGATTTTAATGGAATTGCTACAGTTTTTCAAAGCAGCATTGAGGGTGTTGTTACAGACGATTCTTGTAGGTGTAATGGCTGCCATGATGCTGCCAAACCCGTCATGGGATGTGGTAAGGAACAAATATTTTTCAATCATATCATCATTTCCTACTTTGATATAGCCGGGAAGTTTGGCTGTTATAAAACATTTTTCTCCTTTTCCCAATGCTCCTGCGGTTTCATACTGTATGCCATCACCCTCTACAATTGCATCAAAGAAACTGAACGCATCCATATTTTGTACTACTTCATAATCCTTTCCTAAACGGTCGCCTAAGATGGCGCCGGTATCGGGACGGTAAGTATAGAATGAGTTTTTTGAAATGATTTCCGTACCATCATCTAAACAGTGTGTATTTGGTCGTTTCAATACTTCAAAATCAAGCCCTGCAAATTGCAATGCTTCTTTGCTGTTAGGGTAATCCTGTACAATTTGCCCCAAACCATGCCATGCTTTTTCTTTTACGCTAAAAAAACTGTGTTTACCCGTTTGTTCATTAAAATTGATATTGTGTGCCATAGTTGTAAGTTTTATTTGATTAAAAATTGAAAGCATCCCGCCACCAGCGGGATGCCTGATTGATTAAAATGGTAAGTCGTCCACTACTTCGGCTGCTGGTGCAGTCGTCATTGGTACTACAGGTGCAGGAGTAGCATTGCTACCATTTGAATGGCCATGCAATTTGATGGTGTTGACATGAAAAGTGAGGCTGGCCTTTACTTCGCCTTCTTTGTTTGTCCAGGTGTTTGCACCAATGCGGCCATAACACTCCACCAAAGTGCCCTTGGTTAAGTACGCTGATACACCCGGATTAATCCAGTACGAACAGTTTACATAGGTTACAATTTTCTGTACCTCTGTGCTTCCTTTTGCTTTGTAGGTGTCGTTAATCGCAATAGAAAAGTTCACCACTTTTTTCCCTGCTTTTGTCTCGCTAACGGTTGCGTCTGCGGTAATTCTTCCAATGATTTCCATAACTGAAATTTTAAATGTTTAAAAAATGATTGTTTAATTGTGTTCTGATGATGAAAAAAAATTGTTTTGTAAAAGAAAAAATGGAAAAAAAGAAAGCCTTACTGCAAGACGGCTGCAGGGAAGCAAAAAGGAAACGGAATAAATAAAATCTGGAGTAGTGATGGAATGGTTTGTTTATGCCGTAGTCTTTTTGCCCTTTGACAAATCATTGATGCAGCCGCATAACTTCGCTTTCGCCTTATCCATTTTCTTACAAAACAGGTTGGAAAAACTTGCTACATCTTTTTTGGGAGAAAAAGAAGGAAATTAAAACAGCGGGGATATTTATCTGTCTGGAATTGTAATTGCAGAAGAATGGCTTGTCCCGCTTTTCGGGAAGACAATCTCAATTCCCAATAATTTTTATCCGGCGCAGTTCTCACGGCTTATTTGCCGCAGGCGGAAAAGAAATAAGACGGGTGTACTGCGCCGGGTCTTTGATGATAGAAGAACAGAACGATGAACGGTCGCAACAGAAGATGCATAACGGTTTAAAAGCTGGCAACAAAAGAATACTACTACTTGCCTGACAGAATAGAATAATTTTTCATTCTTCTTTCTTCATCATGGTCACGAACGCAGGAAATAGATTGAAGTTGTATAATATATTCAGCAGGTAATTTATTCTGGATAGCGCCACTTACACTAAACTCTTTATACCAATCATACGGCAGCAACGTATTATCTATAGAGTTACTGTCGGCAATATAAGTCTGTGCAGCATAAGAGTTATTGGTTTCATTAAAAAATGTCAATGTATCCTCATTGTAACCCTTGCCTAAACCTTCTGCTTTATCAAGCAATGGTTTCTCATTGTTATCAATAGTAAACAATACTCCCCAAACCAATTCGGCAGGAACATCAGTCTTTGCAATATTCGCCTTTGCAGAACCGTCCCTGCTCATTTTGTTGCACACTAATTTATGCCCGGGGAGAAATGCGTTATTAATCTTCACTGCTGAGGGTATCCGTTTTGTAAGCCTGTTCAGATTCATATTTGAGCCGTAAGCAAAAATCAACATGCAGTATCGAGATTTAGGGTATAAATTTATATGGCTTCTTTGGTTATCTGGAATTGTGTTGGCCGGATAGGTTAGGTATATCTGCAAATAGCCAAACTCAACTCCCAATTTCATTATCCGGCACAGTGGTTCTGCCATCTGTGTATAATAAAGGAAAATGTTTGAAAAGGCAGAAGGACTGTGCCGGGTCTTTGATGATAGAAGGACAGAATAATGAAAGGAGCGCAACGGCAGATGAACAGAGGTTGAGTTTGCCCGTAACAAAAATATTAACCGGAAAAATGAAAAATAGTAGTTTACTATCTTCAGTCTTATCAAAACTTATAGCTATACCCAATCCTGAAAACCTGTGTTTCATAATAATCGGTACTTATAACTCTGAAGTCGTTTCCTTGAATATCCTTTTTAATTCTCAGGGTATTAAAAATGTCGGTGGCATTGAAAAAGATTTCGCCTTTATTTTTTTGAATGGCTTTTTTTGCCCCAAAGTCAACTGAAAAACGTTGTGCGATTTTTCCCTGCGGAATGATGTCCGGCGCCAGGTAAATAGCAGTAAACTGCAAGTCTGTATTGTTTGAAAGTTTTACAATACCATTGAGTTTAATATTTCCTGACCAGGCTGTTTCTTTGTCAGCACTGTAAGTAACCGGAACAGGATATTTATTTACAGCGGTAAACGCACCAATGGTATTTTTATACAGCATAGCATTTACATTAAAAGTAAAAGCTTTACTTACGCTTTGATTCGCGATTAATTCCACACCTGTGTTCCATGCTTTATCTGCATTCTGAAATACGGAGTATATAATATTACTACCCTGCGCCGTAGTACCAATTCTTGTAATAGTGTGTTTTGAAAGTTTATGATACAATGCGGTGTATAGAAATCCATTGCTCCAAGTGGATTTGTAGCCGGCTTCTATAGTTTGGGTAAACTGAGGACGCAATCCAGGATTACCGACTTTCAAAATTTCAGGTTCATCATATTTAGGGAATATGCGAATATCTCCTTCGTCAGGCCTGTCCACCCTGCGATTATAGTAGAGTGACAGCTTATTATGTTCATTCAAATTATAACCCAGCCTCACGCTTGGGAAAGGCTGAAAATAGTTATAGCCATCACTTTTATAGGTGTTATGATTGGGATTGACATTGTATTGAAGATTGACATACTCCAACCGCATCCCCGCTTCCAGATCAAACTTATTTGACTCATAAATATAATTACCATAAACGGCGGGTATCACTTCTTTATACCTTGCCCAACCTGCCGCATTGGTATCTAATGGAGAATTGATGCCGGGAAAGAACTGCATATCGGTAGAAATATAACGCCATCTGAGTTTTGTTCCTGTTTCAAATCGTCCATGCTTTAAAGGTTTGGTATAATCAACAGTAAAGTCGGTTACATTTTCATCGGCAATCAGCATGAAAGTGTCTTTACCGGTATAAGAAGTCATAATATTGGTCAAGAAATATTTTTCGTCCTCACGATGAAAGGTATAATTAAGACTCATGTTAAGTACATGCCCTGGCTGATTAAATTTATGCTGGTATATTGCTGATACCGTAGCCGCAGTGTTTACTTCATCTTCAAAAAACTGCCAGAGCCGTTTTCGTTCAGTAAGCTTGCTGTCATAATAAGGAATATCTCCATTATCCTTTACCGCTTCACTGCTGTATAAGCCGGAAATGGTGAGTGTATTTTTATTATTAAAAAACCAGTCAATACCGCTTCGAACAGTTCCTGATGTCGTAATACGGTTTCTTTGCACCTGTTGACGAACCGTATCTCCGTTTGCATAAAACCGCTCCGCAAAATCGTTCCTGTTTAATGTTTTATTGTAGAGGTAATCGCCTTGAAAAAAAGCATTGACTTTGTTTTTACGATAATTCAGGCTAAGTGATGGATTTACTTTAGGAGTTGCATTGTATTGTGGCCTTGTATCCGGCAGGCTTTTCTCTTTAATCCATAATGCACCAAGGCCTGTAGTAATTCCGATTTTCCCGTTCAATCCGCTTTGGCGTGACTTTTTATAAATAATATTAATGATGCCTGCGTTTCCGTTTGCATCGTATTTTGATGAAGGATTATTTATGATTTCAATTCTTTCAATAGCAGATGCCGGAATATTGTCCAATGCTGCCTGGTTACCAAATCCTGTCAGGGCGGTTTGTTTGCCATCAATGAGAATAGTTACCCGGCTACTGCCTCTTAATAATACTTTGCCCGATTCATCTATGGTAACACCCGGCAGATTTTTCATTGACTGAAGCAGAGAACCGCCTGCCTGGCTGATATTGTCTGATAACTTGAAAGTTTTCTTATCCATTCTGTCGAGTACAGCATCCGTTTTTGCAGTCACCACTACTTCGCTTAAGGCAGCGCTTTGAGGGGCTAATTCAATTACACCAATGTCAAAGAATTTATTAAGCTTACCGGCCAAAAAAGGGATGCTTTTTGTAACATAACCAACAATACTAATTTCAAGAAAGTAATTGCCTTCTGATATGTTCTGAATAGTAAATTGCCCTTTTTCATCCGTTACCACACCTGCTACAAAGATGCTATCTGCTGACTTTTTCAAAACTACATTCGCATAAGCGATCAAACTTTTATCAGTTCCGTTTTTAACTGTACCAGACAATACCGCATGCCCGGATTGTGCCGAAACAATCATCGAAAAACATATAAATGCCATTGCAAACAAAAATCTCATCAGGCTGATTTTAGTATGCAAATTAGAAAAGGAATTCTGAAAAAAACTGAATGAGGTTTCATAGTTTTATAGGTTATTATTTTTAACTGTAATAAAGACTGGCTTTGAAAAACTAAAGATGTTTGCGAATAAGTTTTAACACTGCTTCCTGATAAGTTCGCCGTGTAACGAAGAACATTTTTGAAGTTATAATAAAACTCCAAAGATGCAGGATTTACCCATTGCAGGGCTCTCCTGAACTATCTCCTGTCTTGAGTGACGCAATTCTGCGTTGTATCCAAAACGAAAGTATGACCCATACAAACCCAAAACAAAAGCCTGCCAGCACATCGCTTGCAAAATGATAGCGCAGAACTATCCGACTAATGCCAATACTGATGGAAAAGGAAAGAAGCAATACGATAGAAACATATTTCCATGTATTGGAAATTTTACTTTGCCACAGCAAGTAGATCAGCACACTGCAAAAAATAAAGGAACTAAGTGCATGCCCACTGGGGAAACTGTAATTATAAGTTGTTCTAAGGAATGTCAAATCCGGTCGGGGCCGGTGAAAATATGCTTTTAAGAAAAACATTAAAGCGGTGCTTGCTATTGAAATTACCAAAATGTTTATGGCATCAGCATTTTGCCTTCTTTTTAAGAGTACGAATATCAGTATAATATAAGCTGGGATCAGAAAATATAAAGAACCAAAAAAACTAAAGACCTGCATTAACCGGAGCATGGATGGAGATGTATAAATATTCAGCAAATTGAACACCTTAGTATCAAACATATCCTCATTTTCATGAACGGATTCATGGGCAAGAAAGGCAAATATAAAAATGGATGCAAAGAGCATTCCTGAGACAACCAGCGTCTTAACGGATATTTCTTTTATTATTTTCTTCAAGCTGATCCCGGATTTTTATTACAAATATTATTCTGAGTTCTCAAGAGGATTAAAATATCAGCACAATGGTTCCTGCAATAATCAATGTGGCTCCAATTGCTGTTTTCAAGGTTAATGCTTCACCCAAAAAAATTACGGATAACACAATCGTCAATGCCACACTTAGTTTATCAACCGGAGCTACCTGAGATACTTTACCAATTTGCAGAGCTTTAAAATAAAAAATCCATGACAGGCCTGTTGCAATGCCGGATAATACTAAAAAGGTGATATTCTGTCTGGACAGTATTGAAATGCCTTTAGCTTCATTCCTTGCAAAAACGATACCCCAGGCTATCATTAAAATAATGATAGTGCGAATGGCTGTCGCCAGGTTTGAATTGACACCTGTAACACCAACTTTTGCAAAGATGGCTGTAAGGGCTGCAAACAATGCAGATAGTAACGCATATAACCACCACATACAATCAATTTTAAAACGTTATTAAAATAAAAGTCAGGTCAGGCAGTTACTGGATCGGTATCAAACTTTTTATTTTTATACGCCACATGCATCAGGCTGGGCAACACTATCAGCAATAGGGGCAATGCAGCAATAAAACCACCGATTACCGCAATGGCCAATGGCTGGTGCAATTGCGCTCCCGTGCCAATACCCAGTGCAATAGGCATTAGCGCAATGATAGCTCCGAGTGCTGTCATCAGCTTTGGCCGTAACCTCGTGGATATGGAAAAGGTAATTGACTGGTCAACATTTTTGGTTTGGAGTAACGAATCCCGGAATTGCAGGAAAGTAAATATGGCATTTTCGCCGATAATACCCACAATCATGATTAAACCGGTATAGCTTCCAACATTTAACGGAGTATTGGTAAGATACAACCCGATGTAACTACCACTGATGCCTAAGACTGCAATCAATAATATCATAGAGGCGACTTTAAAATCACGGAACAAAAAAAGGATGACACAGAATACCAACAGGCTGCTGGTGATTAAGATCATCAGCAGTTCACTGAATGATTTCTGCTGATCTGCATAAGCGCCTCCATAAACAATGTGATAGCCTTTTGGCAATACTACTTTTGCAGCTACTTCTTTTTGAATATCCTTCATCACACTTCCCAGGTCACGGTTATCGAGCCTGCCTGTTACTACACCCATTGATTGTAAATCTTCTCTTTCCACTTCTGCATCACCCGGATTTAATTTTATATCTGCTAAATCAGAAATTGGTTTCAGCTTTCCGTTGGGTAAAAATATCTGCATACGTTTGATATCTTCCACACTCAGATTTCGGTTACCCGGATATACTACCCTCATTGAAGAAAGCTGTTGTTTGTCAAATACAGTTCCTACAATATTTCCTTCTAAGGCTGTTTGCAACTGGTATTGTAAACTTGCCGGTGTAATGCCATATTGTGCCAGTGTTGCAGCATCAGGTTCAATAGAAATAGACGGGCCTGCAATAACGATCCCATCAAAGACATCGGCCGTGCCCTTTACATTGGTAACCACTTCGCTGATCTGTTTAGAAAGCTCCTGTAATTTTTGCCGGTCGTTGCCAAATATTTTTACTTCAATAGGCTGAACAGATGTCATCAGATCGCCCAGCATATCGCCAATCACTTGTCCAAAATCTATTCGCAGAGCAGGCTGTGTCGCTTCAACCTTGCTTCTTGTTTCGTCAATGACCTGGTTGGATGTTCTCTTTCTCTTTTTCTTTAGCTGTATCAGGTAATCACCCCGGTTGGGTTCAGTAATAAAAAATCCCATTTGAGTTCCCGTTCTTCTAGAATAAGTTTCTACTTCAGGGATTTTAGTAATTATTTTTTCAGCTTCTCTTAACATCCTGTCGGTTTCTTCCAATGAAGTGCCTGGTGGTGAACTGTAATCCAGCACAATACTTCCTTCATCCATTTCAGGTAAAAATCCTGTTTGTAGTTTCGGCAACACATAATAAATACTTGCAGCCAGTATCAACATAAACAATACACTGATATAAGGCCGCTTTATAAAAAACCCAACCCATTTCTGATTATGCACTTTATGCGGATGAGTGGTTTCTTTAATTCTTTTTAACCGTTGTTTGGGAGTGAGTACCTTTTGGCCTTTTCTGCTTAGTAATAAATAAACAACCGGCAGCCCCAGCCATGTAACAAAGAAGGAACATACAAGGGTAATAATCATGGTATCGGTCATTACCTCAAAGTAAGCTCCGGCCACACCAGTCATCAAAATGAAAGGAAGGAAAATAACGATGGTGCTAAGGGAAGAACCAACCATTGCCGGAAACAAATACTGTATGGCTTTTTGCAAAAGCGTTCCCGTTGGCTCCTGCGGATGTTCTTCATGTGTGCGGTGTATCTGTTCCACTACTACAATAGCATCGTCAATAATCAATCCTATTGCTGCAGCCATAGCGCCGAGGGTCATAATATTGAAAGTTTGCCCGGTGGCATATAATATAATTAGCGTAAGTAAAAGGGTAACAGGTATTGAAATGAGGATGACTGTACTTGCTTTAAGCGAACGAAGAAAAAAGATAGCAACAATAATGGCAAGAACCAAACCAATCCACAAACTGTCCGTTACACTTTTAATTGAGTCCTTCACAAAATCGGCCTGCACATAAAAAGGCTGGATAGTTACCCCTTTTGGCAATACATTTCTAAGGTCATCCACTTTTTTCTTCATATTATCAGAAAGGTCAACCAGGTTGGCGTTGGGTTGCTTAATCACAGCCAGTAAAACAGCGAAATGCCCATTGGCATTTATTTTCACATATTCCTTTGCATCCTGGATGGTAACCGTTGCAATATCCTGCAGGGTCACAATTCGTTTTCCATTATTGCTGATAACCAACTTTTCTATTTCTTCTTTTTTATCTACCAGCGCATCGGTTACTGTCAGGTACATTTGCCGGTAGTCAGACAAGTAACCGTTGGATTTTATAAAGTTGGTAGCATTAAGGGCATTGATGATTGCATCCGGCGTAATGCCCAGTGTGCTCATTTTACCCACATCAAGAGTCAGCCAATACTCTTTGGTTTTACCACCAATTACCCGTATCTCACTCACGCCATCCACCTGTGAAAGGAAGGGTTTAATAGTGTATTGCGCTAACAACTTTTCTTCAATGGGCGACATACCCGCCGCTTCCAATGTGTAACCAATTACAGGAAGAATAGAAGGGTTCATTCTTTCTACCGTTATCTGCACATCGGGCGGCAATAGATTTCTAATCTGGCTTATTTTTGATTCAATACGCTGCTGGCTTACGTCAATATTCGACTTCCAATCCATATAAGCGCTGATTTCGCAACTGCCCCGGCTGGTAGTGCTTCTTATCATCTTCAAATCCGGCACCTGTTTTACAGCATTTTCCAGTTCGCGGGTTACCGTGATCATCATATTATTTACCGGTTGCTGCCCGGCATCGGCAATGATCTTTATCTTAGGAAACGTTATTTCCGGAAACAATGCAGATTGCATTTTACTATAGGCATATAATCCGGCCAGTATAATTATGACCAGTATAATAGTAACCGGGTTCTTATATGAAGCAAAGTAATTTTTCATTGAACTTTTCTTAGTGTTGAACGTTTACTCTTGCAGTATCACTCAATCCATAGTTTCCGGTAAGCAAGATTTTATCCGCAGACGAAAAAACCGGGGAAAGGATTTCCACACTGGTTGCATTTTCAAGCCCTTTTTTAACCGGAACTTTTACAGCAGTAATACTATCAATTAATTTCATTACCCAAAACTCATTCTGCGTCTCATTTGTCAATACAGCGTCTTTAGGCAAATAGATAGCGCTGGTTTTATTTTCTTTCACCAGAACAACTTTTGCAATCAGGCCTTCGGGTATTTGCTGGTTGCTATTTATTTTTATTACGATCCTTTGTGTTTGCGATACTGAATCAACCATTGGCATTTGTGAAGCCACATAACCATTCAATTGTGTGCCGTCGGGTAGCCTTAGTAATACGTTTTTGTTGCCTGACAAAAACGGCTTTAGTTCGTACGGAAGGTCAAGCAAAAAACAAAAGCTGTTCTTGTCACTGATAACAGCCAACTGTTCGCCATCCTGTACATAATCTCCTTGTCTGTAGTTGAGCGCAGTTACATAGCCAGTGCCTGGCGATTTAATATGCACAAGACCGGTAAACCGGAACGATGAATCCAATACATTAATGGTATTGCCCAATGCTTCGGCTTCTTTGGTTTTAATGACAAATACTTCCTGGCCACTATTTATGAACTTGCCGATCTGGGCATTTACTGTTTGCAGATAACCGGTGGCATTTGCCTTTATAAATGTTTTTAACTGAAAAGCAGATGTAGCGTTTAATTCTATACTTTCTGTTAAGGGGCCTGTATTTATGGTAGTTATTGTAACCGAAATGCCTGGCTCGGCATTTACGGTGCCCGCAGAGCTGGCCGCTTTATCATCTCCGCAGCCGGCGAATACACTAAGCAGTAACATAGATATTGCTGTATAAAAAAGTTTTGACTGCATAGCGGCTATTGTTTTCTGTTCCAGTAATTAATTTGATTAAGGATTTGCAATTTGGCGATGGAATTTTGGGTGATGATATTCTTTGCATTCAGGTAATTACTGATAGCAATAATATAATCGGCAATGCGAACATCTCCGGTTACCAACTGCTTCCGTTGTGCTTTTATAAGACCATCTGCATATTTTATCTGCGTATTGGTTTGCTCAATCAATTGTTCTGTTTGCTGAAGCTGCTGTCCCAATTGGGCTATTTGCTGCTGGTATTGCTTCGTAAAAAAATCACGGTAGTTCTGACGGTTTTGTTCGGCGATAGCATTTTTCTGATGCAGCATTTTACGTTGCCGCCCATCATAAATTGGAACCGTAACGGCGACCCCGCCACTTACACCAAAGTTGCGATATGGAGTGGCAAAAAAAGATGAATTATAACCACCATCAGCATACAGGCTCACTTTGGGGCGGTAACCAAAATCTACTTGTTTGTCGTTGGCCATAATCTTTAAACTATCAATGCGAAATTGCTGGTAAAAAACCGTTTGCTCCAAAGCAGGAAGTTCTCCTGAAAGATCAGGCGGCGACTCCAGCACGGCAAAAGCAGTATCATTCAACCCGGTTATATAATTCAGCGTGGCAAAGTCATTCTGATATTGAATACGTAGTTGCTGGATCAATAATTCTTGTTGCTGGATATTAACCAGGAAAGATAAAAAATCAGTTTGTTTGTAAACTCCTTTTTCGGCCAGCGTTTTCAAAATAGCTTCTTCTTCTTTTAGGAGTGTAAGCATTTCCTGGTTGAAAGTAATCTGTAACATGTCGCCATAAGTAGTAATGTATTGCTGTGTTATACTTCTTTTTAAATCTTGTTCTGATATTTTTCCTTGATTTTGCAGACCCAGGTTTTGGAGTTGAATAGCAAGGTATTGATTATTAAGATTGCCTTTGCCTATCATTGTTTGCGAAACAGTCACCAGTGCATTGTACGTGTGAATATTTGTAATGGCCCCATCATATCCCCATGTTTTAACTACAGGTGCATATGCGCCTGCCGTGCTGCCATTTACCTGTGGACGAAAGCTGACTCTTAATCGCTGACTGTCTATTTTATTACTCTGAACCTGGTACTGGTAATCTTTCAGCAGCGGACTGTTTTGTAAGCCGCAGCTGATAAAATAGTCAAGATTTTTTTGAGCCCATGTAGTCGTACTTATCAGCAGTATAAAATTAATTGCAAAATATTTCCACATCTGTTTCATAGTTTGCACTTACTAAAATAAAAAATACAGCTACGGGTATTTTATATGTGATGCCAACCAGTAACTGTATGGGATTGTTCTTAAAAATTTCACTTATTATTTTTCGCAAACCACCATACCTGCTATATTAAAAATTACTTCTTTAGTTGCGGCGCCTTTGCTGAGATCAACCAGGTATTGAATGGTTTTATCGGCAAACGTTTTTCTTTCAATCTGATCACCGGCTTTATAATCGGCAAACTTTACTTTTAATTCATTCTTTACTTTATCTGGAGCGGCAGCCATTACTACATCTTCTTCCTGCTGAACAAAGCTACCATCTGGTTTAAAAATCAATGATAGGTTAGGTGCGCCAGCTTTTGTAACGGTCATATCTATTGCATCGCCACCCTGGCACAATGGATCTGAAGCGGCTTTGTTAATGGTATAACCAGCATAATTTTTTTCAACAAACTCTTTTACACCGGCAGGCAATTTGTCCAATGCTATCTCACCGGCAGGTAAAGTAGCTGTTTTTATCGAAGCATCTTCTTTTGCTTCGGTCTGTTCTGTTTCTGTAGCTTCATTTTGCTCATCCTTATCATTTTTATCGTAGTCGCAACTTACGATAAATGCTGCAAGTGAAATTGCCAGGAAAGGAACTATTATTTTCTTCAGTGCCATTTTGCTTTTTTTAAATGAATAATATTATCCAAAGATTGCCTTTGAATCTGAATAAAATCTGAATTTATAAAATGTAATATCTTATGTTAGCAGCAACCCTACCGGCGGACATTCCACTGCATCCAGGCAGTAAGCCCCCAAAATTTACGGGACAGTAAAGCGATTGCCGGCATTTGTTTCTCTTTTACTTCATTGTATCCATATTGCCGACGACGCGTAGTAACGGCAGTATCCGCCAGGCCGGCTGTTATATCAGTGTGAGGCGAACCTGGAATCTCATCTTTGTTAGTGTTAATATAATTATTGTATCCGGGCATTTAGCAAGTGAACTATTTTTCATTGTTCAATCTTTTGTGCTTGATAACATGTCTGCTTACCAGCGGAACAACAGTTCCTATTATTTTCTACAAAGATCAATCGTGGACTTTGTTCTTTTTCACAAACGAGCTTCGTATATGACCAATATTAGCAATTATTAGTACGGTAAAGAAAAATGCTGTCATCAGCTCCATAGAAACAAAAACCTGTGCACTGGTGCTGTTTGGTTTAATATCGCCAAAACCTGCCGTGGTAAAAACGGAAATACTGTAATAAAAAAAACTGATAAATTCTGTAGCAATATTTGATTTAGGAATAGTACCTGCAAAAGAAACGGAGCTTATGCGGAATAAACAATAATAATCAATTGCGAAAGAAATAATAACAAGCAGAATGCTTATAACGGCGAAAGACATAAACTCATGGAAGTAGAATTCTTTATGCGCTGTATCTTTTATTGTTTTAAAAACAAAATAGATAAAGTAGGCTGATTTAGCGATACTAAGTATAAATAATAGAAATTCGTCAGTGACCGGATTGGCTAACTCATAATAATCCAGTAAAAAAATAAATAGCCCGATAAGAATAACGGCGAGGTATTTATATGTTGACCTGACATGAGCCATCGAAGGTTGAATCATCTTTATTTAAAATACTAAAACCGGTGAATCATGCCTACACCAAAACTTCCATTTTTATAAGATGGCATTACTACAGTATTCATTGGCTTATCCTTAAAAAGTTTGTAATGAATTTTAGGATATAACCAATAAGCAAGCTTGGTTGACGCAATGCCAACACCTGCGCCAGCCACCACATCACTTAACCAGTGCTTGTTATTATACATTCTCAAATAACCGGTAGTAGCCGCAACGGCATACCCTGCCACCCCATACCAGGGAGAAATATCTTTGTATTCCTGACGCAAAAATTCGGCATTGGCAAATGCTTCCGCCGTATGGCCTGATGGAAAAGATGTAAAAGCAGATCCATCGGGACGTAGCTGATGCGAAAATTTCTTTACAGAAAACACCGTTGCATTGGTAATAATATTCGACATCAGATATATGATTGTCCGGTCTCTGAAATTGTGTTTGCCTTTTATGCCTATTGCATTCAAGCCATATACTACAGCAGCAGGAGCAAATTGTAAATAATTATCCATGTGTCTTGCACGGTGAGGATGTTCTGCATAAATTTCGTCCTTAATTTCTGCATTCATTTTCTTTAGTCCATCATTTTCAACTGCAGTAAACCCATAGGCTATCATTAATGCGGGAACGTAGTATGATTTCAGATTGAATAGCCTTTTTTGTTCGGGTATCTGCCAGGTTATCTTCGGCTGTATAGCCGTGGCAATTTTATGTTCTGCAGGAATAGAGTCAGTAACCTGTGCCTGGCAAACGGAACTAAAAAAAATAATTACAGTAAGAAGGTGTGCCGGGGATTTTGGGGCTTGCATGAGTTTTGAATATTAGAGTAAACGTATCTCTGAAATCTGAACAGAATCTGAATTATGAAGTCAGAGTGAAAAAAGGAAGGGATGCGTTAAACATCCCTCACCATTAACCCTTATCCTCGAAAACCACCATGAAAAAACTAATCTTCTGATTCTTTGATGAATTTACCGGCAGCATCAAAAATCAGATCTTTTCCTTTGACCTCTGTCTCGTAGTTTACTTCACCATTTGCTTTTGTAATTTTAGCGACTTCTTTAATAGGAGCGTCTTTATGATGTTCTTTCACATAGCTGCGCACAGCAGCAGGTAATTCATTTACACTAATTTCCATTTCGCTCTCTGTCATGGTGCCATTAGCTTCAAATATTGCAC
>Ga0187893_10008284_pt1 | contig 16482 bp, 15 predicted proteins | sample MA1701074metaG_FD_139574 | JGI IMG/M metagenome (GOLD analysis project Ga0187893, IMG submission 139574) | White microbial mat communities from a basaltic lava cave in the Kipuka Kanohina Cave System on the Island of Hawaii, USA - MA170107-4 metaG ...
CCAGGCCCAGGCCCAGATGGCGAAGGGAAGGAGCAGAGCGTACTCCTTCGCGAACATGCTCACGGTGAAGAGGGCGCAGGAGAGACCGAGCGAGAGCCGCCTCCTGCCGCCGCTCTGGGCCGTGATCTGGCAGAGAAGGGCGCCGAGAATTCCGGCGCAGGCGAGGGATTCGTCCCGGCCCGACACCCACGTCGCCACCTCCGCGTTGAACGGATGGAGGAGGAACAGGAGCGAGCCGAGCCACGCCGAAAGGACCCGGCCTCCGAGCCGGAGGACGAGGACAGCGATGAGCACCGAGGTGGCCGTGTGAAGGAGAAGATTCGTAAGGTGAAAGCCTCGAGGATCGAGCCCCCAGATCCACCCGTCCAGGGCGAGAGACCACGGACGCATCGGGCGGATGAACTGCTCCTTCCAGACCCCGCCGATCTCATCCGACGTCAGAAGTCCCAGCAGGTACCGGAAGCCCTTCCCCCAGAACGAGCCGACAACGGTGTAGTCGTCCGCGAGGAGGTACCCCGAAAGGGCCCGCGCGTAGACGAGGAGGCAGGCGACCCCGAGGCCAACGGCGCAGAGAACGGCGTTTCGCCTCATGACGCGAAAGAGACCACCACGCTCGCTCTCCTCGAGGCGGACGCCCGCGAACCTCGAACGAGATCAGCGTCGGCCGATGCGCACGTTCGAGAACACCGCCCCGACGCACGACTCGTTTCGAGACTCGTTGACTCCGATCTCGACCCAATGCGTCCTCGGCTCGTAATCCGGGGTGTACTCCACCTTCATCACCTCGACGCCGTCCACGAACACGCGCGCTTCGTTTCGAGAGGTTCCGGGTCCCCACTCGACGCGGAAACGGTACCGCTGGGACGGCTCCCAGCCGAGGAAGTTGTAGCCGGTATTGCGCTCGTCGCCGTCGGAGATGAAGCGGAACCGGACGTAAGGGGGGTTGTGATTGGTATCGAGCTTCTGGATGTTCGACCGGAACGGGTTGGTGCGGAACTCTCCGCTCGCGGGATCCCACATCGCGAAAAGCATGTAGGCCTCTGGGTCGGCGTTCGTGCTCCGGAGGCCGGTGTTCTCCCACTCGACAAAGCCGATCGAGGTCGAGGGGATCTCGTAGCGGATGTACTCGTCGAGGTTGTTGATCCGCCACCCGCTGGCGGTGAACTCGCCGCCCCGGACGCTTCCGACGGACGTGCCGTTGGTGAGCGGGTCCGAAATCAGGAGCGTTCCGCCGCCACCCCCGCCGCCCGTGGTGGTGAACCGATCGTTCCCGGAGAATGGACCGCTCGTCGAGCCCACCTGGGCCCTCGCGTGCCAGAAATAGGTCCCCGGCGCCAGGGGAACGTTGACCCGCCACGAGGTCTGTCCTGACGCATCCTGAGGGACTCCCGATTGTTCCGCGGCGATGGGGCTGTAGGTGTCGCTGACCGAAACCTGGAAATGGTACGCCGGTGTGCTGCCATCGCTCACCGTGGCGTTCCGGATGGTCAGCGTGGGCTGGTTGTCGACGACGCTCCCGCTCGGGGGGGAGACGTGTACCGGGGCCGTAAGCGTGGGCGCGGGGGCGCTCGGGGGCGGGGTCTCCTCGCCGCATCGCGCGAGAGAAAGCGCGAGCGCCAACGCCGCGACGCCAACTCCGATTCCGGGGGCAACCCTCATGATGACTCCTTCGGTGCGTGTAGCCCGCAAAGGACGTAATTCTAGCAAATTCAGCGGGAGCGCCCGCGAATGACGAGGACCTCGCGGGGACTTCCCGTGGTGGCGCTCGTCGCCTTGACCTCCACGTAGGCCATCGTGCGCTTCGGCCACGTGTGCTCGATCTTCAGCACTTCGCCCGGCGCGAGAGTCCTCGTTTCCACCAACCGCCCGCCGAGGAAGACTTCGATCGCGGAGGCTCCGGAATCGACACCGGGGCGCGCGCGAATCTCCAGAGGGATGGTGCCGGTGCGCACGAAGACATTGAACCCGGCGCTCCCGCGGACGGCGGTCCTCCATCCCTTGGGCCGGTGCTGCCACCGGATCCCGTAGTCGGGCCAGCCCCCGAGGCTTCGAGGAACCTGGGGAACGAGAACGAGCGCCAGGGCGAGGGCGACGGCTCCCGCGAGGATCCAACCCCGGCGCCGAAGGCCGCGGAAGCCCGAGACCGCGGCCACGCTCGCGAGAACGACGAGGTGCGCCTCGAAGGGAGCCCGAAGGCGCGGTCCGGCGAAACCACCGAGCGCCACCAGGGACAAGTTGACGGCGATCCATGCTCCGAAGAGAACGCTCGCGTCTCTCCGTTTCGCGAGAGCGAGGCCGAAGGGCCCGAAGAGCATCGAGGCGACGAACGCGAAGTCCCCGAAGACGTGGGCAACGAGCTTCCAGAGAATGGCGAAGGTCCCGTTCGAGACGGCGACGTGGCTCTGGAGCAGGCGGCCGCCGTTCACGTGAAGCACGGATCGGAGGGAGCCGTACGAGTGGGAGATGAACCGAAAGAACCCCCCTCGGGCGGAGCGCAGGAGCGAGCCTGCCGTCGCGGCGAGGCCCGCGCTCTCCTCCGCCCGCGGATCCTCGGCCAGGAGGATGATACCTCCATGGTTCTCGATGACGGTGATTTCACCGAGGTGCATCGAGAGCGCGGCGCTGTACGGCAGGACGACCGCCGCGAAACCGAGGAGGACGGCGACGGTGTCGCGGATGCCGCTCCGCCGCTTCACGATGAGGTGGAGGGCGAGAAGGAGAGGGAGGAAGTACAAAGGCATCGACCGCGTGAGGGCGCTCAGGCCGAATGCCGCACCCGTGAGGCCGAAGGCGATAGCTCCGGTCGCTCGGAGATACAGAACGAAGGCGAGAAGAACGAGGGGAACGTAGAGAGTTTCCTGATAGAACCAGGAGGAGATGACGGAGGGAAACCAGAGAGCGTAGGTTCCTGCCGCGAGAAGTCCCGCTTTCGTTGAATGAACGATCCGCCCGAGCTCGAAGACGAGCCCGACGGCGGCGACGCTGAGGACGAGCTGCCCGAGCTGGGCCGCGACCTCCATGTTCGAGAAGACGGAGAAGAGAGAGAGGAAGACGGGGTAGAGAGGCGGCAGATAGAACAGTCGGCCCGCCCACTCGTACCGCACCGCCCGGAACGTCCAGTCCCAGCCGTCTTGCGTGAGAATCTTCGCGCCCATCAGGTAGTGATCGGGATCCGGCCAGTCGAACCCGGAATCGAGGGCCAGGGGGAGGAGGTGCCCGAGACGGATGGCGAGGGCGGCGAACAGGATGAGGCTGAGAACGGCGAGCTCTTTCCGCGAAGCCAACGCCGCTGATGATAGCGCTTTCGCTGGCCCTTGACGGGGTGAACCGCCTTAGAATTCTGCGAGGAGCGCCCGGGCTTCCATCAGGTCTGCGGTATCCAGCCCCTCGCTGAACCACTCGTAGACCTCCTGGAGGGCTCGGCGCGCTTCGTCGTTTCGTTCCTCAGATCGCAGGAGGCGGGCAAGGCTCGCCGCGGCCCGCAGCTCGAAGGACCGGGCGGAGTGGCGGCGAGCGACGGCGACCGCGGGCGCGAATCGTTCGACTCTCCCCGGCTCCACCTGCAGTGCATAGTATACCCGCAGTGAGCCAATACGAAGCTCCCATGGCGCAAGCGGGTTGACGCGCATTGGCTTTCGGTTCCGGGTGGCGACGTTTGGCTGGTGCTTCCGTTGTTTGATGACGCTGTCGAGCACCGTTGCCTGGTCGCTGGCGCTAAGAGCCGCGAGGTGGTCCTCCGCAGCGCTGTCGTATTCGATTCGATAAGCGACCTTCAAGCGCGGCGAATTCTATCACCGCGTCGTCGGGTTGATTGCGAGCACCGCGGAACCTCACGGCGCCCGGGGAGTAAAAGGCCGCGACTCCACGCCCGACGGGCTCACGACGAGCGCCGTTCTCTGTGGGATCTCGTTCCAGGCGGCGGCAATGTTTCCCAGAGGCTCGGAGACAACGGCGCGGGCGTCTCGCGCGAAGATGCGCTGGAGCGCCGGGTTGATTTGATACAGGTCGTCGATCTCCCGGCTGTGGAAGAGGGTGGGAGCGTCGCCGTCGGTGGCATAGCGCACGGCGTAGAGCGTGTGACCGTCGCTGAATCCCAGCGTCATCCACAGCGGATGGGAGACCCCCGTCTTTCGCGCAGCCGCCTCGACGAATCCCGCCATCCTCTCCGCCGCTCCCAGGGGATCCTGGTCGAGGCCGAAGGTCAGCATCAGATAGAACATGACTTCAGAGTCGGTCGTCCCGGTGATATGGGGGAACAGCTCGGGATCGACGGCGAAGAGGAGCTCGCGCCGGATCTTCTCGATCCCGTGGATCTCGCCGTTGTGGACGAAGAGCCATCGGCCCTTGCGAAAAGGATGGCAGTTCGTCTCCTGGACCGCGGCCTGGGAGGCCGCGCGGACGTGCGCCAGGAACAGGGGAGATTCGATGATGGAGCAGATCTCGCGGAGGTTGAAGTCGTTCCACGCCGGGCGGATGCTTCGGAAGAGCGCCGGCCGGCCGCGAAGGTCGTACCAGCCGACCCCGAAGCCGTCGCCGTTGGTCACGGTGACCGCCGCCTTGGCGCTCATGCTCTGGTCGATGAGCGAGTGCCTGGGTTTGAACAGCAGCTCGTCGAGAAGCACGGGAGCTCCCGAGTAGGCAAGCCAGCGACACATGGGCGCACCTCCTGACCTCGACCTCGACGGCCGTGCGTTCAGGATACCAGGAGCTTCGGGCTCAGGTCAGGAGCTCGATCAGGGCTTCGTGCTTCGCGTCCCGGGCCATCGCGAGCGCCGTGCGCCCGTCGTCGGCTTTCGCGCCACGGTCCGCACCATGGTCGAGAAGAATCTTCGCGATCTCGAGACTGCCCTCCATCGCCGCCGCGTGGAGCGGGGTGAAGCCCGCCTGCTGCACCGCGTTCACGTTCGCTCCCGCCTCGACGAGGGCGCGCGTGATCGCGACGCTCCTGGCGGCGGCCGCGGCATGAATCGCCGCGACCTTCATCGGGTTCCTGGCGGCGAGATCCGGACTCGCCCCGCGCGCGAGGAGAAGCCGCACCGCTTCCTCGCGGCCGAAGAAGGCGGCGAGACCAAGGGGGAAGAACCCGTCGGAGGCGTACGCGTTCGCGAGCGAAGGGTCCTCGTCGAGGATGGCCTCGAGTCGCGCCGTCCTCCCGAATGCCGCGGCCTCGAAGACGTCGAGGGGGACCGCCGTCTCCTTGCGGGCGGCCAGAAACTCCGCCGTCTCTCGCTTCTGGTGGTAGAGAGCGAGAAGAGGGGCGGAAACCCCGCTCTCGTTCCTCTCGGCGGCGAGCGCAGGGGACTCCTCCACGAGCTCCCTCACGCGGGAAACGTCTCCGCCCGTCACCGCCGCCAGAAAATCCGCTTTCGGTATCATCGCCTACGACTCCTTTCCCCGTCCCGCTTCCCGAGCCGCGTCGAGAGGAGAGTTCCCGCATTCGTCCCGCGCGTTCGCATCCGCGCCCCGCTCCCGGAGCAGGGCGACGATGTCGTCGAATCCGTAGGCCGCGGCGTAATGAAGCGGGGTCCAGCCCGCCCGCGGCCAGCCCTTTCCTCCGCGCTTCCGGTTCACGTCGGCTCCGCGCTCGATCAGGAGCCTCGCGGCCTCGACCCTGCCGCCGAAGAGCGCCGCAATGAGGGGGGTCGCCTCGATCGGGTGGCGCGAGACGGCGTCGACATCGGCTCCTCGGTCCAGGAGCAGGCGCATCGTGTCCGCGTGGCCGAAATGCGACGCGAGCGCGAGGGCGGTGAAGCCCTCGACGGAGAACGAGTCGACGAGCTCGGGATTCCGGTCGAGGGCCGCCCGAACGAGCTCGGTGTCTCCGATCGCCGCCGCCTCGTGATGGTCCACGGGCGCTCCCGCCTCGCGCAGCAGGGCCGCGAGCTCGAGGTGTCCGTTGTTGGCCGCGAGGATGAGGGCGGTGTTGCCCATGACGTCCCGTCCGTTGCGGAGGCGCGGGTTCCGCAGGAGAAGAGACTTGACGCATTCCGTATCGCCTCGCCTCGCGGCCGCCAGGATCTCGACGACCCCTTCGGCGAAACGCGAATCGCGGGAGGGACGCCGGCTCCTCAGGTCAAAGGCCAGCTCGTCCGTGAGGATCTCCCGGAGCTTCTCCCTGCCGTCGTGAAGGCGTTTCTTGACGGTGCCCAGGGGCACGTTGAGAAAGGAGGACAGCTCCGCGAGCGAATGGCCGCCCATGTAGTGGAGCACGAGGACGGAGCGCGGCTTTTCCGGCAGGAGATCGAGGGCATCGAGGAGACGGTCTCGCATCTCGTTTCTCTCGGCGACGTCCGCGGGGGAAGGACCAGCAGAAAGCGGATGGGACAATTCCTCGAAGGAGATCATCGGGGGCGCCTGTCTCCGCGTACGGCGGTCACAGTGTTTGAACACGACTCTCCGGAGCCAGCTCGGGAAGGCGAGGGGCTCCCGCAGATCCCCGAGATGGCGATAAGCATCGAAAAACGCCTCCTGGGCCGCGTCCTCCGCGAGGTGGAAGTCCCCGAGGATCGAATAGGCGTATCCGACCGCCATGTCCTGGAAGCTCCGCACCAGCTCCGCGAAATGGTCCGGCTCACCGCTCTGGACCCGGCTCACCACCTCGGCGAATCGCGGCTGCGGCTCGGTCCGTTGCTGCATCGTCCGTTCTCAGGGATAGAGACCCGCTCCAGCGGAGGAAGGTTACCCGACTCGGGGCTGGATTTGACAAACCTGAAATTTTGGCCGACCATGAAGCGTCTGGCCATCCGATGGTTTTCGTAGAATCTCTTCAGATTGGTGACTGTCACCAACCTCCGTTAGCCCTCGCCTAGGCCGTTTCGAGTAGGAGTAACGTTTCCCATGTCCAAGATTTACGTAGGCAATTGTCCATTCAGCGTCACCGAAGAGCAGCTTCGGGATGTGTTTTCGGCTTACGGCGAGGTGTCGAGCGTCAGCGTCATTACCGACCGCGACACCGGACGCCCTCGCGGGTTCGCCTTCGTCGAGATGTCGGATGCCACGGCCGCCCAGGCGGCCATCCGCGGTGTCAACGGCACCGAGCTCGGTGGCCGCACGCTGAACGTCAACGAAGCCCGGCCCAAGGCCAACGGCGGCGGCGGCGGTGGTGGACGCGGCGGCGGCGGCGGCCGGCGCTGGTAATTCCCTCTCGCTCTCGCTAGCGACTTCCTGCGCGTCCCCCGCGCTTCACAGGCCTTCAGCCTCGGGAGCGCGGGGGAGCGCGTCCTCCCTATGGTTCTCGGGAGACGTGAATTCCGACCGACCTCGTCGCTCAGCGTCTCATCTCGTAGATCGTGACGGTCAACGTCGCCGCTTTGTCTCGATAGCAACCCGGACAGTCGGCGACTCGAAAAGCGAACGGCCCGTTCGTTCCGTTGACTTCCTTCGAGTAAACATCGTCCGATGAAGAAGGGCCCCCGTCGATCGGCTCTCCGCCGACCAGGACGGAAAGGCCGGAGACCTCGATGCGGTAGGTCGAGTCGGAAGTGTAGTACCCGGCGGTCGTGACGGGGCTGCCGTCCGAATCTCGATCGCTTCCGCATCGAGGCGTAGCGCCAGGACGCAGGCAGCGAAAAGCGCGGTCCGGCGCACGCTCAGAGCCGCACGCTCGCGGCCTCGCGCTCGCCGGCGTCGGCCTGGAAGAAGGAGCGAGTCTCGAAGCCGAGAACGCCCGCGAGGAGGTTCGCGGGAAAGACCTCTTGCCTGGTGTTGAAGTCCCGGACGACCGCGTTGTAGTACCGGCGGGCGTTCGCGATGTCGTCTTCGATCCGCGACAGGTCGCGCTGGAGCGAGAGGAACCCCTCGTTCGCCTTGAGGTCGGGGTAGGCTTCCGCGAGAGCGAACAGTCCGCGGAGGCTCTGGGTCAGGGCGTCTTCCGCCTCGCTGCGGGCGGCAGTGGATGCCGCCCCCACCGCCTGGTTTCGAGCCCGGACCACTCGTTCCAGCGTCTCTTTCTCGTGCTGGGCATACCCCTTGACGGTCTCGACAAGGTTGGGGACGAGGTCGTGCCTCTTCTTGAGGTGCACGTCGACATCGCTCCAGGCGTTGTTGCTCGTGTTCCGCAGCCGGATGAGGCCGTTGAAGAGGGCGACGACCCAGAGGGCGAGTGCGATGACGGCGGCGAGAATCGCTATCGACATGTTTGGCCCAACTCTTCCATTGCAACTCAAAATGGAAAAAGCGATGCCAAACTACCGCGGCAATCGTCGAAGGGAGCCTGCGGTCAGCGCTCCAGAAAAGCGCGTATCGCTCGCTGGACGCGCTCTCCATCGCAGCCGAAAGCGAGGTGGCCGCAATCGCTCTCGAGCAGAATCGAACCTCGGCCGAGAAGCTCCGCGAGCTCCATGGACGGGCCCGGTGTCACCATGTGGTCCGTAAGGGCGACGACGTTGAGGACCTCCGCCTTTACGGCCGCGGCGGCATTCGCCATCGAGCCCCCCAAAGCTCTCGAGACGTCGTGGCCGATCATCGCCTGAAGCTGCGTCCTCTGGTCGAACATGCTCTCCATGGCACCGGCCTTTGCCTCCTCCACGAGCTTTGCCAGGGAGTCCCGCGGCGTCGCCCGCGCGTGATACGCCGGAGTCCGGAGGGCGAGGGCGCTCACCATCCCCACCACCGGCGCCGCCCGCTCGATGCCGCCGCCCTGGCGCGCGAGCTCGATCGCCTCGAGCTCCGTCCGCCACAAGAGCAGGTCGTAGGAGCCGAGCCGCGGAGAGCCCACGATGGGCACGGCCTTCTTCATGAAGCCGGGATAAGCGACGGCCCACTCGAACGTCTGCATGCCTCCCATCGAGATTCCCATGACCGCGTGGAGCCGCTCGATGCCGAAGACCCGGGTCACCAGACGATGTTGGGCCTTCACCATGTCGCCGATTCCGATGCGCGGAAACGCATCTTCTTTCTGCCGCGCGCTCGTCGAAGCCGACGACGAGACGCCGTTCCCGAAAGCATCGACGGCGATGAGGAAGAACCGCGACGTCTCCACGGCTCCGACGGCGCCCGTCGTGAAGAGATCCTCGGAGGTTCCCGTGAACCAGGTGGGGAACAGGATCGCGTTCGACTTCCTCTCATCGAGAGTCCCTGCCGTGCGGTAGGCGATCTTCGCGTCGAGGAGCGTCTCGCCGCATTCGAGCCCGAAGTCGCCGAGCTCCGCGATCTGAAGAGGGGGAGCTTCGAGAGCGCGAGTCCAAGAAGGAACGATGAAGGTGAGGATGAAGAGTATCCATCGCATGGTCGTCGCCGCCTCCCGCGGCAGGAAACGGGTCGGTTATTCGAAGAGACTTCGGCCGGCCCCCAGGGCCGTCGCCAATCCGATGGCGACGGTGGCCAAGCCGATCGCTCCGTGGAGCAGCCGGTGGAGGTGCGTCAGTCCGGAAGCCGAATGTCGTAAGGGGACGGCGATGACGAGGGAGAGAAGCCCCATTCCCGCGATCGAGCCCAGACCGAACATCAATATATAGAGGAGACCCGCCCCGGCGCTGGGCGCGCTCTCGAGAGCGAGGAGGATGAGAGCGGCAGAGCCCGCCATCCCGTGCACCAGGCCCACGACGAGGGCGCGGAAGGGAAGCTTTCGCCCGTGTGAGTGCTGGTGAGCGTCATGAGCCGACGCGCCGCCGTGTGCATGCCCATGGAAATGCCGAACACCGCCCTCGTGCTCGTGGAGGTGGAAGTGAACGCGTTCTTTCGCAAGCCTTCGGATGACGTCGGCCCCCAGGATGACGAGCATCACGCCCACCGCCAGCTCGAGCCCCGAGGCGAGCCTCTCCGGAAGAACTCGGTCCAGGAGCAGCACCACGGAGCCGAAGAGAAAGAGGGTGAGGGTGTGCCCCAACCCCCAGAAGATCCCCTGCTGAAGGCACTCTCGAGGACTCGCGTTTCCCGTGGCGAGGCTGGAGACGGCGGCGACGTGATCGGCCTCGAGGGCATGCCGCATGCCGATGAGGAATCCCAGCGTCAGAAGTCCCAGCATGGCGTCCTCTAAGGAGAGAGAAAGTTTACCTCAGTCTGGTACCCGGAGCCGATGCGAGCGCCGCGGTGCTGAAGCCATAGCGGCGGCCAAGAACCTTCGGTCCGCCGCCGGAAGCTGATAGACTCCCGCCCCGGAGGGTGTCATGGCACGCTCGAATCGAAGAAAGAATCTCGCGATCGGCGCTTCGTTTCTTCTGGCTCTCGCCATCCTGGGGGCGGGACAACTCGTTCTGGACCGCGCTCTCGCCGCCCAGGAGAAAGGCGTCGAGGCCCCCGCGTTCGAGGTCGACCCGTTCTGGCCGAAGCCCCTGCCGAACCACTGGCTCATGGGCTCGACCATCGGGGTGACCGTCGATTCCCGGGATCACGTGTTCGTCATCCACCGCCAGGCGACGCTGAATCCGTCGACGGAGACGAGCGCGGCGGCGAAGCCGCCCACCGCCCCCGAGTGCTGCGTTCCCGCGCCTCCGGTGCTGGAGTTCGACACGGAGGGGAATCTCGTTGGGCACTGGGGAGGTCCCGGCCAGGGTTACGACTGGCCTCAGTCGAACCACGGCATCACCATCGACCCCATGGACCACGTCTGGATCGGTGGCAACGGGGACGGCGACTCGCACATCCTGAAGTTCACGAGGGACGGCAAGTTCCTGAAACAACTCGGCCGTCCCGGTGTTCGGCGCGATCCGAAATCGAGCGGCACCGAGACGAAATGGGTCGGCGGAAGCCACGACAAGGAGAGCTTCGGCCGCGTCGCCAAGATCTCGTTCGATACCGCGGGTAAAGAAGCTTTCGTAGCCGACGGCTACCTCAACCGGCGGGTCGCGGTCCTCGATTCGGCGACCGGTGAGTTCAAGCGGTACTGGGGGGCGTATGGGAACAAACCCGACGATGGAGCGCTGCCTCTCTACGATCCGGAAGCGCCGCCGGCGAAGCAGTTTCGCAACCCCGTCCACTGCGCCGAGCCCTCGTACGACGGATTGCTCTACGTCTGCGACCGCGCGAGCAATCGCATTCAGGTGTTCCGCCTCGGCGGGGAGTTCGTGAGCGAGCTCGTCGTCGCCAAAGAGAGCCTCGGAAGCGGCGCGGTCTGGGACATCGCGTTCTCCCGCGACCCGGAGCAGAAATACATCTACCTCGCGGACGGGAAGAACGAGAAGGTCTACGTCATCGACCGAAGGAAGCTCGAAGTCCTCACGAGCTTCGGCGACGGCGGCCGCCAGCCCGGGCAGTTCTACGGCGTCCACAGCATCGCCACGGACTCCAAGGGCAACATCTACACGACGGAAACCTACGAGGGGAAGCGCATCCAGAAGTTCGTCTACAAGGGCATGGCCCCGGTGCGCGCCAAAGACCAGGGCGTCCTCTGGCCCCGGTCCTCGAAGTAGGCTCGCCAGGGATCAGAGATGCGAGGATCCAATCACTTCGCGTCGTGGAAGATGATGCCCAGCGTGTGGCGCTGGCCGGAGCGCACCTCGCTCACCCCGTGCCGCAGCATGACTCGATAGGTCCCCCGGACGCCGTGAACCGGGCGGTGGCGCACGGCGAAGACGACGCCGTCCCCGCGCCGGAGTGGCACCACCGACGCCCGGGACTGCATCCGCGGCCGCTGCTCCGTGAGCACGAGCTCTCCGCCGGTAAAGTCCTTTTCCGGCTGCGAGAGTAGAAACGCGACCTGCAGGGGAAAGACGTGCTCGCCGTAGAGGTCCTGGTGGAGCGCGTTGAAGTCGGAGGGGCCGTACCGCAGGAGGAGCGGCGTCGGCCGCGTTTGCCCCGCCTCGTGGCACCTCTCGAGGAACTCGGCGAGGCGCGGCGGATAGCGGACATCGATGCCCATCGCCTCATACCACCGGTTGGCGACGGGCGCGAGGCGGGGATAGAGCGCCTCGCGCAAATCGGCGACGACCTCGGGAAGCGGATAGCAAAAATACTTGTACTCGCCGCGGCCGAAGCCGTGCCGGGCCATGACCACCCGGCTCCGGAAGAGGCGGTCGTCGTCGTAAAGGCCGGCGACGGTCCGGCATTCGTCGGCGCGCAGAATCCGGGGAAGCGCCGAAAAGCCGTGGGAATCGAGATGCCTCTCGACCTCGCCCCAATCGACGGCGCCGCTCGCGCGCGCGGCCGCGGAACTTCTCAGGCGGTGCCCTCCTTCGAAAGGAGAGCGCGCTTGCGCTCGACGCCCCAGCGGTAGCCGGAGAGCGCTCCGTCCCGTCTCACGACGCGGTGGCAGGGAATGGCGACGGCGAGAGGGTTCGCGGCGCAGGCCTGCGCCACCGCTCGTCCGGCGCCCGGGTCGCCGATCCGTGCCGCGATCTGGGAGTAGGTCGCCGTTGCGCCCGGAGGAATCTCTCGCAGAGCCCGCCAGACGCGCTCCTGGAACGCCGTACCGCGCACGTCGAGGGGGAGGTCGAGCCCGAGACGGGGCTCTTCGACGAAACCCACGACTTCCGCGACCACGCGCTCGAAAGCCTCGTCACCGCCGACGAGCGCGGCCCGCGGGAACCGGTCCTGGAGATCGCGCACCAGAGAGTCGGGGTCATCACCTAGAAGAATCGCGCAGACTCCCTTCGCGCTCATCGCCACCAGAATGGACCCGAGGGAGCACTCGCCGACGGCGAAGCGAATCTCCGTTCGCGCGCCGCCGGCACGGTACTCCGTAGGGGTCATGCCCAGCATCCCGGCGGTCGACTCGTAGAAGCGCCCGCTCGACTGGAAGCCCGCCTCGTAGATGGCTTCGGTCACGCTCCTCGCGGTCTGGAGCTCTTCGCGCACACGTTTCGCCCGGTGCGCCGCTCCGTACCCGCGGGGCGTGAGGCCGGTGACGGTTTTGAAAACGCGATGGAAGTGATGGGGACTGAGTGCGGCGCGTTTCGCGAGCGCCGCGAGACTCGGCGCTGTTTCACTTCGTTCAATCGCGCGACAAGCGTCAGCGATCTTCACCGCGTAGCGTTCGGTGAAAGAAGGCTCGTCGGGCTTGCAGCGCTTGCAAGGCCGAAAGCCGGCTCGCTCGGCATCCTCCCGCGTGGTGTGAAAGCGAACGTTCTCGGGTTTGGGAAGCCGCGCACCGCACGAGGGGCGGCAGTAGACGCCGGTCGTACTCACGGAGTAGTAGAACGTACCGTCGGCCCCGCCGGCGCGGGCGGCGACCGCCATCCATCTCGGGTCCTTATCGATCGATGTGCTTGCGAGCATCTCGGCACCCTCCTGTCTCGTGCATTATGGCGCCCGTCCCCGCGGCAGACACTCCGCTCCTTGCTCTCGAATTCGGGAAAAAATGAGTGGCCCCTCAGGTCGCGGCGGTCTGCTCTTTCTGCTGGAAGTAGAGGATTCGCCGGCAGCTCTCGCAGTGGAAGATCTTCTCTCCGATGCGAAGCTCCTGGTAGACCTGCGGCCTCAGGCGCACGTGGCACACCTGGCAGCGCTCGTCGACCGCTTCCGCCACCGCCACGCCCCCGCGGGATTTTGCGATGCGCTCGTAGTCCTCGAAGAGGTCCGAGGGGACCTCCTTCAGGATCTGCTCGCGGCTCGCGCGCCTCTCCGCGAGCTCGCCCTCCAGCCGGGCGCGCTCCGTCTCGAGCTCCCGCTCCATCGCCGAGATCTCCGTCTGCCCCTTCTCGAGCTCCTTCTGGCGCAGCTTCTTCTTCTCCTCCAGCTCCTTGATGGCATCGTAACCTTGGAGGATCTTGTCCTCGATCCCACCCACTTCGCCCTGTGCCGCCTCGATCTGCTTCTGCATCAGCTTGTACTCGTCATTGGTCTTGACGCTCATGAGCTGATCCCGGAACTTCTTGACCTTCTCCTCCGTCGCGGCGAGGGCGCTCTCGTTCGCCCGGTGGGCCTTCTGGGCGTCCGCGAGTGCGATGGCGGCGTCCTCGAGGTTCTTTCGCTCGGTCTTGATCTCCTTCTCCAGGGCCGCGATCTCCTTGGGGATCGCCCGCAGGCGGGTCTCGAGCGCGCGCAACTCGTCGTCGACCTTCTGGAGGCGGACCAGGTTCTCGATCTCAGGCAACATCATGTGTGACTAACTCCTGGCGAAAGGGCGAAAAAAAAGGCGCCGCGGCGGGCACCTGGTTGAGCGGGCTCTCGTCTCCCACCCGGTCGTGAGGTCCGGGCGGGAGCTTGCCCAGCGTTTCTCTTCGATCCGTTTCCAACCTCTTTCTGGTGGGCCCACCAGGGTTCGAACCTGGGACCAACCGGTTATGAGCCGGTGGCTCTAACCACTGAGCTATGGGCCCGTATGTGTGTTTCAGATCCGCGACCCTTCCAGGAACGCCTTCAGCTTCCGGCTGCGCGACGGATGGCGAAGCTTCCGGAGCGCCTTGGTCTCGATCTGGCGGATGCGCTCCCGGGTCACGGCGAAGCTCTGGCCCACCTCTTCCAGGGTGTGCTCGCTTCCGTCGCCGACCCCGAAACGCATCTTGATCACTCTCTCTTCCCGCGGAGTCAGGGTCTTGAGGACCGCCTCCGTCATCTCCTTGAGGTTGGTGTTGATCACCTGCTCCGCCGGGGAGATGACGCCCCGGTCCTCGATGAAGTCGCCCAGATGGCTGTCCTCTTCCTCGCCGATCGGGGTCTCGAGGGAGATGGGCTCCTGCGCGATCTTGAGCACCTTCCGGACCTTCGACACCGGAATGTCCATGCGCTTCGCGATCTCTTCCGACGTAGGCTCGCGGCCGTACTCCTGCACCAGGCTTCGAGAGGTGCGGATGAGCTTGTTGATGGTCTCGATCATGTGCACCGGAATGCGGATGGTGCGCGCCTGATCGGCGATGGCCCGGGTGATCGCCTGGCGGATCCACCAGGTGGCGTAGGTCGAGAACTTGTAGCCCCGGCGGTACTCGAACTTGTCGACCGCCTTCATGAGCCCGATGTTGCCTTCCTGGATGAGGTCGAGGAACTGGAGCCCGCGGTTCGTGTACTTCTTGGCGATGGAGACCACGAGGCGCAGGTTCGCCTCCACGAGCTCGCTCTTCGCCTGCTGGGCCTGGGCCTCGCCCTCGCGGATCTTCTCGACCGCGTGTTTGAGCTCCTCCATCGTTCCTTCGTACTCGTCCTCCCGACCGCGGACGTCGGCCCGGATCTTCCGCGCCTCCGTTCGGTAGCGGGCGCGCTCCTCGTCCTTGGCCTTGCCCTTTCCTTTGATGGCGTCGGCCTTCGCCTCGTAGCGGGCGGACCTGCGCTCCATCGTCTGGAACTTGTCGAGCGCCTCCCGGATGCGCTCGCGCATCTGGGACCAGTACGCTTCTGTGAACTCGATCTCCTGGGTCGCGAGCGCGAGCCCGACGCGCAGTCGCGAGAGCTTCCACTTCGCCTTCACGTAGCCTCGCGAGCGCCGTTTCACCTTCACGAACCGCTTCTCGACCGCCTTGTACGCCTTGTAAGCGTCCTCGACCTCGTCGATGGCGGTGATGGTCTTCTTTCGGTGGTTTTCGAGCTTCTGCTCGGTGAACTCCTCCTCGTTGAAGACGATGACGTCGCGGAGGTTCACCTCGGCCGTCCGGAGCGGCTCCCGGAGCTGGATGACGTGCTTGGTCACGAGGAGCGTGCGGGTGATGGACCGGGTGGCCATGTCCTTCCCGCGCTCGATGCGCTTCGCGATCTCGACCTCGCCCTCCCGCGTGAGCAGCGGCACCGTGCCCATCTCTCGGAGGTACATCCGCACCGGGTCGTTCGTCTTCTCGATCGCGCCCGGGGTGAGGTCGAGCTCGACGTCGCCCTGCTTTCCGAGGCCGGCCATGCCCGACGCCTTGAGCTCCTTGTACTTGTCCTCGGACTCCACGATGTCGATTCCGTGGTTGCCGAAGGCGTCGAAGAGCTCGTCGAGATCCTCGGACGTGCTCACCTCCGAGGGGAGCATGTCGTTCACTTCGTCATAGAGAAGGTAGCCCTTCTCCTTGCCGAGGGTGATGAGGGCTTTGACCTCGTCGTACTTTTCCTCGATGGCGAGATTGCTGCGGATCGATTCCTCGGTCATGCTTTGTCCTGACTCATTTGAGCGTTTCGATGCGCCGGGCGAGCGAATTCAGCTCGGCGAGTTGTCGATTGGTGAGGGCCTCGGCTCGAGGGCGCTTTAATTCCCGCTGCAGGCGCTCCTGGCGCAGCTTCTCGAAACAGTCCCTCGCCGTCTGCCGGGGGCCGAGAGGAGGCTCGTACGTCAAGATCCCGGTCAGCTGGCTGCGGACGTCGTCCGAGGTAAGGCGGTCGAGGAGGCGATCCGCGGCGAGCGGTCCCGAAGCCACGAGCTCTTTCATCGCCCTCAGAATGGGCGCCGTTCTCAGGCCCTCCAGATCTTCCTCCTCGATTTCCCCGAGGATCGAGGAATCCTCGGGGCTCGAAATCAACCAGCGAATCAAATCCCGTTCCGCTGCCTTCATGACAGACGGCTCCGCGGTCGGGAGTTGAAACCGGTGGGCCTGAATCTCGACGTGCCGCCGAAGCTCGTTCAGGACCGTCTGGTCCGTGATGCCGGCGTGCTCCGCGAGGGGGCCGATGTAGCCGACTCGCTCCACTCGGTTCGGAATC
>Ga0187893_10008285_pt1 | contig 16480 bp, 12 predicted proteins | sample MA1701074metaG_FD_139574 | JGI IMG/M metagenome (GOLD analysis project Ga0187893, IMG submission 139574) | White microbial mat communities from a basaltic lava cave in the Kipuka Kanohina Cave System on the Island of Hawaii, USA - MA170107-4 metaG ...
CCCCTAAGCCCCAAAAGATACCATCCATCACGGCTTCGCCGCCCGTTGTGAGGCATGGCTCCGCCCTGCCGGCAACAGCCCTTCCTTGACTGGGCTGCGCCCCTGGTACGGGGCTCTGCCCTTTATCGAGGGGTATTGATCTGGGTCAGGAATAATCCATTCGAACCTCACGAAATCTGTTTTAGAGCTTTTCAATTCTTGGTTAGAGGTATGCTGGTGAACTTTGAAAGGGCAGAGCCCGCACCAGGGGCAAAGCCCAATCGCTAGGTCGAGCTGACGGCAGGGCGGAGCCATGCCTCACAACGGGCGGCGAAGCCGTGGCGGAATACCTCATTCTTGGACTCATCATTGGTTGCGGAGTTTTCACACACTCTCTTTAGCCGCGTGGTGCCTCAACTTCAATCTACAAGGCACCGATCAAATCCGACGGAAGAAAGTCATAAGCTGTGTGTGACACCGTGAAAGGATCATGTAGCTCTCCTAAGGTGGAAGTTGAAGCACCACGCGGCTAAAAGCCGGTGGTGTCGTGGTTCCTGGGCTAGTTCTTTGTAGGTTGAAAGTGAACACCACGCGGCTAAAGCCGGTGGTGTCTCGTGGTTCCTAACTGGTCCTTTGTAGGTTGAAAGTGAACACCACACGGCTAAAACCGGTGGTCTCCTGACCTTAGGGCTTACGTGTACAGGCTAAAGTTGACCCACCACAGCTAAAGCCGTGTGGTGTCCAGAGTTTTTCTCACAGCTGCGCAAGTGGGTGGAATTACCGATTTCTTGACACCGGCCCTTTAGCCGTCGTGAGTGTAAACCCTCACCTGTTGTAGGTAGCTTTGCTGATTCATTTTTTCCGGTCGTCCTCTAAACTTTTAAAGAGCTCGGAATACAACTCTACTCTCACCTCGGAGCTAAAATCGACGGAAGGAGGAGAAGGAGACCGAATGAAACAAAACCATGACCTCATTGAAACAGCCACCAAAGCAGGTGACTTTCAGGTATTAGTTGAAGCAGTTACCAAAGCCGGATTTAAACAATCATTGAAGGATTCAGGGCCATACACCGTATTCGCGCCGACTGACGCCGCATTTAAAAAACTGCCTAAAAAGGAGCTGGATAATCTCCTGAGGCCTAAGAACAAGGAGTCTTTACAGTTCTTACTCCGGAATCACATTATGCTGGGCAAGATCATGTCCAAAGACTTACAGCGCCTCGAGACGGCGCGAACAGCCAAAGGGGAGAAAATAACCATTGGCAACCAGAACGGACTTTGGATCAATGACGCCAAAATACTGGCGGCCGATCTGGAGGCTACGAACGGGGTTTTACACCGAATAAATAAGGTTCTTTTGTACCGCCCTCGGGCAGCCGCAAACCGCAACCGCAACTAACCTTCCCAGTATTTTTCTGAGCGGGAGCCCCTGCTGCGCCTCCGCTCAACTCACAACTGCATTCACTTGTCATGCGCCGGTTAAGAGTATACAGTTTGGGGATTCCCAGGCTCTATAGCTGAATTTTGGCGGCTCTTCGGCGATCCGGTTAATGCTATGGCATCCTCTCTTGACGGTTCGACCAGAGATCAAGCAATGCGCGCCCTGATCTTGGTGGTCGAACGCAATCCAACCGTGCAGCAATTGGAGCGCTATCTGCTCGAACAGGCGGGCTTTGGTGTAGAGTTTGCTGCCGATGGTATCGTCGCCCTTGCACGTGCCCGCGAACTTAAGCCCACTATCGTAATCACTGAGATTCTGGTTCCAAAACTTGACGGTCTCAGCCTGTGCCGGGCCCTCAAGGGTGATCCGCTGACAAAGTCAGTCATTGTTGTTGTCCTGAGTCATTTGCATGCTGAAGAGCGAGCCTTCGAAGCCGGCGCTGATGCCTTTCTGACCAAACCGATAGATGAACAGAATCTGCTCAGTATAGTCGGACGTCTGCTGAACCTTGATCGTGAGTATTAGGCTGACCCAACCAAGAAGGAGGCCAGGTTGAAATTGGAGCGAATAAAAACCGGAAGCATTGAGCTGGACGAGATTCTGGAAGGTGGATTTCCCGCCAATACTATAAACGTGATAATGGGCGCGCCGGGTACGGGAAAAACCATTTTTGCCGAACAACTCATGTTTGCGAATGCTTCCGCAGAAACTCCTTGTCTCTACCTGACAACTCTTTCAGAACCACTCGAAAAGTTTATTACTCACGGTCAGACCTATGGATTTTTCGACGTAGCCAAGATCGGCGATTCGGTTTTTTACGAAGATCTTGGATTGTTGATTAGGGAACGTGGCATCAATGCGCTGGCTTCAGTCGTGACTGAATTAATAATGCAACGCAAGCCACGGCTGATTGTGATTGACTCCTTCAAGGCACTCAGCGAACTCTGGGAAGACAGGCAACACCACCGAACGGTGCTATTCGACCTGGCAAGTGTACTAAGCACCTATAATTGCACCAGTTTTCTGGTCGGGGAATATGCGGACGAATCGATGACCGAGCTTCCCGAGTTCGCCATTGCCGATGCCATCCTGCAGCTTGTGAAACGGGCCTCTGGCGTGCGGGAGCAAAGGTTCCTCAAGGTCGAGAAGCTTCGTGGCTCAAATTCGGCCCCGGGGATGCATGCTTTCAATATATTGGACGATGGGATTCGAGTCTATCCGCGTTTGCGTACGCCCCCCCAGGTGCCGGTCTATCAGGTCAATTTGCAACGTGTCGATACCGGGATAAGCGGCCTGGATGACATGGTGGAAACAGGATTTTGGGGCGGAAGCACCACTTTAGTGGCCGGACCGACGGGTTCCGGAAAGACCATTATTGGCTTGCACTTTATCCGCCAGGGAGTCCTAAATGGAGAACCAGGTGTCTACGTAGGTTTTCAGGAAAACCCGGTCCAATTGGTACGGATTATGCAACATCTTGGCTGGGATTCTGAGGACTTGCTGAAGGGAAACCTTTTTGAACATATGTACCGCTCCCCGGTTGAGATGCACCTTGACAGTGTTGCAACTGAGTTATTCCGGCGAGTACGAGATTCCCGGATCAAGAGGGTAGTGATTGATGCGCTCGGTGATCTCAGAAAGAGTAGCGCTGACGGGCTTCGGTTCTCTGATTTTATGTATGCTCTGACCCAATGGTTTGCTGTCCGTAACGTCACTTGCTTGCTGATGTACGAGCTACATCTTTTGTTCGAGATACCCGCGATTACCGACGAGGATATCTCGAACATGAGTGATAACATCGTGCTCCTCCGCCTTATCCCGGAAGGCGAGATGACTCGGACCATTCGGATTATCAAAACTCGCGGTAGCGGTCATGACCATCGAGAACGAGTAGTAAATATTACCAGCCAGGGAGTCTCAATCGGCAGGGGCGCATAAAGCGGTCAGAGTTAGATGCGATCCATGGGAAGCACAGAGGACACCAAATCCAACTCATTCAATCGGCTAGTTGCAATCAACCGCGCTATTAGCAACTCGCTCGATTTTGACGAGGTGTTGGGACTGATTGTCAGCAACGCGGCAGACCTGGTTTCGGCCGAAACCAGCTTAATGATTCTGGCTGACGAGGAGGGAGTGTGGCGCGTCAGAGCTGCACATGGCGGTTATGACGAAAGGATAGAGCGCTTTTCGGGCCAGATGGAGGAATCGATCATCGAGGACCTCACCAGCCTGCTGATTGCTGACGCCGAGAACCACCTGGTCACCTTGCCCATCGTCGTCAGCGGTTCGCTTAACGGAATGCTGGCAATTGTGCGCGCTTCCGAACTGGCTCCGGAAGAGTACTGGCACCTGTCAGCGCTAGCAGATCAAGCGGCAATTGCTTTGAACAATGCCCGTCTGCACGAACTCGAAACTGGAGCGGCATTGCGCGCTCGTGACCAGTCGCTGGCAGCCCTCCGCGAGTCGAATCGTAAAATCAGCAATATTCTCGAGAGCATCACCGACCTGTTTTATCAGCTTGACCACCACTGGCGACTCATTGATCTCAATAAGCGAGCCGAGGAGCTCTTTGGCAGATCCCGCGCGGAGCTGATAGGCCAGGTAATCTGGAATCTTTATCCCGCCGAAGTCAGCGATATCTTGCGAAATCAATTTTTCAAGGCCCGCAGTGAGAGACTTCCAGTGCATTTCGAGGTCGAGGGCGGACTGTCTCCGGGAATCTGGTTCGAGGCGCATGTTTATCCCTCGGAAACAAGTCTGTCGGTTTACCTGCGAGAAATCACCGAGCGAAAGCGGGCCGAGGAAGAAATTCGATTCCGCGCCCATCTGCTTAATTCGGTCGATCAAGCGGTGATTGCTACAGACCTCAATGGAAGAATTATCTATTGGAACCAGTTTGCCGAGTGGGTCTACGGCTGGGAGGCGCACGAAGCCATCGGCGAAAATATTCTGGAAGTGACCCCGGCCGAAGGTTCAAAGGAAAAAGCAAAGGAAGTGCTGGATCGCTTGCGGGAAGGACGCAGCTGGTCAGGCGAGTTTTTGGTCAAGAAGAAAGACGGCACACTTTTTCCAGCTCAGGTAACTGATTCTCCCATATTTAATGAGTCTGGCGAGTTGATCGGGGTTGTTGGCGTATCGGTAGATATCAGTGACAGAAAGCGTGCCGAGGAAGAGCGTACCCGACTCCTTGAAAGCGAACGACTGGCTCGCAACGAAGCAGAAAAAGCCAATGCCCTAAAGGACGAATTCCTGGCCACACTTTCACACGAACTGCGCAATCCGCTGAATGTAATCCTTGGCTATTGCGAAGTTCTGTTACGTAGTCAGGAGGTCCGCCAGTCGGCTTTCCTGGCGCGAGCTGCGGAAACTTTGAAACGAAACGCGCTCGCCCAGTCGCAACTCATCAGTGACTTGCTGGATCTGTCACGTCTTCGGATGGGCAAGGTATCGCTTAACCTGGGATCAGTATCGTTCACGGCTACAATCAACAACGCGATCGAATCGGTCCAGGCCGAAGCCCTGGCCAAAAAGATTTCTATACATGCGGAAGCACCGAACGAAACCTTATTGGTGCTGGCGGATCCGCTGCGGCTTGAACAGGTGGTCTGGAACCTTCTGAACAACGCCGTGAAGTTCACGCCTCCCGGGGGCAATGTTCGGGTTAGGTTAGGAATCGAAGGCGACGATGCGATTCTGGTCATTGCTGACGACGGTGAAGGAATAGATCCAGAGTTTCTACCAAGAGTTTTTGAAATGTTCCGTCAGGCTGATCCAAGCAGCAAACGCAAGCACGGCGGCATGGGCATAGGTTTGGCCCTCGTGCGGCGCCTGGTGGAACTTCAGGGAGGTGCAGTGGCGGCCGCTTCGGAAGGAAAGGGAAAAGGCGCGAGGTTCACCGTCAGAATCCCTCTGAGTCGGGAGGCGAAGTCTGACAGCGCTGGGTTAACTGCCACTGGTCGGGCGGCCCTCAATAATCTCCGGATTCTGATTGTCGACGATTCCCGAGATACCATTGACATGCTGCATCACCTGCTGGAGATGGAAGGAGCCCGAGTTACTTCCGCCCGAACGGGAGCAGAAGCTTTGCAGATCGCCGCGGAGTCCGAGTTTGATCTGATCATCTCAGACATTTCGATGCCGGAGATGGACGGCTTTGAGCTCCTCCGGCGTTTGCGCAAGATACCTTTACAGCAGGATGCACCGGTCGTGGCGTTAACCGGATTTGGCCGCCCTGAGGACACCCGCCGGGTGGCTGCCGAGGGATTTTTCTCTCACGTCACCAAACCACTGGATGTCGACCATCTGCTGCAGATGCTGCAGAACCTGCCGCAGCGCAAGCGGGAATTAGGAATTGGAAATTAGGGTTTTAGGATTTAGGAATAAAATTAACTCCTAATTCCTAATTTTAATTTTCGTTACGCCGACCGGGCACGGGCCAGAGCCTGCTCAAAATCCTCTATCAACTCATCACTGGCTTCAATGCCCACCGATAAACGAATTAACTTGTCGGAAATACCCAGGCGCTGCCGGTCCGCGGGCTTCATACCTGCATGTGAAGTAATTGCCGGCCGCGTGATCAGCGTCTCAACACCACCCAAACTCGGCGCCACTAACGGCAGATTCGTCTTCTTCATAAAAGCGTCCGCGGCCTCAACATCACCATGCAACTCGAAACTCAGCATCCCCCCAAACCCTTCCAAAAATTGCCGTGCTCGCTGGTAGCTGGTGCTACTCTCAAGGCCCGGATAATTAACCCTTTCGACTGCCGGGTGCTGCTCTAAGTAACGGGCGACTTTTAGGGCGCTCTCGTTCTGATACCGCACCCGTAAGGCCACAGTTTTTACGCCCCGATGAAAAAGGAAGGCTGCATGCGGATCCATCGAACCACCCAGATGGTCAAGTTTGTGTTTGATCCTGCCGATCAAATCTGCCGAACCCAAACAAACACCAGCCACGATGTCGGAATGGCCATTCAAATACTTTGTGCCGCTATGCAACGAGATATCAAAACCCCATTCCAGCGGAAGGAAGTTAACCGGACTGGCAAAGGTATTATCGATTATCGCCAGAATTCCGTGTTTGCGAGCGAACTCCGCCACAGCTTTAAGGTCCGCGACCTCCATTAATGGGTTGGTTATTGTTTCCACATAGATGGCCCGGGTATTGGGACGAAGCGCAGCCTCCCACAAATCGGGTTTGCTGGCGTCTATGAAGTCATATTGCAAATTAAAGCCGGCAAAATCTTTGGTGAGCAGGTCGTGAGTTCCTCCATAAAGACAATCCTGGGCCAACAAATGGTCACCTGAGGACAGCAGAGTCAGGAGGGTCGTCGAGATCGCAGCCATGCCACTGGCAGTAACCAGCGCCGCCTCGGCATTTTCCAGTGCTGCAAGTTTCTTCTGCAGCACTTCATGATTAGGTGTGTTATTCAGTCGAATGTACTTCAAATCGTGATAGTTCGTTTCGCCAGCATATTCGAACATTGCCGACTGAAATATTGGCATGCTGACGGCGCCATTGATGCGTGGCCTGGGTTCGCCGGCATGGATCAGTTTGGTTTCTATGGACTTGTAATTCTTAGACATATTTCTTCTCCATCATCTCAAGGGACAGGATTGTTCAGAAACTGGCCCAGCTCGATAAGAAGGCTCTTACCTGGGAGTGCTCTGGATTCAATACGGCATTGTTAAGGTTGATGTTCCTCAAAGGACTCCGTCGATTCGGAAGAAATTCCGGAAATATGAAGAGTGGGCTGGTCCTTCCGGGTTTGCAGTCCACACCAGAGGCACAGCGCAGCAGAGTCACAACCAAAACGAGCGATCCACGAAATCACACGAAATTTCACGAACGACATTTCGTGTTGTTTCGTGGATCGGTCTGCTTGTTGCGTCAAGAATCTTGCTGAAAAACAAGAAGTTGGCGACTTGTATCACAGAGAGTAAACAAACGAGGTCAAGTTGATTTTCTTTTCGCTCGTGCAATCTCAGCGCTCTCCGTGTCTCGGTGGTTGGGCGTGCAGCTTGTTCATGCTTGTATTTTCCTAGCACCTGCCGGTGGCCCAAACACTATCAAGGGCGGTGAAGTATAGCAAGACATTTACTTCGGAACTATTCCGACCATCCTCCACGGGCTATCAAATCTTTCAACCCGGGGTAGAATATTCTCGTGACGCCAACCATTGGCTCACTGCACTTTCCTAATGACATCAACCATTGGCTCACTACGCTAGAGGAATGTGCACACCTTCCCGAACTCCTTCCTTTTAATATCCGGCACCACGGCGTCAGCGCCCGGATAGCCCACCACCAGTAAAAGAAAACAGGATTCGTTTGCCGGCCGCTTCAAAATCTGGTTCAGAAATTTCATTGGACTCGGCGTGTGGGTTAGTGACGCCAGACCAGCTTGATGAATGGCGGTGACCAGGATTCCGGTGGCAATGCCGACAGATTCGGTTGGATAATAATTCTTTACCTGTCTCCCATCCGGCAATTTTCCATAACGCTCCACAAAAATGGCTATTAGAAAAGGTGCGGTTTCCAGGAAAGGCTTGTGTTCGTCAGTACCCAGTGGAGCCAGGGCTTCCAGCCACTCTTTGGGAGCCCTTCGTTCGTAAAACTCCCTCTCCTCTAACTCGGCTGCAACTCTTATTTGCTGTTTAATTGCAGGATGAGAAACTACCACAAAGTGCCATGGCTGAAGATTTGCCCCGCTCGGCGCGCTGGCGGCTGCTTGAATGCACGATTCGATAATATCTCGCGGCACGGGCCGAGCGGAAAACTGGCGCATTGTGCGGCGCCGCTGCATCAATTCATTAAAAGATCGCGCCCGCTCTCTCATCTCTTCAACGGGATACTCCTGGTAGCCTTTCAGGGGAACGAAACGAGCTGATGCCATTTTTGATTCCTTTTTCACAAGCAGAATCTATTAGTAAATATTGTCAGACAATTAAGTAAATCTTGCCACGATTTTGGGAAGAAAATCGATGATGCTCACTTGGTTAGTTTATCGAGCAAAGGGTACCAAATCAGAACAGTGGTAGCAGCAAGCAGTGTAGTACTCAGGAGGAAGCGTTGAAGCCTGACGGCAGCTAGTCGAGCCGTCAGGCTTTAAGCTTAGTAGTACTTTTGGTTTTTACCCGTTGCAACAGTCTTAAAATTTTTGAGAATCAGGAAAAAGAAAAGGAGAAAATAGATGTCTACTCGCTTGGAAGATGAACGCTACGATGACCGCGAAAATTTCGGGGACTTTGACCGCTACCAGCGACGCCCGGAATTTCAGCGGAGCCGGTACGAGAGCGAGAGTTCTTATCGCGGGTCATACGACGAGCCGCTTCGCAGAACTCCATTCAGCGAGTACAGCCCCGACTATGGTACGCGCTACTACGGTCGTGAAGACTATCCGAGATACAGAGGGCGACGCGACTACGGCTACCGTGGAGAAGACTATGGTCGTTCATACGAATACGGTGATTACCGAGATTACGGTTATGACCCGCAGAGTTTCCGAGGTGCTCCCTATACGGGCAGCTTTGAGGATGAACGCGTGAGTCGCCGCTATGACCCCTACGGGCGTCGGCGTCACGACCGCAATTGGTGGGACCGCGCAAGTGATGAAGTGGCTTCGTGGTTTGGCGATGAAGACGCCGAACGCCGACGTCATCTGGACGAGGTTCGCGGGGGACATTATCGAGGACGCGGGCCTCGAGGCTACCAGCGCAGCGACGAGCGCATCAGGGAAGATATCAATGACCGTTTAACCGATCACATTTACCTGGATGCCTACGAGGTTGATGTGAGCATTAACGAGGGTGAGGTAGTTTTATCAGGCAAGGTCAACAGTCGCTATGACAAGAGACTGGTCGAGGACATTGCCGAATCAGTCTCGGGAGTTCGCAACGTCCAGAACAATCTGCGGATTGGCCAGGTATCGGCGGCGGCCGTAAGTTCTGGCACAGCAACAACGACGTCAACTGGACGCGCTAGCGCCAGATCGGCGACAACGAGCTAGTACGCGGGGTGGGGCGGCCGCATAGCACCAGGCTGGCCGGTCCTTATATTAAACGCAGTCCTGAGCTCAACAGCTGCCGCCCCGCTTTTGGAACGCACTTAGGTACCTCGGTATTATTTTTTTGGTCCAATGTTCACGATTTTCCTTGACACAGTGCGCTCCAATATTTTAAATAGTGTTTGTCTTTGTTGTTTCGACAGAGGCTGTCAAAAAGCAATATTACCTGCCTGATCTTCTTCTCAGCCCTGGAAAAGATCTAGTCGTCCGTAACACTCCAAAAAGTTGAGGTGCGTCCATGTCTTTTCCGCTCATCTCCGGCCTGCGCTCCAGTGATTTAGCCATCGATCTAGGCACAGCAAATACGCTTGTCTATGCAAAAGGACGAGGCGTTGTTGTTAGCGAACCGTCAATCGTCGCAATTAATAAGGTAACCAATGTAGTTGAGGCCGTCGGTAAGGAAGCAAAGGAGATGTTAGGACGGACGCCTGGCAATATTGTGGCTATCAGGCCTATGAGGGACGGAGTGATTGCCAATTTTGAAGTTACCGAGAAGATGTTGCAGCATTTTATTAGAAAGGCCCATAACGGCAGAAGCTGGGTGAGCCCTCGGGTGGTCATCGGAATTCCCAGTGAGATTACTCAGGTGGAACGACGAGCCGTCGAAGACTCGGCTTATCGCGCCAAAGCTTCCGAGGTTTATCTGGTTGAGGAGGCCATGGCGGCAGCGATTGGGGCTGGGCTGCCAATCACCGAACCACACGGAAACATCGTTGTGGACATTGGTGGCGGGACTACAGATATCGCCGTGATTAGTTTAGGCGGCATTGTTTACTCGCGGGCTGTGCGCACCGCCGGAAATGCTATGGACGAAGCCATTTCCGAGTTTATCAAGCGCAAATATAGTCTACTGATCGGTGAACGAACGGCCGAAGAAGTGAAAATTACGCTGGGCAGCGCTGTTCCCTTCGACGAAGGCCTAACTATGGAAGTGCGTGGCCGCAACCTGGTTGAGGGAGTTCCCAGGACGATCACCATCTCAGACTTCGAAGTGCGCGAAGCGCTGGATAATGCCGTCTGCTCGATTGTGAATGCAGTGCGTGTCGCGCTGGAGCGCACTCCCCCGGAACTATCCGCCGATGTCATTGATCGGGGCATAGTGCTTACTGGGGGCGGAGCCTTGCTGAAGAATCTTGACCGGCGTCTCTCGGCTGAGACAGGCTTACCAGTTTTCACCGCCGACGATCCGCTGAGTTCAGTGGTATTAGGTGCCGGCAAAATGCTTTCAGATTTTGCGCTGTTGAAGAGAGTAAAGTGGGAGAATACCCTGCAGTTCTGACTTTGAGCCTGCTGGCGAACCTTTGTGGAGAAAAAAGCTATTTGTGCCGCCGCTGGTATAAAAAATTGCGGAAGTGTCCATGTTCGAGTCAGAGGAGCAGAGAAAGCGCGCAGAACTGATTGTGATGACGCTGGCAAAGCTTTATGTCGTCTTAGAGCTTTCCCGTGCTACATGTCCGGTGTGCCGCAATTCGTCGTCTCACGACGCCGAGTGTCCAATAACTATGGCATGGTCGCTGTTGGATGAGGACCAACAGCAAAATGCGCGCACCGCGATCCGGGCCATGGCCCTCACTATTGGCCGCGACGACTCTTTCGCCGGCCCAGTGCACTGAGTTTATTCCAAATGCGCATGAATCTTAACGAGGGGCGGCCCCGGAGCCGCCCCTACAGATTTTAGCCGGTGGGGTCCCTCTTAGACGGACTGGAGCATCGGCTTTATTACTTGAGCCAGCCTCAGTGCGTGGTGCTCAGACCCAACTTCAAAACCGTCCTCTACGTCCCAAATGGCTGAAAGCACTGCTTGCGCAAATGCCCAGGCTATCACCCGCTCTCGGTTTAGTCGCAATTGCCTAACAAATCGATCTACGCGTCGTTCGATGGTAGCTGCGGAATTAAATAGCTCTGGTAACTCCACCGGATTTCGCAGAATTTCTCCTACTTCATATTCTATTTCTCCGACCACTCCCTTAGGATCAATCGCTATCCAGCCTCTCTTCGTATCGAACAGCACATTGTAGTGATGAAGATCACCGTGCAGGAGCGTTTCGTTTCGCTGTGAGACAGCCAGCGTCCCATACCGATTCCGGGCTTCAGAAACAAGCTCTTCTGGAATCCTTTTGTCTCCAGAATTCAAGTAACGCTCGAATCCAACCGACCAATCCCTAACCGTTTGGCACGAATCAGGCGCCGGGTGACCTGCCATCTGGCTCATCAAGTTCGCCAGAATACGGCTGGCACGGTCATCTTCACCCTGAACCACCAACGACAGCAGCTGCGTTCCGGGACTAAGCCTTTCCAGCAACACTGCACCAGGATCAAACTCATAGACTTTTACTGTGCCATTTCCTCCGAATGCGCGAAGTACCTCGCCGGATCGCCATTCGTCGCCTGGCTGTTTTGCGAGCTTCAAGACAACTTCCGAGCCCCATTTTGTGCCAAAGGCCACGAAAGAACTTGCAGTCTCCAGGATTTCTGCAACTTCCACTTGCCATTCCTGCGCTCTCTTTTTGAGCTGTGCAAGTCCCTCAGACACAGTCGAGGCACCGTTTGGAGAACAAATCCGGCGGGAGACTACTTGACGGCAAGATCCGTTATTTCCAATCCTTTGTCGATGATCGCAAAGGCTTCGGTTAGCTCCGCTTCAGTAATGCAGAGGGGTGGGTTAGTGAAGAAGGTATTCCAGCGCACAAAGGTATAGAGTCCTTCCTGACGAAAGAACTTTCCTAGCGCCTGCATCTCTGGGGAAGTGCCATTAAACGGCGCCAGCTGCTCCAGCGTTTTTGAATCTCGAACCAGCTCTACGATGCCAAAGAGTCCGATATTTCGTGTTGCTCCGACCGACCGGTGACTTTGCTTCAGTGCCTGGAGTTGCGCGCTTAGAACCTTGCCCAAACGTCGAGCGTTTTCGATCAATCCATCCTCTTCATAGACAGCAATGGTTGCCAGGGCCGCCGCACAAGCCAGCGGATGGCTGTTGTATGTGAGCCCGCCCCAGAAGACGTTCTTTTGAAAGTGTTCGGCGATTTCACGCCGCATGCCGACAGCTCCCAGCTGCACGTAAGCACTTGTCAGACCCTTGGCCATAGAGATCAGATCTGGTACGACGTTCCAGTGATCAACTGCAAACCATTCTCCGGTGCGACCGAACCCTGACATGACCTCGTCGGCAATTAAAAGAATCCCGTACTTATCACAGAGTTTCCGCAGCCCCTGCATGTAACCATCGGGTGGCACCAGTATTCCGTTTGTTCCAACCACCGGTTCGACAATTATTCCGGCAATAGTCTGCGGGCCCTCCATCATCAGCACTTCCTCTGTGCGTAACAAAACCTCTTCCGCAGTGTCCGATCCTTGCTGAATACCGTGATAGAAGTCTGGGATGCGAAAAACCCCCGGCAGCCCGGGTTCTGAAGCCCAACGCCTGGGATCGCCGGTCGCAGTAATGGCGCCGGCTGTGCCGCCGTGGTACGACCGGTAACGTGCCCCGATCTTATGACGCCCGCTGAACATTCGCGCGATGCGGATGGCGTTTTCGTTTGCCTCGGCTCCGCCGTTAGTAAAAAAGAATACGTCAATGTCGCCTGGGGCAAGTTCTGCAAGCTTGGCTCCCAGTCGCGCCCGAACGTCGGTGGCCATAAAAGGGTTTGCATACGCAAGGGTGGCGGCCTGTTCCTGAATCGCTCGGATGACCCGCTGGTCACCATGTCCGATGTTGACGCACATTAACTGGCTGTTGAAGTCTATAAAGCGCTTTCCTTCAGGGGTCCAAAAATGCACCCCTTTTGCGCGCGCAACGGGAATCGGATCGACTGCGGCCTGGGCGGACCACTCAAAGATTGTGTGTCGCCGGCAAAGCTCGACGATCTTTTCACCTGTCAACTCTTCGGCGGGAACGGTAGTCATAGGACCAAGATGTTACTCGGAGGAGTTGCGTCATTCAATGGTGGAAGGGGTATGCCGGGCATCGTTAATGGGACCAGTGTCCTGTGCTTCTGACTAAGTGATATAAGGGAATAGAGCCATGGAACAACAATCCAAAACGTTGCTTGTAAGTGTTTGTCAACTTCTGTTAAGATGACTGACATCCCCCAGCACTCAAAGGTGTTCATGAAAAACCTCGACCAAAGTTAAATCCCATTCCGAGAGACAAAACGAGATACAATTTGCCCCCCGATTTCGTGGAGTATCGAATGCGAAGAGCTCTGTTTCCGATCTTTTTGGTTGCAGCCTTACTAATCTCATCACACCAAGGTGTAATTTTTGAGAAGAATGTTACGCAAGCACAGGTTGTAGAAAGACTTGTTGCTAAGGCCTCTCTTGACCTGCTCAAGAGAGTTCATCAGGGTCGGGGTGATACAAAACTCCGCCTGTTAATTGAGCCCTCCACCCAGTGGAACAATAAGCTCGAATCGAAAATCAAAGCGCTGGGCGGCACGAACATTCGTCAATACAGCCATTTCCCCGTTCGCGTGGTCACCCTGCCGGCCGCCGCGGCTCTGGCCCTTTCCACCCGCAAGGACATTTCCTTTATTTCCCTCGATCGGGAAGTACGCACTCTCGGTCACGTTTCCCTTACGACGGGAGCAGATATTGTTCGCACCAGCGGTGGCCCCGGCGGAAACGGTTTGGACGGCACTGGGATCGGTATTGCTGTATTGGATTCGGGCATCGATACCGGCCACAAATCTTTCCTCGATCGTGATGGAAATAATCGTGTCCTAGTGAGTCTGGACTTCACTGGCGAGAATCGCACGGACGATCCATATGGGCATGGTACCCATGTGGCGTCAATTGCCGCGGGAAATGGTCGGATAGCGCGCTCAGCCTATATTGGGATTGCTCCCAACGCAAACATAGTCAATCTCAGAGTGCTAAATTCACAGGGCGTGGGTTCGACCTCTGGCGTCCTCGCTGCGCTCGATTGGGTGGCAAGCAACCATGCCACGCATAACATCCGAATTGTCAATCTCAGTCTCGGCATGGCCGCAGTGGAATCTTACCGGAACGATCCGATTTGCCGGGCCGTTCGCCGGTTGGTAGATGCCGGACTAATTGTGATGGCAGCTGCGGGGAACAATGGCAAAGATAGTGATGGGAACAAGGTTTACGGCCACATTCATTCTCCGGGAAACGAGCCCTCGGCAATCACCATAGGTGCCACAAACACTCTGGGTACTGATGGGCGCGGGGACGACCAGATTGCCACCTTTAGTTCCAGGGGACCGACTCGCAGTCATTGGACAGACGAAGCCGGTGTTACCCACTATGACAACTTAATCAAACCCGATTTGGTTGCTCCGGGCAATAGAATTATCGATGCCGAAGCAGTCGACAATCTCCTGGTCACGCAGAATCCCGAGCTCGACGCCGGAATTAGCGATATTGACAGCCGAAAGATGATGTATTTAAACGGCACGTCAATGGCTACACCGGTAGCGGCCGGCGCCGTGGCCCTGATGTTGCAGGCAAACTCAACCCTTACTCCAAACCTGGTTAAGACTTTGCTGATGTACACGGCGCAACCACTTGCCGGTTTCAACATGTTCGAGCAAGGTACTGGCCAGCTCAATATCGAAGCAGCAGTCCGGCTGGCCGGACGCGTGCGTACAAATCTCACCGCCCAAACCCCTTTGGGAGCCCCACTCTTAACCACGAGCGACTTGCCGGCCTCGCAAACCACCATTGCGGGCTATACCTTCAGTTGGTCTCGTGGCATTATTCTCAATCACACCTATTTGACCGGCTCGGACCTGATTGCGAAGTATCAGAGGATCTATGGCCGCGGGATCTTGCTTATGGATGGCGTGGTCAATAGCTCGGGCGTAATCACTTCCGATCTGACAATGGTTTCAGAAGGAATTGTCCCCGGAGATCAGATCTTAACTAGTGATGGGGTAATAACCGGAGATGGCATTCCTTTCCTCTCAGTCTACGCGCTGTTTGGGGATCCAGCAGAACTAGAAGAGGGCGATTTGCTGGGTGATGGGGTGATTACAGGTGATGGCGTAATCACTGGAGACGGTGTTATTACCGGCGATCTGGTTATGCAAGCCCAGTCGGCCACGATCAAAGGCGATGAAACTACCTCGATGGCGCTCGCACCGGATGACGGGAACGATAGTCTTGATTACTGACTTCATCCGCTAGAAAATCTGTTTCAAGACAGCTCGACACAAGCAGAAAAACTGGGCTGACAACCGTAGCTCTCCAACACCACTGTCAGGATAGGAGATCATGGAACAGCAACGCTTTGCCAGATTCTACATGTGGACCCTGATAGGCTTTGGTGCGGCCATCACCCTTTATGCTGTCGCCCAATTGCCTTTCGGGCGGTTTGACCTCCGCTTCCTGCTGATTGCTGTTCTAGTTGTGATCAGTTCGCAGATCGCCGTTCCCATACCGCGAGTCAGTGGGCGCATAACCGTTACCGATACCATAATCTTTTTAACGATGCTGCTTTACGGAGGTGAGGCAGCGATTTTGATGTCCGGCCTTGAAGGTGTTGGCAGCACCCTGCGTATCAGTAAGAAGCTCCGCACAATCCTCCTAAACTCAGCGGTCCTGGCAACCTCTACTTTTATTACAGCAACGGCGCTACGCCTGCTTTTTGGTGCTCCTGAGAATTTAGCGGACGAGGGTTACTCGGCTAATTTCTTTATTGCGCTCTGTGTAATGGCCCTGGTCCAGTACCTTTCCAACACCACGCTGATAGCGATCGAAAAGTCATACAAGATTAATGAATCCATCTGGTACACCTGGAAGACCTATTATTTATGGACCTCAATAACCTCATTCGCAGGAGCGTCTGCGGCCGGTATTATTGCGCAGCTAATTAACACCTTTGGTTTCTATGCTGTCGTTGCAACCGTACCTATCGTTTTAATCATATACTTCACCTACAGCACCTACTTGAAGAATCTCGAAGTTTCGGGCACCCAGGCAGAGCTGGCACAGCTACACGTCGAGGAACTCTCGCGTTATGTTGCCGAACTCAAG
>Ga0187893_10008286_pt1 | contig 16479 bp, 12 predicted proteins | sample MA1701074metaG_FD_139574 | JGI IMG/M metagenome (GOLD analysis project Ga0187893, IMG submission 139574) | White microbial mat communities from a basaltic lava cave in the Kipuka Kanohina Cave System on the Island of Hawaii, USA - MA170107-4 metaG ...
AACGACATCCCACGCATTGATTCGGCGACGGGCTGGCGCACGGTGTCGTCGGCGATCGCGTCGCAGGACTATCTCAGTACGGTCTGGAACGTGATTCCCAAGATCTCCTACGTCACCGGCTCGCACAACTTCAAGGCGGGGTTGAACCTCGAGTGGGGTGAGTCGCGCAACCGCATCGATAACCGTCGCGCCATCGGCGCCGTCACGTTCAACAGCTCGCGGCCGGCAGGCGCGCAGGCGACGAGCGTCAGCGTACGCAACACGCCGGTAATGCGGCTCGAGGAACTGAAAGCCGACTCCGGCGTCTTCGTGCAGGATCGGTGGACACTCGACCGGCTGTCGCTGTTCGGCGGGTTCCGCTACGACTGGTTCAATGCCGGATGGCCTGACGAATACGCACCGGCCAATCCGTTCGTTCCCGAGCGGCGCGTGCCGGCGGCCGACTGCCAGCCGTGCTGGAGCGACTGGTCGGTCCGCGCCGGAGCCTCGTTCGACCTCTTCGGCAACGGTCGCACCGCGTTGAAAGCTTCAGTCGGAAAGTTCCTCGCGGCGCAGGCGCTTGGCCTCACGGCCACCCTCAATCCGCTCGGAGCTCAGACCGACACGCGCGTCTGGACAGATCTCGATCGCAACGGCACCGTAGTTGACGCCGCCGGCAACCTCCAGTTCAACGAGATTGGCGCGCCCCGAAATGCCGCCTTCGGTACCCCGGCCGGGACGACCCGGATCGACCCCGACTTGAAGCGCGGCAACAATTGGGAAGAGACGATTTCGGTTCAGCACGAGTTGTTCCCGCGGGTGTCGGTTACCGCCGGCTACTACCGCCGGCAGTTCTACAACCTCACCACCACGCGGAACTTTGCCGTCGATCCCAACGCCGACTACACGGCGTTTACGGTCACGGGGCCGTCGCATCCGGATCTGCCGAATGGCGGCGGCGAGCGAATCACGTTGTACAACCTCAATCCCAACCGTCAGGGCGCCGACAATTCGGTCACCATCAACTCGCCGGGCCGGTCGCGCGTCTATAACGGCATCGAAGCGTCGGTCAATGCCCGGTTCTCGCGTGGGTTTGTGTTTGGCAGCATCACCACCGAGCGCGAGGCGATCGACACGTGCGCCGACGTCAATAGCCCCAACAGCCTTCGCTTCTGCAAGCGGGTGCCGCCGTTCAGGACCCTGTACAAGGCGTCGGCGTCGTACATGCTGCCGCTCGACCTGCAGATCGCCGGCTCATTTCAGGCGCGTCCGGGCATCCCGCTTGGATCGGAGTGGACCGTCGACACCGCGACGTCCGTGGCCACGGGCGGCGTCCCGCTCACCGCGGGCGTCAGCAGCATCCTCGTCCAGTTGATCAGCCCGGACGAGGTGTTCTACGACTATGTCTATTCGAACGATGTCACGGTCTCGCGTATTTTCCGGATGAACGGTCGGAAAGTGCGGTTGTTCGCCGAGATGTTCAACGTCGCCAACCTGTCGACGATCTTCACGAGGAACGAGACGATGGGTCCGCAGTGGTTCAATCCGCTGGCGCTGGTCGACAGCCGGCGGTTCCAGTGGGGCGCGCAGGTGGACTGGTAGCGGCCCGCGTTAGTGTTGCGGCTTTCGCGCCGCTTCGCGGTCGCGGGCGCGCTCGCCGCGGAGGATGTTCTCGAGCGCGTAGTTGCCCTCGTGGCAGGCGTACTCGTAGATCGGCTCCTGCGTCGCGCGGAACGGTACTTCGCCAGTCCACGGCTTCGAGTAGGTCGCCGGGTCGTCGATGGTGAAGCGCAAGACGATGGTGTCGGCGTCGACGCGCCGGAAACGCTCGATTACATGCAGATGCTCCGCCGACTGCCCGCGGAACATCTGTTGCGGTGGAAAGTTGGTGGTATCGACGACCAGCGTGTCGCCCTCCCACCGTCCAACCGAATCACCCATCCACGGCCGGACATGGGGCGGCGCGTGAGCGGCGTTCATCCGGATGACTCGGGCGTCGTGCACCATCTCCATCAGGATTGCCACGTGGTCGGGCGTCTGCACGATCTGAATGTGATTGTTGTAGAAGTAATTCGGCAGCACCGGCGTCGGCGGTCCGAACGACACCAGGCAGCGCTCGGCCTGCGGCCGGAACTCAGGGTGATCGAACTCGTGACCCTTGCGTTCGGCCGCGCGAGCCATGGCGCGCTTGCGCCCTTCGGGGGTCAGCGCGGGAACCCGGCCGTCCGCCGGATCGATGATCAGCGACGTCCGATACTGACCGTCGATCTTCGCGACCACATCTCCGGAATCGATGTAAATGTTGTTGTAGCCGCCGACACCCGTTTCACCAGTGCGCGCCGACACGAGGCCGCCCACGGGTGGCGCGCTGCGGTTGGGATCGCTCGGCCGCGCCCCCCGCTCGACGCGATCGGCCGCTCCCTTTTCGAGCACACGGGCCGCGGCGTCGCTCATCACCAGCTCTCTCGCCGACGCCGGCCTCTCGAGCGGCGTGATCGTCGCGTAGTCCCACACGCCCTGCAGATCGGGTTTGCCGTCAGGCGTCCGTGGAATCGTCTGCTCGGCTCCATTCGCGCCCAGCACCATGCCGATCGACAGAATCGCGACGATGAGTCGAAACGTCATATCGCCCTCCCCTTGCGATGGGCCCCGGGCATCGGGCACACTCTCTCGACTGGGGGCGAGTCTCGGCCCCGTGCCCGGAAAAGTCAAGCAGACACCGATGAAACTCGGCCTGCGATTGGCGGCGACCGTTGTCGGCGCGACCTTGCTGACGGCCGGCGTGTCGTCGCAGCGAGCCGCGTTTGAGGGCCAGTGGCGTCACTACGGCGGCTCACCGGGCAGCACCAATTACTCGGCGCTCGATCTCGTCAATCGCGACAACGTTGCCAACCTGCGCATCGCCTGGCGCTGGGCCTCTCCCGATAACGCCGTTGCGGCGTCGAACAAGGCGCTGATGCCAGGCGCCTACGAAGACACGCCGCTGATGTCCAACGGCGTGCTGTACACGATCACGGGACTCGGGCGGGTCGCGGCCATCGACCCGGCCACGGGAGCCACGATCTGGCAGTACGACCCCGAAACCTACAAGTCCGGGCGACCAGCGAACCTGGGTTTCGTGCATCGCGGCCTCGCGTTCTGGACCGACGGGAAGATCGAGCGGCTGCTCGCCGGAACCCACGACGCGTACCTGATCTCGGTCGACGCTCGAAACGGTCAACCGGATCCTGCATTCGGCAACGGCGGCCGCGTCGATCTTGTCGAGGGGCTGCCGTACGCGCAGCGCGTCCGCAATTACACCGTCACATCAGCGCCGGTCGTGGCGCGCAACGTCATCGTGACCGGCGCCAGCATCTCCGACGGCCCGCAGAATATGGAAGCGCCCCGCGGCGATGTCAGCGGCTACGACGTGAGAACAGGAAAGCGGTTGTGGACCTTCCGCGCGGTGCCCGCGCGCGGCGAATTCGGCCACGACAGTTGGCTCGAGGGCTCGGCCGAATACATCGGCAACACCAACGTGTGGTCGCTGATGAGCGTCGACGAGACGCTTGGCTTGCCGATTGTGAAGCCGCCGTACAGCCGGCTGACCGCGTACGATCTCAACCGTGGCGTGATCGGCTGGCAAATCCCATTGGGTGACGGCCCACGACGGCATCCACTGCTGGCGCATCTCGACCTGCCGCCACTGGGCGGTGGACGCGGCTGGGTCCTGGCGACGCGCGCACTGCTGTTCGTCGGGCACCGCGGCGGCCGCGCCGCCGGTCAGCCGCCCGCGCTGCTGGCGATCGACAAGATGACCGGCCAGGTGATTGCGAAGCACGAGCTGTCGCTGGGGCCATCGGCGCCGATGACGTATTTGCACCAGAACCGGCAATATGTGGCGATGGCCACCGGAGGCGGCGATCGAGCCGAGATCGTCGCGTTCACGCTGAAGTGAGTATGATTGACAGTTGTCGGGAGGACTCCATCATGAGGGCAGCGACGCGTTCGAAAGCGGCGTGGCGTGGGGTAACCGTGATTGCCGTGGCGCTGATGAGTACGCCGGCCTTTGCCGACACACCGACGTTTGCCAAAGACGTCGCGCCGATTCTTTTTGACAAGTGCTCGGCATGCCATCGCCGCGGCGCGATGGCGCCGATGTCGCTGATGACGTTCGAAGACGCCAGGCCCTGGGCGCGGGCCATCAAGACCAAGGTCATGCGCCGGGAGATGCCGCCGTGGGGCGCCGATCCCGCCGTCGGGAAATTCCGCAACGACCCCAGCCTGACGGCAGCGCAGATCGAGACGATCGCACGCTGGGCCGACGGTGGCGCGCCCGAGGGCAACCGGGCCGATCTGCCGGCGGCGCCTCGCTTCACTGACGGGTGGTCGATCGGACAACCGGATCTCGTTTTCAGGATGGTGCACCCATTCAAGGTCCCGGCTGACGGCGTGGTGCCGTATACCTACATCACGATCCCCACCAATCTCGACAAGGACATCTGGATCAAGGCCGTTGAGCTGAAGCCGAGCGACCGCCGCGTGGTGCATCACATCATCAGCGATCTCGTGGAGGGTAACGGGCAGCCGAACGATCCGTCACCGAAGCTGACGCGCGACTTGAGCCGCAAGGAAGTGCCGAGCGGTCTTGGCGCGGGTCTGGTGCCGGGGCGCCTGTACGAAGCGTTCGACGAAGGTGTGGTCAGGCGCATTCCGGCCGGTGCCGAGATCGTGTTGCAGATGCATTACACGACGATTGGCGTGCCGGTCACCGATCAGACCGAAATCGGAATCGTCCTCGCAGATCCACCGCAGCCGGGACGGCGGCGGAGAATCGTTGGCGGCGGCCAGATGCCGAACATGTCGTTCGTGATTCCGCCCGGGCATCCCAACTACGAAGTGTCGGCGCAACGCGTGATCGACCGCGACACCTGGCTCGATAGCCTGTATCCGCACATGCATCTGCGAGGCAAGGACGTCAAGTACACGCTGACGCTGCCCGACGGCCGGGAAGAACTGCTCCTCAGCGTTCCCAAGTACGATTTCAACTGGCAGAACCGTTACCAGTTGACGGAGCCGAAGTTGATGCCGAAGGGGTCGATCCTCAGAGTGATCGCGCACTTCGACAATTCACCAGCGAACAAATACAACCCGGATCCGGGCCAGACCGTGCGGTGGGGCGATCAGAGCTGGGAAGAGATGTTGATCGGCTACTACGGCACGGTGGAGCAGCCGCCGCCGGCGACGGTTCGACAGCAATAACCTTCTGCATGCAGACGCTGAGGGCCGGCGGGATCGGGTTGGTGCTGGCCGCCCTCGTCTCCGCGACGGCTGCGGGTCAGCGGAACGTGCAGCCCGCCGACCCCGGCGCGCCAACCGTAGGGGCTTGGCGCGGCACAATCCGGGCCGGCGCTGACGCGCCGACGCCTCTGGTCCTGTCAATCATCAAACGAGGTGACTCTTACGCCGGCGCCATCAACATCGGCGGCGCCAACGAGATTCCGTTGCGCCGGGTGACGGTGGACGCTAACCGCCTGGCCGTCGAAAGCGGCGTCGAGTCGAAGATTGGAACGCTGGCGCTCACCGCCGATCTGCTGCTCGATGGCAACAAGATGAGCGGGACCGGAACGATGTCCGTTGGCCCGCTTCCCGTGGCCGTGACCATCGAGTTGCAGCGCCAGCCACGCGCCGACGTGCTACAGCCGACGGTGGAGCAGCGCGCCGCTTACTTTGTCGGCCGTTGGACCTTCGAGTATCTCGGCGGCGAGTTTGCGCCCCTCAGTCCGGGCTCGCGCACCGGTACCGCGACCTTCACCGGCAACGGCACCGACGCGGTGACCGCGGAGATCGCCGGCACCGCCGACGGCAAACCGTACCGAGAGCAGTGGTCGATGACGTTCGATCCGGCCACGCAAATGCTGGCTGTCGTGGAACGCCGCAGTGGCGGGCCCGAAGTGTTGAGCGTCGGGAACTGGCAGACGCCACTCGCGATCCGCTTCACCGCCGCGCCGGTGCGCGACCAGGGACGCCGCTATCAACTGCGGCGGCTGCTGCGGGTGCTCTCCGACTCGTCGTTCAACGTGGTGGAGGAGTTTTCGATCGACGGCGGGCCGTACCGCAGGCTCGGACAGGCGACGTTCGAGAAGGTCAGATAGTCTGCTGTCGCCCTATCGATTCGCCACGAGTAGCACTCGCGCAAGATCGCGGCCCGGGTCGGGCCACAGCAACGTCCTCACCCGAATGCCTGCTTCATTGAAATAGGGAAGTTCGGCGATGCGCCGAACGCTGACGCCGTGTTCACGCTCGAGGCGATCGATCGTCTCGGCAGCGGCGACCATCAACGCCCGATCTGACTGAGCCAGAAAATTGCGCGCCTGGTCGTCATCGATGATGTCGAGCGTCTTGACGCCTGAGTACAGCACGAGGTTTCGGACAAACACTCCGTAGGTGCCGACCGGTTCGGTCGCGGTCCGATGTTGAGTCACCAGGCGAGCCATCTGCTGCACGGTGTCGTCGCCGCCGCTCGAGAGTGCGCCGTATTGGATGGCCGGCAAAGTCAGCGCGGCAGCCAGCGCGAGCACGACCGGTGCGGACCGCCAGTACTTGGAAATCGATGTGAGGATCACCAGGGCGCCGAGCACCACGATCAGCGACGCGGCCAGCGTCGTGTAAATCGGCTGCACGTTGATGAACAACGCCTGTGCGCGATAGAGGAACACGCCCAGCCCGCAGAGGAACGCGCCGCTCAAGAGCGACCCTGCCGCGACGGGCACCGCAAGCCGTGGCTGCGAGCGCGCCCCCCGGTAGCCGCGCCAGTCCTGGGTTCGTTCGACGATCGACGCCGCGAGCAAGAGCGCCAGCGGTGGCAGCACCGGCAGCACGTATCGCGGCTGCTTGCCGATTGAAGCCGTGTAGAAGAGGAGCGGCAGCGCGGCCCAGAGCAGCAGCCGCAGGTCGATGGTGCCGAGGTCGCGCCGGCGGAGGATGAATTGCGCCAGGGGACCGAGCCACGCCAGCGCCAGCGGCGTCCACGGCAGCAATCCACCCGCGACGACGGGGAGGTAGAACCACGATGGCCGCGGATCATTGAAACGATCGGTGGCGAAGCGCTCGAAATTGTCGCCGACGAAGAAGCTCTGCAGGTACTCGTTACCGTGCTGCAGCCACATCAGGACGTACCACGGCACGGCGACAGCGACGAACACCACGAATCCAAGTACGAGATCGATCAGTGTCACGCCGATCGCGCGCCGCTCGATGACCAGCACCGGCACGATCACCAGCAGGGGAATGATGACGCCGACGGGCCCCTTCATGAGGAACCCCAGTGCCAATCCCAGGGCCGCCGCCACAACGAGTGGGCGCGGCGAACGCTCCTGCTCGAGCGTCGACACCAGGGCCGCCCAGATCGCGAGCGTGATGCAGAAGGTCAGCGGCAGATCGGGCAGCGCCATACGGCCGATGGCGAAGTAACCGAAATTGGTGGCAACAATCGCGCCCGCGAGCAAGCCGGTGGTTTCGTCGTACCAGCGGCGACCGCACGCCGCCGTCACCATCACCAGGCCGAGTCCGGCGAGCGCGGCCCAGAGCCGCGCGCCAAACTCGGTCGGCCCGGTGACGAGATAGGTCGCGGCGGTCAGCCAGTAGTACAGAATCGGCTTTTGAAATCGCGGCTCATAGTTGTAATACGGCGTCAGCCAATCGCCCGTGACGACCATTTCGCGGGCTGATTCGGCATAAAACGCTTCGTCGGAATCGGTGATCGCGCCTCGCCCCAGGCCGGCAAAGAACGTCAGGACTGCAAGCAGGAGAAGCGGCACCGTGATGCGATGCACTTCTGCTATACTAGCGGCAGTTCCCGTCGGTATTCGCCTCCGTTCTTGTCTCGCGGACCCCGCGTCCGCACCACACCCGAATCTGACAACTGATTAGCACCTTGTAAATCTGGACAGCCTGCATGCCGAGTCACAAACGCCACGGATCACATCGCCACCAGCCCCCGCCCCAGCCCGACGTCGCCGCCGAGGCCGCCGAACACGCCCTCCAGGAGGGCAAGCGCCCCGGACTGAACATCACCGATCTCAAGGAAATGACCATCCAGAATCTGACGCAGGTGGCGAAGGATCTGGACGTGGCCGGCGCCACCGGCATGCGCAAGCAGGAACTGATCTTCCAAATCCTCAAGGCGCAGACCGAGCAAAGCGGGTTCATTTTTTCTGAAGGCGTGCTCGAAGTGCTGCCTGACGGTTTCGGCTTCCTGCGCGCGCCCGACTACAACTACCTGCCGGGTCCCGACGACATCTACGTTTCGCCGTCGCAGATTCGCAAGTTCGATCTGCAGACCGGCGATACCGTCTCGGGTCAGATTCGACCGCCGAAGGAAGGCGAGCGCTACTTCGCCTTGATCAAGGTCGAGGCGGTGAACTTCGAAGCCCCCGACCAGGCGCGCGACAAGCTGTTTTTCGAGAACCTCACGCCGCTGTACCCGCTCGAGCGCGTCAAGCTCGAAACCGAAGCCGAGAACCTGTCGGCGCGCGTGATGGATTTGATGACGCCGCTTGGCAAGGGCCAGCGCGGACTAATCGTCGCCCCGCCGCGCACCGGTAAGACGATGTTGCTGCAGGCGATTGCTCAGTCGGTGGCGAAGAACCACCCCGAGGTGTATCTGATCGTCCTGCTAATCGACGAGCGCCCCGAAGAAGTCACCGACATGCAGCGCTCCGTCGACGGCGAGGTGATCTCCTCGACGTTCGACGAGCCGGCGCAGCGTCACGTGCAGGTCGCCGAGATGGTGATCGAAAAGGCGAAGCGTCTCGTCGAACACAAGAAAGACGTGCTGATCCTGCTCGATTCGATCACCCGTCTCGCCCGCGCCTATAACACGGTGATCCCGGCCTCGGGCAAGGTGCTGTCCGGCGGCCTCGACAGCAACGCCCTGCAGAAACCGAAGCGCTTCTTCGGCGCCGCCCGCAACATCGAAGAGGGCGGGTCGCTGACCATCGTCGCCACGGCGCTGATCGACACCGGTTCGCGCATGGACGATGTGATCTTCGAAGAGTTCAAGGGCACCGGCAACATGGAAATCCATCTCGACCGGAAGCTCTCCGACAAGCGCACCTTCCCGGCGATCGATATCCTGAAGAGCGGCACTCGCAAGGAAGAGCTCCTGATTCCGAAAGAGGATCTCAATCGCATCTGGGTCCTGCGCAAGGTGCTGAACCCGCTCTCGCCCGTCGAAGCAATGGAATTGCTGCTCGACAAGATGGGCAAGACCAAAGGCAACGCCGAATTCCTCAACGCGATGCAGAAGGGTTAGCCGATGTCTGTCACGATCAAAGTCCGGCAGAACGGATCGCTGCTCATCGAGGGCGATGACGTCAAACTGGTCGACTGGACTGGCGCCGAGTACGTGGTGCCGAAGCGGCCGTTCTCGTTGTGCCGCTGCGGACAATCGAAAGAAAAGCCGTTCTGCGACAGCTCACACAAACTCTGTAACTTCCAGGCGTCAGAGGCCGCTCCGGGTCCGAAGAAGATGCCCGAGCCGCCAACGTCTTAAGCGCCCGGCTCCCGGTTCCCGACAGCCGTCAAAGAGTCGGAATCATCCACGGCACCAGGTACTGCTGAATCATCGCCAGGACGCCCATCATCGCGGTGAGGATCAGGCTGTGGAAAATCACCCTGCTGAAAATCTCGCCTTCGCGGCCGACCGCGCCCACGCCGGCGGCGCCCACCGAAAGATTCTGCGGGCTGATCATCTTGCCCATCACCCCCGCTGAGCTGTTGGTCGCGCCCATCAGAATCGGATCGAGCCCCGACACCCGCGCCGTGGTCGCTTGGAGCGGGCCAAACAGGGTGTTGGACGAGGTGTCGCTGCCGGTGAGAAACACACCCAGCATGCCGAGCCACGCCGAGAAGAACGGAAACAGCCAGCCCGTTGCGGCCAGGGCGAGCGCCATCGACGAGGTCATCCCCGAATAGTTCATGACGGTCGCAATCGACAAGATGAAGGCGATCGTCACCACCGGCAGACGCAGCTGCTTGTAGGTCTTGGCGATGGCAGCGCCGAGGATGTTGGGCTTGGCGCCGGCCGCAATCGTGGCGATGAACGCAAACAGCGTCGCGAACATCACCAGCGTCCCGGCCGTGGCGAGGAAGTCGAGACGATAGGTGAGCGGGTACGGCGACGGCTTGGCCACCACCGGCGGCGTGCGCTGAACAATCGCCATCGGTTTGCCATCGACCATCTGGTATGCGCCGGGCCAGTTGAACTCCCATACCGGAAAGCGGAATCCTTGCGCATCGGCGGCGGCCGTTTCACCGATCCACGGTTCCGGGCACAACCGGTTGCCGATCTGCCCGCATCGCAGCAACATCGTCACGTTCGCCGGCGGCTGAAGATTCTGCATGCCGGCGAAGTTTCCGATCTGTCCGATCAGCACCGTGACGATGAGGATTCCGTAGGTCGCGTAGGCGCGCCACACGCGCGATGGCGTGTCGCGGACATCCTCGACGGGCGCCTGGATGCCGTCGCTGTAGTTGTCGCGCGGCTGCCAGAACTTCAACAACACGGCCACCGCCGCCAGCGAGAACAACGCCGCCAGCGTGTCGGTCAGCTCCGGGCCGACATAGTTCGACACCAGGAATTGCCCGATCGCGAACGAGACGCCGGCCGCAAGCACCGCCGGCATGATCGCCAGCATGCGGCTCCAGCCCGCGTACAAGACGACGAGATACGCGGGAATGATCAGCGAAAACACCGGCAGCTGCCGCCCGACCATTGCCGACAGCGCGCGTGTGGTGGTTTGGACATCCTCACCGAGAATCGGCGCGAGCAAGCCGCCCAGCGTCGTGACGGGAATCCCGAGCGATCCGAACGCGACCGGTGCCGTGTTGGCGATGAGCGCCAGCACCGCGGCCATGATGGGCTCGAAACCGAGGCCGGCGAGCATCGACGCGCTGATCGCGACCGGCGCGCCGAATCCCGCGATCCCTTCGATCAGCGCGCCGAAACAAAATGCGACGAGCAGGACTTGAATGCGGCGATCGGTCGTCAGCCGCGCCAGCGAACGGCGAATCACGTCGAAGTCGCCGCTCTCGACCGAGAGGTTGTAGAAGAGCACCGACATCACCACGATCCAGCTGATCGGCCACAGCCCGAAGGCCATCCCGTGCAGCGCCGCCGCGATCGTCAGACCGAACGGCATGCCCCAGACCAGCCACGCCAGCAGGGCGGCGCTCGTCGCGCCGGCGATCGCCGACTTCCACGGCGCGAACCGCCACACCGCCAGCATCAACGCGAGCAGCAGGGGCGGTATCGAGGCAACGAGAGCGGAGAGGAAAATACTGCCGGCAATCGGGTCGTAGGTCTGCTGGAACAGTTCGGCCAAGGGCTAACCTCGGCCGAGACTATAAACCGTTTTCTGCGTTTTCTGCGCTTTCTGCGGCCTACGACTCGCGTAACGCGGACATCGGATCGATACCCGCCGCGCGACTCGCGGGCAGATACGCCGCCACGAGCGCGGCGCCGGCCATGACGACCACCAGAACACCGAGCAGCGTGACATTCGTCGTCACCAAACCGAACAGAATCGACTGCATCACGCTCGCCAGGCCAAGGGCGATCGCCGCGCCGACGACAGAACCAACGATGGTGATACCGATCGCCCGCCTCGAGACGGCGCCAATCACCTGCCAGCGGCCGGCGCCCAGCGCCATCCGCACGCCGATCTCCTGCGTGCGCTGCGTGGTGAGGAAGGCCATCAGGCTGTAGATACCGAGCAGCGATAGCACCAGCGCGATCAGCGCCACCAGGCCCAGCGCGCGAGCGATGAAGGTAAAGCCTGCAGCCCGATCCTCGACCATGGCATCAAGTGGCTTCAACGACGCGATCGGTTGATCGGCGTCCATCGCCGCGACCGCGCCCCGGAAATCGGCCGCAACGGCCGTCGGGTCACCGACGGTCCGGATCGCGAAGTCGCCGCCATACGGTGGAGACTGGCTGACCGGCCGGTAGAGACTCTCTTCCCGGCGCGTGAACCAGTTGTGGACCACGTCGCCGCACACGCCGACCACGCTGAACCAGGGGCCGTCGTGAGCGAGCTTGAAGCGCTTGCCGAGTGGATCCTGGCCCGGCCAGTAGCGGCGTGCCAGAGATGCGCTGACCACCGCCACTTGCACCGATTCGGGGCGGTCGGCCTCCTCGAACCAGCGGCCGCGCAGCAACGGGATTTTCAGCGCCGCGAAGTAGCCGTTCGTGGCGAGCCGGTAGTTCACGAACCGCGCTTCGGCGGGCTGCACGTCCACGCCTTCCGGAAAGAACGGCCGGCCGTTGTTGTTGAAGCCCGCAGGGATGTTGTTGACGACACCGAGATCGGTGACCGCGGGGATCGCGCGAATCCCGTCCATTACACCGTTCAGGAACTGCCGCCGTTTTTCGGGCTCCGAGTAGCCGCGTTCGGGAAGGTTCAAGGTCCCCACCAGCACGTTCTCTTTATCGAAGCCCAGATTGCCGTTCACCGTCTTGTCGGCGGCGGCCAGGGCCAGAAGCGACCCGAACACGAGTGCGAGTGCGAGCGCGACTTGCGTGGTGGCCAGCGCGCTGCGCAGCCACTGCCGCTGTCGTCCGGCTGTTTGTGTTCGGCCCGATTGGCGCAGCGTGTCCGACACGTGCGCCCGCGTCGCCTGCAGCGCCGGAATGAACGCGAACAACAGCATGGCCAGCGTGGCCAGCGCCGCAGTGGCGACGAAAAGTCCGGCGTCGACACGGATGAACGCCCAGCCGGGAATGAACCGCAGCACCGATGCGGGAATCGACGCCTTCGACAGCCCCAGACCCACTTGCGTCAGCGGCATTGCCAGCACGATGGCCATGGCCGAGAGGAGGAGGCCCTCGATCACTGTCTGCATGAAGATTCGTGTGCGGCTGGCGCCGAGCGCCAGACGGAGCGCGTACTCCTGGCCACGCTCGGACCCGCGAGCCATCAACAGATTGGCAATGTTCGCGCAGGCGATCAGCAGCAGCAACAACGCCGCGGCCTGCCAGATGCCGATGAACGCGCCGGCGCCGGGATCGGCCATGCCGTCGGTGAACGTCATCACCCGGGCGAGTCGATTCTTGTTGGTGTCAGGATGGTCGCGGCGCTGTGTTTCGATGATCGACGTGAGTTCGGCGCGAGCCGATGCCACCCTCTGGCCGTCCGCCAGCCGCGCGAAGGCGCCGTAGAACGCCTGCCGGCGGTTGGCCCATTGCTCGTCGGTGAGAGCCAGCGGCGCCCACACCTCCGTCCCATCGGGAATCTGGAATCCCTCTCGCGCGACGCCCACGACCTCGTACGGCTCGCCGTCGAAGCGGACGCTTTGTCCGATGATGGCGGGATCGCCGGCGAAACGCCGCTGCCATAGTCCATGGCCGAGTACGACGCGCCGGTGTTGACCCGGTCGCGCTTCCTCGTCGAGGAACTCGCGCCCCAGCGCCGGCGTCGAGCCGAGCAGGGCGAAAAAGCCTGGCGAGACCATCCGGCCTGGAATCTGCTCCGGAATGTCGACGCCCGACAGGTTCGCGTCCCACCACAGGTTCATCGCCCATTGCGCCGCCGTTTTCGAGGCGGCCGTCCAGTCCCGGTAATCGGCTGCTGACACGTTCTCGCGATCGACGAACGTATCGTCTGGCGCGATCGTCGTCACCACGAGCAGGCGATCGACGCCTGGGAAGCGATACGGCCGCAGCACGAGCGCATCCATCAGGCTGAAGGTGGTGCTGTTGGCGGCCAGCGCCACTGCGAGTGTGATGACCACGACGGCCGCGAGGCTCTTGCGCTGCAGGACCGCGCGCCACGCGTAGAAGACGTCGCGCGTCAGCCCGGACCACCAACGGCTCTCCAGATCGTGCTCGGCGATGGTGATCCACCGCACTGGCGGCTTTCGCCGGAGCAGCTTGAAGACCCCGTAGCGAACGGCAATGCCGAGGCTCTGGCGCAGGTGCCACCGCGTGGCCCGCCCGGCCCCGACCCGGCGCGCCTGCCGCGCGTGCTCTTCGCGGAGATCGCCGACGATCGACTCGCGATGTTCCAGGTCCCGCACGACCACCGACAGCAGCTGTTCAGCAAACTTCATACTCTGTCCTCAGTGATCTCTGTGGCTATGGTTGCTCCAGGATCGACTCCAGGCCCTTGGTGAGACTGGCGAGGGCGTCGTGCGTGGCGCGAATCGCCTTGAGCCCCGCCTGCGTCACGGCGTAATAGCGCTTGGCTTTGCCGCCGCGCTCGTCGGTGGCGTCGCCCATCCGCGATTTCAGGCAGCCCTTGGCCTCGAGGCGATCGAGACCGGTGTACAAGGCGCCGCGTGCCACCGGGCGTCCAGTGCGCTCCTCGATCAGCTCGCGGATGGGAACGGCGTAGGCGTCCTCGTCAAGATGCAGCACGGCCAGCAGGACGGCGTATTCGAACTCTCCGAGGTAGATGGGCGGCATGTCTGCAATGCAGGCTATATGATGCCTACATTGCAGTCAATACGCGTGCGGGGGGTTCGAAAGTTCACGGGGTCAGGAGTTCACTTGGTTCTGAGGTTCTGCTATGGTTCCAGATCCGATGAGCCAAAAGTCGAAGGCCGATTCCTCAGCGGCGGCCGCTTCATCGCTCCCCGCCGAGATCGTCGACGGCTCGGTTCTCGACGCCCTGATCGAAAAGACGAAGGTAGAGCGTCAGCTGGAGTCGTTCCGAACGCGCGCCCAGGAGAAGAAAGGCAAAGTCGACGCCGCGGTATCGGCTCGCGTGCTCTCTGACTACGACACCCGATTGCGAGCGCTGCGTGCGGAAGCCGAGCCCTTGCGGGCGCGGGCGCGGACGGAATGGGAAAAGCTGCGCGGCCTCTACACCGAGGTCGGGAGTCGTGAAGACCGCGCCAAGCTGGACAAGCAGGAGCTGGAATTCCGTCACGAGGTCGGCGAAATCGACGACGCCGTGCTCAACGAGCGCGTGAAGGCCTCCACGGACGTGCTCGAAACGTGCCGCGCCGACGTGGCCGCACTCGACAAGCAGAAGGCCCGATTTCTCGAGGCGTTCACCGAGGCGGAATTGACCGCCCCGCCGCCGCCAAAGCCGGTTGAGACCATCAAGGCAGTGGTTGCGCCCGATGAAGCCGTCACCATCGAAACACCCCGGCCGACCATGAAAACGCCGGCGCCGGAAGAGCGTTCCGTACGCGTTCCGGTTGCCTCTCCGTTCTCGTCCGAAGCTACGTTCACGGACACCGGCGACGCCACGATGCTGGGCCCGATGCCGGTGCTGACCGACCCGGCTGAAGAGGAAGGCACCCTCATTCTTCCGGAAGGCGCGCTGGTGGTCCTCAACGCCGACGGGAAAGAAGGGCACAAGCATCGCCTGTCGGCGATGACTTACATCGGCCGGGCCGAAGAAAACCAGATTCGCATTCAAGGTGAGGGCGTGTCACGGCGGCATGCGCTCGTGGTGGCCGAACGCGCCGGGTTCCGGATCGACGATCTGGGATCGCAGAACGGCACGCTGGTCAACGGCAAGGTCATGCAGCGAGGCATGCTGGCCAACGGCGACATCATCACGCTCGGCGTCGTCAAGCTGCGCTTCGAGCAGCCGAGCGGTCGCAAGTAACTGTCGTGGATATCGCGGTTTCCACTCAGGGCGAAGTCACTGTCGTCGCGCCGGTCGGCATTCTCGACGGCAAGGCCGCCATCGCGTTCGAACGCAAGATCGCGGAGTTGCTCGACGCCAAGACCACGCGGCTGGTGATCGATCTGACGCGCGTGTCGCTCGTGACCAGCTTCGGCATCCGTGCGCTGGTGATGGCCGCCAAGCGGCTCCGCGGCGGCGGCGCGCTCGCCCTGTGCGGATTGACAACGCAGGTCAAGGGCGTCTTCGACGTTGCCGGTCTGTCAGGCGTGTTCACCATCACGCCGTCGGCGGCCGACGCCGTCATCACGGTTGCCAGGCACGGGAAGAAGCAGGCGGCGGTGCACTCGCGCTTGTCGCGCCTGCTGCTGCGCGTGCTGGGCAGCGGTGATGAAGTCGAAGCTCCGCCGCAAGCACATTCTGGTTCGCCTTCCACGCTCGCCGCCACGGTCGCCAAGCTCCTGGCCGGCCGCTGATGCCGCAGCTGCTGTTCGAAAACGGTCCGGCCAAGCCCGTTGAGTTCGACGGCGAAATCGTCGTCGGGCGCGGCCTGCAAGCCGACGCCGTGGTCGACGACGCGAGCGTGTCGCGGCGGCACGCGATGTTGCGCTGGCACGAGGGCGAGTGCGTGGTTCTGGATCTTGGCAGCGCAAACGGCACGCTCGTGAACGGGCAGCGCGTGCTCAAGCCGACGCGGCTCAAGTCGGGCGATGTGGTGGCGTTCGGCGCCATCCGCGCGCGTTATGCCGCGGAGTCGGCTGCCTCGAACGCGCGCAAAGCGTCGGCGCGATCCGAGCCACGGACCGGCACGGTGATGCTGGCCGTGCCGTCGCGAGACAACGCTCGTGAGGAGGCCAGCGCGGCGGCGGCGGCCGACGCC
>Ga0187893_10008287_pt1 | contig 16478 bp, 14 predicted proteins | sample MA1701074metaG_FD_139574 | JGI IMG/M metagenome (GOLD analysis project Ga0187893, IMG submission 139574) | White microbial mat communities from a basaltic lava cave in the Kipuka Kanohina Cave System on the Island of Hawaii, USA - MA170107-4 metaG ...
ATAGGCGAGCGCCTCGCCGGGCCGAACGTCCGTGTCCTCGTACGCGACGCTTCCCTGGCTCCCGGGCACCAAGCGCGCGAACTCGCTCCACTCGTTGCCATCGCGCGAGCGTTCGAGCACGACCTCGGACACGGCCTCGGAGAATCGCCACTCGAGACTCACGCGATCCGGACGCGCCTCGGCACGCGCCAGCGACGCCGTCGCGGGCACGGGTGTGTCGTAGCGAAGGATCTGCGCGTAGATGTCGGTCGCATCCCCCGAGCGAGCATCCGCCCAGACAGCGATCGCCAAACCAGGCCCGAGCGCGACGACCATGGGGGATACTGCTCGCCAGCGGCCTCACAGACCGGGGATCCGCCCGCAGGTGTGCCGGCGTGAACGCTACCATTCGCGAGCACCCGGGTGGAGTAGATGTCGCGTCCTCGAAATCTATCCCGCTGATCGCTCCAAGCGGCGATGACTCCTCCCTGCCCATCCGCACAAGCCCCGAAGTTGGACTCATGACGCGGCGTCACGAGGCTGGCAAGCAAGACGCCGGGTGGGCTCCATACGGAGGTGATCATGCCATCTGGCTCGAGCCGAATGGCCCTCAGATCCGGGGACGTACCCGACGGCCGCCAGCAGTAGATCGTCGAACCCCCGGGGCCAAGCACGGACGTCTGAGCCCATCCGCCCGGAAGCGGAACTCCCAGCACAGGTGATCCAGCGGCAGGCGTACCATCGGGCTTCCAGTGGAACCAAGTCGGATCATACGAGAATGTCGCGAGTGGGTCGGAGATCGCGGTGATGTTTCCACCAGACGTGAGCACGATCGCTCCCGGGAAAACGCTCACGGGCAGCGCGGTAGCTGGTTCCGATCCCGTTTGAACGTGGCGGAGCGTGGAGTAGCCTACGCACTTCGAATGGGCCAGTGCGAACAGGCCGGACCTTCCATCCGAGATCGCACTCACCTCGGGCGTCGCCAGACGACATTCGGGTTCGACATACGCGCGCAAGAAGGGCACGCCGTTTCCGGTCACATGCTGAAAGCTGACCGATCCGCCGGATCCGCAGATCCCATCATGACATCCGCTCGACGAGTACGAGAACACGACCAGGCAGCCTTCGCTCGTGCTCGTCAGCATCTCGAGCGTGACGTACAACCCGATGTCCGAGATTCGGCCTTCCGCGATCACCAATCCATCCTCGGGCCATCCGGGGGCGCGGCCCCCCGTCGGCGTGAGGCGAAGCAGTCGAACGTAGTTCATGTGGTAGGTGGAGCCATACAAGAGTTCTTTCCACGCGAAGTAACATCCTCCCGAACCGTCCGGTACGACGCGCGCGTTGGTGCGCTCCGAATTCGGGATCCCGCCGGGCACGAACCCGAACGCCGGCCATCCCGGGGCGATCGCGCCGGTCACGAGCATTCGCTGTACCGCGACCTGTTTGTACTCGAACCCCCAGGCGACGAAGACACCTTCGGCGCGGTCCGGAACAACCGACTGCGGCCACTGGCTCCCCGGGGCCACGCACACCGGGGCGCCATTCGGGGGCCATTCCGCGCCGGCGGGTCCCGCGGCCGCGGCGAGGAGGTGGATGCTGACGATGAGCCGGATCGCTCGCACGGGGTACCCTCGCGCTCGATGGTCCGATCGGGTCCGTGGCCACATGCGTCGGGTTGTTTCGGGAGTCTAATCCTAGCCCGACCTATTCATGAGCCCGCCGCCCGCGAGCGCGGTCTGCACACCATCCGCTGCGTCGTCCGTCCGGCCGCTTCCTCGACGTGTCCACCGACACGACTGCGTCGCGGCCGGCCAAACTCCTTGCGGCCGGTGCACATCCCGCACTCTCGGCTGGCGGTTCATGAATAGGTCGGGCTAGGCGACCGTGCGCGGACACATCAAAAAAAGCGCGGGGAGAGCGAGCCGTCTCTCTACTCCAGCCTCCCGAGCACGGTGAGGATCGCGATCGCGACGCCCATGAGGCGCTCGCTGGCGATGAGACCCGAGGACACCGGAACGGTGAGCTTGTCGTGCTGTTGGGCGCGCCATACGCGAGCAGCTCGCGGATGCAGGCGCCGATGAAGAACGACACCGAGTAGAACGCGTTGAGGGATAAACTTCCATAGCGCGCTTGGGCAAGGCTACGCCCCTCCGAACGCCCGCTCCAGCAGAACTCCGCCCGCGACGCGGGGGCACGGGCCGGTCGTGCCGTCCGCACGCGCTCAGGGCCGCGCTTCCGTGACCCGCTGAGCACGCCCTGGCAGGCCCCGGCGCATACCCCTCCCCGCCTCGCCCTCGCGCAGGATCGCCACGATCTGCGACTCCGTGAGCCGCGACGTCCGCATGTGCCCTCCCGGATGCCCGGGAGTCAAACCACGGCTGTCTACGGGAGGCGGAAGCTTACGCGCTCCCGTCGGTTGTCGGGTGCTCGTGACGGGTGCTAGCGTGATCGCCTCGAATCTCCCCGGCCTGCCGCGGCATCCAGCCTGCTCGCGGCGCCGCCTCCCCCGGCATCCGTTTCGCACCCGCTTCGACCCCAAGGAGCATCCCCTTGTCCAGCAAAGGACTTCCCGACGTCGTGATCCTCTCGGGCGCGCGCACGCCCATGGCGGAGTGGGTGGGCGGCAAGCGCGGCGACGGCCTGCCCGGCGGCGCGCTCGCGAGCGTGAGCGCGATCGACCTGGGCGCGGTCGCCTCGCGCGCAGCGCTCGAGCGAGCGCAGGTCGCGCCCGCCGCCATCGACCACGTGGTCATGGGGAACGCGCTCCAGACCTCGGCCGACGCCATCTACGGCGCGCGGCACGTGGGCCTGAAGGCCGGCGTGCCCGAGGGGTGCCCGGCGCTCACCGTGAACCGGCTGTGCGGCTCGGGTCTCCAGTCGGTGGCCACCGGGGCGCAGCTCCTCCAACTGGGCGAGGCGAGCTGGGTGCTCGCCGGCGGCATGGAGAACATGAGCCAGGCGCCGCACAACCTGCGCGGCGCGCGCGGCGGGATCAGGCTCGGGCCGGGGCCCGTGCTCGAGGACTCGCTGTTCGCCGCGCTCCGCGACAGCTACTGCGGCTTCTTCATGGCCCAGACGAGCGACAACCTGGCGCGGAAGTACGGCATCACCCGCGCGCAGCAGGACGAGTTCGCGCTCCGCTCGCACGAGCGGGCGAACGCCGCGAACACGAACGGCCGCTTCGCCCGGGAGGTGGTGCCGGTCGAGGTGAAGGCCGGGAAGAAGAGCACGGTCGTGGAGAAGGACGACCACCTCTTCCCCACAACGAGCCCCGAGAAGCTGGCGTCGCTGCCGCCCGCGTTCGGCCCCGAGTCCATGGTCACGGCGGGCAACGCCTCGGGCATCGTGGACGGCGCGGCGGCCGTGGTGATGACCACCGCGGAGCGCGCGAAGCAGGACGGGAAGAAGCCGCTCGCCCACGTGCGCGGCTGGTCGTACGTCGGCGTGGACCCCACGATCATGGGCTTCGGTCCCGCGCCCGCGATCCGCAAGGTGCTCGCGAACGCGGGGCTCGAGCTGGGGCAGGTGGACCTGTTCGAGATCAACGAGGCGTTCGCGGGCCAGTACCTGGCGGTGGAGAAGGACCTCGGGCTCGAGCGCGAGAAGGTGAACGTGAACGGCGGCGCGATCGGCCTGGGTCACCCGCTCGGGGCGACCGGGACGCGGCTGATCCACACGCTGATCGTGGAGCTGGGGCTGCGCGGGAAGAAGTACGGCATCGCCTCGGCGTGCATCGGCGGCGGCCAGGGCATGGCGGTGCTGATCGAGCGGGCGTGAGCGGGCGCGGCCCGACCGCCCGCCGGGAGGCTCCATGACCGACGAACGGGATCTCATCCACGACTGGAACGAGGCGGGCGAGCGCTGGGAGAAGCCGCCGGCCCGCATCCAGTTCGACGACGAGACGCTGCGGGACGGCCTCCAGTCGCCGTCGGTGCGGACGCCGACGATCGAGCAGAAGGTCCGCATCCTCCATCTCATGGACCGGCTCGGGCTCGACACCGCCGACATCGGGCTCCCGGGCGCGGGGCCGCACGTGGTCAGGGACGTCACCCGGCTCGCGCAGGAGATCGTCTCGGCGAAGCTCCGGATCGCCGCCAACTGCGCCGCGCGCACGATGCTGCGCGACATCGAGCCGGTGGTCGAGATCGTGCAGAAGACCGGGCTCCCTATCGAGGTGTGCACGTTCATCGGCTCCTCCCCCATCCGCCAGTACGCGGAGAACTGGACCGAGGACATGATGCTCGCGCACACGCGCGAGGCGGTCTCATTCGCGGTGAAGGAGGGGCTCACCGTGATGTACGTCACGGAGGACACGGTGCGCGCCCGGCCCGAGACGCTGCGGCGGCTGTTCCTCACCGCCATCGAGTTCGGCGCGAAGCGGCTGTGCCTGTGCGACACGGTGGGCCACGCCACACCCACGGGCGCCGCGAACCTGGTGCGGTTCGCGCAGGACGTCGTGCGCGAGAGCGGCGCGGACGTCGGCCTCGACTGGCACGGGCACTCCGACCGCGGACTCGCGGTGATCAACACGATCGCCGCGGTCCGCGCCGGCGCCACGCGCGTCCACGGCTGCGCCATCGGCATCGGTGAACGCGTCGGGAACACGCCCATGGACCAGCTGCTCGTGAACCTCCGGCTCCTCGGCTGGATCGACAACGACCTCACCGCGCTCTCCGAGTACTGCGCCCTCACGAGCGAGGCGACGGGGGTTCCCATCCCGGTCAACTACCCGGTCGTGGGCGCGGACGCGTTCCGCACCGGCACCGGCGTGCACGCGGCCGCGGTCATCAAGGCGTTCAAGAAGGGCGACCACTGGCTCGCCGATCGCGTCTACTCGGGCGTGCCCGCCGAGTGGGTGGGCCGCCACCAGGAGATCGAGGTGGGCCCGATGAGCGGCGAGAGCAACGTGGTGTTCTGGCTCGAGAGCCGGAAGATCGCGGCCACGCCCGAGCGCGTCCAGGCCGTGTTCCAGCGTGCGAAATCGGTGGACCGCGTGCTCACCGACGACGAGATCCGCTCGGTGCTCTCCGCGCTCGACGAGACGCGGGTGTCGTGAGGCGGGTGCCGAGCGCGACGACGCCCCGGTCGCACCGCATCCGTCGGCCTCCCGTGACCGCCCGCGGATCGCTCCGCGCGCTGCTCGTGCTGGCGGCGCTCGGCGCGCTCGCCGCCGCGCCGGCGACGAAGGCCGCGCCGGCGCCGGCGAAGCGGCCGGCGGCGCGGGCGGCGAAGCCGGCGGCCCCCGCGTCCGCGGCGCGGCCGGTCGATGTCGCGCGCCAGGCGCGCGCGCTCGAGGAGCAGGGGGACTACGCCGGCGCGCTCGCGGCGCTCAAGCGCCTGCGCGGCCTGCAGGGGCCGGACGCCGACCTCGAGCTGGCCATCGCGCTCGACGAGGCGCGCACCGGGCAGGCGGACTCGGCGTGGGTGCGGCTGCACGGGCCGCTGCTCTCCGCCGCGCTCGCGGACACCGTGGGGCTCGAGCGGCGCATGGACTACCCCTACCAGCGCGAGGGGATGTGGCTCAACGGGCGTTTCGACGGCTGGTACTGGTACATCGCGCGCGCGCGCGCCGAGCTGGCGCTCGCGCGCCGCGACTGGAAGCAGGCGGTGGCGATGGCGAACCGCGCCGCGGCGGCGCGCCCGCTCTCGGGCCGCGAAGCGCTCCTGCTCGCGTTCGCGGCGAGCCACGCCGGGGACTCCGCGCTGGGCGAGGCGGCCGCGCACTGGGCCGCGCACCTCGAGCCGTGGCTGCCCGAGGCGCACCACCTGGCCGGCCTGTGGGCCTGGCGCTCGGGCCGGCGCGCCGAGGCGCGCGAGTACCTCGAGACCGCCGCCGCCATCGACTCCACGTGGCGCGAGCCCGTGCTCGCGCTCGCGCGGCTGTCGCTGCCGGGCACGCGAGCGGACTCGCTCCCGGTCCGGTTCCTGAACGGCCCGCGCGGCTGCGCGCTCCTGACTTCGGCGCGGCGGCCCAAGCAGGAGGAGTTCACCCAGTTCGACCGGAACGCGATGCTGTTGTTCAATCCGCAGCCGCAGCCGCCGGACTCGCTCCGCCGCCTCATGAAGCTCCAGAAGCCGACGCAGCTCTACGTGCAGGTGCTGGTGAGCGAGACCGGGCACGCGCTGCTCATGGACCTGCCCTACGTGACCGAGGACCGGATGCCGGCGGCGGTCGTGAACCAGGTGCTCGACCAGATCGGGCGCTGGCGGTTCCTGCCCGCGCTCCGATTCCAGCAGCCGGAGAAGGCCTGGGTCTCGGTCGAGTACGTGCTGCAACCCTGAACCGCGCCGGCCGGCGCGGCCCGCCCCGGAGGCGGGCGGCGCGGCCGGGCGCAGTGGAGGCGACATGCCGCGGTCGCACCGCATCGCCGTGATCCCCGGGGACGGGATCGGCCCCGAGGTCGTGCGCGAGGGACTCCGCGTGCTCGAGCGCGTCGCCGCCCTCGAAGGCTTCGGCGTGCAGCTCACCCGGTTCCCGTTCGGCGCCGAGCACTACCTGAAGACACAGGAGGTGCTCTCCGACGCCTCGTTCCGCGAGGTGCAGGGCCACGACGCCATCCTGCTCGGCGCCATCGGCGACCCGCGCATGGCGCCCGGGTTCCTGGAGTTCGGCATCATCGCGCGGCTCCGCTTCGGGCTCGATCTCTACGCGAACATGCGGCCGGTCAGGCTCTACGACGAGTCGCTCACGCCCTTGAAGGGCCGGAAGCCCGAGCACCTGGACTTCATGGTCGTGCGCGAGAACACCGAGGACGCCTACGCCGGCATGTGGGGCCAGTTCAAGAAGGGCACGCCCGACGAGATCGCGACCCAGGAGATCCTGTTCACGCGCAAGGGCGTCGAGCGCGTCATCCGGCACGCGTTCGAGACCTGCCGCGCGCGCGATCGGAGGAAGAAGCTCACGCTCCTCACCAAGGCGAACGCGATCCGGGCGATGGAGCTGTGGACGCGGACGTTCGAGGAGGTGGGCGGCGACTACGCCGACGTGACGCGCGACCACCAGTACATCGACGCCGCCTGCATGTACGTGGTCACGCACCCGGAGCAGTACGACACCGTGGTCACGAGCAACATGTTCGGCGACATCTTCACAGACCTCGCCGCCGCGCTCGTGGGCGGGCTCGGGATCGCGGCGAGCGCGAACCTGCATCCGGGGAAGGTGAGCCTGTTCGAGAGCATCCACGGCTCGGCGCCCAAGTACGCCGGGCAGAACAAGGCGAACCCGCTCGCCACGATCCTGGCCGTGAGCCTGATGCTCGAGCATCTGGGCGAGCAGGCCGCGGCCGCGCGGGTGGAGGCGGCGGTCGCCCGGCTCCTGCGCTCGCGCCGGCTGCCGAGCCTCGGCACGGACTCGGGGGTGGGCACCGACCAGGTCGGCGACCTGGTGCTGGCGGAGCTGGAGGGCGCGGCGGCGGGGCGGTAGCGGAGTCGTCAGTCGCCGTTCTCGTCGTCGCGGTCGGTCATGCGCTCGAGCCAGCGGTAGCCCTCGAGCACCAGCAGCGCCAGGATCGTGCCCACCGCCGCGAGCGGGTAGGCGTGCACTCCCACGGACACGCCGATCGCGGCCACCATCCACACGCTCGCGGCCGTGGTGAGTCCGAACACGAAGCCCTCCGTGCGCATGATGCTGCCGGCGCCGAGGAAGCCCACGCCGGTCACCACGCCGTGCACGATGCGGGTCGCGTCCATCGCCCCGGCCCCGCCGAACGCCAGCACGGCGTGCTTCGTGGTGAGCACGAACATCGTGCTGCCGAGGCAGACGAGCACGTGCGTGCGGAGCCCGGCGGGCTTCCTGCCCATCTGCCGCTCGAGGCCCACGAGCGTGCCGAGCACGAGCGAGACCACCATCGGGATCAGGTCGTCGCGCAGCCAGTCCATGGCGACCCTACTTCCGCTTGAACGCGGCCGGGCGCTTGTCGAGGAACGCCTGCAGGCCCTCGTGCATGTCCTCGCTCGCGGCGAGGATGCCGAACCGGCCGCTCTCGAAGCGCAGGCCCTGGTCAAGCGGGAGCTGCATGCCGCGCACGACGCACTCGAGCGCGGCCTCGATCGCGAGCGGGCCGTTCCTGAGGATGGCCTGCGCCAGCTTCACCGCCTCGTTCACGAGCTCGGCCTGGGGCACCACCCGGTTGACGAGCCCGATCCGCTCGGCCTCCTCGGCCTTCACGTTCCGGCCCGAGAGGATCAGCTCGAGCGCGCGCCCCGGGCCCACGAGCCGCGGCAGGCGCTGCGTGCCGCCGTAGCCGGGGATGATGCCCAGCTTCACTTCCGGCAACCCGAGCACGGCGTTCTCGGAGGCGAGCCGGATGTGGCAGGCGAGCGCCAGCTCGCAGCCGCCGCCGAACGCGAAGCCGTTCACGGCGGCGATCACCGGCTTGGGGCTCCGCTCGAGCCGCTCCACGACGGTCTGGCCGAAGCGCGAGATGTCCTCGGCCGCCGCCGGCCCGAGCGGGGCCAGCTCGTTGATGTCGGCACCCGAGATGAATGCCTTCTCCCCCGCCCCGGTCACGACGAGCGCCCCCTGCGTCGGATCTTCGACGAACGCCCGAGCGGCGTCGCCGATCTCGGCCAGCGTCTCGCGGTTGATGGCGTTCAGGACCTGCGGCCGGTCCACGGTAAGCAGGGTGACCGCGTCGCGGCGCTCGAGGCGCAGGTTCCGGTAGGCGGGCAGCGTGGTCGTGCTCATGGCGCTGTTCCCTCGGCGAGGACCGTGGATGGGGGTGAGCCGCGGACTATAGGGGGAGGGACGAGTGAGCGACAAGATTGCCGCCCGGTACGCTCGGCCGGCGCCGGTTCGGGCTCGGCGACCCGGATCGCCGATTCCCCCGACCGCTCGCGTTTCGGCACCCGAATGGTCAGCGATAGAGCGACTTGATCACTCCCCAAGCGGACTGTCGCGTCGCCGTGCGCACCCCGCAAGGTCTGGCGCTGAGCCAGCCCTGCCATGTCGCGACATGACTCGTCTGGGCGTCGGCCGGACCGGTGAGGACCACCTCCGTCGCGGGGCCGGCTGCGCTCACGAGCACGACGGACGTGAGACAGAATTCCGCCGACACCTGGCAGCCCGCACAAGCATCGCTGCCGACCGTGCGAACGTGGTCGAGCAGGAGCCGGCACGCTTGATACTCCTGGGCGGCGAACAGGGACACGGCGTCCGGCGCGTCCACGGCCGAGGTCACGGTGATCCTCATGGCATTCAGGCCGACCAGAGCGATCGCGGGGCCCGCGACGATCCGCGACGGCGCCGACCTCGACCAGTCGAGACAGTTCACGGCGTCTGCGCCAATCTCCCCACTGGCCGTGAGCGAGCCGGCCCGGCATCCCGAGGACCCCGTCAGGCTCCACCAGGCGATCCCGCCGGGGCTGTCCACGGTGGCCTCGACGCTCACCCTCACGCTCGTGACCGCCGGCACCTCGGTGCCAAGCTCGAAGCCGGCGACCAGTTCGGAGCGCCCCGCGTTCGTGTCGCATCGGAAGCTCCGGTTCCAGCCCCCGCCGTCCCCGAAACAGGAAGTCCACTTGAGGGTGACACCGGCACCCCAGGAGGAGGCCGGAAGATAGAACCACAGGGCGGCCGCGGCGAAAGCAGTCCGAGCGCGCATTGCGCCTCCGCGGGGTCTGGCAGCTGTGGAAAAGGCCTGAACGCCCCGGCGGGCCGCGGAATCTGTGCGTCCGTCGGGCGGGACCCACCCGGGTCGCGTTCAGCCGTTCCGGAATCCTACCGAAAAGGCTACTCTCCGGCCATCCCTCGAGCTTGCGAGGCGACCGGCGCGCCGGTCGCCTCGCCAGTCCCTCAACTGGCGGTCTGCGGGCGCCAGTCGCTGGCCGCCGACGAACAGGAGTCTCGATGCGCCCCCCATTCGTGCGTCCGATCCTCACCATCGCCATTTGGCTGACCTGCGCGGCTGTGGCGGTTCCCGACGCCGCGCTCGCCGCCGAGGCGGCGAAGCCGACGATCCAGCAATTCCTCAAGATCCGCACGCCCGGCGCGCCCGCGATCCTGCCGGACGGCTCGCTCCTCTATCGCGACTGGCCGGACGGTGTGTTCCAGCTCTACCGCGCCGTGCCGAAGAACGCGGCCAACCCGTCCTACGCCCCGGGCGAGGTGACGGTCACGAAGCTCACGAACTATGCGGACGGCCTCTCGCGCTTCTCGCTCTCTCCCGACGGCAGACGGGTCGTGCTCATGCACGCGCGCGGCGGCAATGAGAACACCCAGCTCACGCTGCTCGACCCGATGAGCCCCGGCGGCTCGGCGACGAGCCCGATCCTCGAGAACCCCAAGGTCCAGGCGAGCGTGAACCTGTGGCTCAAGGACGGCTCCGCGGTGGTCTACACGGCCAACGACGAGAGCCCCGAGGACTTCTACGTCTATCGGTGGGACTTCGCCTCCGGGAAGCCCACGAAACTCCTGGGCGAGAAGGGCTCGTGGGCTGCGGCGGACGTGACCGATGACGGCAGTCGGATGCTCCTCGTCCGCTTCGTGTCCGCCTCGCACACCGAGGTGTTCGAGCTGGACCTCGCGAGCGGCAGGCGCACGGACCTCACGATCAAGCCCAGGGACGGCACCGCCGCCTGCGAGCCGGTGGGCTACGCCCCCGACGAGCGCTCCGTGTACATGGTCTCGGACTGGAAGGACGGCCGCGCGCGGCTCTACCGGCGCGACCTGAAGTCGGGCGCCGTCAGGGAGGCGTTGCCCGCGCTCTCCGCCTGGGAGCTGGACGGGGCCGACATCGACCTCGGGCGCCGGTTCCTGATCGCGTCGGTCAACGAGAACGGCTACAGCGTGCCGTACGTCTACACGCTCCCGGACCTGAAGCCGCTGCCCCCGCCCACGACCGAGAAGGGCGTGCTCGGCGGCTCCAGCTTCCGGAACGGCACGCTCGTGTGGACGTTGAGCAACGCGCGCCGGCCGAGCACGGCGTTCGCGACCACGTTCTCGCGGACGGCGAAGCGGCCGGAGGACCACGTCACGCGCCAACTCACCTGGACGGACGACCAGGGCATCGACTTCAGCGGCTTCGCGCTGCCGGAGCTCATCACCTACAGGGCGTTCGACGGGCGCGACATCTCGGCGTTCGTGTTCCTGCCGACCGGTCACCAGAAGGGCACGCCGGTGCCGTTCATCGTCAACTACCACGGCGGTCCCGAGTCGCAGCACCGTCCGGGGTTCAGCGCGGCCGACCAGTACCTGCTCACGCGCGGCTTCGGCATCCTCAAGCCGAACGTGCGGGGCAGCACCGGCTACGGGCGCGAGTTCCAGATGGCCGACGACTACAAGAAGCGCTGGGACAGCGTGAAGGACGGCGTGGACGCCGCGGAGTGGCTGGTGAAGAACGGTTACGCCCGGCCGGGCCATATCGCCACGTTCGGTGGCTCCTACGGCGGCTTCATGGCGGTGGCCTGCATCGTCGAGGACCAGGAGCGGGTCGAGCGCGGGGAGCGCAGGGAGCGGCTGTTCGGCTCGGCGGTGAACATCGTCGGCATCGCCAACCTCAAGACGTTCCTCGAGCGGACGAGCGGCTACCGCCGCGCGTTGCGCGAGGTCGAGTACGGCCCGCTCGCCGACGCCGCGTTCCTGGAGAGCGTCTCGAGCCTGAACCGGGTGGAGAAGATCCAGGTGCCGATGTTCATCGCGCACGGATTCAACGACCCGCGCGTCCCGGTCGAGGAGGCCATGCAGCTCGCGGCGGCGCTCAAGGAGCGCGGCCGCAACCCGCGGGTGTTCATCGCACCCGACGAGGGGCACGGCTTCGCCAAGCTCGACAACCGCATCTACTTCAACGAGCGCGCCGCCGCGTTCCTCGAGGAGACGATTGGGAGGACCATGCCGCAGGCCTCCACCGACCGCTGATCCGGCCGGAACGCCTGACCGGGCCGCCGCGGGACCCCTGCGGCGGCCCGGCGTCTTCTCGCCGCGCCGGCGAGCGGCGAGCGGCCGCGCGGGTCGCGGCCCGGGGGTCACTGGTAGCGGAAGTCCACCACCCGCTGCTCGCTCCGGCTCATGGCGCCCGTGCGCGGGTCGCGCGCCTCGGTGAAGCGCTTGATCCAGCCCGAGGGCGCGCCCTCGTAGCGCCACACCACCACCCGGCGCTCGAACTCGCCGCTCTCGGTCTCCACCCGGCGTGTCACCACCCAGCAGTCGTACGTGCGGCCGTTCACGCGCACCGGCTCGTGCAGCGACTTCACGGTCTCGGTCCAGAGCCCCGGCGTGCGCACGCGGCGGCCGTCCCGGTAGCGCGTCTCGGTGCCGAGGTCCACCCAGCGCAGCACGCGCCCGGCGAGCGCGCTGTCCAGGGCCACCCAGCGCTTCTGGCGCACGACCCATTCGCGCACGTAGGGGTTCACGCCGAACGGCTCGCCGGTGGCCTCGAGCTCCACGACGCGGCAGCGGATGGTGCGGCCGTCGAGCCGGAGGGATGCTGTGCCCAGCGGCTTCCGCTGGGTGCGCGCGCGCGCGGGCAGCGAGGGCTCCGCGTCCACGCGGCCGTCCTGGTCCGTCCATGGCCGGCCGCGGGCGCCGCGGTGCTCGAACCACGCCACGTCCCCCTCGCGCCGCACGAGTGTCGTGGTCCGGCGCTCCACCTGCTTGGGGCCGAGCGCGTGGTCCCAGCTCTCGACCACGAGCCAGCTCCCGGGCTCGGCCCGGTCCCACGTGGCGCGAGCGGGCTCCGGCGCCGCCCCCGCCAGCAGGACGAGCGCGAGGAGCACGGCGGTCGGCATCCGGCGACGGGCTTCCATGCCGTTCGCATCGGCCGCCCGGGGCACGGCCTTGAGCCGGCGCGCCGCCCCCGCGGCGCCGTGGCCGCGCCGCTTCCCGGCCGCCTCCGGCGCGGTTAGTCTCGGGGGTCCGTCCCCCGACCCTGCACGAGGCCCCATGCCGGAGAGCCGTCCGCCGTCCAGTCCCGAAGCCCCGCCCCAGGGCGAGCTGGAGTTCATCTCGGAGCTCTGCGCCGTGGTCGCCGAGCAGTCGGAGCTCAAGCCCATCCTCGACTGGCTCGTCCACAAGAGCACCCTGCTGCTCGCCGCCGAGGAGTGCAGCATCAAGCTACTGACCGCCAACTCCGCCACGGCGCAGACGCTCATCTTCGACAGCCGCCGCGCCGGGATCGAGGCCGGAGGCGGCTCGTGGCACCCGGCGCTCAAGGCCACGGTCATGGGCTTCCTGCTCTCGCAGCCGGGCGAGCTCGCGAGCACCGACGTCCGGACCGACGCGCGCTTCCCAGGGCTCAAGCTGGTGCCGGGGCCGGTGCGCGCGCTGCTGGCCATGCCGCTCAAGGTGGACGGTCGCGTCACCGGCATGATCGCCGTGAGCAACTCCCAGCCGGGCCGCGAGTGGTCGCGCCACGACATCCAGCTCCTCGGCATCGTCGCCTCGCACTCGGCGAGCGTCATCGAGAAGGCGCGACTCCGCGAGGAGGCCGAGGCCAAGCGGAGGCTCGAGCTCGAGCGCGAGGCGCTCGAGAAGGAGCTGCGTGTCGCGCACGACATCCAGATGCGCCTCGTCCCCTCCGCGCCGCTCGCGCTGGGCCCGTGGCGGGCGGAGGGCCGGCTCGTGCCCGCGCGCCAAGTGGGCGGCGACCTCTACGACTACTTCGCCATCGACCCGGCGCGCGTCGCGCTGCTCATCGCCGACGTGGCAGGCAAGGGGGTGCCCGCCGCGCTGCTCGTCTCGACGGTGGCCGGCACCGTGCGCGCGTTCGCCGACGGGCGGCTCTCGCCGCGCGAGGTCGTCACGCAGGTGAATCGGGCCGCGGTGCGCTCGGCCGCGGCCGGGAAGTTCGTGACGTTCTTCTACGCCGAGCTGGACCACGCGCGCGGCCGGCTGCGGTTCGTGAACGCCGGCCACAATCACCCGCGACTCCGGCGCGCCGGCGGCGCGCTCGAGCCGCTCGCGGCGGGCGGGCTCCCGCTCGGCCTGTTCGAGGACGCCGCGTTCGAGGAGGCGGAGCTCGAGCTCCAGCCCGGCGACGGCCTGCTCCTCTTCAGCGACGGCATCTCCGAGGCCGTGGACGCGTTCGAGCAGGAGTACGGCGAGGCGCGCCTCGAGGCCCTGTGGCGCGAGCACGGGCCAGGGCCGTGCGACTCCGTGCTCGACCGCGTCTACGCCGACGTCCTCGCGTTCCGCGGCGAGGCCGCCCAGAACGATGACATGACCATGGTGGTGGTCGCCCCGTCCGCGTGAAGCAGGCGTTCTTCTGGCTCGTGAGCGGCGTGCTGGCGCTGCTCGGGCTGGCGGCGATCTGCGCGCTGGTGGCGCTCGCGCGCGTGGCGCCCATCGACGTGCGAGCGCTAGCGCGCCGCGTGCCCGAGCGCAGCGCGCTCATGGAGGAGCGCGAGCGCGAGGCGCGCCAGCGCGAGCGGCCCTACGCCGAGACGCGCTACTGGGTGCCGCTCGAGCGCATCTCGCCGCACCTGCGGAACGCCGTGCTCGTGGCCGAGGACGCGCGCTTCTTCTCGCACGAGGGATTCGACTGGAACGAGATCCGGCAGTCCGCGCGCCGGAACCTGCGCGAGCGCCGCATCGCGCGCGGCGGCAGCACCATCACCCAGCAGCTCGCGAAGAACCTGTGGCTCACCACGGCGCAGACGCCGTGGCGGAAGTTCGAGGAGATGATCCTGGCCGTGCGGCTCGAGCGTTCGTTGAGCAAGCGCCGCATCCTCGAGCTCTACCTGAACACGATCGAATGGGGCGACGGCGTCTACGGCGCCGAGGCGGCCGCCCGGCACTGGTTCGGCGCGAGCGCCGCCGCGCTGGACGCGGACCAGGCCATCCGGCTCGCGGCGGTGGTCATCAACCCGCGGCGCTACTCGCCGGTCTCGCCGGGAGCGCGCATCGAGAACCGGGTGCGGATCATCGCCGGACGGCTGCGCCGGCGCGGGGCGATCTCGGAGGCCGAGTATCGGATGGCCGTGGGGCTCCCGCCCGAGGCCCCGACCCCCATGGTCGACTCCGCGTTCCTCGCGCCGCCGGACTCGGCCGCCGGCGCCGGGCGGGACGGTGCGCTCCCGCCCGAGCCGGGCCTCCCCGTGGACCCCGCGCCGCCGTTCCCCGAGCCGGGGCTCGAGCCGCCCGCGACGGACTCACTGAGCGCCGCGCGCGTCCCCACAGTCGCGCCCCCACCCGGGCCCTCCCCCGGCCCCGCGGGCGCGCGTTAACACTCCGCGCGCCCGATGCGTCCCCTGGTCACCGGTTCGCGCCGCCGCGGCACCGGCTCCATGGAGTGTCCTCCACTGACGACCCCACGAGCGTCCCGTCGCGCGCAGGGCCCGGCCCGTGTCCGGCGTTCCTGAAGCGGACGCGCCGTCGGATGCCGCCCTCGTGGCGGCCGCGCGGGCCGGGAGCCGCGACGCCTTCGGCGCGCTCTACCGGCGTCACGCGCGCATGGTGCAGGCGGTGCTCCTCGCGCGCGTCGCGCGCGACGGGGTGGCGGACTTGGTGCAGGACGTGTTCCTCGTGGCCATGGGGAGGCTTCACACGTTGCGGGACGACGCGGCATTCGCGGGCTGGCTCGCCACCGTCGCGCGGCGGCGGGCGGCGGACTGGCGCCGCCGCCGGCGCGAGACCGTGCCGCTCGACGCGCTGCCGGCCGGGCTCGCGGTCGCGGGCGAGCCGACGGGCGAGGACCGCGCGCGCGCCGGTCAGGCCCTGGACGCCGTCGGCGCGCTGCCCGAGGCCTACCGCGAGACGCTGCTGCTCCGGTTCGTGGCCGGGCTCTCGGGCCCGGAGATCGCCGAGCGCACCGGGCTCACGCACGGCTCGGTGCGGGTGAACCTGCACCGGGGCGTGGCGCTGCTGCGCGCGCGGCTGGGAGGAGGGCTCACCGATGCGTGACGAGCGCGAGGACGACCGGATGCGCGAGCGCGCCGGCGCGCCGGCTCCGTCCGACCCGCTGTGGAGCGCGCGCAGCGGGCTCCCGCCCGACCTCGCCCGGCTCGAGGCCGACCTCGCGGGCCTGCCGACGCCGCCCGAGCCCGACTGGCGCACCGTGCCGCGCCCCGCCGAGCGCGCGCCGTGGTGGCGGCCGGCGCCGGCGCGCACGCTGGCGTGGGCCGCCGCCGCCGCGCTCGCCGTGGTGGCGCTCGCGGGCCAGTGGCTCGTGCGCGACGCCTGGAACGTGGAGGTGCTCGCGGGTCGCGCCACGTTCGGCGGCGCCACATTCGCCGGGCGCATCGCGCTCGGCGGCTCGTGCGCGACCGGGCCGGAGTCGCGCCTGCGGCTCGAGGTGAAGGGCATGGGCCGGGTCGAACTCGAGCCCGGGAGCTCGCTCCGCCGCGTGCCCGGGCGCCGGGGCGAGGCGCGGCTCGCGCTCGAGCACGGCACCATGCACGCGAGCATCGTCGCGCCGCCCCGCCGGTTCGTGGTGGAGACGCGCGTGGGCGTGGCCACCGACCTCGGCTGCGAGTACACGTTGAGCCTCGACCGCGAGCGCCGCGGGCGCCTCTCGGTGACGAGCGGGCGGGTGGCGTTCCGCGACCACGGCCGCGAGTCGTTC
>Ga0187893_10008289_pt1 | contig 16470 bp, 16 predicted proteins | sample MA1701074metaG_FD_139574 | JGI IMG/M metagenome (GOLD analysis project Ga0187893, IMG submission 139574) | White microbial mat communities from a basaltic lava cave in the Kipuka Kanohina Cave System on the Island of Hawaii, USA - MA170107-4 metaG ...
CCAAGACCTTTTGTAGTAATGCGGCTGGCAGCTACACCTTTCTTAATTAAATATGTTTTTGCAGCAGCAGCACGGCGTTCAGACAGTCTTTGATTCACTGCTTTTGTTCCTGTATTATCCGTATGTCCATTGATCTCTAATTTAAAGTCAGGATATTTTACCAGGTAAGCAGCAAGATCGTTCAGTTCTGTTGCAGCAGTTTTTGTCAACGTTGCACTGCCTGTTACAAACTGCACATTCTTTGCTTCAAAGCCTTCGATGGCAGGGCATCCATTATTTTCTCTTACACCAGCCACTGTCGGACATTTATCTTCATCATCAATTACACCATCGCCATCAGTATCTTTAAACGGACAACCCTGGTTGCTGGCCGGCCCTGCTTCTGCAGGACATTTATCTTCTTCATCATTGATGCCATCTTTATCTGTATCAGGAACAGGGCATCCCTGGTAACGGGCTACTCCGCTTTGTGCCGGGCAGCTATCTTCTTCATCATTGATGCCGTCTTTATCTGTATCAGGTATTGGGCATCCGTCATATTTTGTTAATCCTGCTACAGTGGGACATTTATCAAGACTATCAATCACACCGTCATTATCTGTATCAACAGGTGGTGGTGGCGGTGCAGGCGGAAGCGGTTTTAATACCGGTTGTTTTTTTTCACCGATTCTTCCTGCTATTCCAAATTGATTGAAGAAATGATAAGCTACTGATTCTTTTGTTACCGGTATCCTGTATTGAGAGGTTGCAAAAAGATGGGCATCATCAAAAAGATTTATTTTCATGCCAAGACCCATTGGGATAAAAGCACCAAAATAAGTGCCGCCATACATTTGAGCGCCAATGCCACCAATAGCATAAGGCTGCACCCAATATTTTTCAGATACCAGTTTAAAATTTAATGAAGCATCCGCTTCAAGCAAAAATCTATCGTTGGAAGAAGTAGGACGATCAGGAATGGTGTATCGGGCAAAAGTACCTGCCAGTGTTCCGGCAAAGTCAATTTTTTTTCTCAATCCCTTAAAATAGGTAAGCGCAAATCCCGGAGACATTTCTTTCAATTTTGCCCATTGTTTGTTATTAAAAACACTGGACAAAGAAGTAGAACGAATGCGCTCTGCAGTGCTAAAATCGTTAAGGATAAAACTTATACCAATGGCCGCCGGTCTTATTTCATCATCCTGCGAAAAACCTGCAGGCATCATTAAATAACAAGCCAGCAGGACTGCTATAATTTTCTTCATAAGTGATTGTTTGGTTTATAAACTGAACAAAAATAGCGGGTATGGCCAATATCGTGAAATAAATTTAGCTAAGAGGTAAAAGAGAAAGGGAACAAAGGAAATAAACGCATTTGTGAGTAAAAACACCGGCTAAAAGAAAGCTCCCGACTGAAATTTTCCTCTTTCTCTCCTTTCTCCTCTTAGACTTATTTACCTGCAAAATATTTTTCCTTTAGCAATTTATCTTCTCCATATATATCATCATAAAATACGGCTTTGCCATCTTTACCTTCAACAGTAAAATATCGGATAAACAAGGGCAATCTTTTTTTCACCGGGATCGTGTGTTTTTCTTTTCGAAGCAACCACACACCAAGCGAATCTTCTGTGGGTGATGATTCGTTTCCATATTTCTCCATGTTATCGTATCGAACAATATTATAAGCCAGGTTTTCCCATTGCTGCACTCTTACACATCCATGACTTAGTGACCGCATCTCCCTGCTGAACAAGTAACGCTGATTGGTATCGTGCAGGTAAACAGCATATTTATTGGGAAAATTAAATTTTAAAATACCCAGCGCATTTTCATCACCGCTGCCTTGTACTACTTTGTAAGGAATGCCTTTTGTATATTTTGACCAGTTAACGCTGCCCGGAGAAATGACATTACCTTTATCATCAATCAGGCTATATCCTTTGCGGGCAAGATAGTTGGTATCTTTTTTTAAAGCAGGTAATATTTCTTTTACGATGATACTTGTCGGTATTGTCCATTGCGGATAAGTGACCAAATTGGATATAGCACTTGTAAGCAGCGGCGTTCGTGTAATGTTCTTGCCACAAACAATTTTTGAATAAAGCGATACAGAATCGTTTTCTATTAATTGCAAATAATAAGCCGGCAAATTGACCCACAAGTACCGGGTTGGCATTTGCTCCGGCAGCATTTTGTACCTGTCCATTGTGATTGCAATCTGAACAAACCGGTCTTTATCGGTAGTATTGAGCATTTTTATCGTCCCTTCACCCACTTTACCATCAACAGTTATTTCTTTGCTTTTCTGAAATGCTCTTACTGCATTGGCTAATTGTACAGTATCTAACTGCACTGAATCGCTTGTAATGAATCCGCCTTCATACAATCTTTTTTGCAGTGCATATTTAAAATTCAATGTGTCTTTACGTGACGGAACTATCGTATAAACTTTATTGTCGGCGCTGTCAAGAAAATTTTTGATAGCAGCTTTTAGTGATTGATATCCGTGGTTTTTGGGTTCGAGAGAATCCAAAACAGCAGGCAATGATTTTTTTTTCTGAAGCTCCTGGAATTTTTGCGCATAAAATTCATCGGTTAATATTGAATCCTTTCGTTGTGTAATGCTATCCTGCGGCAAACGTCCAAGCTTCAGATCTTTTGCAATATGAATAAACGCATCAGTGAGTACAATATCAGCTTTAGCCCAAAGAACAGCATCGCGGCGTGCAGCTTTAGCAAGACTGTCTTTTACAAATACAGCTGCTAAAGAATCTAAAAATGAAAAATGATAATCTTCGGGAAATAAGCCATATTGTTTTACAGCAGCTATAAAATTTCGCATTGAATCACCAAGTGGCGTCCATTGTTCTTCACTGCTCCATAAAGTGATAAAGTCATTATTGTCATAGATCAGCCGCACTCCTTTTGTAAAAAAAAGTTGAATGGTATCATCAATGTTGCCGCCGTTTTCTGCTGCATAATCCAATGAGCTGTGAATAACATCGGAAGCTTTTATATTCAATTCCTGCGGCGTATTAACAATAACTGTTTCGGGTGGCCTGGGGCTCTCACACGAAGAAAAAATGCAAACGAATAAAAGCAGGAGAAAGAAAATGTAAAAACTTTTGCTGCCCATAGTTATGAAATGCGTGGTGGTGGCTGCCGTTGTCAGGATAATATGTATTTGCTCAACGGCGTGGCCGCCAAAATAAGCAATCCTTTCTGCATTCCCTGTTTAGTTTTAGACAATTTTTCCAGTGTCCGGGTAGATATGCGATTTGAAAAGATGTTTGTTCTGAAGGGCAGATAGATAATTTGTACGAATTCAATAATTCGTAAAAGTTACGTCACAATAAAAACGGGGAATATGCAGATGAATTATTATAAGGCAACCACATCAATTACTGCATCCGCATTAATCGGCCCATAAATATGAGGAAAAGTATCTTTTACTGAAGGCGACCATTCCTGTATGTACCGGCTGGTCAACTTACTGGTATCAATCACTAATTTCACAAGACCGGTTTTTTCCTGGAAATATCTTTCCAATACCCCGGCCACCTGGTGTTGTTCGCTGCAATGAATAAATCCTTCTGTTTTTAAAGATGGAGCTTCGTAAAAACCTTTTTGTTTTGCTGCGTTCCATTCTTCGGCAGTGGTTACATGGTAAATAGTTGGCATAATCGTTAGATGCTTTCTTTAACGGATAACCCGTTTGCTATGTTGTTCCAGTAAAAACAAATCCACCAAGGCAATAGCTGTGGCCGCTTCCAGTATCACAGGGGCACGAAGCGCTACACACAGATCATGTCTTCCTTTGATCGAAAAATTTTCTGTCTGCCCGGTATCCCAGTTCAGGCTGTTTTGTTCTTTAGGTGTAGACGCTGTGGGCTTAATGGCAATACGAAACACCAGTTCATTACCATTGCTGATGCCACCTACAATACCACCGGCATGATTGGTTCTTGTTTTGCCTTCCATGTTTTCAATAGCATCGTTGTGCTGTGATCCAAACATTTTGGCTGCTGCAAAACCGCTTCCAAATTCTACTCCTTTTACTGCAGGAATGGCAAAAGCAATATGTGCAATCTGTGATTCTACCGAATCAAAAAATGGTTCGCCCAATCCAGCGGGCAATCCATTTACTCTGCATTCGACAAGACCACCAATAGAATCTTTAGCGTCAATAGCTTTTTGTAATCCTTTTTCAAGATCTGATTCGCCACCGATTTCAGTCACTTCGGAAATAATGCTTATTCCACTGCCCATTATTTTTTTCGCAATAGCTCCTGCCGCTACAAGCCCTGTTGTTAGTCTTGCACTGAAATGCCCGCCGCCACGATAATCTTCATTGCCGCCATATTTTTGATGCGCTACCCAATCGGCATGTCCCGGCCTTGGAAAACTTCTTTGTTTTTCATAATCGCTGCTGCGGGTATTGGCGTTTTCAAAAAAAATGGTAATCGGTGCACCGGTTGTTTTTCCATTAAACAATCCGCTTTTGTAAAAAGGATAATCGGCTTCCTGCCGTGGAGTGGTGCCTTTTTGTTTACCACCTTTTCTTCTTTCAAGATCGGGAAGAAAATCGTCTGCTGATAAAGGCAATCCTGCAGGACAGCCATCAATGACAATACCCACAGATTCGCCATGCGATTCACCAAAAATATGTACCCGAAATATGCGGCCAAATGAATTCATTTTTATTTAGATTTCTGGTTTAAGCAACCCTTTTATATCATTATTATTAAAAACGGCAGACATTCCTTTTTTCTTAAGACCATCAAAAAGAGGCCTGTCACTTGTCCACAAAAAACCTTCAATAAATAATGTAGTTGCAACAAATGATACATTATCGTAATCAACTGAAGCAGTAAATTGTAGCGCCTTGACGAAAACTGATGTAGGAATGATGGACAAAGGAACTATTGAAACATTTGAAACAATCATAGTTAGTAAAACTTCAAACTCTTCATTTGTTAATTTGGAACTCTTAACCAGGCGCAATTTATGTTTATTGATCTCTTCCAGGCTTTTTGAAGAAAGATACAGCTCATGCTTGCTTTTTAATGGATAAAACAAATCAGCTACTATGCCGTCCGGTTTAATGAGAATTCTGATGATGATATTAGTATCAACAATAATTCTCATTATTTGTTAATTATTCCTCTTTTCTTTAAAAATTGCTTCATCTCTTTTCCTCTTTCTTTTTTTATATCAGATAAAATCTCCTCTACCTGCTTCTCAGTAATTTTTGATTTTGAAACTATTTTTTTATGTTCGATAAGATCAATCATATTCTGCAACTCTTTTGAATACAGCTTTCTCGGAATCCTGATAATTATATCATCTTCTCTTTCCTTCATCGGCATAATTTCTTTTCTCAAATTTATAAAATTAAGGCCGGATAATCTATCGAAGCGCCAATCTGTCTCAGGTCATTATAAAAATCAGGATACGATTTATTGATTGCCTCTGCTTCATCAATGGTCATTTCTCCTTCTGCATTTAATGCTGCAACAGCACAAGCCATTGCAATACGGTGATCATGTCTTGAATGAACATTAGCACCTTTTACACCATTGCCGCCATGAACAACCATTATATCATCATTCAATTCGATCTTCACTCCCATTTTTCCAAACTCTTCCTGCAACGTCACAGCACGGTTGCTTTCTTTATGTGCCAGTCGGCTTATTCCTTTGATCTTTGTTGCGCCTTTGCAGTAAGAAGCCAATGCAACCAACGGCGGAAACAGATCAGGACAATCAGTAGCATCAAATTCAAATGCAGTCATCGCAGCACGAACTAATTTGATTCCTTTCGCTTCCATGGCAATACCGGCATTGGCAGCCATCAATGCATCTACAATGGCTTTATCAGCTTGCGTAGAAGTAAGATCAAGACCTTTTACAAAAATAGGCCCTGCTATTGCTCCTGCAACTAATAAAAAGGCGCCACCGCTCCAGTCGCCTTCTACGGTATAATGATTTACGCTAAGTGTTGAATACTGCGTTTCATTTTCAAAATAAAATTCTTTGTAGTCTTTGTTCACCGGCAGTTTCATACCGAAATGTTTCATCACATCCAGAGTCAGATCAATGTAAGGTTTGCTTTTCAGGTTGTTTACTTTGATGGAAACATCCGTAGCATCAGCGGCGGCATAAGCCATCAGTAAACCGGTAAGAAATTGTGAACTTAATGAACCATCCACTTCTATATCCACAGGTTGCAGCGGGCCTTGTATCTCCAACGGCAGTTTACCATTATTGCTTTTGATTTTTACATCGAGCTTAGGAAGAATCTCATCAAAAAAATCCATGGGCCTTGTGATCAAACTTCCTGTGCCATTAATAGTGATCTTCTTTTTGCTCAATGCAACCAATGGAGTAAACATGCGGATGCTCAAACCGCTTTCGCCGCAGTTGATCTCGGAAATGATTGGTTTTATTCCTTCGCTCTTTACAACGATCTCTTCTTCTCCCACTTCATATTCTGCACCGAGACGTTTGATAATATCCAATGCCGCTTTATCATCATTGCTATGACCAGGATTACGTATCACTGTTTTGCCATTGGATAATAATGCTGCTGCACAGGCTCTCTGCATCGAACTTTTGGAAGCCGGCGCCAAAATATTTCCTGAAAGCTGGGATGGCTGTATAGTTACTTTCATAGCCAATAAATCTTAAGGCAAAATCAACTGGTAAGAGGTTTTACGGTAACTGAACATCACTTATTTTTAAAAAATGCTCAATGTTCTCCCGATAACTATCGGGATCAATGCTCAATTACAAGATTGATCTTGCCGTTAATTTAATTAGTTTAAAATTTTGAAATAATTTTTTCTAATTGATTCAAAGGAATTGATTTCACAACTCCTTTTCCGATTTTTTCGAGCAACACATAATTCATTTCCGTTCTTTCCCGCTTTTTATCCATCTTCAATACATCAAATACTTTCTGCTTGTCAAATGAGTAATAACCCGGCAGTCCGTATTGCTCCAACACTTTCACCACTTTTTCTGTGTGCTTAAATCCGGTTAGTTGTTCAGAAATTTGACAGGCATAGGTCATTCCGATGGATACTGCCTGGCCATGCATCAATTCATATTGATTTTCCAAAGCATGACCCAAAGTATGTCCGAAATTCAATAACCGTCTTTCATTTTTTTCAAACTCATCCTGCTGCACCACTTTTGCTTTGATCATGGCATTTCGCTGCACCAATTGACAAATAGCCGTTTTGCTTTTCTGATACTTCTTCAGTGACATTGATTCCAGATCCTTGAACATCGCTGCATCTTTAATACATGCATGTTTGATGATCTCTGCAAAACCATTTTCCCATTCCCGCTGTGGTAGTGTGTTGAGAAAAACCATGTCGTGCAGAATGAAAGCCGGTTGCCGAATCACACCAACCATATTCTTGTACACACCAACGTCAATTCCATTCTTTCCACCGATAGAAGCATCTACCAAAGCCAGCAGTGATGTGGGTATAAAACCAAACTTCAATCCACGCATATACACCGATGCTGCATAACCAGTAATATCAGTGATCACACCACCGCCGATACCTACCAATGTCGTCTTGCGGTCTGCTTCATAAGCGATCAGTTGCTCTATCAGAGAATCTACTGTCGCCTGCACTTTAAATTCTTCACCTGGTTTCAGTACAATCGTCTTCCAACCTTTGAAGCGTTTGGTATGTGCATTGTAAATATTCTCATCAGTTACCAGCACCGTTGCTTTGGGATCAGTTATTTCTTTTAAATGACTGATACCATAAGCGAAATAAAAATCCGTTGATGAACTGCTGAACTTATATGTAAGTTTCTTCATAAAGCCATCTCCGCCGAAACGGAGCAAGTAAATTAATTGCTCAATAGAATTACCGAACGATGAAGAGTCACCGACGCTTCGGTCGGGATGCCGACATTTATCGTCGGCATGCGACGCAACAAAAGCCCAATCAGGGAACCGCAGCTGGCAACAACAAACCAAAAACCATAAACACTAAACTTCTTATGCGTCCATCACCTTCTTCTGATGATTGATACTTTCCATGTGCACCGCATCAAAATATTTCACGATAAATTCTTTGCTCAGTCCTATCTTCTCACCTTTTGCTGAAGCTCTTTCCAATATTTCATTCCAGCGGTTGGTTTGCAGAATGGTGATGTTGTTGTCCTTTTTATATTGACCAATCCGATCGGCAATCTTCATCCGCTGGCTAAGCAACTGCATCAGTTCATCGTCAAGATGATTGATCTGCTGACGCAATTTTTCCAATGCAGCATGATATTCATCAGAATTCACATCTTCTTTTCTCCAGATGATTGATTCAAGCATTTCTTTCAAACGTTCCGGCGTAATTTGTTGCTTGGCATCGCTCCATGCATTATCGGGATCAATATGACTTTCGATCATCAGGCCATCAAAGTCGAGGTCAATGGCACGTTGCGAAACTTCCAATAAAATATCGCGACGACCGCAGATATGCGAAGGATCATTGATGATAGGCATACCGGGATTACGGCGTTTCATTTCAATAGCGAGATGCCACATCGGCGCATTGCGATAATCAATATTGCCATAGGAAGAAAATCCGCGATGGATCAACCCGATTTGTTTAATGCCTGCCCTTGCTACTCTTTCCACGGCGCCACTCCACAACTCGAGATCAGGATTGATTGGATTTTTAATCAGCACCGGCACATCTGCGCCACGCAATGCATCGGCCACTTCCTGTACGCTGAAAGGATTCACGGTTGTTCTTGCACCGATCCACAATACATCCACGTCAAACGTAAGAGCATCCTGTACTTGTTTGCCTGTTGCTACCTCTACAGTTGTTGGAAGTCCCGTTAATTTTTTTGCCTGTTGCAGCCAGGGCAAACCCTTAGCACCAATACCTTCAAACCCGCCGGGTTTGGTTCTCGGTTTCCAGATGCCGGCACGCAACATATCTACTTTGCCGGTTGCTGCCAGGCGTTGCGCAGTTTCTATCACTTGTGATTCGGTTTCTGCACTGCATGGCCCGCTGATGACAAGTGGCCGCTTGTTCCATGCCTGCTGCACGGTGTCTTTGTTTGTTTGTTCTGCTGTTTGCATTTTACTGTATTGATTTGTAAAGTTAAGCCTCATTGCCTGAAAGGTGTTTGAGGTTTTTTATTTTGATTTTTGTTTTGTTGCCATCGTTCTGTTCATTGGGCATCGGTTGTTGCGTCGCACTCTTCATCGTTCGGTTCATTGTTCAGCAACCCACCCCGGTTTACTACTGCACTTAGTGTCCTAATTTCGCCCCTCCGGGGAGGGGAAGGTTCCCAAACTTTTAAATTTTTCATTCAGTTTTTAATAATTCATCAATGACCGGTTTTGCTTTTAAATAAACTTCTGTTTTAGCATTTTCATCAATACTTCCGCCTGTCCAGGCCATTCGTATTTTTCCTTTTTGATCAATGATAAAAGTGGCCGGATGTTCAATAACTCCAAACAGCTCTTCCACCGAACCCGAATTGGGTATGATCTTAAAATTGAATGCTGTGTTCTTTAAAAACCTCTTTAGTTTCATTTTATCATCCAAAGCGAATGCTATGAATTCAATATTCGCATTTTTATATTCTTCTGCTAACTTGTTCAATGCAGGTATCTCTGCAATGCAAGGTGGGCAGGTGGTAAACCAAAAATTTATGACAATTATTTTTCCAAGCAATTTTTCAGCACTGACTGAAGTTCCCGTAATTGTCCGTACTGAAAATTCAGGAATGCTTTTACCTGCAACACATTTTTTCCAATCGCTATCAAGTTGACTGAACTTTTTAAGAACCGATGTATCACTGCCTTTTCCGCTATTTAAAAGTTGCTCAAGTTCTTTATTCTTTTCTTCAGAACATTTCTGCAAATCATTTTGTGCAAAACAAAACTTCGCAAACACGATTGAGTATAATATGATCAAAAGTTTTTTCACGTTTTCCTCATAGTCCATTTAATCTTTAAATCTTAGTTCTATTTAATTATCCTTCTAATCTTATTCGCATCCTCAATCAACCCTTTCAACTCTTCTCCCTTTTCATTCTTAATACTATCTCTGAATTTTTTCAACTGTTCAATATGTTCATTCAATACATCCAAAACATTCTCCTTATTCTGCAAGAAGATAGGCACCCACATGGCCGGGTTACTTTTCGCCAAACGAACGGTACTTTCAAAACCCGCTGACGCCATCTCAAAAATGGCATTTGCCTCTTTTTCTTTTTCCAATACAGTATTGGCCAATGCAAAAGAAGTAATGTGTGAGATATGGCTTACATAAGCTGCATGCAGGTCATGAGCTTTGGCTTCCATTTCCAGCAGATGCATACCAATCTTCTTATACATTTTCTTTACCCATTCCAGCGCATCGGCATCACTTTCTTCACTATTACAAATGATCACTGCTTTATTTTCAAATGCGCCTCTAACGGCCGCCTGGGGCCCGCTGTATTCGGTTCCCCACATAGGATGCGTGGCTACATATCTCCCCCTTTTGGGATGATCTTTTATTGCGGCGATTAATTGCGATTTGGTAGAGCCCATGTCAAACACAATCTGCTTATCAATTTTGTCCATGATAGATGGCAACATTGTTACTATTTTGTCAACGGGAAATGCTAATACTACAACTTCAGCTTCGGATATTGCTTCATCAAGCGGCAAGGCTTCATCAACAAGTTCAAGTTCCACCGCTGCTTTAGCATGATCAGGATTAGCATCTACTCCTATCAGCTTTGATGAAAGTTTTTTCTCATGCAACTGGATAGCCAGCGAACCGCCTATTAAACCAACACCTATTATGCAAATTTTTTTTCGTTCCATTTTAGATTTTGGATTTTGGACCTGCTTGTCCGTCAGGCAGGTTTTTGATTCGCTGAATCGCTTCTTCAAACTTCTCTACCGGGGCACATAAACTTACTCTTATATAATTATTACCTGCATCGCCAAAGATGCCGCCGGGGGTAATAAAGACATTGCTGTTGTACAATACTTCATCACTTAAAGTATAACCATCTTTGTATTGCGATGGAATCTTCGCCCAAACAAACATGCCTGCCTGCTCTTTAGAAAATTTACAATTCAGCAATTGCAATAGTTCAAACACTTTTTCTCTGCGCTGCCTGTATGTTGCATTCACTTCATCATGCCATTCTTTTCCCAATGTCAAGGCTTTGGCTGCTGCTAACTGCACTGGTAAAAACATACCGCTGTCCATATTGCTTTTAAAGCGCAGCACTTCATCTATTCTTTCTTTGGCACCGCAGAGCATACCCACTCTCCATCCCGCCATGTTATGACTTTTGCTCAATGAGTTTAATTCAAGTACACAATCTTTTGCTCCTTCAATGCTCAATAAACTCATCGGGCTTTCATTCAGAATAAAACTATAAGGATTATCATGCACGATAAGAATCTTATGTTTCTTTCCGAAGGCAATTATCTTTTCAAACAATTCTTTTGATGGCAGCTGACCGGTTGGCATCTGGGGATAGTTGACAAAAAGTAGTTTGACCTTCTTTAAATTCTTTTTCTCCAATCTCTCAAAATCCGGCTCGTAACCATTCTTTTCTTTTAGTTTATAATCAACGCATTTGCCCCCGGCAAGTTTTACTGCACTTTGATAAGTTGGATAGCCGGGATTCGGCACTAATACTTCATCACCTTTGTCGAGATAAGTCATGCAGATATGCATGATACCTTCTTTACTTCCTATTAGTGGTAAAATTTCATTGTCAGCATTCAACTCAACGTCATACCATTTTTGATACCATTGAGTGATTGCATTCCTCAATACAGGACTTCCCTTGTAGCCCTGGTAAGCATGAACATTGGGTTTTACGCTTTCTTCATTCAATACTTTGATCACTTCCGGATGCGGTGGAAGATCAGGGCTACCAATACCCAGGTTAATGATGTTTTTTCCTGCCTTATTTAAGCCATCTATTTCTCTTAGCTTTTGAGAAAAATAATATTCGCCAATTCCTTCCAGTCTTTTGCTTGTGTGATATCCGGCCCCCTCCCGACCTCCCCCTTTAGGGGAGGGCACCATCACACTCGCCTCGCTTTTTGAAGTACCCTTTTTGTTTTCTTTCATCTTTATAATTTTCAATCAAGATTTTATTTAAAATCCAAAACCTTTACTCAAATCGTCTTTCCGTTTTTATATACGCCATATATCTTCAATGCTTCGGTGAATGGCTTTACTTCTTCAATCACTTTTTCAAATTGTTCTATTGAATCAAATTCCATGTCTGCATGAAAACTGTATTTGAAATCACTGCCGGGTATGGGAAAACTTTGCAGCTTGCTTAAATTGATTCCGCCTTCGGCAATTTTTGTGAGCACTTTGGCCAGGCTGCCTCTTGAATGATCGGTATGAAAATTAACCGAAGCCTTGTCGGCCCCTTCTACAGGCCGAGCTATATCTGCTCTCTGCAACACCAAAAACCTGGTGTAATTATTTTTCATCGTTTGAATACCGGGAGCTATAATCTCAAGATCAAATAACTCTGCAGCCAGTTTGCTCGCAATAGCAGCAATATGTTTGCTTTTATGCTGGTGAATATGTTTTGCGCTAAGAGCAGTATCTTCTGTTTCCACCAGTTTCCATTTGTGCTTATCGAGGAAATCATAACATTGCTGCAATGCCATCGTGTGAGAATGCACTTCGCGGATGTCTTCAAGCTTTACACCGGGATTCACCAATAAGTTTTGTTTGATCTGCAAATAAACTTCACCGGTTACTTTCAGATTACTTTTCTGCAATAAATTATAATTGGGTAAAATGCTGCCGGCTATTGAATTTTCTATTGCCATGATACCGCCATCGCTTTCCTTTTTAGCGGCAGCTATCTTCACCACATCTTTGAAAGTAGCACAGGGAATGACTTCTACATCCTTGCCAAAAAACTGGCGGGCAGCTACCTGGTGAAAACTGCCTTCGTATCCCTGTATCGAAATTTTTGTTGTCATACCTGTAACAAAAATCCCGGCCTTTTAGCCGGGATTCTTTATGTTGATCTTTTTTGTTTGTTATCTTGTTTTCAACAAAAGCATTCCCGGCTTCATTTTAAAGTAAAAGAAGCTAAAATAAAAACCAAAAAATGTGTTTGCTTTTGTCATGATTGAACAAATATAAGCCCTGATAATATGATGAACAATTATTTTTTATTGTTTTTAAAACAATTGATTTAATCAATTCATTAATCTCTTTCTCTTCTCCTTCCGCCACCTCCTGTCTCTGCATCGTTCATCCTTATTTTGCGGCCACGATAGTTTTTTCCATCTATTGCTTTGATCATTTTCTTTGCCGCAGATGATTCAATCTCAACCCAGCTATTCATTTCTTTCATATCAATACGTCCCAATACTTCTTTTTTCAAATCACTCATATCAAGAATAAATTGTAAGAAACTCGCTTTATAAAACCCATCCTTCGTTCCAAGATTTACAAACAAACGTTGATAGTTTCCATTGCCACCAAAACTTCTTCCCCTTGTATCCCTGTGTTCTCTTGCTCCGGCCCTTTCCGGTTTTCTTTCAGCCCTTCTTTCGTCACTTCTCATATTCAGATCGGCCGCATTCTCATAATATTTTAAAAAACGGTCAAATTCCAATGCAGCTACTCTTTGCAAGATTTCTTCTTTTTCTATCGTTGCAAATTTTTCTTTTAATAGCGGCAAATAGGCTTCATACTCGCCATGACTGATGTCGGCCTGCAGCATTTTATCAATAAAATGAAAGAATTGCTTACGGCAAACATCTTTACCGCTTGGAATATCCATTTTATGAAAACGTGTATTCACCAGTTTTTCAATTTGCCTTAACCGGTAAACTTCTTTTGGAGTAACAATAGAAATAGAAATACCACTTTTGCCTGCTCTTCCCGTACGGCCGCTTCTGTGAGTATAAACTTCGGTATCATCCGGTAATTCATAATTGATCACATGAGTGATGCCCTGCACATCAATACCACGGGCGGCAACATCTGTGGCAATAAGCAACTGAATACTTTTATCACGGAAAAGACCCATCACTTTATCCCGCTGCTGCTGTGTCAGGTCGCCATGCAATGATTCAATATCATAACCTTCTCTCGTCAGTTGCTCTGTAATATTTTGAGCATCCATTTTGGTGCGGGTAAATACAATACCATACAAACCAGGATTGAAGTCAATGATGCGTTTCAACGTTTCATACCGGCTGACATGCTGCGTAAGGTAATACTGGTGATCAATATTTACGTTGCCTGCATTTACCTTGCCGATAGTGATCTCAAACGGTTTATCCATATACCGTTTGCTTACCTGCCTGATCTCCGGCGGCATCGTGGCACTGAACAGCCAGGTACTTTGGCGATTGGGTGTATTTTTTAAGATAAATTCAATATCATCTTTAAAACCCATGTTCAACATTTCATCCGCTTCATCTAACACCACATAATGTATTTGATCAAGATTGATTGCTTTTCTTTCTATCAGGTCAATCAAACGACCCGGAGTTGCCACAACAATATGAGTGCCTTTTTTCAGATCCCGTATTTGCATGGAAATAGAAGTACCACCATAAACAGCCGTAACAGCTATATGTGCCGCACTTTTTTTGAAAGTGCCCAGGTCATTGGCAATCTGAAGACAAAGTTCTCTTGTGGGACAAACAATCAGAGCCTGCGGGAAACGATCTTCTTTATTGATAAGTTGTAACAGGGGCAAACCAAACGCTGCCGTTTTACCGGTACCGGTTTGAGCCAGCCCGATAAAATCTTTGGTGCCTTGCAACAAAACAGGGATGGCTTTTTCCTGTATGGGGGTGGGTTGTGTAAAACCTAATGCACTGATGGAACGTAACAGTCCTTCCTCAATTCCTAACGATTCAAATGTGATCACTGATTAAAACGATTTTATATGATTTCACGGATGGGGTGCAAAGGTAGCAGATTTCAGGCTGCTTGAAAGACATTAATCGAAATAGAATATCATTAGCTGATAATATTTATCTATGGCAGTATTAAGCTATACAATAAAAAAACCGCCTCGCTTGCAACGAGACGGCTACCTAACGATTGCTTGCCTTAGCAATAACTTATTTTTTTAAAGTATCTGCAGGAGCTGTAGTATCAGCTTTAGCAGCAGTTGTGTCAACCGGAGCTGCAGTTGTTGTATCAACCGGAGCTGTAGCTGTTGTATCAGTTTTTTCTTCTGTTTTGCTCTCATTGTTGCATGCTACGAACCCGAGGCTAGCTACAGCTAACACGATAAAAAGCTTTTTCATTGTGATTTTTTAATTTTTGTTTGTGAAATATTTCAACCTTTATACCCGGAGCTGCAAAAGGTAACCCGTCTTTTTAAAAAAAGTTTTTCAGGCTGCTGCAGGGTTACTATTTTTAAAAAAAAGTATTAAACAACGGATAGTGAACCCTGAGAATAACGAAAAAATTCTACTGCAAGGACTTGCCCGCAACGATAAGAAGGCTGTTGAAACGATTTACCGGGAAAACTATAGTACCATTCAGTCCCTGATAATCAATAACAACGGCACAGCAGACGATGCCAAGGATATATTCCAGGAAGCAATGATCGTACTCTATGAAAACGCCCGGTCAGGTACATTTGAGCTAAGCTGCCAGATCAGAACCTATATTTATTCCGTATCCCGGCGTCTTTGGCTTAAACGATTACAGCAGGCCAGCCGTTATAATGGTGACATCGGCAATGCAGATGGGATAGTGCCTGTGGAAGAGGATATCGAGGAACATACCCGACGGGATGCTGAGTTTGAAATGATGGAAAAAGCGATTCAGAATTTGGGAGAGCCGTGCAAAAGCCTGCTGGAAGCTTTTTACCTGCAAAAAAAGAATATGCAGGAGATAGCGCTGAGTTTTGGATATACCAATGCAGAAAATGCCAAGACCCAGAAGTATAAGTGCCTGATGAGACTGAAAAAGATATTTTTTACTCATTATAAAAATGGGATAAGTGATGAAAGAGAATAATGACATAATGATTCTTGACGCTGTGGAAAGATATATCCGTGGAGAAATGAACCCGGACGAAAGACTGTATTTTGAGAACCTGCGCAAAACAAATGGCGAACTTGATCAATTGGTGGTGGAGCATACTTTGTTTCTGCAACAGATGAATCGCTTTGGTGAATGGAAAAAATTTCAATCCACGCTGAACGATGTGCATATTGACCTGGCACAGCAGGGTAAGATCAATGCTGATAAACTGAAAGGAAAAGCCAGGGTGGCTTATCTCTGGAACCGCTATAAACGTGTGGCCGCTATCGCCGCTTCTATTGCTGGTTTAACTGCTTTGACGTTTACTTCATTGGTATGGTCTATTTCTCCCAAGCCGCCGGCTGCTTCTGAAGTGGAGCAATTGAAAAAAGAAGTGATCAATATAAAAAATAATGCCCGCCAGCAGGATAAGGAACTGAAAAATGTAAAAGATA
>Ga0187893_10008290_pt1 | contig 16468 bp, 21 predicted proteins | sample MA1701074metaG_FD_139574 | JGI IMG/M metagenome (GOLD analysis project Ga0187893, IMG submission 139574) | White microbial mat communities from a basaltic lava cave in the Kipuka Kanohina Cave System on the Island of Hawaii, USA - MA170107-4 metaG ...
AAATTTTTGCTCTAGACCCCAACACATAGCTCCGATTTTCGAGTTAATATTTAATAATTATGCATAATTTGTACGTTTTAGAATGTAGAATCGTTAGCTTTTCTTGGAGACCTGCATGTAGAGTTCTTCGATTTTCGTAGACCTTGTTACCCAAAAAGAGATTTGATAATAGATTTTCTAACCTTGCCACCTATTAGTATTTGGTCTAATAATAATCCTGCTCCTCCAATCAAAACTGCCTTGCCAGTTTTACTTTGATACATGTGTTTTAGCAGAGATGCAAGTGATTCGGTGGGATCAATGTTATCGTAATGTATGTCACCATAGCCAGTGGATGGATCGAATTCAGCATGCCAGTTTTTGTTTCTATAGTGAATCTTTCCTAATTTTTCTCCAAAAGAGGGCTTCCAGTTTTGATTGTTTTTAAAGTCCTCAATCCTATAACTCATACTTTTACATTACTCAAACTAGAATATATTGTTCATGCATAATTGAGTTAGCAGAATTAATTCAATTTTTTCTGCTGATTTTTATTCTTCTGAAAAATTTTTTTAGTCGTTTGGTATCATATGTAAAACCTACAAAATAGATTATACACATTATTATACCAAAAAAATAACAAATTAAAAGAATTACATCAATAATCTGTGGAATCATGAAAGTTGTTCCATCCTGAATTCTGACTGGAATTGGTTCTAATGGACTGTGGTATATGTTAGGAACTATTCCAATTAAAATAAGAATAATTGTAACTAACCAGAGTCCTTGAGGTCCTTCATAAGTCTGAAATTCTGAAAATCTCATAACAAAAAAATACACAAATGTAGTTACCCCAATGATTCCAAGACCTATAGAAAAAATTGTAATCTGAGGTTCCCATGGTAGATTTTCTTGGTCGAAATCATTGTTTGGGTTTACGTAAATCGCTGGTAAAAATGCAATAGCTAAGATTAATACAATTAATGCATGCTTTGCATAAGTTTTCGATGCATAGATTAAACGTGCAATTTTTTGACGTTCTTCTTCAGTATTAATTGCTTCTAATTCTGTAATATCTGATAATCTTAGGGAAATTGTACCTGTTCTAACGATAATTGCAAGAATCCACCCAGTCCAAATAATTACTGCCCAATTAGAAAAAGCAAATTCCATAGTATTTGAGACTACAAAAGCAAGTAAGACTCCGTATACTGTGATTAATATCCGATAATTAGTATTCAATTTTGTAACAACTTTTTCTAATTTTTCTATATCCAATTTATCATATGATGTAGCCGGTTTGGAAACCCTTTTTGCTGAATATTCGGATAATCCTGGTTGAAGTAGATTACTTACTCGCTTGTTCTGGCGTAATGCCAATAAGATAATTCCAATTCCCAACATAACTAAAGAAAAAGTTATGTCTTTAGAACCTAAAACTATTTTCCAATTAATTATATCATCTACTAGCGAAGAATTTTCACTGATCAAAGAAAAAAAAGATAAAAGAATTATGAACATTACCTACCTCGTTTTAACGCATATGCTAGACCTGCTATTGGTGGCAAAGCAAAGAAAGCAAACCACAATAAATTTTTTGAAATCCAGCAAGTGTTTCTTAAAGGCTCGACTACATTTTCACAAACTAAATTAAAATTAAATGCGTCAAAAATTAGAGGTGAGATAAGTGCAGAAAAAATTAAACCTGCTACCAATCCAGTAATAAAACTTGGAATTTCTACCATAAGATTTCCGTATAGAACCTTGTGTTAAAGAACCTTTTTTTATTTTAGTTTTTTATTGTTGATGCTTGATTGTTTATAGAACAGTTTGAGATGAATATTATGAAAATGAAAACTACTTTTGATTCACATTTACAAAATTTCATTTTTTCTATGCTCATAATGGTAGGTTTGTTCTATCCTACAGGAATCGCTCATGAATTGGGTCATGGGTTAGTATGTGTAACTGAAGGTGGAGAGTTCCTGTGGGATTGGGTTTTTCTCAAATTAGCATTACTTTGTAATCCTTTCCCAGAACACAAGGAACTTTCATGGGCAATGGGGGGAATTTTTGGCTTGATTGCTAGTTTAGTGCCTGTACTTGTTTTTAGTTTTTTAAGAAAACATAGAGTGATTTTAAATGGGTTTCTTGGATGTGCATTTATGCAATTGGGATATTCTATCTTTGAATCACAAAAAAATGAACAGTATAGAGTAAATGATCTCGAAGTAATTCTTCCGATTGCCCTCATGGGAACTCTTGCTGTTATTTTCTTTACATTATACATTGAGAAATTAAGCAAATATTCCATAAGAAGAAACCCGGAAAATTCTTAATTCATAGAATATCCTTTGTAATAATTGGGGCAAATTTGGAACGATATGAAGAATTAAAAATATTATTGAATGAAGAAGAGTCTAAAATCGATGAATTTATTGAAAAATGCAATAAATTATCAATTACAGAATTAAAAAAAGAGTTTCTCTCTAGTGTAAAATATGCAAAAGAAATGGATGCAAATCCTCTACAGCTAATTTGTAAACAAATACAATAAAAATGACATATCTTTATCATATTCAATTTATGAATTCACAACGAAACCAACTTTTGGAAATATCTCGTAAAGCAATGAAAAATGCCTATAGTAAATATTCAAAGTTAAAGGTAGGATCTGCACTTTTAGCTCAGAATAAGAAGGGAGATATCAGGATTTTTAGTGGATGTAATGTAGAAAATGTCTCTTACGGATTAACTATATGTGCAGAGAGAGTGGCTGCCTTCAAAGCAATCTCTGAAGGATATGGTAAATTCAAAGCAATTTCCATTTCTGTTTCGAAAAAGGGAATGAAAATTTATCCTTGTGGTGCATGTAGGCAAGTTCTTTTAGAGTTTAATCCTAAATTGCCATTATACATTGATAATGATTCCAAAAAGTACAATCTAAGTAAATTAATGCCAAACTCATTTGCAAAATTTTAGGAATTTAACACAATTCCAAAATTTGCTGTGGCATAGTCTTGAATACATTTCTTGACATCAGGATTGTCTAAACTATAAATGTAAAATTTGATTATGGTTGATTCACTTGTTTTAATTGGTGAAAATTCATCCAATTTTCTTGGAATTCCCTTCCACATTATTAGAATCTCGCCCTCGTAAAGATTAACTGGAATTTCAGACAAATAAGCTATGACATCATGTTTTTCAAGTTTTAATTTTTCGGCTATTTCATTTGACATCTTCATCAAATCTGGTTTTTTCATTCTCATTATCCTATCCCTTGTTTGTGCATTTGGAATTTCATTAGCAGGAAGAAAATCAAAGACTCTTTTCAATAATTTTCTTTGTTTGATATTTTTTAGAATTCCTGCTGCCTTACTTGAAGGATTTGAGTTAATTATGAAATCATAAATTGTTCTATCATCAAGTTCAGTGTAAAAATCTAAAAAATTTTTGTTTGATGTGGCAAGTGTGGGATCTACTTTTAATTTTTCCTTATCGATAATATTTTCTTCATTAACAGCCAAGTCAAGTGCCCTTAAAAACATTTGATCAGCTACTAATCTAGTATGATGTTGGTAAACTTGAGCATGCATAAGATATCTTCCCAACCTATAATTTTCAATGGAATCTTTTCCTTTATCTTTAATACAAAGTCGTTTTTCTTTTACATCATTTGTGCTTGTGAGGGTATGAATAATTCGTGGTAAATCAAACTGTCCATACGCAACTCCAATATGATAAGAATCTCTTCGAAGATAATCCATCTTATCAACGTCAAGCGGACTAGAAACAATATCTGAAGCTAAGGTGCTTTTAGCCTCATCCCAATCATCAACTTTCTCATGGTCTAAAATTTGGATTACTTTTTTTACCTTATCTTTTAATATTGAAGAAATTTCAGGATTTTCTTTTATCAACATCTTAGAAATGTCTTCATGTTCAATTTTCTTTCCATTAACTTCTGAAAGAACTTCTTCAAATAAATGAGAAAATGGACCATGACCTAAATCATGTAACAAGGCAGAAAGCCTGATGATTTCAATTTCATCCTTTTGGAAATCAAGTTGTTTTGCAACAAGATCTGATAAATAGAGTACCCCTAAGGAATGTTCGAATCTGGAATGAATAGCAGTGGGATAAACTAGGAATGCATGTGAAAGTTGTTTAATGTTGTGAAGACGTCTGAAAACAGCAGAATCAATTATTTGTGTTTCAATTTTAGAAATATCAATAAAACCATAAAGTGGATCTCTTATAGATTTGTACCTGAAATAATCATCTGACAACTTTGACGAGGTTGAGTTTTTCCAGAAGCGATACTCCTTGGTCTACATCATCCGAAGAGATTTCCCATCCAAGAGTACTAGCTTCTTTTATCGCATCACTATAAGACATTTTTCGTTTCTCAGCGGGATGTTTTTCTAACATGAAAAAAATTTTTCCTGCATAAGAAAGTGGAGCAATTTTCAGATCACAGAACTCTTTACATGTTGTTACAACTTTTTTAACTTTATTATACAACTCTGGTTTATCTGATTTGATAATTTTTACCATATCTTGTCCATCAGGAGTTAGTCTGTATTTGTAACCTTCATACATCCGTCCGGGAATTTTTACCTCATCTACAAAGGAGTATGAAACTAGTTTTTCAAGTGCCAAACCTAATTCAGGACTGAAAGGACCATAGTAATGAGGTTTGTATGATGGAATTTCAAGTTCTGGGATTATTACACTTGAGAGATACACTAGTTTTTGAACTGCAGTCCTTCCATTAATTTCTCCATTGTTTGAATCTAAAATAGCTTCAACAGTTTCAAAAATATCCATTCTATTTACCCCCATCGTTACTCAGTACCTAGGGTAAGTTATTTAACGCTTTAATCTTATTTGAGATCTAAATATTGATCCAGATGTGATCTGGAGTTAACAAAACTTTCATTAACTAATTAAATTAATTTGTGCTCAATTGGAAAAATTATTACATAATTACCCACAATTTGTTTTGATCATAAAAAATTGTAAATCAATTGACTCTTTCTAAATCCTATAAACTAGTCAAACATGCAATAACCCAAAAAGAAGCAACCAAACGAGGTCTTTTAGATCCAAAAATGGCTTGGAATCAAGGTGCTGAGATGTCAAAAGATCTGGCAAATGGTTTAGCTGAATATCTTGAGAATGACATTGTTTGGCTTAAAGTTTTGCTAAAACAATTGCCTCCATTACCTAAATGCAAACATCCAAAGGAACTTCGTGATAGGTGTGATGGAAAATGGTATTGTATGGGATGCAATGAAGATCTGGAATAATTATTATGGTTAAAATTATTTTTCTTGGATATTATCCAATAATTGTTTAAAATTTTCAAGGGTTGTATTTGAAAATTCTGTAATTTTCTTTGATTCCACCCCTTCATAAAATAATTTTGAAATCAAAGCCTTTGAAAAAGAGATATCAAGCATATGGCATGAATCTGATAAATTGGATAGGATTGATTGTACAATAACCTCCACTTAACAACAAAAACACGCTCTCTTATCAGCAGGAGACAAAATGGTTCGAAAGATTGTAACTAAATTCAGTGAGAAAGACTATCATATATTTTCAAGGATTGCACTTCTTTTGGAAGTTTTTTTAAGAATTCTTTTGTTGCTTCTGAAATTCCATAGATTTTTGCCACAAAAAAGATTAGCATACTTAATTAAGAATTTTTTGTAATGAGTAAATGATACCTAAAATGAATTTATGAATGCTAATCCTTTGTTTCTAAGATTTTGGTTTTGTTTTGAATTATATTTCTCATACAATTCCTTTAATTTTCTAATGGCTGGTAATGAAGCAATTTTGGCAAGATATGTTTCATCTGTATCGTCAGGTGTTCTTATGGAATGACCCTCTAAACCTAGTTTAGTTTCATAATAAGATACTTGACACTCTGATTCAAGTAAAAAACAAAGTGCATTAAGATCTTCTTTATCATAATTATGTGTTGTAATTTGACCATTTAGATCATGTGAGTAATCAAATGTTTGTCGTAGGTTGTTTAATTTATTATAAATTGAAATTCGTTTCTTTGTTTTTTCAACAATTGTTTTTCTATCAAGTGGATTTGAAAAAAGTTCTCCTATCTTTGATTTTTTAACTTTTTCAAAATTTTTATTTGAATTTTTTTCTAATTGCTCTTTTCGTGTAATATAATGAGTTAATATTTTTTTTGTATGTGAAGCAGGTTTGATGTATTTTTTTAAATCGTTTTCAGCAATTTCTTCATTATGAGATATCTTATCCATGATAAATAGTGCTTGCCCTATCTCTTCATATGCTCCAACATATTCTGGTATAGCATTTGAATATTTTTTTGATTTTTTTATTAGTACTGCTGTTTCTAATTTTGCTTTACCTACACTCAAATATTTTTCAATATGTGGTTTTGCTTTATCAAAACTTGATTCTTTCATTGAAAACTAAACTACTAGAATGATAAAAAATAAAAAATTATCTAGCTTTTACCTTGCTAGTTTTGATCCATGTTTCTATTGCTTCATGTACTGCCTCAGTTAAATTTCCACGTTTCATTCCATATTTTTTGTATACAGAATCACGAAATCGTTTTTCTAAATCTTCTGGCAGTATAATGTCTATTCGTCCCATTATCGATCTATAGTGTATAGGGGTATATCAATATTTATAATTTACCATATAACCACATAACCACATGACTATATATTTATGTATACACACATATGTGTATGGAACTAGTGACTCCATTTATCTTAGGAATCATTTCTGCTATTGTTTGCTTTTTGATTTATCGCTTTTCAGGTTTGAATATTAGAGGAATTGTTGCTTCTGTTCCAATTGTTTTCATTTTGCTTCCACTAGTAATACTAACATTTCAAGCGTCATCAAATCCAGAAAATACTATTCAAAATCTAAATGTGTATTTGACTAATTTTGTAGAGTATCTTCCAGCACTACTGATGGGACAGCTGGGGGGTATGCTCGGTGGTTTTTTCTTTAGACCACCAAATAACTAACAAAATTAAAATTAAATTCTCTTTATTCCTTGTTTGAATATTGTATGAAGATCAGAATCATGTATTACTTTATCAATTTCTATTTTGTCTGAAATAATTGTATCAATATTCCATTCAACCATCATTAAAAGACCAGTCCAATCAGTTAAAGTTAATTTAACGTCGTCTGGACCCTCATCCAATAAATATACAGCGGGTTGAAGTATATGAGAAGGAACACTTACTGTTTGAAAATAAATTGTTTTACCTGGAAACATGTATTTGAAAATTTTATTTTTACTAATTCCTTTCTTGTGGGCTTCTGTAACAACATCATTAATAACAAATTCAGTAATTAGAAATTTTTGACCTTCTTCTACATTCATTTTTTTACTAATGTTCAATAATTTTGTAAGTGTGGGTTTATCATCATCAACAAATGCTTTAATTATGATATCTGAATTAACGAAAGCTACTGGCTCAAATTTTGGAGAAGGCATCTTTTGGAAATCATGCACTATGGACTAGTTGATAAAAAGGATCTATAGTTTTATCAATAGTAGTTATTTCTCGCGCTTGTTGTTTTAATTCTTCAAATTTATTGATTATCTCTTTTGCTTTTTCAGGATCATCATAGTAAACCCACCCTTCTCTAGTACCAATCTTTGTTTTTCGTCCCTCTATTTTATTATCTGATTGGACTACATGTTTGCCATCAATTACTAAATAATGAGTCTCTTCATATCTTTCACCAATGTATAATCTACATCCAATTGATATTGCATAGTTTTGCATTGTTTTTTCTGCATGATTACTTGCATAAGCATATCCTTTGACACCACGTTTTGCAACAGCTTCAACAGTAGCAGATTGCATATCTGGTGCTTTCAAAGAACCAAGTTCTCCAGCAATAACGTAAACACTCTCTTTAGCTTCGCTAATTAATTTAGTACAAATTTCTCGAAATTCACGATCTAATGGTGTTTTTTTTATTTCCACTTTTGTCATTATAGATCTATTACTTTTTTCTCACATTTTAAAGAATTAACGAATAGCTTGTTTGATAAATTAATTCCAAGAGAGAATACTAGAGTACGGTATAATACGGTATAAATTTTAGACTTCATAATGAGTACGACCACAATAACCCATTATTTAAAATATTAAATGAATGCCAAATGTGATTTTTTTTTATTTCTTTGGATGATTTGTATGACAAAATGAAAACATTATTTTCCGCACCCAACGTTTATCCAATCGCACAGGAACTATTAAAAATTTCTTTTGCGGTATCTTTCTAATATTTCTGCAGATAGACCTAGTCCCTGCAAAGAACATGCATAACAATTATCATCTTTTTTTATAATACGTTCTGTTAATCTTTGAGAATTAGCATCATAATTCAAATAAAACGATCGTTTTTTTCCAACAATATAAAGAAAAAATTCAGTTGTCGCAACTGATGAAACTACACCATTTAAGGTAACTACAGATGGAGATGGAACATCAAAGTTTTGAACATAGCCCAGTTTTTTATTTATCTTTTTTTCTTCATCAGTTTGAAAAAAATGCATAGCTTCTGTATTATTAATCTCGCCAGCACATTGTAAACATGGACTATCTGGTTTTACAAAAACAATTCTACCGCCAATTTCAGTTAATTTTTCATTAATTGGATTAATTCCTACACCACAATCAAGATATGGTTTTAGAAAGGCACGCGAAAATTCGTTAAGAATCAATCTACCACCATCATTATCTAAACAACCAAAAATAAAATCAGTAGTTTTTAATGAATTGAGAACTGTTGGATCATTTAATTCGCATGTAAATTTTTCAATATTTACATTTTCATCATCACATATAGAACAAATTAAATGCTCAGCAATTTCTGCTTTGGATTTATATATATCAGAAGGAAATGCACCAATTAATCGATTAAGATTGCTTTTTTCTACATTATCAAAATCAATTAAGATAAAATTTCTTACTCCTAGATAAGCTAACTGCTGAACAACATGTGATCCAATTCCACCCAAGCCAACTACTGCAACTTTTAATTTTCCTAATTGTTTTTGAACCTCATTTCCAAAAATTGAATGTCGTTTATATTTATCAAGAACAGTTTTATCATAGCTTTTTTGATCTGATGTTAGAGATTGAATTTTATATTTTTCTCCAATTATAACAATTCTATCTAATTTTTTATTGTCTAGAGTATCAATCCAACATAGTCCAGCAACAGAGTTTTTCCCTAGTACTAATCCTGCATATGGCTTGCTTAGACTAGACTGTACATATGGAACAAATTCTTTAAAACCATCAAGATCTGTGCCTGAAAATGCCACATTTTTGTTTGAAAATGGATGACTGTGTGCCTCAATTAAGGCTAAATTTTCTAATTTTGCCTTATTGATTATTTCTAATAATTTTTCTGTAGATAGATTCAGACTCCAAAAACCATTATCAAGACTATCATCTGAAACTAAAACTAAATCCTTAACCAAGAAGGTAGTCCCATCTCCATTAAAGTAATTATTTGCATAAAAAAATGCAAGGTGTTCATTTTGATCTTGTAATAAATGATTTTGTAATTTTTTCCAGTGACTTTGCGATATTATAATTTGATTCAATTAGTTATTCTCCTTTAATCGATTTTCAATTCCTACAAGAAATGTTTGTAAATTATGACCTGAAATAATATCTGGAGAAGGCTTCCATTCTTCAACATGATATGAAAATAGTCCCCATTGTTTACCATGATGACTTTGTGGTTCAGAATAATTTCCTGGTACTCTTCCATCTTTTGTTTTTAGTCCTGCAGTAACTGAAAAGTTATCAGGTTTTACTGAGGGATAGCCAGCTGGAATAGCAAAAAAAATCTCCGTTACTTCTCTGTTCCATTTGTCTGAAAGAGAAAATTCTTTGATTATAACATAATCAAGATTTTCTCCAACTTCCAAATCTCCGTATTGTTTGGAGAGCATTTCCAGCTCTTGTTTGATTCTATCTTGCACTTTTATCCCCGTTTGAATCTTGGTGCTCTTTTAAAGCGCCCAGGATGCTTGAATTCTATTACGTCATCAGGCTGAACTTGTTTTTCTGTACCATCTGGTAAGATTTGGATCAGACCAACCTCTAGAGGAATTCCTCCAAGAGCCATTATCTCTGCTCCAGTCATTTCTGCTTGATGTACACGAAATTCTTCGCCGTCAATGAATAGCGTATAGAATTTTCCGCATCCTTGAATTGTTTCTGTTTTCATGTTTCATTCCCGTGGGTTACCCACATAACCACATAAGGGGAATCATTATAAATAGTTTATGGATATCAGTATATACACATAAGGTCAGATCTGCTCAAAATGGCAAAAAATAGGCACAAAATTACGAAAAACAGATCAAATTTTAAAAAATGATGAAAATCTGATCTATGTTTACTAAATTATTCGTTAAATAAAAGACAATAATTCATTATTTTAGTTATGGCAGATATCGAGAAATGTTATTGTCGTCATTGTGATGCAGAATTAGAATGGAGTCATAAAGGCTCTTGCCCATTTTGTAATAAAACTGGGAAGAAAATTGTAGTAGAACATACTGAAACCATAAAAATCAAGGAGAATATAAGAGTAGTACATCAAGGAGAGCGGAAAAAAACTGATAGGAAAATACTGCTTCTAATGTTATCTGGGATGTTTGGTACAGGAATCATTGGTTATTTTATTGGAGGAGTAATTGGTTTAGCATTTGGAATAATTGTTGGAGGATTGAGTCTTGCTTTTTCAGACAAAGCAATTTGGAAAGAGAAATTCAAAAACACCTTTGAAAGTAAGTAATCTTTTAATGGTTTAAAGTAATTTTTAAGATTATGAAAAAATTTGGAAAAGAAACAAGTACATTTTTGTTTGAAGACTATCTTGTACTTGGGTTAGAGAAAAAATGGATGGAACTTTTTGGCGAACTTCCAAAGTTTGAAAGTATGATTGATAAAAATGGTAGGCTTGTCCTAAAATCTACAAAATCTATACCATATACAAAATATACAAAGTAGATTAAATATATAATAATAAACCTATTTTCAAATTTTTAAAATTTTAATATCTAATCCTTCATCTTTTTTCTTTTTTACAATTTTTTTTGTTGCATAAACTTCATGTATCATCTTATCATTTTGCATAAAACCTAACCCAGGATATTTTTTGTTTGTATCCATGTATTCAGGTAATACATCAAAAACAACTTTGAGTAAATTATCTAAATCCTTTTTTGCTCTTCCTTCAACACCACTACCATCCCACAAGAAGAATTTTACATCTAAAGCAAATTTTGTTTTTCCTTCACAAGATTTTTTTATTTTTAGTAGTTTTTTAGTTTCTTTTGTTTCAATTTCTTTTTTTAACTCATTTTTTTGTTTTACTTCCTTTTGGGATCTTGCAGTTTTTGGCTCAAAATCTCGAAGTGAAATTTTACCTAATGATTTTTTCATTTTCATGGAGGAACTAGAGAACAAACTAATTCTCTTAATTGGTTTTTAGATTGTTTGTCATCAGAATAAAGCATATCAATAGTTTCATCAATATTTATAGTTCTAACAAAAATAGTAATTTCTTGAACTTGTGAAGTCATACTCTGAGTTGTAGAATCAGAATATTCTGGCAATATTGCAAATCCTTCTCTTTGTTTGTATTCATGTATGTAGAAACCAATTTGATAGGGATCCTCTCTTGATAATTTCCTCTTGTATTTTGTATCAATGATTTTTGTTTGACCTGTTTCATTTGTGAGTAAAATATCTGTTCGAATATGGGAACCACCTCCACTATCAGTTTGCCAAACCTTCTTGCCCTTTTGTGATTCAACAGTATGTGATTCAGGATAAAACTCTCTAAATAATCTCGTTACAAATTTTTCAAATATTTTATTCATATCTACAAAAAATGAACTTACCGTATGTTGTCTTTCTTGATAAAAATCACCTATCCCTGTGGCTGAAATTATTAACTTACACAAATCATGAATTTTTTTGTAATGTTGGTTTAGTCTTTTGTAGTTTATTTTATCAAAATCATCAAATGTAATTTCAATATCATCAATTAATCCAGAAAATTGATGAATCAGTCTTCTGATCTCTTTACGCAATGAATCAGATTCTGTATAGTGATAACTTCTTTTTAGACAAAATAAAAGAATTTGATTCTCCAAATTGTTATATTCTAATTCATCAAACTCACACGCAAATTCTGGTTTTTTTCTTATAACATGTCTAATTTGTTGTTTTAACAATAATTTCCCACGCAAAAATTTTACATCATCTTGATATGTTACATAAGATTTTACCAAACCTTGTCTTAGTAACTGCTGACATTTTCTTACAAAAAATGTAATTAAAATATCAATGAGTTGTTTTTCTTCTGCTTGAAAAGTAATTTCACTTTTTGGAATTATTATATCATCAAGATCAAATGCATATGCAATTAGTTTTGGTAGATTTTTTGTATTAAGAGAAAACTTTGGTAATACTTTAACAGTAAAATTTGAAAATTGTACAACTCCTATATGACTTGTTGATGATATTTCTAGACCATGTCTTAATTCTCTTATGGCAAGAATTCCTTGTTTTTTTAGAAAATTTACTAATTTTTTATCTTCCTGTGTAAGTTGTAGTTTTTCAAGTGTTTTATCTTCTTCTTGTTTTGTTTCTTCATATAGAAACTCTTCTTCTAGTTGAGGAGATTTTGTTTGATACTCTGCAAGCTCTATTATAGTTCTAGCCATTTGAAACAAATTTTTTTATTGTATTTTTGAAGGCGTCTTTATTTTCTTTCCAATCTGATTTAATTTCCATATTTTTTACATCTACAAATTCATTACCTAAAACCTGTTGAAGTTTATCATAATCTTCGTAAAAATAATCCTGCAATAATGGAACAATTTCATTTGCAAATACAAATTGTAGATCCTCTATTGTTTGAAGTGGTACGCCATCTTGCATAAAATATGAATGACCAATCTGTTTTTCTCGTCCTTCATATTGACGAATTCTCTTATTGAGATTTTCTAGTAGAATTGCAAGTGGAATTTCCTCAATAGTATGATTGATAATTGAATAGTCAGGCATAAGTTCACAGAAACCAAATCTTCTTCTAAGAGCTACATCAAGTTGGGTAAGACTTCGATCTGCAGTATTCATAGTTCCAATAATGTATAGATTTTCTGGAACACTAAAATCATCTTTAGAATAAGATAACTGCAAAACACTTCCACGTTTATCTTTCTCAATTAGAGTAATTAATTCACCAAAAATTTTTGATATGTTTCCACGATTGATCTCATCAATCAAAATGACATATTTATTATTTGGATCAGCTCTAGCATCTTCACATAATTTTTTAAAAATTCCATTTTCTATATTGTATACAATTTGTTTGTTAACCGATTGTGGTCTTAATCCTTCAATAAATTCTTCATATGAATATGATTGATGGAATGTAACACTTCGAACAAACTTGTGGTTAGTTTCAGGGTTTTTGTTCCAATTCAAATCTGGCTCGATGTCTATGTTTGGGTTTAGTCCATATGTGCCCTTATCGACTCGTGTAAATGTAGCTGAATCTCCTAAAACTTGAATTTCTTTAGACATTTCTTTTAACATAGTAAATTCTGGTGTTTCGCCTTTTGTTTGAACTAGTTTTTGATCTAATGCACGTTTTGTAATTTCTTCATAATGTAGTGGTTTTCCCTCTTCTTGTAGAATTTTGATTGCAGCTTCTCTAAATGTTAATGTCGGACTAGAGGTATTTTTGTTTGTAACAAAATCGGCTAATTTTTTTGCAGTAAAAGTTTTTCCAGTTCCAGGGGGTCCATAGAAAATTAATTGTTTTTTCTTAAAGAGTATGTTTGTAAATGATTCCATATCTAATTTTGTATCAGGAATATCCTCTATATCTTCACCTGTTATTTTTGCAAATAACTGACGGGTAATAGGTAAAATAGATGGAGGTTGATTACCAAAGGCTTTCATTGATTTCATATTATCATATAATTCCTCTGTGCGTAATTTTGGTGATTCAAATTTTTGATAATCTGAAAAATTGGCTACAAATTTTGTTATAGGATTTCCTTTTTCATTAACAGATGGACTTTCTTTAATTTCTCCAATTTTTCCATGCCCTACAAAATAATTTTGATTGTTGATTTTTGATTGTATAATGAAACTTGAATTCTCTGTAATCTTTCTAGAATTTGGTACCTGGTTATCATATTGATGTTGTTTTCCTTCTATATTTTCATATTTACTGTCTGGATATTGTGTTAAAATAAAATAATTTTCTTTACTGACATATGATAATCCATTTAGAAATTTGTATGCGGGCATTAATTTGCTAAATGTGTCAACAATTTCATCAACAGCATTATTTCCTAAATTAATTGCTTCATCTTCATTCCAATATAGTCCAAGATGGAATTCAGAATTTGGTTCATCTAAAACTTGTATGATTTTGTTTAATTCATCAGAGGATATAGATGAGGCTTGATATGTGGCTGGAGTATTATGTTTTATGTTAGGAGCAATTGTATAATTGGTTGGTAATTTTTTTAAAATTTCTAAGAATTGATTTTGATTTTTTTCTATGTGTTGTTTTGCTAATTTCATCTGTTGTCGTCCAACAAAACTAATCCAGATGTCACAGCCAACACCTTTTCTTGATATGCTTACTTGAAACTGAACAGATTCTTGTGGTCTGTTTACTAGTGCATCTTTTAATGCAAAACCTAACCACATATGATCTTTCCATGTGACTTTACCACTTCTATCGGGTCTGTTATTAGGTGGACTTGAATAACTTTTTGAGTCTTCAAATTCTGATGGAAGTTTTTGTTTTAGAATGTTAAGTAAAATTTTAAATTTATCTGCAAGATATTGTGCATCTTCTTTTTTTCCAGTTCTTGATTCAAAATCTTTTTTTGTAAAGAAAAAATCTTCTGTTTCTGTAATTACTTTTCCATCTTTTGCCACTTTTGGTTTTCCTTTGTAATCTACAATTTCCCAATTACCATGAATCTTGGGATCATATGGTACTACTAGACCTCTGCCTAAAGAAAATAAAAAATCGTATTGTCCATTAGCAACACGAGGTTTGTTATTTACTGGAAAATGTACTCTTGAAGGTTGGTTAACTGTACATAGAATAATTTGATCACGTATAGTTCCTTCATTTACCTCACCATATGTTGATTTAACATTTTCAATAATCTGTTTGTAGGTTGCTTCTCCTCCAATATTTTTTACAGATTCACGAACCATTTGCCAAACAGGTATAGCCATGCCAAGATCCTAATTCATTCTTAGTTAGAAAAAGGTTGGTGCTTACCCCACCTCAAAAAATAACCAGCTTTCTTTTTAGGATCAGGTCCGTATCCAAACCGTGACTAGTCTTACCTTCTACGGCGGAGTAAATGAGATTGGAGGAAACAAAATCCTTCTAGAGGACAAAGATACAAAAGTTTTTTTAGATTTTGGCAAGAGTTTTTCTCGTAGAGCCAAGTACTTTGAAGAATTTCTAAATCCCAGGACTGCTAATGGAATTGTAGATTTTCTTTCAATGGGACTAGTACCTGACATTTCTGGTGTATATCGCGATGACTTGATGGTAATGGCAGGAAGAAAACCACAAAAACCAGAGATTGATGCAGTACTATTAACTCATGCACATTCAGATCACGCAGATTATATTTCATTTTTGCATGAAGATATCCCAGTTTACATGGGTTCTGCCTGTCATCTAATTCTTCGAGCATTAGAAGAAAGAGGTCAACGAACACTAGAGCGTGAAATTTTAGACTATAAACCTCGTCCATATAGTATCAAAGATGAACCAATTAAAAGAAAAATAAACGAGTTTAGAACTGGTGACAAGTTCAAAATTGGATCCTTAGAAGTAGAACCAATTCATGTAGATCACTCAGTACCAGGTGCTTATGGTTTTATAATTTACACATCAGAAGGAGCAGTTGTCTATACTGGAGATATTCGATTACACGGTACACATTCAGAAATGACTAGAGACTTTATTGCAAAAGCAAAAGAGGTAAAGCCAATTGCACTAATATCTGAAGGAACACGAATTGCAGATAAAGAAAAGGAAGAATCGGAAAAACTCGTCTATGAACAATCAAGTAAAACTGTATCAGAGTCAGATAACCTAGTATTTGCAGATTTTAATTTCAAAGATGTTGATAGAATGCGAACTTTCTTCAAAATTGCTAAAGAAAATGATAGAAAGTTTGTCGTAAAAATCAATGATGCGTATTTTCTAAAATATTTATCACAGGATAAACATCTGGATGTACCAAACTTTGATGATGAAGATATCATAGTGTATCTTCCAAAAAGAGGTTCAGGAAAATATTCCGAAAAAGACTACAAAGGAAATGACAAGGAATTTTTAGATTTAGATAATACTT
>Ga0187893_10008291_pt1 | contig 16464 bp, 12 predicted proteins | sample MA1701074metaG_FD_139574 | JGI IMG/M metagenome (GOLD analysis project Ga0187893, IMG submission 139574) | White microbial mat communities from a basaltic lava cave in the Kipuka Kanohina Cave System on the Island of Hawaii, USA - MA170107-4 metaG ...
CGGCCGCCGCCTCAAACAATCCGGCATGTTCTGGACCGTCAACGGCGCTAACGCCATCCTCGCCCTCCGTTGCGCCCATCTCAACGGCCGATTCGAGGACTACTGGGAGGGCCGCCGAGCGGCCTAATTTCCACTTCCATGTCGCGCACCCCTTGTTGTGGGCCTGGGGATGGTACATGGGTGAGGTGGTGGGAGCGTTCACAACCAGTTGCAATTTTCCTAAAACCCGATAACTGTCAAGATTTTCATTAAGGTAAACCACAACTGCCCTCCAGCTATACCCAACACGGGACATCGGACCAGTTAAGCTTTGGCCAGCGGGTGGTTCTTGTTTGGAGTGTGCCGGCAGGCGCGGCTCCGAGGCTCGTTGCCGGAGCGCACGAAAGCGACCTGGCTAATTCCTGGAGGCTAAGCAAATGGCAGGAAATCGTCTTTGGGCTCGTAGTGTGTCAGCACTGGCCTGGACAGTGTTGTCGAGCAACATTTGGGCGCAACCACAATTGACTACGATCGAAGACATCGTCTACCGCGCCGACGGTCAGCGATTCAACGGAATTGCGATGATCCAATGGCGCAGTTTTCTGGCTGCTGACAATTCCTCGATTGCCGCGTACAGCAAAACGGTTCGGGTGGTGGATGGCGTACTTAGAGTTTCCTTGGTGCCGACAACCACGGCATCGGCGGGCGCCTATTACCTGGTTCGCTATAACAGCAACGGGCGAATTCAGTTCACCGAATACTGGGCTGTGAGTCCGACATCGGCGACTTTGAAGTTGAAAGACATACGGCTTGTGGGCCCGCCCCTGGCCGGACAGTCCTCGGCTGGAGGAACGGGCACCGTGCAGATTGGCGACGTCGTTGGACTGACGGAAGAACTGGCGGCACGGTCGAGGAAAGGTTTGGGATACACTCCTTCGAAGTCCGCCGTAATCAATGCCAACGGGGATCTGGAAGGCGCATCGGGGCAGCCGACCGATTGCGTTAAGGTGGACGGCACCTCCGGACCGTGTGATGCCGTCTCCAGCCCGGCGTTCATCGATGGGGAAACGCCCGCCGGTCTTATCAACGGCGTCAACGGCACATTCACGCTGGCCAACGCCCCATCGCCGGGTTCCAGTTTGCATTTGTACCGCAATGGAGTGCTTGTGAATCCGTCGGCGGATTACAATCTTGCGGGGAACACAATCACTTTCCTCTCCGGCGCGGTTCCTCAACCCGGCGATATCGTGACAGCCGTTTATCGCATTGCGGCCGCCGGCTCACAGACCGGAACCCAGGCGGGCGGTGTGTTGTCGGGCTACTTTCCGTCTCCTTCGCTAGCGCCGGGAGCGGTGTCGAATCAACATGTGGCCGACAGCGCGGCCATTGCCGAGTCCAAGCTGGCCTTGAACTTTGCCACGCACTCACCGGCCAACGACCCGAGCGTCGACCAGAAGGCTGCACTGGCAGGAACGGGCGGAACACCATCGAACACGAACCGTTACGTTACCGATCAGGACTCGCGCATGACGAATTCACGAACTCCGGCCACGCATGCACTGCTTGCCGGAGCGCATTTCGACACCAATGCCGGCGTAGTCGCGCGCGGTGACCTGGTTGTGGGACAGGGCAGCTCACCGGTGCTGTGGTCCCGGTTACCGCTGGGCGGCGCCAATCGATGCCTGATTTCAAATGGCTTTGATGCGGTCTGGAACGCGTGTCTTTATACAGGCTTCCCCAACGGCTCAGTACCCTTCGTCGACAGCACCGGCAATCTGGCTCACAACAACGGCCGTTTGATTTGGGACAACGTCAACCGGCGTCTTGGGGTTGGCGCTTCAACGCCATCTTCGACCCTGATGGTTTATGACGCCTCGCTGGGAGACGGACTGACCACGTTAACGGTGAGGGCCGGACAGGGCCAATCGACGGCGCCAATGCAACGATGGCAGAATAACGCCGGAACGGATCTGGCCCGGATCGAACACGATGGCGTGCTGATGACGACGGCGGTTCGGGCGGCTTCCACAACCGTAACGGCGGCCTGGCAGGAGACAGGCACATCGGCCGATCCTTCCTCCAGCGCTAATGGGAACGCCTGGTACAACGCAACCGAGCATGCCCGCAAGACGACGGATGGCGGGCAGACCCACACCGGACTGCAAGTGATCTGCTCGACCGCCGGTACCACAACAAGCTCGCTGACGCCGATATCGCTGGGCGCGTGCCGGATACCGGCTGCGCTTTTGCGCATAGGGGACCGCTTTCGTGTTCGATACGACCTCTCCCACGAAGGATCGGTTTCGGCCTTCAGCTACTCGGTAACCTGGGGAGGAATTGTGCTGACCGCACGCAGCGGCGCCGGCAACGAATCGATGGCGTCGGGCAGTGCCGAAGCGATACCACAGGGGACGAACTTGTTTTGGAACTGGCAGAACTGGGGCACTTACACGTCACTGGCTTCCGGAACGGGGATCAATACGAGCGCTCCGACCGGAGATCTGGTGGTGGAAGTCATGGGCCAGATGGCGACGAGTACGAGCGAAACGGTGTCGCTGCGGAATCTCTCTGTGGAACGAATCCCGGCTCAGGTCAACCCTTAACAAGCGGGGCGCCATAGGTGCTTTGATTGCGCTCATTAAGGTATACACAACATTGAGTCAAGTTGCCTTTTCCGTGAAGATGGAGATGGCCAATCTCCCCTTGGTGAAGATTATGATTTGGGCTTACTACGCACTGCATAGGCTTCGCGGCCGTGTGAAGGATGAGCGCGGGCAGGACATGATCGAATACGCCCTGCTCGTGATGCTGATGTCGCTGGTCGTAATTGGCGTCTGGCCTAACACCTACGCCAGTTCGATCTTCCAGATCTGGGGCCGCATACGCCACGAGATTTTCCGGATCACCGGAGTGTAAGGATCAGTTTGCCGATCCGAGATACTTCTTCAGATCCGGGTTGAGTTGCGCCTCTACGTCCGGCTTCCCCAAGTCCTCTCGGACAAGCAGCCTTGGAGCCAAATTGTTGATCTTCATGGGCGTTTGCCCATTTAAGCTGGCAACCGCGGCCCGCACCGATTCGTAACCCATTTTGAAGGGATGCTGGACAACCAGCGAATCGATCAACCCATTTCTGAGATCGTCAAGAAGCGTGGGGCTCCAGTCAAAACCAACCAGTTTGACTTTGCTTTGCCGTCCTTTGAGGGCCTGAGCGGCGCCAACGGCGCTTGATTCATTAGAGGCGAACATCGCCACCAGATCCTGGTGCGCGGTAAGCATGTTTTCCGCAACCGCCAGCGATTTGGCGAAATCGGCCATGCCGTATCGCTTATCCGCGATCTGGATGCCCCGGTATTTCTCCTTGATCCGGTCTTCGAAACCCTGCTCGCGCGCCATAGTGGACGCCGCGCCGGGTTGCACTGCGACGATCACGATTTTCCCGGCGCCGCCGGTGATCAGGCTGATACGATCGGCCGCGATCCGGCCAGCCTCATAATTATCGGTGGCCACCTGTGCGACAAAGTTTTCCGTATCGATGCCGGAATCAAAGATGATGACGGGAATCCCTTCGCGTGCAGCCCGCTCCACCACGCCAACCATCGCCTTCTTGTCGATCGGCGCAAGGCAGATCGCGTCGACACGGCGCGTAATCATGGCTTCGACAATCTGCAACTGGCCGTTATAATCGGTTTCCGTTGCGGGGCCGTTCCAGTTGATTTCCACGTTGGTTTCCCGGGCCGCTGCGACAGCACCGGCCTGCACGGACTTCCAGAACATATGAGCGCGGCCTTTGGGAACGACGCCGATGATTCGTTTGCGATCGCGCCGGCAAGCTGAAAACAAGCAAGGCACGGCCGCGGCAAACGCACGCCGCGAAATCCGGTGCGGCGAAGTTCTCATTCGGGGAATTTCGTTGGCTCCTGGATCTTCTGCCAGCCTTCCCCATTGAGAGCCTGCATAAACGCGACCAGGTACTTCTTCTCCGCCTCGGTGAGTTTAAGCGGCTTAATCTTCTCATCCAGGTTCTTGTTTTTGAGGCCGCCTTTGTCGTAAAACTCGACAACTTCTTCTAGCGTCTTCTGGCTGCCGTCGTGCATGTAGGGAGCGGTACGGGCAATGTCGCGAAGCGTGGGAGTCTTGTAGGCGCCCCAATCGGCATCTTTTTTGGTCACGGCGAACCGGCCCACATCAGGGTAGGGCTTGTCCATTCCAACCCCGATGTTATGAAAGGCGTTGGCCGTGAAATTAATGCCCTCATGGCACTGGTCGCACTTTGCCTTGTTAAGGTAGACGTCCAATCCGCGAATCTGCTCGGCGCTGAGCGCTTTCTTGTTCCCGGCTTTGTACTTGTCATAAGCGGAATTGCCCGAGAGGACCGTGCGCTCGAACGTTGCGATGGCCTTGGCCAGATGGTCGATTGTGAATTGCTCCGTCCCGAATACTTTGGCGAAAAGCTTGCGGTAGCCCGCGATGCCGCGAAGCTTGGCTATCGTTTCTTCGTGGTTTTTCATCCCCATTTCGATGGGATTCGTGATTGGACCCTTGGCCTGTTCTTCGAGCGTGGGGGCGCGGCCGTCCCAGAACTGCGCCAGGCTGTAAGCACGGTTGATCACCGTGGGCGCGCTCCGGCCGCCCTTCTGCCCGCGAATGCCAGTCGAGACCGGCGCCCCGTCGGCAAAGGCGTGCGCCGGACTATGACAGGTGGCGCACGAAATCGTGTTGTCCGCCGAGAGTCGTTTATCGAAATAGAGCAGCTTGCCGAGCTCCGCTTTCTCAGCGGAATACGGATTGTCCTCGGGCCACTGAACGGGGAGCAAACCTAGCGGTACGGGAATAGTCGTGGAGGGCTTCTTGTCGTCGGCGGCGATGCCAATGCCCGCAATGGCCGCCGCGCCAGCCGCAAGCAGGCCGTAAAGAACAATCCGTCTCATGCGTTTCATGCCAAGTGGTTATTTCTTCAGATAGCCTTGCACGTAAAGAGCCTTGTATCCGCCATGCTCGGAGAGCGTGCCGGAGACTTCCATGATATGGGAGGCGTGATCGATGGCCTGTTTGCGGAAATCGGTGAGCCCGTCGCGACGGGGGTCATGCTCTTCATCCATGAGCAGGTACATCGTTCCATCCTCTGTCAGCAAGCCGATGGGCTGGCCGGCAATGAAGCACTTCTGAGCGCAGGAGCGGTGCTTTTCCCCGTGCTTGCCCACCTGGAGGTAGCAGGAAAAGTCCAGAATCTCACCAACGAGCGTTGTCGAGCTGGCGGCGTTGGCCTTGCCATCTATCGCCGCTCCCATGGTGGTGGCGGACCACGGAGTAGAGGGCTTCGATCCCAGCTTGCCCATGGGGGCCTGGTAGCTGCCGCCCTCGACCTTGCCCCACTCCGATTGCAGGATGCCCGGGCCTTTCTTTCCGCCCTTTTTCGACTGTGCGCCGGCGAGGCCGGCCATCACAACAAGGGCCGCGCAAGCGGCTCCCAGAGATGTCCATTTCAAGAGTTTCTTCATTGTGGATTTTCCCTCGATATTAACCGCGGACGCTGGCCGCGGGGATTTTCTTTGTGAGATCGAGCATTTCCTGAACGCTTTCACTGCCGATGGTGAAGCAGTCGACGACATCCTGGGCGAGAGCGAACTGGAGGCACTCGTCGGCCCGGTTGCGAAGTTTCCCCGCGCCAAGAATCTTCATGCCGATAATGCCCTTCCCGGCGGCCTTCATCGTCTTGAGAACCGAGATGACAGTGGCTGGGTCGGCATCCATGGCCACTCCGGCGGGATTGATACGGGCCAGATCCACCTGCACCCAATCGGTTTTCGCGGCGACTTTGAGCGCGTCGAGCGTATGGCAACTGACGCCGTGAGTCCGCACGATGCCTTTCTCGCGAGCCTCGGAAATCACTTCCATCGCGCCCTGCTTACGCTGAACCCAGTTGGCGTCGAGCATGCAGTGCAGCAGGAGAATATCGATGTAGTCGACGCCAAGCTCGCTGCGGAAACGGTCCAGGTCGGCGCGCATTTCCTTGGCCGTCGATGCGTGCGTCTTGCTGAGGATGACGACTTTCTCGCGCGGGATGGATTTCAGCGCGGCCTTGAGGTGGGGATGGGTCCCGTACTGGTCGGCGGAATCCCAGAAATTGATGCCGTTATCGTAGGCCGCCCGGAAGAGATCCCCCATACCCTGAACGCCCATTTTCTTGGTCTGGTTGGAACTGCCGCCAACACCGTTGGTGCCCGTGCCCATGGCGAGGCGGCTCAATTCGATGTTCATCGGCCCGAGCTTTACGCGATCGCTGGCGCTTTTTTTCGTGCCGGCGTAGAGATGGTACGGAAAGTTATGGAATGCGGCCATGCCGGCCGTGATTCCGGACTGTTGAAGGAAATGGCGCCTGTTCATAAGTGAATTCTCTCATGTGGAGCAGTCTTATGGATACAGGTCAAGGTATCACAAAATGGCAGGCGCCGGCGACGAGAACCACCTGCACTTCAGGCAGCGCGAGATCATCAGCTCGAAGCGCGGCTCCAGGCGGATTTTGAAATCCAGGGATGGTTTATCTGCGTATTCAAAAATGAACCCACACTGCAATCGCACCAATCACCTGTCGCAGTGATGGAAACCCGAAAGAGAGCGAGAAAGGGAGGTGTACCATGCCCGATTATGATCCGGCTTCCGAATTCATCGAATCTATTAAGGCGCTTGAAAAGGCCACATCCGCGGCCGGCGCTTCCGATTCGCAAACACGCGAAGTGGAGTCCGAGATGGGCCGTTTGGAGCGCGCTGTCGATCAGTCAAAACAGGCCTATGAGTCCGCAAGCAACAATGGGAGCCTTGCCGCGCGGGAAGCTGCCCTCCGTAACCTTAGAAAAGCGGAGGCCGAGGCAGCCCGGCATCAGGAGAGTTTATGGGCCAAACGCGAGCGCGCCAATCGCGATAATACGGCTGCGAACGGGGATGTAGTCAGGATGAAGCGGCGTGCCGGAGCCTGTTTGCGGGATCTGACTACTCAGTCCCAATTGATGGTTCAGGATCTTGTCGTCATCCAAGAGACATTGGCTATGCTCGACGGATGGGTTCCGACTTTTGAGTTTCGTCGAAAATCGCAGGAAAGAACCGCCGCCGGCTATAACAGTTCGAAAGTCCAACTTGCGGCTGATTACGCCGGGGCCATCAGCAAAGTTGAAACCATCGGCTTCGTGATCAAATTAGTTTCCGCAGCGATCAGAGGGACCGCGGACCTGCTCAAAGACGGCGGCAAGAAGACCGGAATGGAACTGTTGAAAGTCATCTTCAAAAGAACGCGCGGCGGAATCAGGAAATATATGATTGGAAAATTTATGGGCGATCGGCGGTCCGGAAATGAACCGGACGATCTGCCGTTTGAACTGGAAGCCTTTTCCCCCGATGAAATCGACACCTATGCCAAGACGGAACTCAAGCAGGAAGCAGATCGAATGTACATAGAACCGGACGTGCGCGCAAGTTTCTGGCGAAAGCTTGGGAGCAAGCTGACCAGAGCAGGTTATCAGGAAGCTCAAGATCAACTGGTTGCATGCGAGCGAGGTGAGCTATACCATCGCGCCTGGGCGCGCCTGCTTGAGTTGGGCCTTGAGAAGGCTAAAGAAGCCCGCAGCGGATGGAGCCGCAAGAAAACAGCCACCCAATATGATCTCGACGAACTGCGACTACTGCTCCTTTACTACAACCGGCTTGCCGCTTCGGCTGGAGTCGTGCAGTAGCCGGCGTCCCTTAGTTTAGTCGAGAAACGCACACTTCAGATTGGCTGGAGTGCGAAAGAGCCCGCGAAAGGTGCTCTACAAGGGCGGCTTCGTCTCGTAGGGGATCTCTTTGACGCCTTCTTCCATGCCGACGATACGAACCACCTTACGTTCGGAAGCGGCCGCGACGGTTGGCGCCGCCAGTGCCTGTGCGGCCGGTTGCGAGGCGGTGACAGGTTTCGTGTTGGCGGCCCTCAATTCGTTGAGGCTCTCGTCAAAAAGGGCCGGATCGATGCTGAAGCCGATCTTAAGGAAGTTCTTCTCCCGCATCACTTTCACCCGACGTGCCAGTCGCGCCAGCGAAGGGTGCTGCTGCGAATAAGTAAACGCAGCCAGTTGCAGCAGCGCTGGCAGCCCCGCGCCGAGCGTGTCGGCTGCCTCCTCGCTTGAAGCATGGACAAGCAGGTGCGCGTTCAGGGTCTGAGAAACCGTGAGTCCGATTTCCAGCCGCTCCACCTGTTCGGCCAGCTCGGAGTCGCCGAGATTCAGGCTTGCCAGCGACTCCGAAGGGGTGTCGGCAACCGCCCAAATCTCCTGGGCAGTCGACATGCCGAGGGCCCGCGCGTACACAGGATTCTTCTGATGGCTGCTATCCTTGCGCTGCCATCGGTCAATGGCGGATTTTACCGATGCGCCATCGCCCACGAGAATAATCTGCTCTTCGAGCAGCGCAAAATGCAAGTCCTGGTTGGACGCGTTGGGCGCCACAAGCAACTCGACATCGTTGTAGCGGCGCGAAACGGCGCCGTCGGATTTCGCCATGGCGCGGATCTTCGCCAATTGAAAACGTCCCTGGCCTGCCACAAGCATCGGCGGACGTCCGCCCGGTTGTCTGCCCGGTGAGGAGAACAGGATCCGGTCCACATTCTCGATTGATTCCAAGAAGACCAGCAAGGGGTGTCCACCCTGTTGCACTTGCTTGAGCACGACTGGTCCAAGCGGTGATTCGACAAGACGGCGCCAGTCCAAACCGAGCAGAAGTTTGGCGTCCGGGTGCGCCAGAGGCAGCATCGTCCAACTGTTCAGACGGGGCGCTTGAGAAAGGGCGATCATCGGGAGCATCGTAACGACAAAGGCGACCAGGCACCATCGCATGTGCCTATGATCGGTAGAATCGCTTAGTAATATTAGGGTGACAGTTCCAGTTTTTCCGTGCAGTTAAGGCGTCATTTCGGCGCCCGGCGGCGGTAGGCGACCGAGTCCACGATTTGCTGGAAGCGCGGCTCGCCTCGGATGTTGGATAACAAAGGGTCCCGGCGAAACCATTCGGCGCGATCATCCCCGTTGCGGACGGCTCGTTCGAGCCAATCCAGAGCCTTGGAAGTTTGTTTTAAGACGGAATAGAAGCCGGCTGCTTCTGATGTCGTAAAAACGTTCGCCGCGGCGAATTTCAGGACTTCCTCATTCATCTCACCTAGCGCAGCTTCCTGCTTGCCCTCAAGCAACAGCAGTAGCGCAAATTGCATCCGGATCGCGAAATTGTTCGACGCGATGGAACGGCCATGCTCGAGAACACCTCGTGCTTTCGCCAACTCGCCGGCATCCAAATATGCTCTGGATAAGAACCAGATGCCGTAAGTGTTGTTTGGCGACTGTTCCAGAATCTTTTCCTGCTCGCGAATCGCGCCGGCAGTGTCTCCCTGCGTGCGGAGCACTTCCCCCAAACTCATGCGAGCGGGAAAAAACAGCGGTTCGCGCTTGATCAACGGCCTCGTTAGTGCCAACGCCTCGGTATTCTCCCCATTCAGCCGGTGATATTCGATTAGCCAACTAAGCGCTTCGGGATCATCGGGCTCGGCTTTGAGGCATTTTTCGACTTCGAGCGGCACGAGTTCCTTCCGCCCTTGATGGAGATAGACGGCAGCCAGGGCGGAGTGAACGCTCGCTAGATTCGGATCATCCTTCAAGGCTTGCCGCAAATCCTCTTCCGCCTTATACAGCCAGGTTGTGTCGTTGGAATGCCCACCGTCAATCATCATTGCGTGGGTAAAGCCGTACCATCTTCGCGCCTCCGCAAAATGGCGATCGATTTGAAGCCCACGTTCCAGCATCAACCGGCCCTGCAACAAGTCATTCTGAATGCGGATGAACAACATCGCTTTCTCGAAGTATTCATTGGCTTCGGAATTCTTCGAGGCGGGAGCGCCCGTGCTTAGCCGAAGGCCGTTTACCGCCCGCGATTGGTTAGTCAGCTTGAGGCTCACGCCAACTGCCGCGATCGACAAAAGCGCCAGCACCGCGGCCCAGACCAGGCGCTTGCGGCGGTGGGGCCGCGGCATAGGCTGCAGCGCAGTTCCCGCGACCGGGACAGCAATGCCGGAAAGCGCCTCGATGGCGAAGCCCAAGTCGCTTGCCGACTGAAACCGCTCCTCCGGACTTTTTTCAATACAACGCCATACAATGCGTTCCAATGCGGGGGGCGCGTCAGGGGCAGCTTGCGAGAGCCGCGGCGGCTTCTCGTGCAGGATTGCGTTCATCGACTCGACCAGCGAATCACGCTGGAACGGGCGATTCCCCGAGAGCATCTCGTAGAGAATTACGCCGAGGGAGAAGATATCCGCCCGGTGGTCGGCCGTCTGCCCGCGCACCTGCTCCGGCGACATATATCCAGCGGTGCCCATTATGGTGCCCGATTCCGTCCGGGCCTGATCGTGCCCGCCGGCTACTGGCTGCGTCAGTTTGGCCAGGCCAAAGTCCAAAATCTTGACGCGTCCATCTTTGGTTATGAACAGGTTCTCCGGCTTCAGATCGCGGTGCACGATCCGTTTCTCGTGCGCCGCGGCCAAGCCCCTAACCATTTGCAAGGCGTAATCGACCGCTTTGAGCGGCGGCAGCGCATTACCACCCAGCCGGTCGCGCAGCGTTTCCCCTTCGAGCAACTCGGAGACCAGATAGGGACAGCCTTCGTGGTTGCCCACTGCGTAAATCGTGAGAATGTTCGGATGATTGAGCATTCCGGCGGCCCGGGCTTCCTGCTCGAAGCGTCGCACCCGGTCCGGATCGCGGGAAAAAGCCGGGAGAAGAAGCTTTACCGCGACCTCCCGCCCGAGGCTGGTGTCGAGGGCGCGAAAAACTTCGCCCATGCCTCCGGTGCCCAGCAGGGAAAGAATCTGGTAGCAGCCTACCATGGCGCCTACCATCGGATGATTCTGCTCGGCGGCCAGGACATGAGCAGCCAGATGGAGGGCGGGCTTTTCGATGAAAGTCGCTGCCTGCTGTTCCTCGGCAAGCAGCGTTTCGACTTCGGTGAGCAGATCCTCGTCACCCGCGCACGATTCGGCGAGAAACCCGGCGCGCGCGCCGGCTTCCCGCTCCAGCGCGGCGTGGTATAGTTGCTCGATTTGTTGCCAGCGCTCCGGGGTCATCTTCAATTCTTCCCGCGCAACTCCCGCAGCAGCCAGCTCTTGGCTATCTTCCAGTCACGCATCACGGTGTCGGTGGAGATTTCGAGCGCTTCGGCGGTCTCCTCCACGCTGAGTCCGCCGAAGAATCTCAGCTCCACCACGCGGCTTTTCCGTTCATCGAAGGCGGCGAGCGCGCCAAGGGCGTCGTCTAGAGCAATCAATTCCGCGCCGCGCTGCCGCGAAAGAAACAGACTCGCGTCCAACGCGACCTGGTGTGCGCCCCCTCCGCGCTTTTGGTAACCCCGCCGGCGCGCGAAGTCCACCAGAATTCGCCGCATCAGTTGCGCCGAAACTGCGAAAAAGTGGGCACGGTTCCGCCATTTGACATTTTGTGAATCCACCAGCCGGAGGTAGGCTTCATTCACCAGCGCGGTGGCTTGCAGGGTGTGGCCCGGGCGCTCCTGGGCCATAAAGTAGCGAGCCAGCCTGTACAGCTCTTCGTAAACCAGCGGGGTCAGCTTCTCCAAAGCCGTAGAGTCTCCCTCTCCCCAGGCCAGGAGCAATCGCGTTACCTCGGCCGCCGAAACAAGCGACATATACGCGTAACTTCGTAAGCGCCATTGATTATAACACCGCCCATTGCAGCAGCTTGCTTAGTCTCGTCAGCGTTTGGTCACCCATATGGGAGAGGACCATGCCATCTCGTCGGGAAACGGATTGGGCTTTGCTGAGGCGTAGCGTTCGCGAATACCGGGGGCGGCCTCCTGCCTGACGCGCAGGTAGTAGAAGGCGTCGGAGGTGAATTGGGGGTCGCGCCACCAGGCTTTGCTCCGTAGGCCGTCGACGGGCGCCTGATAGACGGCCTGGTAGCTGCGTTCGCTGTACTTGACGACTTCGACGGAGAGCAATTTGGCGGTGCCTTCGACCGACGCCTCCACCAGTGCCGCGTCGGAGGTGATCTCGCTGCCCATCAGATGGCCGTTGACGCGGAAATCGAGGGTGATGGGCTCTCCACTTGTGGCATAGCAGCGGCGATTGCGGATCGCCTCGAACAGAGCGGGGCGTGTGAGTTCGGTGGCGTAGATTCCGGTGAGGCCCTGGATACGGTCCCCGAAGAGATTGTGGCCATCGCTGCCGCCGATGACGCCCAGCCGCCAGCCCATGCGCCAGGCGTCCTGCACGGAGCTGTTTTTCAGTTCGGGGACACGGATGTGGCCCGGATTCTGGTAATACTCGAAGCGGCCCCAACTGGAAGCGATCTCAACGGCGGGTTCCACGCGGATGTTCACATAGCTCCAGTCGGTACCGCCGGCCGAGGCGCGGCTTACATGATGGGCGAAGAGAAGACCGTTGGTCTTGGCCATGAGGTCCACGAACTCCCGGATGGAATCGGAGATGCCTTCGGTGGGCCGGTAGAGCGGTCCGCCGGGCGTTTCATAGATTACGTGGCGATGGCCCGCTCTGGGAACAACGTAGTCGCCCTGGGTCCATTCAAATCCAGGAATGGTCACGAAGCGGCCTGGCTGGTTCAGTTGTTCGGTTCCGAGGTCGTTGTGGGCCAGTTCGGAGATGAGGAGTTTGTTGGAATCGCCGTGCGAGGTGGTGGCGCCGAAGTCCGATGCGAAGCGGTCGCGGTGAATGGTGAAGAGTTGATCGACGGAGCCTTCGTGGCCGTCGTCGACCTGTATGTGATTGTGCAGGTCGCCGAAATAGAGCTGGCGCCTTTCGCCGGTGGAGGAATGAATGGCGAGACGGGCAGGAGCGCGGCGGACGGGCCTTTCGGCGCGCTGGAGATCCTCGCTTGAAAAGCGAGTCAGAGAAGGATCGCCGGAACCTTGCGGTGCGCGTAGTTCGAGTTTCCTGGTGTAGATGTCGCGGTTGCGGAAAGCGCCGCGCCCGCGCTCGTAGGCGAATTCGGCATGTCCCCCTGCATGTAGGACGATGGAAGGCCGTTGGTCAGCGCGCCTGGGTGGACCATCGACGGCCACTGGCTCTGCGCGGCCGAACACATCAGAGCCCTGCCAGCGGCCATCACCATAGACCGCCGCGCCCACTTTCCAATCGACGTGGCCGGGGAGCGTGTTCCATAAGACCCATACGGCTCCAGCAGCGTCGATGCTCACTCGCGGCAGATCGCCGGAGGCGACCATCCCCGGGTCGGAACCGATGAGCGGCTGCGGGAAGGACCAGCCGTTGGGCTCTCGCACGACAAGACGGGTAGTGGGTCTGGGCGAGGAGCCAGCGGCGGCGCCGCGGAGTCCCCAGTTGTGCTCGACAACCTCATTGCGGGCGTAGGCGACCCACACACGGCGTCCTGCATCGACGGCGATGTCGGGCGCATAGGCATCGAGCGTCTTTGCGCCGGGCGCTTCTTCCGGCGCGGCCCAGGCTCCGGATTTAGGATCGAACCGCCGGATCATGACGCGGTATTTGCCCGCGCTGTATACGTCCCAGACGGCCCAAAGCGAGCCGTCGGGCGAGGCCGCCAGGCGCGGCCGGTGCTCATTGTCCGAAGTGGCGGCGGCATCGTCGAGCCTGTGCCATCCGGAGCCGTTCAAGCGGTAAAACACAATGTCGGAGCTTCGGTTGCGAAAGGTCTGGAAGGCAAGGTAGACGCTCCCGTCCGGTGTGCGTGCCATTCTTGGGAAGGTCTCGAGGCTGCCGGCGGCGGGCACCCGCAGTTCGCTTCCGAGCGAGAGGTTCGCGCCCACGCGCCTCCACCAGATGCCATCCTCCATGCCGCGCCTGCTGGCCCAGACGGCGATGATATTGCCGGCAGCGTCTTCGCTTAATTCGGGAGCGAAGTTGACGCCGAAATTGGTATTTAGGGTGACGGGCTGTCCCCACTTTCCGGCGGTGCGCGAGCGGAGAATCACCATGTCGCCTTCTTCGTAGACGCCGGTCTGCGGGTTGACATCAGGGTTGCGTTGGCGCGCCGAGATCCAGGCGCACCACAGGGCTCCGCCGCTCGCGGCATACAGGCTCGGGTAGCCGTTGTTTACCGGATTGCCATTCTCGGGCACGCTCACGAGTGCGGGGGCGGCTGGGGCGAAGGGAGTGGCGGGCTGCGCTTCGCCTGGGCGCATCCTGCTCATCACGAGCAAGCCCATTGCCAATGCGGCCGCCGCCGTCGCCGACGTCTTCCGTTTGTTCATCACCATTCAAAAATACAGTTTCAAGCCGAACTGTATCTGCCTGGGGGCGGTGCCCATTGCGTTGACGACTCCGAACTGAGGGTTGCCAAAGGCCTGCCCTGGCGCTCCCCAGTTGGGGGTGTTGGTGAAGTTGAAGAACTCCGCGCGAATTTCCAGGCGGACAGATTCGCGGATGGGGACGTGCTTAAAGAGGGAGAAATCCCAGGTGCGCGTGCCGTCGCGGCGCGTGGTGGGGAGCACGCGGGGACCGGTGCCGAATGTGAAGGCCGACGGCTGGCTGAAGACGCCGGTGTCGAACCACTGGGCGAGTCTTTGATCAGTCGAGCGGCCGGCGGAAAAAGTGGGGTCTTTCCCGTTCACGTTGGGCCATTGGGCGGCGGAAAACGATTGGCTGTTGTTCTGCTGCGTGGCGACGGAGAGGGGAACGCCGGTGGAGAAGATCACGATGCCGTTCATTTGCCAGTGGCCGACGATGTAGTCGGCGAGTTTGTGCATCCCGCCGGCGAACTGTTTGCCCCGGCCGAGAGGTAGTTCGTAAACATAGCTGACGACAAGCCTGCGGTTGACATCCTGAGAGGCGATGGAGCGGCTGGCGCGGCGGTTGTACACGTCCTGATGCGTGGGCGCAGGTCCGAGGAACCCGACGGTTTGCGAGGTATCCTCGATGAGCTTTCCTCCGGTGAACGAGGCGAGCAGAGTGAGACCCCGGCTGAAGCGTTTCTCGACGCGCGCCTGGGTGGCGTGATAGATGGAGGAGCCGGAAGCCGGCCGGAAGTTGTATACACCGAGAAACTGCGGGAAGGTGCGCATCAACTGGGAACGGGTAACCGTGGGGCGCGACAACGGCCCGGTGGTGACGTAGGGCTGAAACGGGTTAGGCACGGACTGCTGCAGCGTGGCGCCCAGGGCGAGTTGCTGGCGGGTGAGTTGATTCAACTGATGCCCAAGGGGACCGTCGGTGAGCTTGGTCCCTTTGTTGCCTACGTAGGCGAGTTCGACGCTGACGCCGCCTGGGAGTTCGCGCTGCACGTTCAGGTTCCACTGCTGGGAGTAGGCGACGCGATTGCCGCGGTCGACGGCTCCGTCGCGGCCGCTGGCTCCGAAGTCCTGGCCGATGTTGGTGAGCAAGCCCGCCGCTGGAGCCTGCGGCAGACCGAGGCCGCTGGGGAACGGATTGGAAAGCTGGTCGCCGACGCGCAGGCCGTCAGGGGAATTCACCATTTGGGTGAAGGAGAGGAAGCCATTGATTCCGGAAGCCCAACCGCTGGCCGCGCCGATGTAGGGGAGGAAGAAGATGCCGTAGCCACCCCGGATGACGGTCTTGGGGTTGAGAGAATAGGCGAATCCGAATCGGGGCGCGAAGTTATTCAGGTCAGTGTTGAATTGCCGTTTCGGATTGCCGTCGACGCCGACAAAGCGAAGCCCGCCGCGGAGTCCGGGAATGCCAACCTGGGTGGCCAGGGGGCTCGCGGCATCGAAATCAAAATAGCTGAGCTGGTTGAACCGCTCCGAGCGGCCGGGCTCGAGATCCCAGCGGAGGCCGAGGTTCAGGGTGAGTTTGCGAGTGACCTTGAAATCATCCTGGATGTAGAGCCCCATGTACGGATTCGAGGTGAGGACTTTGGGCAGAATGCCGACCTGGCCGCTGGTGGGCACGCCGAGCAGCATGCTGGCGATGGGGTGACCACGATCGTTGGCGGGCGCATTGGGGTTTGGGCCTTGCGTGAAGGATCTGTCGAAGCTGAAATTGCCGCTCGAATCGGTACCCACGCCTTCGAGCGACTGATTGATGCGGAAGTCAATGCCCGCCTTTAAAGTATGCTTGCCCGCAATCCTGGTAACGCTTCCCGCCCAGGTAAAGGAAGTTCCGGCCTGATCGAGGAAAGCGCTGCCGCGGCCCATGCCGAGAAAGCCGGCGAAGCTGAAGGCGGGAAAGCCGAGCGGGCGCGTCATTTGCCGGTCGAGAGCGGCGGGGAAACCGAGATCGGCGAGCGAGTAGTTTTCATCCGTGTTCGGACCGTTGACGCGCTCAAAGCGTGTAATCCCGAAGCGGCCCTGGAATAGCAGCGTGGGGGTGTGCGTGCGGGTGAACTCGAGGCGGAGGCTCTTGCTGGGGAGGCTGTCGCCATTCACGATGCGTGTGTCGGCGATGTTGCCGTAATGGTTGGGCGCGAGGTCCTTGCGGGTCCTCCAGGCGAGCCCGGCGGTGTACTTGGTTTTGGA
>Ga0187893_10008292_pt1 | contig 16460 bp, 15 predicted proteins | sample MA1701074metaG_FD_139574 | JGI IMG/M metagenome (GOLD analysis project Ga0187893, IMG submission 139574) | White microbial mat communities from a basaltic lava cave in the Kipuka Kanohina Cave System on the Island of Hawaii, USA - MA170107-4 metaG ...
CAGCATGCCCGCCAGGATGCCAGAGGTCAGGCGTTGGGCGTGCCCGATGGCGATGACACCGCCCCGCTCCCTGGCAAGTAAAATCAGGCGGCGGATCTGCTCTCTAATCGCAGCTTCCTCGTTCTCGTTGTCGAGAAAGATACCCCGGGCCGAGGTGCGCACACCCAGTTCGAGTGCGACCTCTTCGGCCGCGGTAGCCCGGCTCGTGCGGCTGTCGATGAAGTACAGTCGGGATTCCTTCGCCACGTCCAGGACGGCCCGCATGACCCGGCGGTCTGCGGTGCCCTTCGATCCCATGTGGTTGCTGATCCCGACGGCGCTGCGCACCGACGCCAGATCGGAGCGAACGGCGGCCCGGATCTCGGCATCGCTCATGCCATCGCTAATGGCCCCGGGGCCCATAGCCCTTCCGTCCTCGGACTCGAGCGGCAGGTGCAACAGGACTTCAAGTCCCGCTTCCCTGGCGCGAAGCGCAACGTCGGCCGAATAGGCGAGCCCGGGTAATACCGCCACCGCGACCGGGCGTCCAATCGCAATGATCTTTTCCACATCGTCTAGACTGCCGCCTGCGTCGTCGAAGATGATCGCCACGCGGTACCGCGGCGCCAGGGGTGGCTGGCCCGGCGGCAGAGACGGTCGAATCGCAGGCTCTGGAGTTGCGGGAGGCACCGGGGCAGCCGGCAGCGCAGGCTCCGGTTGGGTCTGTTGCACGGTCGGCAAAGGTGCGGGAATCTGCGGAGCGGCCTGCGTGGGCTTCGGGCGGTGAAACGAAACGGGCGCGAGCCGCGCTCGCTGCCCGAGCCACGCGCCCGTTACCCCGGCCGCCGCGACGATGGCCACGGCGGCGACGAGGATCGCGGAGCCCGCCTGGCCTTTTCGGGTGCGGCGGCTCATGCGCGGTGGGGAGGCGGCGCCCTACCGCGGCTGTGCGACGCGCTGCTTGAGCACCTCGATCGCACGCTTCAACTGGTCCGCCTGAATGCGTGTGACCTCGGCTTCGGCTTTGCCCTCCAGCCGGTCTCCGACCGGCACGTCCGGCGTAATGCCCTTGCCATGGATATCTTGATCAGCGGGCGTCAGGTACTTCTCGGTCGTGATAGCGGCAGCCCCGCCGCTGCTGAGTGGGAAGATCGATTGAATCACACCCTTGCCGAACGTCTTCACCCCAACGATCCTCGCATTGGCGGAGTCCCGGAGCGCGCCGGCCAGGATTTCAGACGCGCTGGCGCTGAACTCGTTGACAAGCACGACCACCGGCACGCCGGCCTTCCGACCGCCGCCCGCCCGCTCCGTCGACCGCCGGCCGTCGCGGCCCACGCGGTGCAGCACGGGACGGCCCTGCGGGACGAAATGCGAGGCCACCTCGAGCGCTTCGTTCAGCAGGCCGCCGCCGTTGCTGCGCAGGTCGATGATCAGACCGCGCACGTTCTCCCTGTAGAGCAGCCGATCCAGCTCAGCGGATACCTCCTGAGGGGTCTCGTCCCTGAAGGTCTGGATTCGCAGATAGCCCAGGCGGTCTGCCGCGAGCTGCCGCCGGACCGCCTCATCGAGGGACGCGGCGCTCTGGACGGACACCACCTGAATGCGCGCGCGGGTAATCTCGACGTCGAACGTCCGGCCGGGGCGGGCGATGCGGAGCACGACCTTCGAGCCGGCCGGGCCGCGGATGCGAGTCACCGCCTCCTGCAGCGCCATGCCGTCTGTGCCGACCTTGTTGATCAGGCGAATGCGGTCGCCCGCGCGCAGCCCCGCCAGGTATGCCGGGGTGCCTTCAATGGGCTGGACGACGATCAACTGCGCATCGCGAATCTCGATGAAGATGCCGATTCCGAAGAAGAAGCCTCTGACGTCCTGATTGAACTCCTTGTAGATGCCGGCATCCATGTACCGCGTGTACGGATCGCCCAGCGCCTCCACCATCCCGCGCGCGGCCCCGTCGAACAGCTTGGCGGAGTCGGGTGCGGGATTGAGATACTCCCGGCGCGCGAGATTCAGAATCTCGCGGAGCAGGCTGAAGCCTTGATCGTCGGCGGAGCGCGCAGCCGCGGTGCGCTGCCCGGCCCCAAATCCGGCAAGAAATACGCCGCCGACCAGCGCCGCCACTACAAGTATGGTTACCGGCCGCACCCGGCTCATCACCGCACATCGCCTCCCATGCGCCCATGACGATCCATGAACTCGCAGACCGTCTCATGTTGTAGATTACCCTGCTGGAGGACAAGGAACAAGCGCTGCCGGTCGTCAGCGCATGGGGTCGACAGGCCGCCCATTCTGTCTGACCTCGAAATGCAGATGGGGTCCGGTGCTGAAGCCGGTGCTGCCCACGCGGCCAACCACGAGCCCCTGGGAGACCTGCTGGCCCGTGGACACCAGGATCGCGGAGAGATGGCCGTAGAGCGTGCTCGTGCCCTGCCCGTGATCGAGGATGACGAGCTTACCGTAGCCGCCGTACCACCCGGCATAGAGTACCGTCCCGGCAAACGCTGAGCGTACCGGTTTCCCCCGCGCCGACGCGATGTCGAGACCCTGATGGAACTGGCGGAGCCGAAAGATCGGATGCCTGCGGAATCCGAACCGCGACGTGAGGATCCCCCGCAGGGGCCAGACAAACGCCGCGAGCCTGCGGCCCAACCCCACTCCGACCGACTGTAACCGGCGGATCAGCGCTTCGAGTTCGGCCGAATCTTCTTCGAGATCACGGATAGCTCGTTCCGCCGCAGCGCGCTCGTTGACGATTCCCAGCAACACTTTGCGCTTCGTTGACACCTGATCCGTCAGTTCCGTTCGTTGATCCTCGGTTTGGCCCAGGAGGTCCTGGAGCCGAGTCTGCTCGACCTCCAGCGCTTCGCGCAGCGCGACCGTCCGGTCACGATCCGTGGTATACGCGCGGATCAGCCGTCCGTCGGCGCGCACGATCGCGCCGACCAGGCGGGCTCGCGATACGAACTCGGGAAAGCTCGCAGCGCCCAGGATAACGTCCAGGTACCCGGCGCGCCCGTATCTGTGCAGGTCCACCAAGCGGTCCGCGAGTAGCGTACGCCTGCGCGCGAGAGCCATTTCGGCGCGCGCGAGCGCGGACGCCGCGCCTTCGGCTCGCATTTGGGTACGATTTAAATCCGTGGCCAGGCGCATCAACCGGCCCTCTGTCACTTCGAGCCGGCGGTCCAGCCGCTGGACATCATCTGAGGTGCGCCGCTCGCGCCGCTGGGTCAACCGTAAGCGCGACCGCTCTTCCTCGAGCCGGCGTTGCAGGCGGCGCAACTCCTCCTGCTTTTGGGAAAGTCCCTGTTTGGGAGACGGACTCGAGGGAGCGGCGCTCGCGGACGGCAACACCGCCGCGGCCGACGCCGCCAACAGGCACACCGCGACTACTTGGCGCAGCCGCCCGACCACCGTCATGTGCGCAGATACCGCCGCAGGCCGATCGCGCTCGCGCAGAATCCGACAGCAATTCCAAGGATCCACACCGCAAGCACCGCAGTGGGGATGGCGCCGGCGGGCGGCAGAAGGGGCAGGAATGGGAGCGCGGCCGCGGCGCGCCCCGCCAGCGTGATGTAGCCTGCCACGAGCAGCACGGTGGTGATCAGCGCGGCGGCGGCACCCTGCAGCGCGCCTTCGACCAGGAATGGCCCCCGAATGAACGCGGGAGAGGCGCCGACCAGGGTCATGATCTCAATCTCCTGACGCCGTGAGGCAACGGTGAGCCGGATCGTGTTCATGATGATTACCAGCGCGGCGGTCGCTAGCAGCGAGACGATCGCCACCCCGGCGACCCGTACCGCGCCCGTGAGCGCCACCAGCCGGTCGATCACGGGAGTGCCGAACACCACCTCGTCGATCCCAGTGAGCTGCCGCATTGTCGCCGCCACCTCGCGCACGCGGGCGGCTTCTGTGACCCGCACTTCAATCGAATCCGGAAGGGGATTGGACTGCAGCAAGTCACTCGTCGCGGCCGTCACACCAAACGTGCGCTGCAGCCGTCGGAGGGCTGCGCCGCGCTGGACGATGACGGCGCTGCGGACCGCCGGGAGTGCCCGTATGTTCTCCAGGACTCGCTGCTGCCTCGCGGCGGGGAGGCTGTTACGCAGAAACCCTACGACCTCTACCTGTGCCTCCAGAATGGACGCCAGGTGCACCAGGTTCGCCGAGGCCATGACGCCACCGCCCGCCACAGCCAGCGCAATGACGATTGTGCTGGTTGCCGCAGCCGCCATCAGCGCATTCCGCCGCAGCCCATCGATCGCGTCCTTGAACACCGCGCGCGCAAGGCCGGCGTCGCGGCCGCGGGCGTGAGCGGGGGACGGCGGGGACGCGGACTTAATGCGCGGAGTTGTAGAGGCCTCGACGCTCATCTCGAACCACGCGGCCCGCCCGCAGCGCGATGACGCGGCGGCGGAGGATGTCCACCAGCGTGGGGTTGTGGGTCGTCACCACGACGGTGGTGCCACGCTGATTGACGGCGCTCAACAACTGCATGATGTCCCAGGCGGCCGCGGGATCCAGATTCCCCGTGGGTTCATCGGCCAGCACGATATGGGGCTTGTTGACGATGGCGCGGGCCACACCGACGCGCTGCTGCTCGCCACCGGAGAGCTTCGCGGGAAGATCCCCCGCGCGCTCGTCCAGGCCGACGACCTCCAGGGCCCACTGAACACGAGGGGGTATCTCGATCAACGGGACCCCGGTGACCCGCAGGGGAAACGCGACGTTCTCCGCGACCGTCCGGTCGGCGAGCAGCCTGAAGTCCTGGAAGACCACGCCGAGCCGGCGCCGCAGGTGCGGGACCAGACCAGCCGGCAGCGCGTCGAGATCGTCCCCGTCCACCACGACGCGCCCGCTCGTGGGACGCTCGATGCGCTGGACGAGCTTTAGAAAGGTCGACTTACCGCTGCCGGTGGGGCCGACGAGGAAGGCGAACTCTCCACGTTCGATCCGAAGCGTGATATCTTCAAGAGCCACAACGCCGGTCATATACTGTTTGCCGACGCTGTAAAAATCGATCATCGCTGCTCCGACGAAAGGTGTGTCTATCGCGACGACGCCGACCGGCGAATTCTCCGCGCGGTCACTATCTCCTGCCCGCGCCCCGCTCGAAACATGTCAGCTCACCGCCAAATCCCAAGTGGAAAGTTCCCGCAGAAGGCCCTCGTCAGTCATATTCAGATCGATCGGTGTCACGGAAATGAAGCCGGCGGCAACGGCCCACCCGTCTGTCCCTTCGGCGTCGTCCGCAGGTTCTCGCTCCCCGGCGAGCCAGTAGTAGGATTGCCCGCGTGGGTCCGTGCGCTTCTCCAGCCGCGACAGATACCGGCGTGCGCTCTGCCGCGTGATGGCGACGCCTGTCATGACATCGGCCGCCAGGTTGGGAACGTTGACGTTGAACACCGCGTCGCCGGTCAATTTCCGATCCACGATGTGCTGCGCCAGGCGCGCGGCGAACGGCGCCGCGACATCGAACCGGGCGTCAACAAACGATGCCACGGAGACAGCGATGCTGGGAATGCCCAGAATGGCGCCTTCCAACGCCCCGGAGACAGTGCCCGAGTACGTGACATCGCGGCCGAGGTTTGGGCCGACGTTGATGCCCGACAGGACGATATCCGGCGAGTGGTCCAGGAGCTGGCGTACGCCGAGCACCACACAGTCCGCCGGCGTCCCGTTGGTGGCCCAGGCGACCACGCCCGACCCGAATGTGGGTGACGGCCGTGCGCGCAGGGGCTTGTGCAGCGTGATTGCGTGTCCGGTGGCGCTCCGTTCATGTTCGGGTGCGACGACGGCGACATCGTGGTTGCCCGCGAAGGCCTCGGCGAGCGCGCGCAGTCCTGGAGAATGAATGCCGTCGTCGTTGGTGATCAGGACCTTCATCCGGCGTCTGTGCCCGTGTCGGCGCGAATCTCGCCCGCGAGCCACTCCAGGTAGGGCGCCGCACCCCCGACAATCGGGAGGGCAATAACCTCGGGAACCGTGTAGGAATGGAGTTCACCGACCCGCGCAATGAGGGCCTCGAATAGATGGCGGGCGGTCTTGACGAGAAGAAGCACCTCAGCGGTGTCTTCCACGCGGCCCTGCCAGTGATAGATCGAGCGCAGCCCGGGGACGATGTTCACGCACGCCGCCAGGCGCTCGGCAACTAGGGCCTGCGCCAGACGCACGGCCTCCTCGACATTGCCGGCGGTCACCAGCACGACCAGGGGTTCCATAGACGCTCAAGGCTGGACGGTGGGCTGGCTCAGTCCTGCTCGCGCCACCAATCCGGAGAGACATCGCGGAGCGTGCGCACCTTGCGAACGCTAGGACGGCTGCCGGCGCGCTCTCTCGCCACGCGCGCCCGCAGTTGCTCGAACTCGCGGAGGTCGGTCAGCACCTTCAAGGTGTTCCAGACGGCCTCTTCCACGTGCTCGCCGCCTTCCTTCTGTACCAGGGCCACGAGTGGCTCGATGACCCGCTTGTCGCGCAGCTTGCCGAGAATGCGGATGGCGAGCCGCTTGACCTCGACGTCCTCGTCGTCCAGCGAGGCGATCAGCTGGTCCGACGCGCCTTCCCCGAACAGCGCGAACAGCACGCGCAGGGCAAATCGCCGCACCTTGGGCATCGGGTTCTCGAGCGCCGAGCGAAGTTGCTCGACCACCTCGGCCCTCGGCCGGCCCGAGAATGCCTCGATGACCATCTTGGGCGGATGGATCTCCCGATCGACGTGCGCCGTCTCGCCGGCATCCAGCACGCCGCGCTCCTCTAGCCGCGCAATGGTTGCCACAACGGCTTCCTGCATTCGCGGATCCCGCAGGAACAGATCAATGAGAGGGCGGACGATGCGGTGATCGCCGACGCGGCCCAGCACCGAGATAGCGGTCACCTGCACGACCTGGCTGTCGTGGGCCAGCGCGGCCAGCAGGCTGTCGATGGCCCGTGGCCCAATCTCGACGAGAATCTTCATGACTTGCGTGCCGATCTTCCGCCTGAGGACCTTATCCTCGAAGGCCGCCATCAGCGTCGCCACCGCGTCGGGGCCGATGCGGATAAGAGCCTCGGTGGCGGCGAGCTGTAGGGAGCGCTCCCGACGCGCCAGGACTCGGATGAGTGGCTCGACGGCGCCCTTGTCGCGGATGTCCCGCAGCCCGTTGACCGCCTGCAGGACGACCTGCTCGCTGCGGTCCGCGAGCGCAGCCCGAAGCGCCTCGCCGGCGGCCTGCCCGCTGATGCGGCGCAGCGCCATGACGGCGCTCTTCCGAACGTACTCGTCGGAATCCTGAAGCGCGCGCGCCAACGCCTCGACCGCGCCCTCGTCGCCCAGTTTTCCCAGGGCGTGCGCGGCATCGCTGCGCACGGTCACGTCGTTGCTTTCAAGCTGCCGGAGATAACGTTGGAGCTCGTCTGCCTTGGCGGCCTCCGGCATCGCCAAATCCTCCTAATTTAAAATACGAGATGTACTAGACCGGCGTCGGGCTTCGCCCGACGCCTCCTCAGCAAGCGAGCTCGCCACGCTCGCCTTAACGCTGGTACGTCCATCTATTGACGCTTTAGGCGTGCCTTCCTCTTGATTATGCATCATTCTGCGCATTCCGGCCATGCCCTACCCGGGCCGGTGCGTCCGCCGGGGCGCCGCACGCTTGCATCTCCTCCCGAGGCTTCCTTATACTGGCGGCAATGGCGCAGCCGCCGGACGTCCGTTTCGCCCACTCGAGTGAGGCGGAACTGGCCCGGATCCTGGATTTCTACGGCATCCGGTGGGAGTACGAGCCTCGATCATTCCCCCTGGAGTGGGACGAGGGCGGCCGGGTCGTCGAGAGCTTTAGCCCGGACTTCTATCTTCCGGACTTCGACCTTTACCTCGAGCTCACGACACTCAAGCAGAGTCTGGTGACGAAGAAGAATCGGAAGCTCCGGCGCATGCGCGAACTCTATCCTGACGTGCGCGTCAAGATCTTCTACGGTCGTGACTTTCGCAACCTGCTGACGAAGTACGATCTCATACCCGCCGCGACCCGCTAATGCCGGCACCCCCGATCCGCGAGGTGCTCCTCACCGAGGAGCGGATCCAGAAACGGGTGCGCGAGCTGGCGGGCGAGATCAGCACGGCGTACGCCGGCCGCGATCTCGTGCTAGTAACCGTGTTGAAGGGCGGCCTATACTTTCTCGCTGATCTCACCAGGGCGCTGGACATTCCGGTGACGATCGATTTCATGGCCATCTCCTCCTACCGGGGCGGGAAGGGTCCGTCGGGAGTCGTACGCCTGATCAAAGACCTCGATGAGGAAATCACAGGGCGGCACGTGCTGCTCGTCGAGGACATCATCGACACCGGTCTGACGGCGTCGTACCTGATGCGGGCCCTGCGCGCGCGCGACCCCGCCGACCTGGCGATCTGCACGCTGCTGGAACGCACAGCCCGCCGTATCGCCGAAGGGCTACCCATCCGCTATCGCGGCTTTGAGATCCCGGATGCATTCGTGGTCGGCTACGGTCTGGATCATCGTCAGCTCTACAGAAACCTTCCCTACATCGGCGTCCTCGCCGATCACGCGCTGCGCGCGGAGCGCGCCGCCTCGACCGAAGCCGGCTAGCCCCCCCTCGTCATGCTGGCGCTGCGCGGCATTACCAAGAGCTTTCCCGGCGTAGTGGCCAACGACGGCATCACGATCGAAGTGGCCGCCGGCGAAATCCACGCCCTGCTCGGTGAGAATGGGGCCGGCAAGACCACGTTAATGAACATCCTCTATGGCGTCTACCAGCCCGACGCCGGTGAGATCTATTTGGGCGGACGCCAGGTGAAGATCCGCTCGCCGCGCGATGCGATTGCCCTGGGCATCGGCATGGTGCCCCAACACTTTCTGCTCGTGCGCCGGCACACCGTCGCCGAGAACATTGCCCTGGGTGCCAGCGACACGCCCGCGCTCTTTCCAACCAAACAGATCGAAGCTCGCGTGCAGAACCTCGGCCCCCGCTACGGACTCGCGGTGGATCCGCGTGCCCGCATCTGGGAACTCTCGCCCAGCGAACAACAGCGGGTCGAAATTCTGAAAGCGTTGATCCGAGGCGCGCAGGTATTGATCCTGGATGAGCCCACCAGCGTCCTGACGCCACAAGAGGCTCAGAACCTGTTCGGTGTGTTGCGCAGGATGCGGCAGGAAGGCCATTCGGTCATCTTCATCACCCACAAGCTCGATGAGGTCATGGACGTTGCCGATCGCGTGACCGTCTTGCGCCGGGGTCGCGTCGTTGCCACGCTCCCGATCGGTGAGACTGACAAACGCAGCCTGGCGCGGATGATGGTTGGCCGGGATGTCGAGTTCCAGATTCCCAGGGAGCCCCGCCGGACCAGCGGCGCGGCGCTGGTCGTGGAGATGCTGGAAGCCGACAACGACCGCGGTGTACCCGCCCTCCGCGGAATCTCGTTTGACGTGGGCCGGGGCGAGATCTTCGGTGTGGCGGGGGTGGCGGGCAATGGCCAGCGGGAGCTCGTCGAGGTCCTCACCGGCCTGCGGCCTGCCACGCGCGGCCGCATGCGCTTGAACGATCGGGACATCACCAGCCTGCCGGCCCGTTCGCTCCATGAAGCCGGTGTGGCCCACATTCCTGAGGATCGGACGCGCCTCGGAGTCGTCCCGACGATGTCGGTTGCCGAAAATCTGGTGCTCAAGCAGTATCGATATCCGCCATTTTCACGGGGCCAGGTGATCGACAACGGCGCCGTGATGCAGTTCGCCCGCCGGATGATCGACGAATACGCGATCGCCACGCCCGGACCCCATGTGCCCGTGCGGCTGCTGTCCGGCGGTAACATCCAGCGGCTGATACTCGCGCGGGAGCTCTCGGGGCGCCCAGCCCTGGTCGTCGCCTCGCACCCCACGGCGGGCCTCGATGTGAGCGCGACCGAGCAGACTCACGCTCTGCTGCTGCGTCACCGCCGCGAGGACGTCGCCATCGTGCTGGTCTCGGAGGACCTCGACGAGATTCTGAGGCTGTCGGATAGGATTGCCGTCCTGTTCTCGGGTGAGATCGTGGGGCTGTTGCCGGCCGGCGACGCCACCCGCGAACGGCTGGGGCTGATGATGATGGGACAGCGGGCGTGAGACGTCTGGGTCCGCTCCTGATTGAGCGCGACCCCGTGCCGTCGGCATCCTGGGTACTGCTTGTGTCGGTCGGAGCCGTCGTGGCTGCGCTCATCGCGGCCGCGGGAGTCTTCTGGGCATTCGGGATCAACCCGTTGACCGCGTACGCCGCCATCTTGACCGGAACCTTAAACACGCGGGCGGCGCCGGAGATCTTCAGACAGGCCGTCCCGCTGCTGCTGTGTGGCGTGGGGCTCATCGTCGCATTCCGCGCCCAGTTCTGGAACATCGGGGCCGAAGGACAGTTGCTGATGGGCGCCGTCGGGGCGACCGCCGTGGCCTTGTTCGCTCCGCTTCCCGCCCCGGCGCTGATCCCCACCATGCTCGCCGCGGGCTTTCTTTGTGGCGCGCTGTGGGGTGTTCTCCCCGCGGTCTTGCGCCTGAGACTCGACGTGAACGAAGTCATCACAACGCTGATGATGAACTACATTGCCCTGTTCTTCGTGGGGTGGTTGATTCACGGACCCTGGAAGGGGCAGGAATCGTTTGGGTTTGCTTACACCGACACGTTCCCCCGGGCGGCGTGGCTGCCGCTCATCGGAGGTACGAGGGTCAATTGGATCGGTTTGGCACTCGGCGTGATGCTCGCGGGCGGTCTGGCGTTTCTACTCGCACGCACCCGTATGGGATTCGAAATTCGTGTGCTGGGGCAGAACGCCGCGGCGGCGCGCTATGCGGGCATCGACCCGCTGCGCACCGCGCTCGGGGCCATGATGATCTCCGCCGGCGCCGCGGGTCTGGCCGGAGTGAGTGAGGTAGCCGGAATTCACCACAAACTTCTGGCCCCCGATCAGGTCTCGCTGGGATACGGGTACGCGGGGATCATCGTGGCCTGGCTCGCGCGCGGCAGCCCGCTGGCGGCCATCCTGACCGCGGTGTTCCTCGGCCTGATCTACTCGAGCGGAGACGTGGTGAAGGTCTCGCTGCAGATGCCGTTTCGGGTCACCGACATCTTCAACGGCTTGATCCTGATGTTCCTGATCGGCAGCGAGCGGCTCCTCCCCTACCGCCTGCGCTGGGCAGCCGAGCGCCCCGCGGGGTCACAGGCAGGCCGAGACCCCATGGTACCGCCGCGTCCCGACACCCCGGCTTCTCGAGGGGACGGGCCTGTGCGAGGCCAGGAGGGCGGCCGATGATTCCCGATTGGCTTCTGACGACGCTCGTTCGCGCCTTCGCCGTCGGCACACCCCTGCTGTGGGCGGCGCTCGGCGAGATCTACGCAGAGCGCTCCGGCGTGGTCAATCTTGGGGTCGAGGGCATGATGATTCTGGGAGCTTTCTTTGCGTTTGCCGTCGCGCACACGACCGGGGAGCCGGTCATAGGTCTCCTCGCAGCCGCCGCGGCTGGTGGGGTGGCCGCCTCGTTGCATGCCTTCGTCGCGGTCACGCTGCGCGGCAACCAATATGTCTCCGGTTTGGCCCTGGCCATGCTGGGATTAGGCTTGGCCGGCGTGCTCGGGCGCGGATGGGAAGGGATCCCGCTGGAGAACGCCCTGCCCGAGATCTCGCCCCTGAACGTCATGGGATTGCTGCTGGCCGCGGTGCTGTGGTTTCTTCTGTATCACACGCGCGTGGGGTTGATCATCCGTTCGACGGGTGAATTCCCCGCTGCCGTGAACACGGTGGGCACGAGTGTGACGTTAGTCCGCTACGCGTGCGTAATTCTTGGCGGTTTGCTTGCCGGCGTTGCAGGCGGGTTTCTGTCTGTCGCCTACCGCCCATCGTGGACCGAAGGGATGACCGGCGGGATGGGGTGGATCGCGATCGCCATAGCAATCTTCGCCGGGTGGGACCCTCTCAAGGCGGTGTGGGGCGCGCTGCTTTTCGGGGCCCTCTTCTTCCTTTCATTCAGGCTACAAACCTGGATCGCTCCAGAGATCCTCAGGATGATGCCATTCGCCTTCACGATCCTGGTCCTCGCGGCCACAGCCCGCAGCCGGCATGGCCAGGCTGCTCCTGACGCGCTGGGAATTCCCTACGAGAGCGAACAGCGATAGCCGGGCTACTTCGATCCGGGACCGGATACGTGCACCGCGGAAGGACCACTTCGCACGTAGGTCGAATACCACATAGGGGAGCAGGGCGCGGTCCGGCCACAACAACTGGTATCTTGTTCACGAGTTATGTCGACGCGCGGGAGGCAGCGTATGCGGTGGGTGTGTCTGTTTCTGGTCATCTTCCTCGTGGGCAGCCTGACGGCCACAGGTGCGGCCCAGCAGAAGCTGAAGGCCGGCTTCATTTATGTCGGCCCGATCGGGGATTTTGGGTGGACGAATGCTCACGACAGAGGCCGCAGGCTCGCCGAGAAAAACGTCCCGGGACTTGAAACCGTCTATGTTGAATCCGTCCCTGAAGGTCAGGCCGAGCCGTTTATAGACAAGCTCGTGCAGCAGGGCGCGAAGGTGATCTTCACCACTAGCTTCGGGTTCATGGACGGAACGCTGGCCGCAGCAAAGCGCTACCCTAGCGTGATCTTCGCGCACGCATCGGGGTTCAAGCGCGCACCCAACATGGCGACGTATATGGCCGACTTCTATCAGGTCTATTACCTCAACGGTCTCATGGCTGGAGCCCTCACGAAGACCGGCAAGGTCGGGTATGTCGGGGCGTTCCCGATTCCCGAAGTCAAGCGGCACATCGATGCCTACGCGCTCGGCGTCCGCGCCGTCAATCCGAGGGCCACGGTCCAGGTGCGCTGGATCTTCGAGTGGTTCAAACCGTCGGCGGCCAAAGAAGCGGCCGAGGCACTGATGGCCGAGGGCGCGGACGTGCTGGCTTATACCGAGGACTCGCCCACCGTGCTCCAGGTAGCGGCCAAGCGCCGGATCCTCAGCTTCGCCCACTATTCGCCCATGTATAAGCTCTCCCCTGACTATGCGCTGTCCGGACAGATCGTCCACTGGGATAAGATCTATACCGACTTCCTCTCCAAGGTCCAATCAGGCAAGTACACGGCGGAGAATTTGCAGAACGTGGACTACTGGTGGCTGCTGGCCGAGCGCGCGGTGGAGCTCGGCAGCGATTTCGGGATGCCCGTCAACCCCGCATGGAAGAGCAAGCTGCAGGCGGTCAGGGTGAATACTCCCGATCTTGGCCGTATATCCGCCTATGACCTGGTCATGCGGCGCATGGCGCAGATGTCGAGCGCAAACATCGCATTCGATCCATTCACTGGTCCGATCAAGGACCGCAAGGGCAGGATGCGGGTGCAGGCGGGGAAGCGGATGACCGTGCCGGAGCTCACGAGCATGGAGTGGGCGGCGCCAGGTGTCGTAGGTCCCTGGCCAAAAGAGCCATAGACCATCGGTTCGTACCTGTCAATCTGACGGCGGGCGGTGTACACCGACCCGCCGTCAGGATTCTTAAGGAGTATGCAAATGAAACTTGCCAGCTACGTGGTCGGCCGCTGGGTCGAGGGAACGGGCAGTGGCGTGGAGGTACGGGACGCGGTCTACGGTCGGCCCGTGGCGGTGGTCGACAGCACCGGGGTAGACCTGATCGCCGCCGTGCGTCACGCTCGTGTCGTGGGCGGACCGAACCTTCGCGGATCCACCTTCCACGAGCGCGCGGCCATGCTGCGCGCGCTGGCGTCCTACTTGATGGAGCGCAAGGATCGATACTACGAGCTTTCGTTCAAGACCGGCGCGACGCGGCGCGATGGGTGGATTGATATCGAGGGCGGGATCGGCACGTTCTTCAGTTATGCGAGCCTGGCCCGCCGCGAAATGCCGAACGACCGCTTTCTGGTGGAGGACGAGGTCCAGCAGATCTCCAAAGCGGGGAGCTTCGTCGGGCGGCATATCCTCGTACCGAAGGAAGGCGTCGCGGTCCACATCAACGCGTTCAACTTCCCCTGCTGGGGCATGCTCGAGAAGCTCGCGCCCACGCTCCTTGCGGGGATGCCGGCCATCGTCAAACCGGCGACACCGTCAGCCTATGTCGCCCAGGGTATGGCCGCCGACATCGTCGCGTCGGGTATTTTGCCGGACGGTGCGCTCCAGCTCGTCTGCGGCAGTGTGGGAGATATTCTTGACGATCTGGACGAACACGATGTCGTCACCTTCACGGGTTCGTCGCAGACAGGGCGCCGGCTCAAAACGCACCCCAACGTGGTGGCGCGCAGCATTCCGTTCAATCTGGAAGCCGACTCGCTGAATTGCTCGATCCTTGGCGAGACCGTCGCGCCGGAGCATCCTGAGTTCGGGCTCTTCGTGACAGAAGTCGTCAATGAGACGGTCGCCAAGGCCGGACAGAAGTGCACCGCCATCCGTCGGGTCATCGTGCCCACGGGCAAAGTGGACGCCGTCCTTGAGGCGCTCGAGGCTAGACTCACCGCGGTGACTCTGGGCGACCCCAGCCGGGAGGACGTGCGCATGGGCCCGCTGGTGAGCACCGCCCAACGCCGTGAGGTGCTTGAGCGAGTTGCGGAATTGCGGCATGGCAGCAGCGTGGTGCTCGACGGATCGAGAGAGTTCACGCTGCTTGGAGGCGATCCCAACGAGGGGGGATTCATGCCGCCTACGTTGCTCTACTGCGCCGCACCCCACCAGACGGCAGCACCGCACGACATCGAGGCGTTCGGTCCGGTCGCGACGGTGATGCCCTATCAGGGGCTCGATGACGCCATCGCGCTGGCCCGAAGGGGGCGAGGGAGCCTGGCCGGCTCAATTGTCACCTACGATCGGGACGAGGGAAGCGCGCTATTCTTTGGGTGCGCAAGTACGCATGGCCGCATGCTCATTCTGAACCGCGATTGTGCCAAGGAGAATACAGGCCACGGCGCTCCGCTTCCCCAGCTCATTCACGGGGGGCCCGGCCGCGCCGGAGCGGGGGAGGAACTGGGTGGCGTCCGCGCCGTTAAGCGCTACATGCAGCGCTGCGCGGTGCAGACCGATCCGACAACATTAAGCATCGTGTGCGGGGAGTACGTTAAAGGGGCACAGACCTACGGTGACGCGGTCCATCCGTTCCGCAAGTTCTTCGACGAGCTCCGAATTGGTGAGACATATCGCACGGCCCGACGGACCGTCACGGAAGCCGACATCGTCAACTCCGCAACGCTCACCGGCGACCACTTTTACGCCCACATGGATGACGCCGCGGCCCGGGCATCAATCTTCGGCAGGCGAGTCGCCCACGGCTACTTCCTCATCTCCGCCGCCGCCGGCCTCTTCGTCGACCCCGCGCCGGGCCCCGTGCTGGCGAACTATGGCCTGGAAGACCTGCGCTTCACTGAACCTGTGGGGATCGGTGACACGATCGAGGCCAGGCTCACGGTCAAGCGGAAGCAGAAGCGCGAGGGTCGACCCGGGGAACGACCGTCGGGTGTGGTTGCCTGGGACGTAGAGATCACCAACCAGGACAGTCGGACCGTAGCAGCCTACCGCATCCTGACGCTGGTGGAACGGAAGAACTAACCAAAAAGCGTCACGCGCCACGGGCCGCGAGCACATCCAGAACCTGCGAGAATGGTACGCCGCGTGCGGCCAAAAGCACGAGCAGATGGTAGACGATATCTGCCGCTTCTTCGGCCAGGCGCTCCGCCGATTCCTCCCGCGCGGCTCGGACCACCTCTCCCGCCTCCTCCGTGACCTTCTCGCCGATCGCGTCAATGCCAGCGCGCAGCAGCGCGGCGGTGTAGGAGCCGTCCGGCATCGTCTGACGGCGGCCCTCTATGGTGGCTTCAAGCCGCAAGAGTACCGGCGCAGCGGCGCCGGCTTCGCCTCCGAGCGGGACGTAGAAGCAAGACGGCCGTCCCGTATGGCATGCAGGACCGTTGGGTACGACCTGCGCCAGAATCGCATCCCCATCGCAGTCGATCTGAACCCCGATGAGCCGCTGCGTGTGGCCAGACGTCTCCCCCTTGTGCCAGAGGGCGCCGCGCGAACGGCTCCAAAACCAGGTCTCGCCGGTCTGGCGCGTGCGGGTCAGCGCTTCGGGGTTCATCCAGGCGAGCATAAGCACGGCGCCCGTTCGCCCGTCCTGCACGATGCAGGGCAGAAGACCATTCGCCCACTTCAGCGAGACGGACGCTGGGTCGGCGGCGCTCACGCGAATCCCCCCTCTCTTGCGAGCCCGCCAACACCTGGGCGAACAGACACGCCTGCGGCGGCGAGCGCCTCCTTGACCACCGGGATCGAGTACTGCTCGAAGTGAAAGATCGAGGCCGCGAGTGCCGCATCTGCACCCCCGGCGGTGAGGACATCGCGCACGTGGTCAGGATGGCCGGCCCCGCCCGAGGCAATCACCGGAACGCCAACAGCATCCACCACGCTTCTGGTCAGGTTGAGATCGTATCCCTGGCTGGTCCCATCACGATCGATGCTGGTCAGCAGGATTTCGCCGGCGCCCA
>Ga0187893_10008294_pt1 | contig 16456 bp, 8 predicted proteins | sample MA1701074metaG_FD_139574 | JGI IMG/M metagenome (GOLD analysis project Ga0187893, IMG submission 139574) | White microbial mat communities from a basaltic lava cave in the Kipuka Kanohina Cave System on the Island of Hawaii, USA - MA170107-4 metaG ...
CTTTGTGAGCCGGTAGAATTCCTGTTGGCCGCTGGGCACGATGAGGAACGGACTTCTGACGGGCGCGTTGGTCCAAGGGCCGGTCACTTTGTCGGATCGCTGCAGGAAAAACGAGGCGTCGCCCCAAGCCAGGGCAAGTTGGCCGTCGAAATTCGCGAGGTAAACTTTTTGCGGCGGTCCCGGGGGCGGGGCGGGATTGCCGACCAACTCGAAGTTGAAGCTTACATCGGAGCTGGTTGCATTCTGCTGATGGATCTCCACGGCCACGACATTTTCGCCGGCGCGAAGCGCGTTGCGATTCGTCGTGGCCGTGTCGATGGTGTTCTCGCCATTGGGATTACCGGTGGTGGTTGTGTACGAAATCACCGCGGGAGGAGCCGGGAGATTTGGACTGCGGAAGATTTCGGTTCCATTGAGATAGACCACGCCACCGTCGTCACGCAGGAGCCAGAGCGAGAGACCAGTGAAGGCGGTGGGATCGGCCACCTCGAAAGTGTGGCGGAAGTAGCTGGTGATTTGGTTGTTGTCGGCAATGAGTGTGGCTTCGTCGTTTTCTTCGTTGTTGCTGAAGCCGAGTTGTGCCGGCCCTGACGGCCAAGCGCTGTCGTCGAAGTCGGGAGTCTGCCATCCGACAGGCGCGGCGGAGGCAGCGTCCCGATAGCGCCAGACGGCGCCGCGCGGAATTAACGTGGTGCTCGGCGGCAGTGGCGTGACAGCGGTTTTGACCAAATAAACCGCCGACGGATTGGAAAGGGAGGCGTTTACCGGGTTGCGGATGGAGAAGCGAATAAATTCCTGCTCCTGTGGATTCACGCCCGGCGCGGGCACCCAAAGCAGCGTCTCGCCGGGCGCGAAGGTGAGCGTGCCGCTGACGAGCGCGCCCGCTGACGAGGCGAACTCATAATCGATACTCACGGGCAGTCCGGACGGCATGTTCAAACCCACGGGCACACCTTCGCCGATGCGTGCCAGATCCATCTGCGCTCCGATGGCGCGACAGGAGACCAACACTCCGGCGGGAAAAACTCCCTGGAAGGTAACGTTGGTCTGTCCGGTCAATTCGCCGCCCGCGGAACTGGTGAGAATGACATCGACGCTGGGGTGGCTTACGACGTTGAAACCGGTCGGGAAAATCCTTTTCACTGTTTCACCCGGCGCGAAGGTGAGCGTGCCGGTCGCCAGCGGAGTGCCGCCGGACTCGAACCTATAATTCACGCTGACGGAATTGGTCGTGAACGAACTCAGACGCACGGGCACGCCTTGGAATACCGTGGCCATGTTGAACTGCGTGCCCCATGTCGCGATGCCGATGCCCACGGCGGCTTCCGGCGGCGTGGTCATGAAGGGAGCGAGCTGCCCGGCATCAGCGGAAGGATTCCAAACCGTGTTGGACGGGTGAAAAGCGTTCGGCGCGGTGAGGAGGTTGTCGTGAATGTCCATGTTGTTCACGCGATAGTTCCAAGTATCGTCCCACGGTCGGCCAAACACGTCGCGCAGATTGTGCAGCAAGAGCGAGTTGGTTACAATGAGCGTCCCGTTCTTGAGGCCCAGGCCGGTGGTGCCGGTATAGTTGTCGCCGTAGCGTGCGCCGACGGCGTTGCCCAAGCTTAAAAGCCGCGTGCCGTAAACGACCGGGCTGTTTACGCCGCTGCTCCAGCCACACTCGATGCCCTGGCCGTTGTTGATCAAAACCGTGTCCCAGGTGCGCGTGACCCGGCCGCCTCCGGACCAGGCCAGCCCTTCATGGAAGGCCCCCTCCACCCAGCAATTGCTCACGATCACGGCGGACGGCCCGCCGCCGGAACCCGCGTCGAAGCAGTCATCCTTCAGCCAACCGACGAGGCTGTCGCGAATTTCGTGATTGCCGGCGTTGAGATAGAATCCGTCGTGATCGCAATCCGGGTCGGCGCAGTAAAACTGATCTTCATTCGGCACTTCGATCAGAGCGGAGTTCAGGAAGGTCAACGAGCAGCCATTGAATTCGCCCGCAGTGGTGCAGCGTTGAATGAGCGAATCGACCACGGTTACCGTCGCATAGGGCGTGCCGCGATCGATGGAATGATGGAACTGGCCGGCCAGATCAATGGCCGCGCAATTCGTCATGGAGGCGCGCGCGCGGTTGTCGATGTAGAGCAGCGGTTGCTCGCTCCGGTGGCCGGGAAAGCCGCTCTGCACTGCGCACGGGGCCACGAAAATCGTGCCCGAAGCTTCGAGCACCGAAGTTGCCGCGGTGAGAAAGAATCCTCCCCACGGCTGCGCGCGTGCCACTGGAGTGAATACCACCGGGCGGCTCGTCGTGCCGTCAATCGTAATGCGCCCCAGGTTCGTGATATTCACCCCGGAGTTGAGCCGAACGACCGAGCCTTCCAAAATCACCAGAGTGGAACCGGCAGGAATCGTGATGCCGCCGGTGACCGCGATGCGCGAGTCTTCGCCCCAGACCGTGTTGCCAGCGAGCGTGCCGGAGACCGAAGTCCAAGTGGTGCTGCCTTCGATAAGGATGCCTTTGGTTGCCGAAACGCCGGCCAGTTGCGCGACGTAGTTGAGCACACCTGCCGGAGGGTTCGCCGCGAGCAAACCTGATCCAACGCCCCGCCGCATTGTGATCGATGGATGCCCGCTCGCCGCAAGCTGCCCGTTAGCGCGCACCACGCGGCCCTGGGCATTGCGAACCCAGGCCACGACGGGTATCTCCAGGCCTTGCGGAAAGGCGACCGGGACAAGGAGGTCGATGTGCGCCCTGACCAGTTCGTCAGGGGCGGAAGGAATGGTCGGATAAGGCACCCACGGCGGCAGGCCGGTTTCCGTATCGCCACGATCTGATGCCCGGATGATGAAACGGACGAGCCGATTGGTGACTTCCAGCGTCGTCATGTTTGTGCGGGTGACCAGCAACTCGTGGTAATCCGCCTGCGTGACTGCGTTGGTGAGGCCGGCCAGGAGCGGTTTGCCATCCAGCAGCACCGAGTAGCTATGGCCGGCGTCGGTGGGAACGCTGAATGACACACTCGTGTTGTAGATGGTCTGATCCGCGACACCGTTGACAGGGATTTGTCCGCGGGCGCTGAAGGGGGTCACAAGCACAGCCAACAAGAATGAAGGCAACGAAACCTTGGAACGAATCAGGTGGAACATACGTGCAAACTAAGCCACAAAGACGGCGCGCGTTCAAATGATTTGTCTGGTTCGGTGTGAGATTCCTGTAACCGGAAATGTGGCGGTTCGTTGAAGAAGATTGCAGAGAGTCCGGCTTCCGGGCATCCTCACCCCATGACCCGATGTGCGAGAAAGAGTCTCTTCATCGCGATGCTCGTTTTCGCCGCCACCGCGCTTCAGGCTGCGCCCATCAAGACCCTTATCCTCGACGGCCAGAACAATCACGATTGGAAACGGACAACCCCGGAATTAAAGAGAATCCTGGAAGACTCCGGACTGTTCAGCGTAGAGGTGGCGACGTCGCCGGGGCAGGGTGAGGACATGAAGTTGTTCAAGCCGGATTTCGCTGGTTACCGCGTAATCGTTTCCAACTATAACGGCGAGTCATGGTCGAAGGAGACGCAGGCGGCGTTCGAGAAATTTGTTCGCGAAGGCGGCGGGTTTGTGTCCGTCCACGCGGCGGACAACGCCTTTCCCGAATGGAAGGAATACAATGAGATGATCGGCGTGGGCGGCTGGGGCGACCGCAATGAGAAGCATGGGCCTTACTTGCGTCTCCGGGATGGCAAATGGGTCCCGGACACTTCACCGGGCCGCGGCGGCAGCCACGGCGCACAGCATGAGTTCGTAGTGGAAACACGGGAGCCGGACCATCCCATCATGCGTGGCCTGCCGGGGAAGTGGCTTCATGGGAAAGACGAACTTTACGACCGGTTGCGTGGACCGGCGCGGAACGTCCTCGTATTGGCCAGCGCTTTCGCAACGAAGGAAACCCGGGGCAGTGGTGAGCACGAACCTTTGTTGATGACCATTCCGTACGGCCGAGGCCGCGTCTTCCACACCGCCCTGGGCCACGGCATGGAGGCAATCAAGTGCGTTGGCTTCGCGGTCACCCTGCAACGCGGCACGGAATGGGCCGCCACCGGCCAGGTGACGCAAAAGGTTCCAGCCAATTTCCCGACGGAAGGCAAAACCCAAAGCTGGCCTTAAACTTGTACGCGAACACCACCCATCTCGTAGGAGCCGACGTAAGGAGGCTCAAATCTTGGAGTGCGGAGACCTGTCTCCGCTTTGCCTGCCTGGCCGACTGGTCGGCCAGGCAGAGCCGCGTTCAGCGGCTCGGACGCCTTCCCCGTGCGACGGCGACAAGTCGCCTGCGCAAAGCGGCGAGAACTCGCCGCACTCCATATCGCTTCGTTGCGGCCCTGGCCGCTCTGTGACAAAAACAACACCAACATGACCATGAAAACACTCCTCCTCACAATCACACTATTACTGAGCCTCGGCCTGGCGGTGATCGCCGCCGAAGGCGGCAAGACTCCCAAGGCCGGCGACAAGGCTCCGCTCATCGAGGGCAAGGACCAGGACGGCAAGACCTGGAAGCTGTCCGATCACGTCGGCAAGAGCGTCGTCCTGCTCTATTTCTATCCCAAGGACGACACGCCGGGCTGCACCAAGCAGGCGTGTGGACTGCGCGATCGCATGGCCGATTTGAAGAAAGACAAGGTCGAGGTGGTGGGGGTGAGCTTCGATTCCTCGGAGAGCCACCAGAAGTTCATCGCCAAGCACAACCTGAACTTCACGTTGCTGGCCGATACTGACGGCAAGATCGCAGATGCCTACGGCGTGCGGCGCGAACCCGGAAAGAACATGGCCCGCCGCGCCAGCTTCCTCATCGCCAAGGACGGCAAGATTGCGCACGTCACCGACGTCCCGTCAGCGGATGTTCACCTTGCGGAGATGAAGGACGCGGTCACGAAGTTGGGTGGGAATTGAGGGAATGTAATCTGTAGATTGGTGTCCGTTAACGACTGATCAGCGGCATCATCCCATGCGCGATTTCCCTGCGTTTCGTCGCGCAGCGCTTCGTTATTGGGAGTGCCGCCGGATCCTGTACAATTTGGTTCTCGTGCCGCCGTCGCTATTTGGCTACCTGATCGCGGCCAACCTTGCTTATGCCGGTGACACACACGAGACGCACTACGTCTATGTGCTTTCCCAGTTCGCATTGTCTGCACTCGGCGCGAACATTTGCTATTCGCTTGCCTACGCGATGGAGTTTCTTTTTGGGAGCGATGACCCGACGTCACGCTGGCTGCGGTTTGGACGGATCTCGACTCTGCTCGCTGGGCTTTTGTTTGGCATGATCCTCGCATTTATTGGCGGGAGGGACATCGCAATGATGGAGTTTCATAAGTACTTCAAACATGCCGGGCTGGGCTGATTGCCGCGCCTTTTCTATAGAATCGCTCATTTTGTTGGGTTTGCTGACCCTGAATCCCGTCTCACTTTCTTTCCTTCGGAAGCATCCGATACATATCAACCTGCCGGCCCCAGCGGTTAAAAAAGCGGAAGAGGATGTAGTTCTCTGCCGCGTCGATGCGTAGTGCGCCGAAGTCCCCGTTGTAACGCACCACGCTGCCGGCCACCGGCGTGTGGTGAAACCTGTCCCGGCTGTCACCCCCCAGGCCGTTGACGAAATACACGATGCCGTTGGTATGGACGCGTTCGTAAACGTGGTCGTGTCCGGCGAGCACGACATCCGCCCCCCATTCATGGAACGGCCAGGCCATCCGGACGCACTCGCCGGTATGCGTGCCATGAACGGAGCCGGACGAATAGGGTGCGTGATGGAAATAGACCAGCCGCCACACCGACGTTGAGTTGATGAGCTCCTGTTGGAGCCATTGGCCCTGCGACGAGTCGGGCGAGGTGCCGTGCGGTTCGTTCTTGTCGGAATCGATGCAGAAAAACTGCACCGGCCCGCGTTTGAAGCTGTAGTAGCGTTCGTTGTCCGGGAGGGTGAAGTAATTGAGATAAGGCAGCGCATTGGTGGTCAACCAATCGTGGTTGCCAAGACTGGGGAAGAACCGGTTGGTCACGGCGCCGAGGCCGTAGCGGCCCGTGTAGCGCCCAATGAACTCGTGGTAGAACTGGCCGATGTGGCGGTCAATGGTCGCAGCGGAACCGACGGGATAATTGTTATCGCCGAGCGTAATGACAAAGTGCGGCTGCCAGGTCTTGACGAGATGGGCAACTTGCCGCGTGCTGATGTTGTCGGAGCCGTAGTCACCGATGGCAGCGAAGGTGATCGGAGCAGCGGTGAGATTGACGGCGGAGAATAGACAGACGGCGAGGAGCAGAAAAGGTGCGTGAACGGTTCTCCCTCTCCTGGGGTTGTGGACGAAGTCTCGGCGCAGAGAAAGTCCATTCTCGGCCGGGGTGAGGGCGGACCAAAGGAACTCTCTGCGAGATACGTTCAAGACTTCCGAGAACCAGTTTTGACCGCCTGTGAGTTTAGCGCTTTCTCCGCCGCGCCGGGCCGAAGTAGTAGCCGCCGCTCAAGCGCACGCCGCGCACTTTGCCGGGGAATCCACCTTCCTTCTCCTTCGCATCGTCGAAGAGCGATGTGTAGTTGTAGTTGAAGTTCTCCAGTTTCACGCGCTCGATCTTTTTACCGATGAACCGCTCGATGGCCGCCATGTGCGAGCGGTCTTCCGCGACCATAATGGTGAAGGCGTCGCCCGTGGCCTGCGCCCGGCCGGTGCGCCCGATGCGGTGGACGTAATCCTCCGGGTGCTGCGGCACGTCGTAGTTGATGACGTGGCTCACGTCCGCGATGTCCAGGCCGCGGGCCGCGATGTCCGTGGCCACGAGCACCTCGAAGCGCCCGTGGCGGAAACCGTCCAGCGCCTGCTCGCGTTCGCGCTGTGTCCGGTTGGAGTGCAGCACCGCGACCGCGTGGTTGTTCTTCTTGAGCAGGTGCGCGATGCGATCAGCGCGATGTTTGGTGCGGCAGAAGACGATGACGGAATCGTAGTGAACCTGATCGAGCAGCGCGCGGAGCAGGTCGGACTTCTGCTGGTCCGCGACAGCATAGACGACGTGCTTGACCGTTTCCGCCGGGGAGCGGCGTTGTCCAATTTCAATCGTTTCAGGCGACCGCATGGCCCACTGAATAAGCGTTTCGATTTGCGGCGGAATCGTCGCAGAAAAGAGCGAGGTGTGCCGCTGGCGCGGGCAACGTTCGACGATGCGCCGCACGTCGGGCAGGAAACCCATGTCGAGCATCCGGTCCGCTTCGTCGAGCACGAGGAACTGGACCTGGTCGAGCCGCGCGGTACCGCGTCCAAGATGGTCGAGCAGCCGCCCCGGCGTGGCCACGATGATGTCCGTGCCGGCCTTGAGGGCGTCCATCTGCCGGCCGTAGCCCACGCCGCCGTAAACCACGGCCACGCGGATGTTCGTGAACCGGCAGAAGTCGCGCATAGCCGTCTCGACTTGCGCGGCCAGTTCACGGGTGGGTTCGAGGATAAGCGCGCGCGTCCGGCCGCTGGCTTCGCCCAGGCGAGTGAGAATGGGCAGGGCGAACGCGGCCGTCTTGCCGGTGCCGGTTTGTGCGCTGCCAATGACGTCCTTGCCCTCCATGACGAGCGGAATGGCGCGCAACTGAATCGGCGTCGGTTCGACGTAGCCCATGGCCTTGACGCCTTCAAGCACCGGTTCGGAAAGTCCGAATTTGGTAAACGGCATGGGGCGGAGAGTAATGACGCGCCGCCTGTGGGGCAATGACCAATGAGGGGGAAAGCTTGGAAGCGCCAACGGCGTGATCTCATTCCAGCCTGGGGCATCGCCCCAGGAAAGAAAGTGCGATTGACGAATGGAAGCGCTGAAAGCGCGATCCATGGCGCGGAACACGGTCCTTGACCGTAAGGATGAAGCGGGCTTTCAGCCCTTAGTTCAGGTTCGCCCAGTCCACCTGGGGCGATGCCCCAGGCTGGAACAAGGCTGCGCCGTTGGCGCTAAATACAGCCGCGGGTTTGCCTCGCGCCGCTTACTTCTTCGACAGGCTGTTGAAACTGATTTCCAGCCAGCGGCTGGTGTTGATGAAGCCGCTGCCCCAGTCCTTGTATTTCTCAGGCATGCCGGCGGCCTTCACATCCGCCACGCTCTTGCCATCGGCAATGGCTTTCTTCACGAGGGCGATGGTCTCGACGAGCATGTCGCGGTATTTCTCCAGGTCGGCGCGCGTGCCGAGCGCCCCGTGGCCGGGAATGACTTTCGCGTCGGCGGGAATCTTTTGCAGCGCGGTCTCGATGATTTTGAGCAGACCGGCTACGTCGCCGCCGCTGCCGAGATCGACAAACGGAAAGCGCTCGTTGAAGAACAGATCGCCCATGTGGAAGACGCCGGACCTGGTGAAGTGGATGATGCTATCGCCATCGGTGTGGCCGGCACCGAGATGGATGAGCCGGATTTCCTCGCCGTTGATATGAACAGAAGCGCCGTCGTTGAAAGTGACGACGGGCAAGGCCTCCTTGGGTGTATCGGACTTGTCGGCCAGCCGTTTGCGGACGTTGGCGTGCGCGACAATGGATGCCTTCCTGCCGAAGTGCGCGTTGCCGCCCGTATGATCGCCGTGCCAGTGGGTGTTCAGGACGAACTTGATGGGCCCCTGGTCAAGCTTCTCAATCGCAGCGGCGATCTTTTCCGCGAGCGGGGCGAATTGATCGTCCACGATCAGCACCCCGTCCGGTCCGGTGGAAACACCGATGTTGCCGCCGGAACCTTCGAGCATGTGGATGTTCCCGGCGACGGGAATGGCTTTGATCTGCACGTTGCTGAAGTCGCGCTGCGCGAGCGCGGCGCAAGCCGTGGCGAGAAGGACACAAACGATGTTGAGGAGAAGGTTCCGTTTCATAGGTGTAATTGTGGTCGCAGTGTGGCGAAGCCGCGGTGCGCGTCAACCCCGCGTTTGACGAAAGGAGATGCACTCCTCATCCGCTGAACCATGGCTGCCCTTCGTCGGTGGCCTCGCCGACCCTGGCAATGATGCCGCCAAAGCGCCGAGCCTGCGGTCCTATGGGCTTCGGAGCCTGAAGTAGCGCTGCGGATCAGTGGCCCGGATCACCGTCGAATAACGGCCTTGCAGGGTTTGCGCCGGGACGATGGCGGGTGTCCAGAGGATGATCGGGGGACTCAAATCACTCGTGCTTTCGAGCTGATACGGCGCGCAGGTGATCGGCCATGAGACTTCGACGTGGTTATCGTTCGGGCTGACGCGGCGAATGCTCAGGAGCAATTGGGTGGACGGCAGTTCAGCAACCGTCGCGATCGCGATGGCCGTGTTGTTCGCGAGGATCGGGTCCGTCTCCGTTCCGCTGACCGTGGCCTGGAGCGAAGCGATGGGACAGATCGTTGGCACGGCCACGACCGTGAACCCTTGCGACGCGCTGGCAGCCAAACCACCCAGCACCACGGCCCCGCTGTTGAAACATTTGCCATTGGCGCCTGCGTTATGGATGGCCTGGACTTCGATGCCGCTGAGGGCGCGGTCGTAGATCGACAACTCATCGAGTTCGCCCTGGTAGAAGTGATCCGCAGTTCCGCCGACATTGGCGGCCCCGATGAACATCGCCTGATTGTCGTAGGTGATGGTCTTGTTCACGAAACCGGAATCCACCAGCTCGCCGTTGACGTAGAGCGCCTGTTTCTGGGCCACCGCGTCAAAGGTATAGGCGACATGGTAGCGCACGTTCAGTTCCGGGAAGACGTTCGATTGAATATCCGTCGGATACCCATCGCGGATCAGCAGACGATTCAAACGCACCAGATCGATCCCGGTCGGGTTGCGGCCGAGGAGGTAGCTGGTCTCGGGCGCCAGCGTGACTCCGGCGAACCGCGCGGGCGTGTAGATGGAACCGCTCTGAATGATTCGGTTGAAATCCGTGATCAACAGGGCGACCAGGACGTTGTCAGCCCCGCCTCCGTAAGAACCCAGGCGCGTCAGGGTGTCCGGAGAAAGCTCGCCGCGGAGGAAGGTGGAGACCGGGTCCGGCGGAGTCTGGAGTTTGCCAGCCAGCGACGGCAGATTGATGATGTCGCTCCCGGCAAAGGTGGAGGACGTCGGGAGGTTCGCATAGCTCATCAAGGGCCCGGACCCGGCGTTGTCTGACACCGCGGCGAACAGGACACCCGAAGCAACCCAAAGCGAATACGAGTCTGCCGTGCCCGCCCCTTGCGGTTTCGAGAGCAACACGTGCAGCCCGTTTGGATCCTGAATCTTAATCCACCCCTCAATGGTAAGGCTGGCGGGCCGCAGCGCCGGGGCATCCGGCACGCTGATGTAGCCGGTCAGACCGTCGAAGCGGAATCCCTGGTTAACGGCTTGCGGCGTGAAGGTCACTCCTCCGTTGATGGTACCGTGGCTGGTGCCCACCGAATCATTGGGGTTGCCCTCCGCGCGATACCAGACGGATGGCCCGGGAGTCGGGCATGCCCGCGCCACGCTGCTTCCAGGATCGGTCACCGAAACCAGCACCTGCCCCGCGGACAGAACGTTGGTCACGGTCACTCCAGTGGCCGGACAAGGACCAAGGTTCGTTACCGTCACCGTGTAGCTCAAGGGCTGGCCCACCGTCACCGGTTCCGGCGAACTGGTGACCTGGACCGCGAGATCCGCCACCGCCTGCACGGTAAAGGTTGTCGTGCAGGTCGCGCTGTTCCCCGCATCGTCGGTCACTGTCAGTGTCACGGTATGGACGCCCGAGCCGACGAGCGTGCCCGCCGTTGGGCTTTGTGAAACGGTCAATGAAGCGTCGCAATTGTCGGTGGCCGTCACTCCGCCGGTGAAATCGGGCACGGCCGCCATACAATCCACGCCGGCGTTCGCAGTTTGGGCGGGAGCGCAGGTTGCAATCACTGGCGCGGTGGTGTCGGTGACCACGAAGTTCACAAGGTCCGTGGCCGTGTTGCCGGCGTCGTCAGTGGCGGTAACGGTGATGACCGTTGTGCCGAGACCGACCAGTGTGCCGGCCGCCGGAGATTGCGTGAGCGTCACGGTCGGATCGCAATTGTCGCTGGCGGCGCTCAGGGCGACCACATCAGGCACTGGTGCCTGGCAAGCGGCGTTGGCCGAAGCTGCCTGGTCCGGCGCGGTGGTGGTGAAGGTCGGCGCGGTGGTGTCGGTGACCACGAAGTTCACAAGGTCCGTGGCCGTGTTGCCGGCGTCGTCAGTGGCGGTGACGGTGATGACCGTTGTGCCTAGACCAACCAGCGTGCCGGCGGCCGGGGACTGCGTGATCGTCACGGTCGGATCGCAATTGTCGCTGGCGGCGCTCAGGGCGACCACGTCAGGCACGGGGGCCTGGCAGGCGGCGTTGGCCGAGGCTGCCTGGTCGGGCGCGGTCGTGGTGAAGGTGGGCGCCGTGGTGTCGCTGACGACGAAGTTCACCAGGTCGGTGGCGCTGTTACCGGCGTCATCGGTGGCGGTGACGGTGATGACCGTCGTGCCCAAACCGACCAGTGTGCCGGCGGCTGGAGATTGCGTGAGCGTCACGGTCGGATCGCAATTGTCGCTGGCGGCACTCAGGGCGACCACGTCAGGCACGGGGGCCTGGCAGGTGGCGTTGGCGGAAGCGGATTGATCCGGAGCGGTGGTGGTGAAGGTCGGCGCGGTCGTGTCGCTGACAACGAAGTTCACCAGGTCGGTGGCCGTGTTGCCGGCGTCATCAGCGGCGGTGACGGTGATGACCGTTGTGCCCAAACCGACCAGTGTGCCGGCGGCCGGGGATTGCGTGATCGTCACGGTCGGATCGCAATTGTCGCTGGCGGCGCTCAGGGCCGCCACGTCGGGCACGGGTGCCTGACAGGCGGCATTGGCCGAGGCGGCCTGATCGGGGGCCGTTGCGGTGAAGACTGGCGCCGCGGTGTCCACCACGGTGAAGGTGGTCGTGCAGGACGCGCTAAGGCCGCCCGCGTCGGTGACGGTCAGCGTGATCACGTGCGAACCCAGGCTGACGAGCGAGCCTGCGGCTGGCGTTTGTGTCACCGTGACCGCCGTGCAGTCCGTGGCGCTGACTCCGCCGGTGAAGTCCGGCACCGCCGCCAGGCAGAGCGCATTCGCGCTGGCGGTCTGGGGCGGCGCGCAGGTGACGATGATCGGCGGTTCCACGTCATTGATGGTGACGAGGAAGTTGCACGCGACGATTTGGCTCTCGGCGTCGGTGATGGAACAAACGACAGCGGTCTGGCCGACGGGGAAAGTAGCGGGCTGGGTGACGATCACGCCGTTGGTACGGCAAACGACGGAAAGAATGAGGCAACCGTCCGGCGCCGGCAACGGCCAGGTGATATTGGTTTTGACGCACGAGCCGGGGTCGGCATTGGCGGTGATGTCCGTCGGGCAAGGCGGCGCGGCCGTGCAGAGCGTGTCCACGACAACTTGATCGACCAGCGCGCTGGTGGGCGGCGCCGTGATGACGATGGTTTCATTGGCGGGGCAAATGGGAAACCGCCAGATGCTTTCGTGAACGATCCATTCGCCGGTCAGCGTGGTTTCGATGGAAGTCTCCTGCTGGCTGACCAGCGTGGCGCCGGACACAGATTTGGTCGGTGACACATTGTAAGCCAAGGAATCGCGGAACTCCGTGACCTGAAGGCGCAGGTATTTGTAGGCGGTTGGCGGGGCGATGACATTGGGAACGCTCAGGGTGATGGTGCCGCCGCTACCCAGGTCCCAGTAGCCCTGTTTGCAGCCGAAGCCGAACAGCATATCCTGCCAGCCCAGCGCCAGCGGGCCAAGCACGATGGACGCCTGCGGGCTGCCCGGGCTCGACACGAATTCAGGCGCGGCGGGGTTGTCGTTGTCGGCGAAAGCCCAGTGCTGGAAAGTCGTTCCGGGCCGGCCGCGCCAGCAGGGCGGATCCTCATCACCCGAGGTGTCCACCACCGTCACTGTGAACATGCACGGCGTCGAGAGATTCAGGCTGGCGTCGGTGGCCCTGCAGGTCACCGTCGTCGTGCCGAGCGGAAAAACCGAACCGCTGGCGGGCGTGCAGGAAACAGTCGGATTCGGACAATTGTCCGTCGCGGTGGCGGTAAAGTTGACGACCGCGCCGCAGAGTGCGGGAGTGATCGAGGTGCCCACCAGCATGTCCGTCGGACAGGCGACCACCGGCAACTGATTATCGATCACGGTGACCGTGAAATTGCACGTCACGGTGCCGCCTGATCCGTCGGTGATGGTGCAGGTAACCGGTGTCGAACCGACGTTGAAGGTCGATCCGCTCGGCGGGGTGCAAGCGGAGGCGGTCACGATGCAGCCATCCGCAGGCGGCAGCGTCCAGGTCGCAACGGCGCTGCACAGGCCGGGGTCCGCGTTGAGCGTCTGGTCGGTAGGACAGGTGGGGCCTAAATCCACACACAGCGTGTCCACCACCACCTGGTCGATTAACGCACTGCCCGGAGGGGCGGTAATCAACACGGTTTCAGCGGCGGGGCATGGCGCGATACGCCATGTACTGCGATGAACGACCCAACTGCCGGTCACCGTTGTTTCCACAGTCGTCTGAGACTGACTGAGCATGGTGGCGCCGGGGATCGACACCGAGGCAAGCTGGTTGTAAGCCAGCGAATCCTGGAACTCGACCACCTGCACCTGGATGTTTTTATAGGAAGTCAACGAACCAGCAGTGTTCGGAACGGTCAGGGTCATTTGGCCGGCGCTGCCCAGGTCCCAGTAACCCTGCCGGCAACCGAAACCGACGAGGATGTCCTGCCAGCCCAGCGCCAGGGCGCCAAGAGTGATGGAAGCCTGCGGGCTGCCCGGACTGGATACGGCCTCCGGGGCGGAGGGATTGTTGGAGCGATGGAAACTCCAGTTTTGGTAGGTCGATCCCGGACGTCCGCGCCAGCAGGGCGGGCTGATGTCGCCTTCGTCGCGCGTCGCGCAGCGGGTGTCAATCACCACCTGATCGATGGCCACGCTGTTGTTCGCACCGGAGGAGATCGTGACAGTTTCCGAAGTGGGGCACGGCTCCAACAGCCACACCGACTGCTCGACGACCCAGCGGCCATTGAACGGGAACGTCGGTGGGGAAAGCACTTCATTGGTCCGAAGCTGGCTGCGCACGAACGTCGCCCCCGGAACGGACACCGTCGCCAGTTGGCTGTAGAGGCTGTCCCGATACTGGGTCACCTGCACGTAAACGAACTTCCACGAACCGGCAGGCGCGGTGTCGTTGGGAATCGAGTGCGTGATGTTGCCGTTGCGTCCGAGGTCCCACACGCCGGAGCGGTTGGTCCCAAAGATGATTGGTTGCTGGTCAACCCAACCAGCACCGGCCGTCCCCACCGTGATCGCCGCCTGGGGGGCGCCGAACGGATTGGTGACGAACTCCGGCGCCGCCGGGTTGGCAGCGGTGCTGAATGTCCACTGTTGGTAAGTCGTGCCGGGCCGGCCGCGCCAGCACGGCGGGAAAGTGTCATCCGCGTGGGCCGGGCTGACCAACATCGCGCCCGCCCCGAGCAGAGCCAGCCCCCATCGCCAGGTAAGGTTTCGCATAAAAAATCGTTGCCTTTCTTCACGTGGCGCCGTCGGCGCTCAGAGTCCAGAGGGATGATTCGATGGTATTGAATTGTTCCGCCCATTCACTGAGCCAAACAACCGGGGTGATTCAATACTTAGTTGATCCCATCTCATATCGTGGCTCATGGCTTCCGCAGGCGGAAGAAACGCGCTGAGTCACCGCCCGCCAGTTGCACATACTGGTTTTCACCGCTTACCTGCACTGGCGCATCCACCGGCATCCATCCGTCCGCGTCATTCAAATCCGTGTTCGATTCCAGGGTGAACCCTTGCAGGGACGCCGCCCACGAGATCTCCACCGCGGTCCTGCCCAGGCTGCGGATCTTGAGCAGCGCGGGCTGCGACACCGGCGACCCGGCTTCGATCGTAATCTCATCTACAATGGTGCCGTTCGCGCTGCCGGTGATCGTAACAACTCCGGCCGACGCTCCTGCTTCTACACGCCACAAGGTTTGGTCCACCGTCCATTCACCCAAAGTCCCGAAGCCGGTGAAGTCCACGCCCATCCGCACATACGTCGCGCCGGGCACGGACACCGTCGCCAGCTCCGAGTAAATCCCACCGTCCTGGTACTGGGAGATGCTGACCAGGATGTAACGGACCGACGCTCCTGGCTCGGTCATCAACTCGGGGAGCGGCGCGCTGATGGTGCCGCTGCGTCCGAGGTCCCAAAAGCCCGAGGCGTCACCCAGGCCCGGCAACTCGCTTCGCCAGCCCAGGGCGAACTCCCCGGGCGCCACGGAGGCCGAGTGCGGAGCGGAGTTAAGACAGACTTCCGCTGTCGGCATGCTGGAGCTGGTGTCGAACCGCCATTGCTGAAGGCTGCTGCCGGGCTGGCCGCGCCACGAGGTTTCCGGATCGTCCGCGGCCAGGCCCCGCTGAGCTGCCAGGGCCAGAACCGCTGCCGCGACCATCGTCATCTGATACATTGACGTTTTCATAAGCTTGTTCGTGTTCAAGTTAAGTCTGGGGGGTTCGCCGGTTTACTCAGGATCGCCCACTGTGAACCAGTTGCTGCCGAGGATGACGTAATCGAAGAAGTTGATCACGCCATCGCCGTTCATGTCCGCCACGGCAGCTGCCGGCGTTGCTGAGACAACTTCGAGCCAGTGGCTGACCAGCAACGAGTAGTCGGCCAGGTTCACGACGTTGTCGCCGGTGATGTCGCCACCCCTGACCTGGTCGGCGCCCGTGAAGTTTCCGACGCCCTGGCAGTTGGGATCCAACGCCACCGCCAGCCGGCGACGCTTGTTCCAATCCGTCTTCGCGCTCAGATTCACGGTGCCTGCCGGAACGTCCGTCAGGGTGTAGCTGGCCACGCCGCCGCTGGCGCCCGTGCCAACGGTGAAGGTGAGGTCAAGCGTCCAGGTCTTGAGCACCACCCCCAGCCCGTCCGTCGCCTTGAACGTTACTACGCGACGGTTTGGCAGCGGGACAGTGCCGGTCCCGACGAAGCTTTCCAACTGGATCGTGCCGGTAATCTGGCAGGGGTTCACGCACAGCGTGAACGATGAGCTGGTGGTCTGGCACAGGTCACTCGCCGTCACCGTTGCCACCCAGGTCCCGGCCGCGGTCGTGGCGCCGACCGTCCAGGTGTAGGTGAATGTGCCGGGCGGGCCTTCAACCGCGGTCGCCGTGAGGTCGGCCACGTTCGTGCCATTCACCAGCACAACGCTCGGATGGCCGTTGACCAGCCCGCAATTATCGCTGGCCACCACGGTGATCGTCACCGTTCCCTGCACGATCGGGTTCACCAGGCAGTCATTGTTCTTCACGTCGTTGGCGCCCTGCGTGGCCGTAGTGGCGCCAAGCACCGGCGGTGTGTTGTCGATGCGCGTGCTGTAGGAGATGGTGCTGACATTTCCGCACGGATCAGTCGCCGTCACTGTAACCGTCGCGGTGCACGTGCCGACGGTGGCCGCTGTCATGGTA
>Ga0187893_10008295_pt1 | contig 16455 bp, 12 predicted proteins | sample MA1701074metaG_FD_139574 | JGI IMG/M metagenome (GOLD analysis project Ga0187893, IMG submission 139574) | White microbial mat communities from a basaltic lava cave in the Kipuka Kanohina Cave System on the Island of Hawaii, USA - MA170107-4 metaG ...
AATCGCCCCACCGCCCGCAAAAGGATCGAGCACGCGGGGCGCTCGGCCGCCATAGGCCTTCCTAATCTCTTGGCGGAACCAGTCGAGGTCCGGGCCGGACTCACGACCCCAGTGCAGGATGCCGCCCAGGGTCTCGAAGCCCGCAATCTCCTCGACCTTGCCAGAGGGTAGCTTCTTCTTGATCTTTTTCGGTTCGAGTCGCCCTGCGAGGCGTTCGAGGATCTTCCTTCTCTCCTCCACGTTGCCCGGGCCGGGCAGCAACGTGGCGATCAGCGCCGCGCGGCAAGCCGCGAGCGGCCGCCGCGCGGGCCAGATATGTAGCGTGGAGATGTGCCCGTGGCGCACGTTTTTCTCGTGCACCGAGTCGAGCGAGGTTTCCTTGAGGGGGAAGGCGACCTCTATCAGCCTGCGTTTGAGTTCCGTCACTCTTGCTCTCCGTTACGTCGAGCATAGCGGTCCTCGATCCCGACGACCACGACCTGGTATCGCATCATGCGCAGCCGCCTTGCGGCATTCCTTAGCGACACCTTGCTGAAGAAGGGAAGATTGAGCGGCTTGTGCGCCTTGCTGATGATGGCAAAGACAACGCGGTATTGATCCAATTCCGGCGGTTTGTTCGGCGCGTGGAGCTTGTGACCTTTCGGCAGCTTATTGTTCACGGCAGCCCTGAACTGTGCGTCCGCAGCAAACGCTTCCGCCGCGACGACACCTTGAGCGAAGAGGTGGCTGAGTACGCTCGACCCGCTGTAGCGCTTTACGTGGATCAGCGAATGCTTCTTCGTGAACAGGTCACAGCACTCGATCTGGCTGCGCCCACCGCCGTACCGGATATTCTCTCCATCGAGACAAGCGATATTCGACTTGTCGCCCTCAGCCACGGCGAGGTTGTACTCCCCCTCCGTTCGCTGCTCGCAGGGGGGCAGTTGGTCAGGGATCTCGTCCTTCTCCAGCAAAGGCTTGATCTCACCTTCGACCTCCTCGACAAAACTCTTGGTGACCTTGTACCACTTGCCCGCGTTGAGGAGATAGACGTCGGTACCGCCTCGTGCCTCCGCGTAAAGGCACTGATACACCGACCAGTGGTCTCGCGTTTGCTCCGACGCGGCATCGAGGTAGTTCACCTGCCATCGCTTAAGCTGCTCGATCGTGCAGTCCTCGCGATCCGGGCAGATCTCCAAGAACTGCGGCATGTAGATGTCGTCATAAGTGTCCCGATGACGAAAGCCCGTGTACCGGAAACCGCCGAAGTCATCCCAGTCGATTACCTCGGGTACGGCCAGCCACATCTTGTCGATAGAACCGTCTTTCAGGCGCTTGACGATGCTCTCGTCCAGCTTCGCCCGCAGGGCCGGGTCCTTCACCTCACGAACGTTGTCGATCCATGAAAACTCCTTCTGATAGCTCTTGTCAGCGTTCAGGGCGGCGAGTCTTTCGAACCAGGCCCCGAGATCCTTGGAGACTACTGGAAGGTGGATCACTAGTCCGTCAGCGCCAGAGAGGATTCCACCGAGTGTCTTGTCCTGCGGCTTACCTGTCACCGCTCGGACCAAATCCTGGTCGAGATTGATCCCGAACTCGGCGATCGTCCCCGCACGGGCGACCTGCTCGCGAGTCCGGCGTCCCACGACATCCAAGCTGTCACGGTCGATCGTCCTAATCTGCTTGGCGTCGATCGCGTTCAGCGTAACGCGCAGCCCAAAAATCTCGTCGAATGCCCCAGGTTTCAGCAGGTGCTTGCCGAAGCCGAATGTCAGCGCGAACGAAGCAGTTTTGGCTCGGACCAGTAAGATTGCCGCATTCGACGCGTTGTAGAGCTTACCGAGAGAGGCTTTGCTCTGATCGCCGAACAGACCCACCCAGCTCGGCGTGCTCTGCGCCGATGCACGCACCACCAAGATCGCTTCGCTCGCTCCGGGAATCTCCAGTTCAAACCGTTGAAGCGTCCCTTTCTCCTCGACCACGTCCTGTAGCTTGGTCTCGCGCTTCAGCAGGTAGACTGAGAGGCGATGCTTCTTCTTTCCATCCTTGGCTCGAGGCATGTCAGGCCTCCATCCTGAGGATTTCTTCAGCCGTGATCACTACGCCACCCTTCGCGCGAGACAGCAGGCTGCCGAACGGATCTCGCACGCGGTGCAACCTCGGCATCGGCGTCCCGCAGCCGAACACTACGTAGAGCCAATACCGCCCCCGCTCGTTGCACGCCCGCGCCCACTCGTTTTCGGTGAGCTCGATCTCGCCAATCTCCGCGCGACCCTTCACTTCGATCGCGCGCTCCTCGCCGCCCGGGTGTTTCGCGTGCAGGTCGAAGCCTGGATACTCCCCCAAGCCAGCGGCACGAGCGAGGTGCGGCTTGGAGACGTCCTTGACGTCCGCGCCCTGCGCTTGCTCGTGCGCAATGGCAAATCGCATTGCGATCGCCTCGATCGCGTCATCGCGGTGCTTACGGTCCTCGGCCCGTGACGACGGCACGACGAGTGCGTGCGCGACAAATGCAATGCGGCCGATGTCGATCAGTTCGGGGGCACGGCGCAGACGCGCGAGAGCGGCGTCGCGCTGGGCGGCGAGGTCGCGCTGGCGCTCCTTGATTTCCGCCACTTCCTTGGCCGCGCCGGCGTCGCCGCCACGCGCCTTGCCGCTATGGCGCGAGCGCGCCGCCGCGAGTTCGGAGCCCTGGTAGTCGAAGCCACGTCGTACGAACAGCTCCTCACTCCCGCGGTCGGCGATTGCCTCCTCGCGCTTCATAGCGGCGAGCGGGCGGGCCAAGCTCTCGCGTAGGTGATCGGAGGCCGCTTCCACAAGCTGGTTTGACACCGCAACGAGGCCGATAGCCGACGGGACAATGCCTTCCCCTGCCTTGAGGAGCAGCAGGTGCTCGACGGGCAACGGCAGGATCGCGCCGTCCACCTCCTGCCGCAGAGCTACGAGCCGTTGCTCGACAATCTCCATGCGTTCGAGGCCCGGCACGGCTGGGTCTGCTCCGCGTACGACGGTGATCAGCGCGACGTGAAACAGGTAGGGCTGCGACGCCGCCGCGTCGACGAAGACGCCCCCTTTGCGCGCGGCGGCGCCGAGCTGGTCGAGGACCGCCCCGCGCAGCGCTTCGAACACCGGCTCCCCTGGATGCAAGAAGATCGCCTCAGACTCCCTCTCGGGACGGTGGACCGTGAACTGCGTCTGCGCTTCCGGCGGATAGGACTCGATCACGGGGAGCAACGGATCGAGCGCCCGGGAGCGGAGAGCTCTCAGCGCGAAGCGCCCTTCCGGATCCCCTTCAATCGCGATGCCAAGCTTCGGGCAAGCCTTCTCGAGAAAGCGCATCACGTAGCCGGGGAGAAGCCTCCGGTACTCCTCCGCTGCGAGGCTGTCCTTTAGTGCATCGAGCTGCAAGCGCACGTCGCCGCCGGCACCGTACAGTCGACGGTCCGCTGCTTCGATCGCTTCGACTTGTTCCTTGGTCAGCCGACCGTCGAGCTCCCTTGCAACGCGCGCGGCGCCTTCGTCGCTTTCAGTAACCTTTTCGAGGTATTCGCGCAGCGATACACCTTCGAAGAGGCGGCCGACGACATCGAAGACTTTGTCGGAACGCAGCTCCTTGCGGATGCGCTCAAGCTTGTCCAGCAGGGTACGCAGCACGCGGCCCTCCCGGGTGCCGCCCGCGACGAGGTTCAGGATGATGACCGGGTCGTGCTTTTGGCCATAGCGGTGGATGCGACCCATACGCTGCTCGAGCCGCGCCGGGTTCCATGGGATGTCGTAGTTGATCATCAGCCAGGCGAATTGCAGGTTGATGCCCTCGCCAGCCGCGTCGGTGCACACCAGGTACTGCGCACCCCCTTCTGCGACTGCCTTTCTGAAGAACTCGACCTGGGCCTCGCGCGCGCGAAAGTCCATGCCGCCATGTATCTGCGCGATTCGGCCAGTGAAGCCCAGGCCCTCGAACCGGCGCAGGAGGAACGTCTGCGTGTCGCGGTGCTCGGTGAAGATGATTACTTTCTCGCCAGCGCAGCGCGAATCACGCAGGAGCTCCCTCAGCTTCTCGAACTTGGATTCCTCGCCCCTGTCGTAGACGCGCTGCGCGAGAGCGATGAGCTGCTCGACCTGGCCACGCTCAACCATGAGCTGAGAGAGCGAAACCGCAATTACGCCCTCGAGAACCGACTCCTCGCCTAGCTCGTGCTGTTCGCGCCCGTCCTCAGTGCCTTCCTCGTCAGCGGTGGTCTCCTCGAAGGGATCACGCAGTTCAGTGTCCAGGCGCTGTTGATGCAGGCTGAGCTGCTCCTCGGTGATCTCGCCCGCGCGGATCTTCTCGATCAGATAGTCAAGCTTGTCGAGGCGCTTCTTGAGCGAGCACAGGAGCGCCCAGGTCGAACTCGCGAGACGCCGTTGAAAGACCCCGACTGCGAAGCGCGCGGCACTGCGATTCAAGATGCGTGCCTGGTTGTAAGTGTGCTGGATGTAGTCAGTGGTCTCGTCGTAGAGCTGCTGCTCTCCCTCCGGCCCCGGTGTCAGGTTGTAGCTGTGGGTGTCGCTGATCCGCTGCGGATAGATCGCGCGGCCGTCGAAATAGACCATCTCCTCCTTCACGCGGCGGAGGAACCGGCGCTGCCTCGCCTCCGGTGGGAACGCGGCAAACGCGGTCTCGGTGGAAAGCGCTTCGGGCTCGAGCAACCGCCACAGGCAGTAATAGGGATAGTCCTTGCCCATGTGTGGCGTGGCGGTAAGGAGGACCAGATGCGTGGGCGACCAGTTGAGCCGCCAGCGCTCGGCGAGGCTACGCATGCCAGCAAGCGCTTCGGCAAGGCGGTAGCGATCCGTGGCACGGAAGGTGCCATCCGGATCGCGACGGGCAGAGAGCTTGTGTGCCTCATCGAAGATAACGAGGTCGTAGGGCGCCGTCTCTTCGCTCTGCAGTCGCCCAAACATGCGCGTGCCGGTGAGCGTATCCATGCTCACGATGACGAGATCGCTGTCCGGTCCCGCGAAGGGGTTGGCATTGCGTGCGTCCCCGCCCACGACGAGGCTGAACGAAAGGTTGAAGAGCCGGCGCAGTTCCCGTTCCCAGTTGCCGATGAGCCCGGCCGGTGGCACCACCAGCACCCGACGGATGAGGCGCCGAGCGAGCATCTCGCGGATGTAGAGCCCGGCCATGATCGTCTTCCCCGCGCCGGCGTCGTCGGCAAGCAGGAAGCGCAGCCGCGGCTGCGACAGCATGTGCTGGTACACAGCAATCCGCTGATGCGGCAACGGATCAATGAGCGAGATCTCGGTGGCAAAAGCCGGATTGAAAAGATGACCGTAGCTCAGGCGCTCGGCCTCAACAACCGCGCGGATCGTTTCCGGATCAGCGGAAAAATCCAGCTCGGTGTCGGCTGGAGCGGCAGGTCGCGACCCGGATACGGATTGATCGGCGACCGTGGCGCCGATGGAGAACCCGTCGAGGCCGAGGCGCTCAGCGCGGGCGATCTTCTCCAGCGCGAGGCGCGAGGGGTGCGATTGACCGTTTTCCCAGCGGCTGACCGTGACAAACGAGACGCCCATCAGTTCGGCAAACCGGGCTTGGGTGAGCCCAAGCCGACCGCGCAAGACTCGGATGCGGGTCGCGGGGGCAGGCAAAACGGTCGACACGTTAAGGTCGCAATCTATCTGAACACGAGTATATTATCGCATCTCGTGTTCGTCGACAACTGACTTAACGCATGCTAAGTAGTCAGGCGTTTGTGCTCCGATACCGTGATATTAAGCTTTATGAAACAACACACTTTTGCGGTGCCGCTGTTCACATGGACCCCGGTCTGAGGCTGCCAATGGAGGCCAACCGGCGCTTCACGGCAGCAGATGGACCGGCAAGCAGCGATGCGTAGATTCGTCAGAAGCCCCCGACATCGGTGGCTTGACATTGCATCAACACAACGTTATTGTTGTGTTGATGCGAAACAGGGTCTCAGGTGATTCCAGATTTCGATGCGTCCGGTCTCTTACCTCCTGGCGTCCATCGCGGCGAGTGGGACGAGGTGGCCCAACGATTCGGGCAGAACCCGCACCGCCAGGTGCTGCTGCGGGCGCTCAAGAGAGCGCTACAGGCACTTCGCGCCGCCGGATGTGTTGAGGCCTATCTCGACGGTAGCTTTGTGACGTCGAAGGCGCTGCCGGACGACTACGACTTGTGTTGGAGCCTGCTCGGTGTCGACCCAACCCGACTCGACCCGGTCCTGCTCACGTTCGACAACGGGCGTCGTGCCATGAAAGCGAAGTATCTCGGCGACTTGTTTCCAGCGGAGATACCGGAGGGGCACTCGGGGAAACTTTTCGTGGATTTCTTTCAGATTGACAGAGACACAGGAGCAGCGAAGGGCATCGTGTTGATCGACTTGCGGAGGCTTCCATGATCAAGAACGAGCGCCAGTACCGCATTACCAAAGCTCAGGCTTCGCAATTTTCCAATGCACTGCGGAGCCTCGAAGAACAGTCCGCTGAGCACCTGCACCCGTTGCTGCGCAAAGCGCAGATCGACGCCGCGCGCAGTCAATACGCCGAACTCGAAGCCGATATTAACGATTACGAAGGTCTCCAACGTGCGCGGCCGGCCGTCATTGAAGCCCAGACACTCGAAGAGTTGCCTCGAGCACTCATCCGCGCACGCATCGCCCTCGGGATGAGTCAAAAGGATCTTGCCCAGAAGATGGGGCTTAAGGAACAGCAGCTCCAGCGTTACGAATCAACGGAGTACGCCGCGGCCAGCCTTAGTCGCATTCGTGAAGTGGGCCAAGCGTTAGGGGTGCGCATCTCGGAACGTGTTCTGTTGCCATTGCATGAGCCCACGAGCGACGCACTGTATGCACGCTTGGATGGCGCTGGGATCGACGCCGGTCTCCTGATCGGCCGACTGCTTCCGGCGGACATTGCTATGGGTCTGGAGAGTGAGAACGCCGGAGATCAAGGGCGTGCAGTGGCGCGCGCCTCACAAGTACTGAGCCGCATCTTTGGGTGGCGCCCCGACGAGCTATACGACACCGCGCCGCTCGAGTTCCCCGAGGCAGCCATTGCGACCGCCCGCTTCAAGCTTCCCGGCGGCGCTCATGGACGCCAGCTGCGCGCCTACATCGTTTACGCCCATTACCTTGGGATGGTTGTTGCCAATGCATGCCGCAGTCTGCCACGGGTGCCGTTGACTCTGGATGCGGGCTTGTTGCGTCAAACGCTGCTAGAGCGTACGCGTGAGGCGGACCTCCGGGCGGTGCTCAATCTCTTCTGGGATAGCGGCATACCCGTTTTGCCTTTGAGCGATGCGGGCGTATTTCATGGCGCCTGCTGGCGCGTCGACGGGCGCAACGTCATTGTCGTCAAGCACCGCTCAAAGTTCCTATCGCGCTGGGTTTTCGACTTGCTGCATGAATGGCACCACGCAGCCCAAGCCCCGCAAGAGCCGACGCATGGCTGGATCGAGGACAGCGAGCTGACTTCGACACGGCGAACGTCGCCTGAAGAACAGGCTGCCAATAATTTCGCGGGTAACGTGTTGCTGGATGGTCGTGCAGAGGAACTTGTCGATAGCTGCGTTCGGTCTGCGCGCGGAAAAATACAGCTGCTTAAATCCGTTGTTCCGGAGATCGCGGAGCGCGCTGGTGTTGTCGTCGATCACTTGGCCAATTACTTGGCTTGGCGCCTCTCACTTCAAGGAGAGAACTGGTGGGGTGCTGCGAGCAATCTACAGACCCAAGTTGGCGATGCCTTCTCGGTCGCGTGCGAAGTGTTCTACCAACGGTTCGACTTTGGGAATGTCGATCCCGTCGATGCACACTTGCTTGCCAGGGCGCTAGCGCGTGAAGGAGATCCCCAATGAGTGACGGTGCGCTGACCCTCCCGCCGTTGAAGGTGACCTGCACGACTACCGACTGTGAATCCGATCTGCACTGTTTCAAGTTTCATAGCCGCAAGATGAAGCCCAGCGACAGAGGTCGATGTCGCACCTGCGGTGCCGCGCTCGTTGACTGGGAACGCGTTCACACGCGAGATCCCGCCGACGTCGAACACACTTTTGCGGAACTGAAGCACGAATTCATACGACACCATTTTTGGCATAAGGACATTGACGACGATGCCGACAGGCATGCGCGTCGCAAGGGGAGTGTGTTGCTGCGAGCGGCGGCCGAGAAAAGAATTAGAAGCTCCGTTGGCGCAGCACAACCAGTACGCGACGGGCAACAAACGCCCATGACCGGCAATGTCCTCTACTACGCCCAGCACGCGACTGCCTGTTGCTGCCGCACGTGTATGGAGTACTGGCACGCGGTTCCGAAAGGACGCGAGCTCACTGACGCGGAAATCCAGTACTTCACCGACCTCGTCATGCGTTTCGTTGGCGAGCGAATGCCGCACTTGCCTGACGAGCCTGAGAAGATTCCGAGGAGAGTCCGTGCCCGTAGATCGACTCCAGCGCCGGCCGCGTGAGAGGTGGATTGATACGACGAGCGTCGCCGAGCGGCTGCGTGCTCGCATTATCGACCTCGAACGTCGGCGCATCCTGATCTCGCGCATCGCCGACTCGGCTCAAGCGCGCGACCTTACGGTTCCCGCCAACTGCGCCGGATTCGGACGAATCCGTCATTTTCGTCGCCAGACGGCGGCGGGTTGGCCACAGAACCCGCTTCCGATCGATCCTGCCGCTCGGGCCTTGAACGTGGAGTCAGCCGACCTCCTGCGGGTTCAGGCTTTTCAGAATGCGGCGTGCGCATGGCGCTGCTGGTATTGCTTCGTGCCATTCGAGATGCTAGCAGGCAACCCCAAGCTGGGTACCTGGATGTCGGCCGACGAACTGATTGATCTGTACATGGCGGAGCCCAATCGGGCGTCGGTCATTGACCTGACCGGAGGATCCCCTGATCTGACCCCGGAATGGGTGCTCTGGATGATGCGCGCGTTGCGGTCCCGTGGCCTTGAACGCAGCGTTTATCTGTGGTCGGATGACAATCTGAGCACCGACTTCCTTTGGCGACACCTGACGACCGCGAATCGTCAGGAACTTGCTGCCTATCCGATGTACGGCCGAGTCGCCTGCTTTAAGGGTTTCGACGCGGCGTCATTTGCGTTTAATACTCGAGCCGATCCAAAGGCGTTCGCACTCCAGTTCGAGCTGATGAAGCGTCTTGTAGCTGAACGCATCGACTGCTATGGATACGCGACGTTCACCGCGGAAATTGACATTGGACTCGACGCTGCAATGCACGACTTCGTGGATCGTCTGCAGCACATACACCCCAACTTGCCGTTACGAACGGTCCCCCTCCGCATCGAGCCGTTCTCCCCGGTCGTGCCGCGACTGGACGACTCGCGGCGCAATGCGCTCGTGGTTCAGGACGCGGCGATTGCTGCCTGGAACGGCGAGCTCGGGCGCCGCTTTACACGAGCTGAGCGGGAGGTCGCCATCGATCGTGTGCCCCTTGGCCGATTCTGATCAAATCGAATTCGAAGCCTGGATCGAGCAAACAGTCGCAGCGGCGCTCGAACGACCGCACGCGGATTTCGCTAGCTTGACGTCCACGCTTCCGGGGATCTATCCGCAGGAAGTATTGCGCGCACTCTATGCGCTTGATGGCCGGCGCGCCCAGCTAAATGGGGTGCCCGCAATGCTAGCGGTCTCCGCGCGGCACCAGATCGCCGTGCCGCGCCCACCCAGCGGATTGCTCGGCCTGCTGCCGCCGCATCCCCTGGACTTCGAGTGGCGCTTTGCGCCACACGCGATCGATTTGCTCACCGACGCCGTCCTCGGGCTCACTCCGCGCGGTGCCGGAGTTGCGCTGGTCGGAACTCCTACGCTTGCTGCCACACGCGCTCCTGCGATGGATGTGCTTGCGGTCGACTACTACGGTATGGACGCGCGGACTCTGGCAGAACTGGGCGTCGCAGCTCACTTGTGCAACGTCTATACCGCCGACCTCTTGCAGGCACCCGAAGTCCGCGAACGCTACACCACGCTCGTGATGGACCCGCCGTGGTACGAAGAGCACGTTCGCCGCTTCCTCTACTTCGCAGCCAGTGCGCTCCGACTTGGTGGGCACCTACTGCTCGCCGTGGGGGCATCCGGGACACGTCCGGGGATCGCCGGGGAGAACCGCCGCACGCTCGCGTGGGCGGAAAACCTCGGACTTACGCTCAAGAACATCCGGCCCGGGGCCTTGCCATACGAAACCCCGCCTTTCGAGCGCAACGCGTTGCGGGCGGCTGGTATCCTGAATGTCGGGGCCGACTGGCGACGCGGCGATCTGTGGACCCTATGCAAAGAGACCTCGCGCTCACCGGATTGGCCGGGTAACATTACTCGCGCTCCGTGGAAAGACTTCCGCTTCGGCGCCGTGCGCGTCCGGGTGGATACCGGCGGTGAAAGTATCGGTCCGGACCCGTCGCTGCGGTCGATTGTCGAGGGCGACGTCCTGCCGACAGTCAGCCGCCGGGACGCACGTCGTGCAGCGGTGCGTGTGTGGACTACGGGCAATCGGGTCTTCGCATGCGACGCGCCCCTGAAATTTGCGTCGATGGTGGAGGCTTGGCACGAACCCAAAAACATCCGAGATCTCCCGCATGACGTCGAGCAAAGCGCCCGAGATCAATTCTTCTCCATCATCGAACGAGAACGCATCGAACTTGCGTGGCCGTGCGGGGACGCGATTGATCTCGGAACTTGCTGAGACGCTGCGGGACGACCCGTTCTGGTCGGCGCTCTTTCGAGAGCGCGCACTTCACGACCGATCCGACTGGGCGCTTCATGTTGCGGTCTTCCAGGAACCGTTCCTGACTTATGTGTTCGAGGGCCGCAAGCGCGTGGAGTCGCGTTTCTCGCAGAACCAAGTAGCGCCTTTCGGTGAGGTGCATACAGGAGACGTGATTGCTCTGAAGCGTGCAGGTGGGCCGATCGTTGGCGTCTGCCTCGTGAATGCCACGTGGAGTTATCGCCTAGATCCGAAGACCTGGTCGCACATTCGAGAGCGGTTTGCGCCCTTGCTATGCGCCAACAACGAGGAATTTTGGACTTCTCGCAAGGAAGCGCGCTTCGCTACACTCATCGCCATCGACCGGGTGCAAGCGGTTTCGCAGATCGAGTACCCGAAGAGTGACCGCCGCGGCTGGGTGGTGGCCCACAGCCGCATCAGGCAACAGGTCTTGGACTTATGACTTCGTTGGTCGTCTGCTTCTCCGGCCGGATCGGTAGCGGGAAGACGTCGGTGTCGCGGGCTGTCGCCGAAGCTCTGGGTGCAGCGTGGACCGGCTTTGGGGACTTTGTGCGCGCGACTGCCACAGCACGCTCACTCGACGCTAGCTCGCGAGAGGTGCTGCAAGACTTAGGCGCGCAGTTAATCCGAGAGCATGGAAGCGCGTGGCTGTGCGAGCAGGTGATCGCGCGTGCGGGATGGGACGGTCTGCAACCTCTCGTGATCGACGGCGTGCGGCATGTTGACGTGCTCGATGAGATCGCCAGACAGCTCGCCGCGCATCGCACCGTCCTGGTTCATCTCGACTTTGACGCTACCGGCCGACTACGCGGGCTGGACCCTGCGTCGCGCCGCTTGGCCGAGCTGCACGCGACGGAGCAGGACGTGCTCCGTGCGCTCCCGGCGCGGGCCGACATCGTCGTTTCGACCGATCCACCGCTCGAGAGCGTAGTCAGAGCTGTCCTCGACTTCCTTCAGCCGCTCGCCGCGCGTCCCCGCTAGCTCAAGGGCTCTCGGGCCACGGCGAACTGTCCCCGGGTCGTCTTTCCAACGGGAGAGGCAGACTCCAATGCTTCAAGCCCGTACTGCTGCTGTCGTGACTGCCCGATAGCGCTCGGAAGCCTGGATTGATCGTCCACGTAGAGCCGCGCCTCGTGTCGCGCCCGGCTGACCGCCACGTAGAAGCTTTCGCTCCCGATCGACTTCTCGTACTTGGTATCGAGATGCACGAGGACACGATCAGCAGTCTTCCCCTGTGCGGCGTGAACGGTCGAGGCATATGCATGCTCCCAGTGCTGCGTGGTGCTGAGGTCCAAACGTTCAGCCCCCCGTGACCCTCGCACCGTTGCCACGCCCGTATCCGCATCTACTGAAATAGCCTCGACCACCTCCCCGTTGCGACGACCGAGATTGCGATCATTCCGCGTCCAGCGCAGGCGGTCGCCCGCCGTCACGCCGCGAACTTCCTCCTGATACACCTCGACTTTGGCGGCTCGCCTTGGCTCCCACGCGATCGATTCCCCGCCACGCAAGAGCGAAACCACGCCGCGTTTGACATCGACGTCGGCCACCGTCAAGTACTCGCCAAGCTCAATGCCGAGCTTCGCGTAGGCGCGTCCGAAGCGCACGATATCCCCCGGCTGATAGGCCTTGGCCTGCGTGAGTTCGGCGCGGGTAAGATCCCGTTGAACGAGTACCGTGCCTCTTGCTTCGGGTCCATCGAGTGCCTTTTCCTCCTTGAGTCTGGCGCGAACTCGCTCGTTGATTTCCCGCCGATCGTCGTTGACGCCGGTGACGATGAGCGTTTGGTTTCGTTCGCTGGCCGGACGCGCAAGATAGTCCTTCACGATCGCATCAAGGCGTGCGTCGCGGTCGAAGATTGCGTAGGTGTGACCCGCCAGTTTCTTCAGCGCCGCGCCCTCGCGCCGTCCGATGCTGTCGAGAACCGCAGCCTTGAGGATCGGGCTCTTCTGCCGCTTGATTTCACGCATCTCTACGCCGGCCATGCCACGCTCCAAGAGCATCGCGAACGGTCTCCCGGCCTCGATCGCCGGGAGTTGCTGGCGGTCTCCGACGAGCACGAGACGAGCCTTCTGGCGATCGGCGGCACTCACGAGCGCTCGGGCTTGCTCGGTGCTCATCATGGAGGCCTCGTCGACGACCCAGAGCTCGCTCGCCGATTGCCACGGCTTGCTTTCCTTTGCGACTTCGATCAGGTGCCTGGAAACCGTGTCCGAGGGGATGCCGGCGTCTTGTTGTAGGACGCGCGCGCCGGTCGCGCTCGGCGCAAAACCCCGTACCGTGTAGCCAGCTCGTACTGCCACTTCACGGACCGCTCGGAGCATGTGGGTCTTACCGGTCCCCGCGTATCCTTGAATCCCGATAACCCGGTCCTTGGTCGTCAAAATGAAGGTCGCGGCGTCGGTTTGATCGGTGGCAAGTCCATGCTCGCGGGCTGCCTCCCGGCTCTGCTCTGGCGAAGCAATCGGGCGCACTCTTCCTTGCCCGCGACGCATTGCTGCAAGGGTTTCGCTTTCCGCGATGACTGCCTTCGTTGTCGTGTATCGGCCCTCGTTTACGGATAGCAGAACTCGGGTCTTCTTCGCTTCTTGGATACCTACAGCCACCTCGGCGAGCGTCGCCTTGCCAGTGCCGTACTCGAGTGCGTGGCGCACGACGTCTCTGTGGCTGATCACACTCTTGCGCTCCGACAAGTGCGCGATCGCCCACGCCACCGCCTCTCGTGCGGGTGCGGCAACCGCCGGCGCGCGCGGCGCCGCCCTCTCCGAGATCAGTTCGCGGAAATTGATCCCCTGGTCCCGGGCCCGCGCCTTCCAATCGCCGTAGACCTCGGTACGGTCGATGGGGCCCTTTCGGGCACGCGTGTACAGGGCGAGCGTGGCGCTCGCCTTGGCGCCGGAAGCGCCGACTTTCTCGAGCGCTGCCTCGATCTCTGCCCGCCGGCGAGAGAAGTGCCGGAGCTGCTCCTTGGTGAAGCCCTTCACCTCGAAACGGCCGTCTCGATGGCCGATCTCGACCTCGTAGCCGAGACGCTGGAGGGCTCGTGCAAGCTCGGCGCGGTAGATCGCGCCGCCGAGCATCTTTGCCCGGAACATCTCTTTGGTCGACAGTGCCCGCCACTCGCCATCGGCCCGTCGGGTCGCGTTGATCACGACCGCATGCGTGTGAAGCTGGGGATCGAGTTCTCGGCTTGTGTCGTGGTTGAAACGCGCGATGATCCAGTTGCCGGTCGTCTCGATCGTGCTCTTCCCTTCCAGCTTCGTGCGCGCCCGCGCCGTCGTCGCTTCGAGGTATCGGAGCGCCTCCGTAACCGCCTGGTTGTGGGCGTCGGTGACCCGGCCGTCGTCGCCAACCAGGGCCAGGAGCGAGACGGACTTGGGGGCACTGAACGTGAGATCCCAACCGGGTTGATGCTTGCCCTCCTGCCCTCGCTTGAGGACGACGTCGTTCGGCAATTCGCCGTTTAGTAACGCCTCGAACTGCGCGCGGTCGACCGGTCCGGAGAGGCCAAGGGACTCTGCTCCCCTTCCATCCCACAGGGAGGGTTCGCCCGCGCTGTCCTTCGTGTAGTAGTCGTCCTGCGCGTAGTAGGACCCGGCCTGCGCAGGGGAGTGAAGGACGCCGATCGACAGCATCAGAGCACCACTTCGCCGTGCCGAGAGACGTAGATCGGCGCCAGATCCTTGCGCTCCCGGATGTGCAGGGTCACCTTCGTCACCGGATATCCGCCGGGCAGCTTCAGGAAGCCCGAGAGCTTGGGCAGGTTCATGATCTCGGAGGGGAGCACGATCGGGCGCTTCACGACCCTGCGCTGCAGGTTCACTGCGTCCCGGGAATCGTGCGGACCCATCGAAAGGGACTCGCTCGCCTCGTTCACTTCCTGCTCGCCGAGCGACTGCGCGGCCCACTCCGCGGTGGCGAGTTCGACGCTGCGGAGCATCAGGCGGGTGAGGCACGAACCGGAGATGCTCTGCGCCCCGTAGACGCCGTAGAGGCGCCGGAGTTGCCCGATGTCCTGCAGGCCGAGGATGGTCGCGCCGCCGTGCTTCCGGGACATGGTGAGAAGTCCGCCGTCCGGCGTTAGGGCGGGAAGCTCCTGGAGGCTCGCGACCTCGTCCATCACCACCCAGAAGCGTCGTTTGAGGTCCGGAGGAAGGCTCAGGATCGACGCCGCGGCCTGGTCGCACCACAGCGATAGGAGAGGCCTCAGAAACGCGTGCTGGTCCTTCCTGGACGTCAGGAAGAGCCAGGCATCGCTCCCCTCGTCCTCGACGAACCGGCGCACCGAGAACGGCTTCTCGTCGGCGGCAGGGTCGGGCAGATACGCCCAGGCGCGAATCTTCGTGCTGACCGTCGCCCTTACCCCGATCGCCATCTTCTCGGCGGCCGGATCGATCGCCGGCGCGGCCTCCGTGCCCTTGACCAGGGCGAAGAGCTCGGCCAGTGGCGCGATCGAGATCATGTGCCGGAAGGCGGCATTCGTCGCCTCGCCGCGCTCGGCCAGACGCGCGGATCTGGTCGAGAAGCTCCTTGATCGCCACCCCCTTCCCGCTCCCTGGCGCCCCGCAGACGAGGACGTGATCCGTCTCCGCGTCGCGGAAGATTGGAACGCCGGCCATGGTGAAGTCGTAGGGCAGCCTGGAGGCCCTGGCGAGCGCGATCACCGCGTCCGGGGGAGCGAGTGTCGCCCCGCGGATATGCTGGTCCTCAGTCGCCGTACGGCCGCTCTCACGCAAGAAGTAGGCGGCCGTGACCGTCCCGCCGATCGCCAGGAGGAAGCCCAGGAATACGCTCTCCTGGAAGCGCCGGCTGACGGTCTCGTAGCTGCGCCACGTGTAGCGCTGGACCTGCTCCTTGGGCACCTGGATGCGCGTCCCGCTGCCGTCCGGATTGGGCAGATCGGCGATGCGGCCACCAAGCCCGACGCCGTTTCGCACGTGGTGCACCCACAGCCTTCGATCCAGGGAAGTGGTGCCCTCGAGGAACCAGAAACCGCCGACTGCCGCGCCCAGGGCAATGCCGATGGTCAGCCAGAAGAACACTGCGCTCGTGCCCAGCTTGAGCCAGTTCGCGAGGATCTCGGAACCGCGGATCGCGTCGGACCAGACGCGGGGCGTTTGCCTACTCTGCGCCATCCTTCTTCATCCGCTCAAGCTCGTCTTTGGCCTGCACTTGGGCCTTCGGAATCGTGCCGTGCTCACGCGTGGCAGCGAGGGATCGGAGGATGTTCCGGGTCTCCAGGACCGCTTCGCAGAGGCCCCAGTAGGCTGGCGGAATCGGCTTCTCGAGCGCCAGCTCCACGCTCTCGAGGAGTAGCCCGCGCTCGATCAGAAGCCGGTAGTAGTCCGCGTCCGGAACGCCCTTCATGCGCGCGCGGCGCGTGATCTCTTCAGAGAGCTCGTCAGTCAGGCGAAGGGTCTTGACTCTCATCGCGATCGCCCCGTCCTCGCGCTCGATCGTATTCGCGCCTTCTCTCGAAACTGCCTGATTGCACAACACTCACCTGCGGGACCCGTATTCGCCTGCGACCACCAGGTGTAGTCGCCTTAAGTCGTTGGCGTTCGTGCATTTCCCGGCTCTTCGCAGAAGTGCATCAGGTGTGACAGAAAATTAAGACAGAAAATTAAGGGGCCCCGCCGGCCTTATCGGCGGGGGAAACCCTGTTCGCGCGCCGGCGGCGTTCGACTTTCGCGCGCGGGGTTGCGCTCCCGTTCTCGTGCGCGCGGAAGTC